>Ga0137410_10002446_pt1 | contig 12622 bp, 9 predicted proteins | sample CZODoug1_16funga_FD_108878 | JGI IMG/M metagenome (GOLD analysis project Ga0137410, IMG submission 108878) | Vadose zone soil fungal communities from Angelo Coast Range Reserve, California, USA - CZODoug1_16fungal (Illumina Assembly) | ecosystem: Environmental > Terrestrial > Soil > Vadose zone... | reverse complement strand
TCCGTGGTGAACATGTTCTCTTTATAGTTTTGCCAGTGGCCGGACCTCTCCCAGAGGCTGCGGTCAAGCACCTGGGGACAACGCACCTCGAGATAGCCGTTGTCGCGGTAGACGCGACGCATATACTGCTCTACCTGCTGCCAGATCGCCCAGCCGTTGGGGTGCCAGAACACCATGCCGGGAGATTCCTCCTGCAGGTGGAAGAGGTCGAGCTGGGTGCCGAGCTTCCGATGGTCGCGCTTTTCCGCCTCCTCGAGCATGCGCAGATAGGCGTCCTGCTCTTCCTTCTTGGCCCAGGCCGTGCCGTAGATGCGCTGAAGCATTTCGTTGTTCGAATCGCCGCGCCAATAGGCGCCGGCGACTTTCATGAGCTTGAATACCTTGAGCTTGCCGGTCGAGGGCACGTGCGGGCCGCGGCACAGGTCGATGAAGTCTCCCTCTCGGTACAGGGAGACTTCTTCGCCCGCGGGAATGGCGGAGATGATCTCGGCCTTGTAGCGCTCGCCGATCGACTTGAAGAATTCGACTGCCTTGTCGCGCGGCCACACTTCGCGGGTAACCGGCAGGTCTTTTGCGACCAGCTCGGACATGCGCTTCTCGATCGCGGCAAGGTCCTCGGGCGTGAACGCGCGCTTGTACGAGAAGTCGTAGTAGAAGCCGTCCTCGATTACCGGACCTATGGTGACCTGCGCCTCCGGAAAGAGATCCTTCACGGCGTAAGCGAGCAGATGCGCGGTGGAGTGTCGGATGAGCTCGACGCCCTCCTTGTCACGGTCCGTGACGATCGACACTTCCGCGTCGCGTTCGACACGATAGGACGCGTCCACCAGCTTGCCGTTCACCTTGCCGGCGAGCGCAGCGCGCGCCAGTCCCGGGCCGATCGCCTTTGCGATCTCGGCTACCGTGACCGGACCGGCGAAGACTTTGATCGAGCCGTCGGGGAGACGGATATTGGGCATCGGTCAATCTGGAAACAAAACCGCGCGCTGAACGCCGCTTCGCGTACGTTCGAACGCGCGGTATTACGAGCGGCGCCTTCGGCGCACGCTCCGGCAACTGGTAGGCGCGATTGGACTCGAACCAACGACCCCCACCATGTCAAGGTGATGCTCTAGCCAGCTGAGCTACGCGCCTGGAGAGCGCAGGATTCTATCGGAAAGACCCGCCCCGCACAAACCCGCAGGCAAGGTCCTCGGGACGGATTAGCCACTCCAACTCTTCGAGCGCGAATCGTAGTTGTACGGCCTATATTTGAAGACCACATGCGAACAGGAGAGCATGTACTCGCCCGCGGAAGAAACGTATCCCATCGGCGTGCCGCCCGGGCACTTGGCTACCGCGAGGACATACTTGGGCACGAGCTTGTCGAGCGCATCGGGATAGGAGCCTCGATCGCGCTTGAAGGCCGACAGGGCAGACGCCATCTGCACCCCGCGAGTCTCGACCACCGCCATGTCCTTCTGGCCCCCGCTGTAGAGGTCTATCGCGACATATCCGAGGGCAAGGACGACCGCGACTGCGATGAGAAGAACGATTTGGCCCATCCCCCGCTGAAAAGCTACCTCGCGCATGCCTACCCTCCAAGGCCGATGTTTCACCTACGCTGAATACTACCGCAAGCCGAGCATCTCCGCCGCGTGCTTCCGGGTCGTCGCGGTGATCGCAACGCCACCCAGCATGCGCGCGATTTCCTCGATTCGCGATTTCTGGTCGAGCACGGCCACACGGCTGCGCGAGCTGCCGGCCTCCGCGCCCTTGGCGACCGACCATTGCTCGCGGGCTTGGGCGGCTACCTGCGGGAGATGCGTGACGCACAAGACTTGGCGCTCCTCGCCCAGCGTCCTCAATTTCCTGCCGACCACTTCTGCCACCGCGCCGCCGATTCCCGCGTCGACCTCATCGAAGATCAGAGTCGGGACTGCCGCCGCCTTGCTGGTAATCACCTGAATCGCGAGACTGATGCGCGACAGCTCGCCCCCGGAAGCCACCTTGGCGAGGGGGCGCGGCTCGGTCCCCGGATTGGTGGAAACCAGAAACTCCACCTGTTCGTTCCCGCCGACGCTGCCGTCGGGCAAGAGCGAGCGCAGGTCCACTTCGAAGCGCCCTCCGGCCATGGCGAGTTCCTTCATCGCGGCGTTGACCTCGTGGCTCAGTCTTGCAGCTGCCTTGCCGCGCTCGGCGGACAATTTGGAGGCAAGCTTGTCGTAGCGCGAGCGCGCCGATTGTTCCTGCCTGGCAAGGGCTTCCAGGTCCGCCGTCATCTCGAGGTCCTTCAGACGCTGCCTGAGCGAAACTAGAAGCTCGGGCAGAGCCTCGGGCCTCACGCGGAGCTTGCGCGCCGCGCCATGCGCCGCTTCCAGCCGTTGCTCGACCTCCTTCAGCCGGTCCGGATCGAGCTCCACACGGTCGGCGTAGTGGCGCAGCGCATAAGCGGCCTCGCGCAACTGTGCCTCGCCCGACTCGAGCAAGGCGACGGTCTCGCGCAGCGCGCCGTCGTATTCCGTCAGCGGGCGAAGGCGCGAAAGCGCACCCGACAGCGCGCCGAGCGCGGCGCTCTCCGACTCGGAGATCAAGTCGGTGGCGTCCCTCACGCCCTCGATCAGGCTCGCCGCGTGCGCGAGCCGGCCGTGTTCCGACTGGATGGCTTCCCACTCCCCTGGCGCGAGCGCCAGCCGCGACAACTCTTCGACCTGCCAGCCCAGCTGTTCGCGCTCGACATTGCGCGCTGCAGCGTTGTGCTCGTGGTCCAGCCGCGCGCGGCAAAGTCTCTGCCAATCCCGGTAGGCGTCACCCGTTTCCTGCGCCAGCGCGGTGAGCCCTGCGTGAGCGTCCAGCACCAGGCGCTGGTATTCGGCCTTCAGCAGCGACTGGTGGGCGTGCTGGCCGTGGATGTCGACGAGTCGCTCCCCGGCCTCGCGCAACTGGTTGATGGTGGCCGTGTGACCGTTGATGAAACCGCGCGAGCGCCCGCTCCGGTCGACCACGCGGCGCAGCAGCAGCCGGTTGGTATCGCCCTCGAGCGCCTGCTCCCCCAGCCAGCGGCCCAACTCGGGCAAGCCCTCGATGGAGAAGTCCGCGGTGACGTCTGCGCGCTCCGCCCCCGAGCGCACCTGCTCGTTTCCCGCGCGGTCGCCGAGCGCGAGGGACAGGGCGTCGATCAGTATGGATTTCCCGGCGCCGGTCTCACCCGTCAACGCCGTGAATCCCGGCCGAAACTCCAGCTCCAGCCGATCGACGATCGCGAAATCCCGAATCGACAGGCTAACCAGCATCTTCGGTCAGAGCCCTTCGCTCCAGTGCAGCTTTTCGCGCAGCATCGCGAAGTAGCTGTAGCCCAGGGGATGGACGAACTTGATGGTGTGCTCCGAGCGGCGGATCACGACGCGGTCGCCCTCCTCAAGGTCGCATTGCATTTGGCCGTCGAAGTGAAGCCGCGCGTCACTCCCCCGCTTCAGCGAGACCTCGATCACCGAGCGGTCACTGATCATGATCGGCCGGTTGGACAGCGTGTGGGGGGAGATCGGCACCAGCGCGAAGCCGGGCACGCCCGGCTGCATGATCGGTCCGTCCGACGAGAGCGCGTACGCGGTCGAGCCAGTGGGGGTCGCCACGATCAGGCCGTCCGCGCGCAGGTCGTAGACGAACTCGCCGTCGATGTTCACGACGAACTCGATCAGCCTCCCGACCGAGCCCTTGTTCACCACTGCGTCATTGAGCGCGAGTGTGGCGAGGGTGACCGCGCCGTCACGACGCACCTCGGCAGCGAGCATGGTGCGCTCCTCGATGGCGTGCCTGCCTGCGAGGATCTCGCCCATCGCATCGAGCATCTTGGACGACGCAATGTCGGTCATGAAACCGAGGCGTCCCTGATTGACACCGACGAGGGACACGTCGCGCCCTGCCAGGTTTCGCGCCGCGTTGAGCATGCTCCCGTCGCCTCCCTGAACCACGACGAGGTCGGCACGGGCGCCGATCTCGTCGTAGTCGGCTAGCGGAAAGCCGGTCACCCCGTTGGTCGCCGCGGTCTCTTTCTCCACCAGCACGGTACGCCCTTGCTTGCGCAGGTACTCACCCAGGGTCGCCAACGCCTTCGCGACGCCGGCGGAGTGGTAGCGGCCGATCAACGCGACGGTCTTGAACGCAGACATGCCGCCATTAAATCATGAAGGTGTAGGAGCTACAAAAGACGGAGTGCGAAAGCGTAAGCCAACCCCAAGCAGGGCCGATTCGGTAGAATCGGGAGTTATGCTGGATCGCCGTGCACAGATGCTGCTCAAGACCCTGGTGGAGCGATACATCGCCGAGGGTGAACCGGTTGGCTCGCGCGCGCTGTCGCGCTATTCGGGCCTGGACCTGAGCCCGGCCACGATCCGCAACGTTATGGCCGATCTCGAGCAGCTCGGCTTTATAGCGAGTCCCCATACCTCCGCCGGACGGATCCCCACCAACCGCGGCTACCGGTTCTTCGTCGACACCCTGCTCACGCTGAAGGAGCTGGACCGCCTCGAGATCAGTCAGCTCGAGGTCAATCTCCATCCCGATCACCCGAAGCGGGTCATCAGCGCCGCCTCCCAACTCCTCTCGGAGCTTACCCATTTCGCCGGCGTCGTGGTGGCAAGCAAACGCAAGACCCCGGCGTTCCGCCACATTGAGTTTCTGGCGCTGTCGGACAAGCGCGTCCTGCTGATCATCGTGACGCCCGAAGGCGACGTGCAGAACCGGATACTGTTCACCGAGAAAACCTATACCCCGCCCGAGCTGACTACGGCGGCGAACTTTCTCAACCAGAACTACGCCGGCCTGACCTTCGATGAGATCCGCGGTCGCATTCACGCGGAGATGAAGCAGCTCAGGGAAGACATGACGCTGCTGATGACCGCGGCGCTCGAGGCGGGCAGTGAGGCCCTGTCCCAGTCGACGGAGAACTACGTCGTGTCCGGCGAGAGAAACCTGCTCGACTCGCACGATCTGGCTTCCAATATGTCGCGGCTGCGCGAGCTGTTCGAGCTGTTCGAAAAGAAAACGATTCTCATGCAGATCCTCGAGGTGAGCACCCGCGCCCAGGGGGTCCAGATCTTTATCGGCGGCGAGTCCGGCATCGCTCCGCTCGACGAATGCAGCGTGGTCACTGCGCCGTACGAAGTCGACGGACAGGTCATCGGCACGGTCGGGGTGATCGGACCCACACGCATGGCGTACGAGAGGGTGATACCGATCGTCGACATCACCGCCAAGCTGCTGTCGAGCGCGCTTTCGCAGCAGTGATCTGGGGCAGCGTCGCCGCCCTCGAAGCGGCGTTCCGAGCTTCGTCCCACTTTTTCCATGCGTTATCTTCCTGAGCCGCAGCCGCAGCGGGGGGCCCGCGCGGGACCGGCGATTCTCCTCGTCAACCTCGGCACGCCCGATTCGCCCACGCCGCGGGCGGTGCGCCGCTATCTCAGGCAATTTCTCTCCGATACGCGCGTGATCGAGCTCCCTCGGATACTTTGGCTGCCGATCCTGCACGCGTTCGTGCTGACCACGCGGCCCGCGCAATCGGCGCGAAAGTACGCCAGCATCTGGTACCCGGATGGCTCCCCGCTCAGGGTGCACACGGAGAGGCAGGCACGATTGCTCGGAGAACGCCTGGGGCCGCAGGTCAGGGTCGATTTCGCGATGCGCTACGGCGAGCCCTCCATCCCCGGGATGCTCGCCCGCATGAAGGCGGACGGGCGCGACCGGGTGCTCCTGCTTCCCCTGTATCCTCAGTACGCCGCGAGCACGACCGCGAGCGCGCTCGATCACGCCGCCGGGTTCCTGCGCAGGACGCGCAACGTCCCGGAAATCCGGCTGGTGAAGGAGTTTCACGACCATCCTGCGTACATCGACGCGCTTGCCGCTCTGGTACGGGAGCGCTGGCGGCAGTCGGGTCGCCCGGACAAGCTGATCATGAGCTTTCACGGCCTGCCCAGATATACGCTGGCGCGCGGTGATCCGTATTCACAACAGTGCCACCGGACCGCGGGCCTGCTGGCTAAGCGCCTGGAGCTCGCCGAAGGCGAGTGGCAAACCGCCTTCCAGTCGCGTTTTGGCCGAACGGCGTGGATCGAGCCCTACACCGCCTCGACGTTGTCCGACTGCGGCCGGCAGGGCGTCCGCCGCGTCGACGTGGTCTGCCCGGGCTTCGTCGCCGATTGCCTGGAAACGCTCGAGGAAATGGGCATCGAGGGCAGGAAAATCTTCCTCGACTCGGGGGGCCGAGAATTCCATCTCCTGCCCTGTCTCAACGAGCGTGTTGAGTGGATCGACGCCCTCGCCGTTATTGCACGGCAGCATCTCGCGGGCTGGCTCAGTACATACGCTGCCCAAACCTCTTGAAATCTCCCTGGATAGCCCCAGTTAGAATGGCTCGCGAAGTCCGTCCTTCGCGGCCATCGTCCAGCCCCATTTTTTGGAGACTGTATGCCTGACCCGAGTCAAACCAGTTCACCGAATGTCGGGGGTGACGCCCCGATCGGAGAACCGCCAATCCAAGAGACTCCCCTCCCCGGCGCAGCGACCGACCCGAGCGAGCTCCTGCGGCAGGCCGAAACCAAGGCCCAACAGCACCACGACGCCTGGCTTCGGGCGAAGGCCGAAGCGGACAACATCCGAAAGCGAACGGCGCTCGAGCTGGCCAACGCCTACAAATACGCGATCGAGTCTGTCGCGGTCGAGCTCCTGCCCGTCAAAGACGGCCTGGAAGCGACCCTAGCCGCCGACTCTGCGTCCCTGGAATCGCTGCGGAACGGGGTCGAGTTGACGCTGAAGCAGCTGAACACGGTGTTCGGGAAGGCGGGTCTCAAGGAGATCAGCCCGGCCGGGGAGAAATTCGACCCTCACCGGCACCAGGCGATCAGCATGCTCCCCTCGGATAAGGAGCCGAACACCGTGATCAACGTCCTTCAGAAAGGCTACAGCCTGCACGACCGCGTGATCCGTCCCGCCCTGGTGACGGTCGCCAAATCCAAGGACGCGCAAGCTTGAAGTTGGGGGATTGATCCCCATATCGAGTTCCAGGTTATTTGTCAGAGAAATCAAAAGGAAAGGCCATGGGAAAGATCATCGGTATCGACCTTGGGACGACCAACTCCTGCGTCGCGATCATGGAAGGTGGCAAGCCTAAAGTGATCGAGAACTCCGAGGGCGCGCGCACCACGCCCTCGATCGTCGCGTACTTGGAGGATGGAGAGGTCCTTGTCGGCGCGCCTGCCAAGCGGCAAGCCGTCACCAATCCGAAGAACACCCTGTATGCCATCAAGCGCCTCATCGGACGCAAGTTCGAGGAGAAGGAGGTACAGAAGGACATCGCCCTGATGCCCTACAAGATCGTCAAGGCCGACAACGGCGACGCCTGGGTCGAAGTCCGCGGCAAGAAGATCGCGCCGCCGGAAGTATCCGCGCAAGTGTTGCGCAAGATGAAGAAGACCGCCGAGGATTATCTGGGCGAGGAATGTACCGAGGCGGTGATCACGGTCCCGGCCTATTTCAACGACTCGCAGCGTCAGGCGACCAAGGACGCCGGCCGAATCGCCGGCTTGGAGGTCAAGCGCATCATCAACGAACCGACCGCCGCAGCGCTCGCGTTCGGCCTCGATAAGAGGGAAGGTGACCGCAAGATCGCGGTCTATGACCTGGGCGGCGGCACGTTCGATATCTCGATCATAGAGATCGCGGCGGTCGAGGGTGAGCATCAGTTCGAGGTGCTGTCGACCAACGGGGACACTTTCCTGGGGGGCGAGGACTTCGACCAGCGCCTGATCGACTATCTCTGCGATGAATTCAAGAAGGAGCAGGGCATCGATCTCAGAAACGACGTCCTGGCGCTGCAACGTCTAAAGGAGGCAGCGGAGAAAGCCAAGATCGAGCTGTCTTCCAGCCAGCAGACGGAGATCAACCTCCCGTACATCACCGCGGACAAGAGCGGGCCGAAGCATCTTGCGATCAAGATCACGCGGGCGAAATTCGAGAGCCTCGTGGAAGACCTGATCGAGAGGACCGTCGAGCCGTGCCGTATCGCCCTGAAGGACGCGGGACTCAAGATCTCCGATATCGAGGATGTGATCCTGGTCGGGGGCATGACGCGCATGCCCAAGGTCCAGGAAACGGTGAAGGATTTCTTCGGCAAGGAGCCGCGCAAGGACGTCAACCCCGACGAGGCCGTCGCCGTCGGTGCCGCGGTACAGGGCGGCGTGCTGAAAGGCGACGTCAAGGATGTGTTGCTCCTGGACGTTACGCCGCTGTCCCTCGGCATCGAGACACTGGGTGGCGTTTTCACCAAACTTATCCAGAAGAACACCACTATCCCGACCAAGGCGCAGCAGGTCTTCTCGACTGCCGACGACAATCAGGCGGCGGTGACCATCCACGTGCTCCAGGGCGAACGCGACATGGCTTCGGGCAACAAGAGCCTCGGCCAGTTCAATTTGGAGGGCATTCCGCCCTCCCCGCGCGGCATGCCGCAGATCGAAGTCACGTTCGACATCGACGCGAACGGCATCCTGCACGTGTCGGCCAGGGACAAGGCGACGGGCAAGGAAAATAAGATCACCATCAAGGCGAACTCCGGCTTGAGCGAGTCAGAGATTCAGCGCATGGTGAAGGACGCCGAGGCGCACGCGGCCGACGACAAGAAGCAGATGGAAGTGGTGACCTCGCGCAACCAACTCGATTCGCTGGTGCATTCGGTTCGCAAGTCCCTGAAGGACTACGGCGACAAGCTGGGGGTGGACGAGAAATCCAAGATAGAAGCCGCGCTCGAGAGCGCCGAAGAGGCGATGAAGTCCGACGACAAGGCAAAAATCGACGCTGCGGCGCAAGCGCTCGCTCAGGCAGCCCAGAAACTCGGCGAGAAGATGTACGCCGAGGCTCAACAGAAACAGGGCGCGCCGAGCGAAGGCGAAGCGAGTGCTTCGAAACCGGCGGACGAGGGCAACGTCGTCGATGCCGAATTCACCGAGGTGAAGGACAGGAAAGGCTGAGAGCGGCGTGATACGCCGCATTGGCGGCCGAATCGAGCCGGGCATTCGCCGCGGCTCGATTCGGCCGCGTTGCGTTTGCAGGCACAACTGACCCATGGCAAAGCGGGACTACTACGAGGTGCTCGGCGTCAACCGCGACGCCGACGAGGAAGCCATCAAGAAGGCTTATCGGCGCCTCGCGATGAAGCACCACCCGGATCGCAATCCGGAAAACCCCAAAGCCGAAGAGCACTTCAAGGAGGCCAAGGAGGCGTACGAGGTCCTCACCGACGAGGGCAAGCGCGCCGCCTACGACAGATACGGTCACGCGGGTATCGACCCACGCGCGGGCATGGCGGGCGGCGGGGCCGGTTTCTCGAACTTCGCCGATGCTTTCGGCGATATCTTCGGCGACATATTCAACCAGGCGCGCCGCGGGCGCTCGTCGGTGTACCGCGGCGCCGACTTGCGCTACAACCTCGAGGTCCCGCTCGAACAGGCCGCGCGGGGCACCGAGACGCGGATACGCATTCCGACCTACGAGGATTGTGATACGTGCAAGGGCACGGGTGCCAAGCCCGGGACGACCCCGCGGACTTGCCCCACCTGCGAGGGCCAGGGGCAGGTGCGCATGCAGCAGGGGTTCTTCTCCATCCAGCAGACGTGCCCGAAGTGCCACGGGACCGGAAAGATCATTCCGGAACCCTGCCCGACCTGCCACGGAGCCGCGCGAGTGAAAAAACAGAAGACGCTGTCGGTCAAGATTCCCGCCGGCGTGGATGACGGCGACCGCATCCGGCTTTCAGGTGAAGGGGAGCCTGGCGTCAATGGCGGTCCCGCCGGCGATCTCTACGTGCAGATCCAGGTGAAGCCTCATTCCGTTTTTCAGCGCGACCACGATGATCTGCATTGCGAAATGCCGGTGAGCTTCGCGACGGCCGCGCTGGGGGGAGAAATCGAAATACCCACGCTCGATGGCTCCGCCAGGATCAGGATTCCTGCCGAGACACAGTCAGGGAAGGTATTCCGCCTGCGCGGCAAGGGAATCCGTGGCGTGCGCAGCCGCGAACACGGCGACCTGCTTTGCCACGTCGTGGCCGAGACCCCGGTGAACCTTACCGAGCGCCAGCGAGAATTGCTGCGCGAATTCGAAGCCGCCACCCAGATGGACAGGGACCGGCATAGCCCGCGCGCGAAGTCGTGGATGGAGAAAGTCAGGGAGTTCTTCGCCCAGTAATTCCGGTCGGGTGCAAGATTCGACCGTTTGTCCTGTCTTATCAACGCACTGGCGCGAGCCCGTCCCGGCCCCGCGCTCTACCGGGTTCAAGCGCGAGGCATATCCGTTGGTCCCAGTCTCGCCCCAACCCGGCTTAACACGGTCGCTGAGAGGTGTCTTGGTCTAGAATCTGCGGCGGGGTCGTCCTAAATAGGAAGGAGGGTTCCAGATGTTTCGTGTGACATTTTTCACATTCCTGACCGCGTTTTCCGGAGCTTTTCGCCTCACGTAGAGAATAAGAGCCGCGTGGACCGGCCCGCGCTATTCAACGAGGAGAGAGTCTGATGACGTACATCCGCACAGCAATCGCGGCAGGCGGGGCGCTCGCCTGCCTGCTTTCATGGGCCGGTGCGCACGCGCAAGGCGTGACCAAGACGACCATCCTCATCGGCCAGTCGTCACCGTTCTCCGGCAGCAACAAGGAACTGGGTGACGACATTCGCGAGGGCCTACAGGCGTATTTCAAGCAGATCAACGCAGCCGGCGGGATCAACGGGCGAAGCATCGAACTGATCCCCCTGGACGACGCGAACGATGCGAAGCGCTCGGGCGAGAATGCGCGGATCTTGATCGAGCAAAGAGGCGTGCTGGCGTTGATCGGCTATGCCAGCGCCACATTGAGCCTGCCGGCGCTCCCCTTCGTCGAGAAGAACAAGGTCGCCTTCGTCGGGCCGTTCACCGGCGCGGAGCCGATGCGGATATTCCGACGCAACGTCTACAACATTCGGGCGAGCTATGCGGACGAGCTCGAGAAGATCGTGGACTTCTATACCACGACCGGAATGAAGAAATTTTCGATCATTCACTACGATGACGCGGTCGGCAAGGAAAATCTCGTTGCCGTGGAAACGGCACTGACCCGCCGTGGGCTGAAACCAGCCTCGGTCGGCACCTTGAAGCGCAACCAGACCGATCTGGGCGCCGCAGTCTCGGATGTGGTCAACGCAGCCCCGGACGTCGTCATCGCCACCACGCTTTACAAGACGACGGGGGATTTCATCAAGGCCTCGAAGCGGGCCGGATCGGGCGCGCAGTTCGCCAGCACCTCCTTTGTCGGCGCGAGCGCGCTGGCGAGCGAGCTCGGGGATCAAGGCACGGGCGTCGTGGTGGCGCAGGTTGTGCCGCCCTACGCGAGAGCTTCCGTACAGATCGTGAGGGAGTATCAGGCCGCGATCGAGAAATCGCTGGGGAAAAAGGACTTTTCCTTTACCTCGCTGGAGTCCTTCATCGGAGCGAAAGTCCTCGTCGAAGCGATACGCCGCGCAGGTGCCAATCCGACACGTGAAGGTCTGATGAAGACGCTCGACGCAATGCAGAATTTCAACGTCGGCGGATACGTGGTGGACTTCAGCCCGACAAATCACAACGGATCCAGGTTCGTGGAACTCACGGCGATCGGCAAAGCCGGGAGATTCGCGTATTAGTCGCGGGCGCGGCGGGCAGATATCAGCCGCGGCGCCAGACCGTACCTTGCGGGCCGTCCTCCAGCACGATCCCCTTCTCCAGTAGTACAGCGCGAATTTCGTCGGCGCGCCGAAAGTTCTGGGCACGCCGCGCTTGCACACGTTCGGCGATTAGCCTCTCGATCTCCGCCTCCGGGACCCCGTCTGGCGCGCTCCCCGAATGTAAGAAGGCATCGCTGTCACGTCCCAGCAGGCCCAGCACTCCGCCGAGCGCGCGCAGTTGCGCCGCGCTCTTCGAGGAGCGCGCTCGGTTGGTCTCGTTGGCGAGGTCGAAGAGAACCGCCACCGCCTCCGGTGTATTGAAGTCGTCATTCATCGCTTCGCGAAAGCGACGCCCGCTGGGTTCGGCCCAGTCCGGCGCCAGAGCGTCTGCCGGTACCGCTTTCAGAGCGGTATAAAGCCTCGATAGCGCCTGCTTGGCGTCGAGAAATTGGTCGTCTGAATAGCTGAGTGGGCTGCGGTAATGCGCGCGCGCGATGAAAAAGCGAATGACTTCCGGATCGTGATCCTTCAGGAGCTCCCGAATCGTCGTGACATTACCCGTCGATTTCGACATTTTCTGGTCCTGCAGCCGGACGAATCCATTGTGCATCCAGTAGTTGACGAAGGGAGGTCCTCCCGGCTCACCGAGGGCGGCTTCGGACTGAGCGATTTCGTTCTCGTGGTGCGGAAACTGAAGATCCTGCCCCCCGCCGTGAATGTCGAAATGCGGTCCCAGCAGCTTCGTGCTCATGGCCGAGCATTCGATGTGCCATCCGGGGCGTCCCGCACCCCAGGGTGAAGGCCACGAGGGCTCTCCGGGCTTGGCGCCCTTCCACAGCACGAAATCGAGCGGATCGCGCTTGGTCGCGTCGACCTCGACGCGCTCCCCCGCGCGCAGATCCTCGAGAGATTTGCCCGAGAGC
>Ga0137410_10002443_pt1 | contig 12626 bp, 9 predicted proteins | sample CZODoug1_16funga_FD_108878 | JGI IMG/M metagenome (GOLD analysis project Ga0137410, IMG submission 108878) | Vadose zone soil fungal communities from Angelo Coast Range Reserve, California, USA - CZODoug1_16fungal (Illumina Assembly) | ecosystem: Environmental > Terrestrial > Soil > Vadose zone... | reverse complement strand
TCCTGCACCCGCGCCATCAGCCGCGCCGAGTAGGCGCCGAGGCCGACGCCGCCGTCCTTGCCGGTGGTGGCGTACTTCTCGAAGAAGTGCGGGCGCACCTTGGGCGAGATCTCGCCCGGATTGTGGACGTGCACCGAGACCGCGTCGCCCGCGCCCTCGACCGTGACCGTGACCACGCCGCTCTCGGGCGCCGCCTCGATCGCATTCTTCACCAGGTTGGCGAGCATCGAATAGGACAAGAGCTCCTCGGCGCGCGCCGTGGCGCGGCCCGACTGCTTCAGAGTGATCACCACGTCCTTCGACGCGGCCTGGCTCTCGAGGTCGCCGGCGACCTTGCGCGCCACTTCCGAGAGGTCGACCGCCTGGGCGCGGAACTGGTAGGTGCCCTGCTCCATGCGGAAGATGTCGAGCGAGAGGTTGACCATCGACAGGATGCGGTAGCCGGCGCGCTCGACGATGCTGAGCAGCTCCTCGTCCTCGCGCGAGAGCTTGGCGCTCTGGCGCAGCAGGCGCGAGACGGCGATCACGCTGTTCAGCGGCGTCTTCAGGTCGTGGCGCGACATGCGCTCCACTTCCTCGCGCAGGCGCACGCTCGCGCGCAGCGCCTCGTCCTGCGCGCGCCGCGCGGAGATGTCGATCATCGCCGCGAGCATGCGCACGGCCTTGCCGTTCGCGTCGGCGATCACCTTCTGCTGCGACAGCACCCAGAGCACCTTGCCGTCGGTGCGCACCACACGGAACTCCACGCTGCCGCCCTGCAGCGTGGCGATCGCCCGGTCGCGCGCCTCGGTGAAGCGCGCGCGATCCTCCGGGTGCACCTGGTAGCGGAACAGCGGGTACTCCCCGGAGGCGGGCAGCGGTCCGCGCAGCCACTCCGGCGAGTCGCTCCAGGTCAGCCGGTCGTTGGCGATGTCGCGGTCGAGGATGATCATGCCCGCCGCCTGCTGCCCGAGCTGCAGCCGCTCGCGCTCCCCGTGCAGCCTTTCCTCCGCCTCGCGGCGCTCCGAGATGTCGGCCAGCGTGGCGATGAAGCGCCGCGAAAAGCCCTTCTCGTCGCGCACCGAGACGCCCTGCGCCTGCACCCAGACATGGCTGCCGTCGGCGCGGCGCAGGCGGTAGTCGATCGGCTCGTGGAAGTCCTCGCGGCTGTCGATGATGTGCTGGCGGAAGCGCGAGCGGACGCGGCCGACGTCATCGGGGTGCACCAGCTCGAAGTAGTCGGGCCAGCCGGAGGTGTCGACGTCGGGCGGGTAGCCGAGGATTTCCTTGAAGCGCGGCGAGTAGTAGGCGGTGCGCGTCGCCGCATCCCAGTCGAGCATGCCGAGCGTGGAGGACTGCACCACCAGCGCGAGGCGCTGCTGCTCCATCGCCAGCGCCTCCTCGATCGCCTTGCGGTCGCTGGTGTCGATGCTCGCGGTGAGCACGCCCAGCAGCTTGCCCTGCGAGTCGACCATCGCGGTGCGCGTCTGCAGGTAGCGCTTGTCGCCGAGCGTGAAGTCCGCCGGCGGCGGCGGATTGCCCGCGCCGGCGGCGATCGCCGCGGCGTCGAGCGCGAGCAGCGCATCCGCTTCCGCTGCCGTGGCGCGGTCGCGCGGGCTGGTGCCGATCACCTGGTCTCGCAGGTGCCCGTAATACTTCTCCCAGGTGCGGTTGACGAACACGTAGCGGCCGTCGAGGCCGCGCATCGACAGCGCGACCGGCACCGAGTCGAACACGTCGGTCGCGAACTTGGCCTGGTCGAGCGCCCGGCGCGCTTCGGCGTCGAAGGCGCGGATCGCGCGCCGGGTCAGGATCACTCCCGGTGCGACCACGTAGGCGATGAAGCCGGCCGGCTCGACGCCCTCGAGCCCGAGCAGGCCGAGCGTGATCACCGGGTAGGTGATCGCCATCGCCATGATCACCAGGGGCCAGGTGTTGCGCCGCTCGCGCACCAGGCGCAGGGAAGCGAAGGTCGCCCAGGCCGCGACGCCGCAGGCGAGCGCCTGCGTGAGCGCCAGCGCGCCGGCGATGCCGGAGACCACGCCGGCGATCGCGATCGCCGCGGCGAGGCGGTGCGGCCACCTGCCCGGCCGCAGCTCGGCGACGAACCAGGCGAAGAACGGCAGCGAGGCGAGCCCGAGCCAGCCCCCCGCCGCCCCGCCGAGCAGCAGCTGCGCGGCGATGCAGGCGAGGAAGCAGCCGAGCGAGAGCGCCACCAGGTCGCTGCGGCGCGAAACGAACACCATCACCGCGCCGAATGCCATGGCGCCGACCGCGCCGGCGAGTACGAAGGTCACTGCCATATTTCCCCGGGCGAAATAGTACGATGCGGCGCTAGGGAGGGCCGATGGGAATTCAATTCCGCGCAATCCTCGCCCTGGCGGGCGCGCTGCTCCTCGCCGGCTGCGTCGGCGGCACCACCACCCATATCGACCTCAACGACAGCAGCGTCGTCATCCCGACGGTGCGCATGTCGGTCGATTTCGGCGACCGGCCGGGTCCCCGTTCCCACCCGCATACCTCGCACGCCGTCGAGCTCGGCCTGAGCAGCGCGACCGGCAGCGACACCATGCACGTCCCGGCGGGCCAGCAGCCGATCGTCTTCGGCGGCGAGGTGTTCGCCGCGCCGCAGGACGTGCGCGCCGAGTTCGGCTTCCGCTTTGTCGAGCTCGCCTACCGGTTCCGCTACCTGCCCGAGAACCGCGGCCTGGGCATGGAAGCGCTCGCCGGCCTCGCCTACGCGCAGCTCGGCCTGCGCCTCACCGGGGCGACCAAGGTCGCGGCGGAGCGGCTGGACGGCACCGGAGTCGTGGTCGGCCTCGGCGGCCTGTGGCGTCTCTGGCCCTCGGGCAGCATCCAGCTGCGCGGCACCGGCTTCGCCTCCAGCACCAGCGAAGGCGTGAGCAGCGTCGCCCGCTACGAAATCGCGTTCGCGCAGGCGCTCGGCCGCAACGCGGCGGTGCGTCTGGGCTACGCGGGCTGGGACGTGAAGTCGCGGCGCGAGGATGACGACTTCAGCAACTCGAACCGCTCGCCGATCCGGGTACGCTTCTCCGGCCCCGCGCTCGGCTTGGAGCTCATGTTCTAGCGCGGAAGCTCATCTCTCCAATATGGCGGTGACGCCCATGCCGCCGGCGGCGCAGATCGAGATCAGCCCGCGGCCCGAGCCGCGCTGAGCAAGCTGCTTCGCCAGCGTCGCGACGATGCGCGCGCCGGTGGCGGCAAACGGATGGCCGATCGCGACGCTGGAACCGACGGGATTCATTTTTTTCCGGTCGATCGATCCCAGCGCCGAGCGGTTCAACCGGGTTCGACAGAAGTCTTCCGACTCCCAGGCCTTCAGCGTGCACAGCACCTGCGCAGCGAAAGCCTCGTGGATCTCGTAGATGTCGAAGTCCTGCAGCTTGAGCTTGGCGCGATCGAGCATGCGCGGCACGGCGTACGCCGGCGCCATCAGCATGCCTTCCTTCGGACCGGCCATTCCCACGAAATCGACCGCCGCGGTTTCTGAAAAAGTAATGAACGCTTGCGGCACCAACCCACGCTGCCGCGCCCAGTCCTCACTCCCCAACAAGACACAGGCCGCGCCGTCGGTGAGCGGCGAGCTGTTGCCCGCGGTCAGCGTGCCCGCGGCGCTGCGGTCGAACGCGGTCTTCAGCGTCGCGAGCTTTTCCAGCGAAGCCTCGGCGCGGACGTTGTTGTCGCGCGCGAGATTCTCGAAAGGGAAGACGAGGTCGGAGAAGAACCCGTCCTTCCAGGCCCTGGCGGCGTTCTGGTGGCTGGCGAACGCGAGCTCGTCCTGCTCGCGGCGGCCGATCTTCCATTCCTTCGCCATCTCCTCGCAGTGCTCGCCCATCGACAGGCCGGTGCGCGGCTCGGCGATGCCGGGATGCGTCGGCTTGAGGTCTTTCAGGCGGATGGAGCCAATGGTCGAGACGCGTTCGCCGAAGGATCTCGCACGATTCAGTTTCAGCACCGCCCGCTGCAGCTTCGTGCCGTAGCCGAGCGGGATGTCGCTCGCGCTGTCCGCGCCGCCGGCGATCGCCGAGTCGATCTCGCCCGCGGCGATGCGCTGCGCGAGCTGCGCGGTGGCGGAGAGGCTGGTGCCGCAGGCGCGCTGCAGGTCGTAGGCCGGCGTCGTGGGATGGATCCCGGCGCCGAGCATCGATTCGCGCGCCAGGTTCCAGTCGCGCGAGTGCTTGATCACCGCGCCGGCGGCGACTTCGCCCAGTTTTTCATTTTTTAGAGAGTACTGATCAACTAAGAGACGAAAAGCCGCTGTGAGCATGTCCTGGTTGCTCGACTCGGCGTAGACGGTGTTGGCGCGCGCGAAGGGGATGCGGGCGCCTCCCAGAATGGCGACCCGGCGTGGTATGGTCATGACGAGGAGGAACTCATGGTGAGGAGCCTTATTCTATTGGCAGCGGCGCTCGCGCTGCCCGCGGCTGCGCAGGATTATCCGCTGCGCGAGATCCGCTCGATCTGCAATTTCTCCGCAGGCTCGGGCGCCGACATCGTGGTGCGCTTCTACAGCGACCGCCTGTCGAAGCTCGCCGGCAAGCCAGTGGTGGTGGAGAACCGCCCCGGCGTGCAAGGGGCGCTGGCGAGCGACGTGGTCGCGAAGTCGAAACCCGACGGCTACACCCTCATGATCACGCCGGCGTCGTCGACCATCGCCACCGCGCCGTATCTCTTCAAGAAGCTGCCATTCGATCCGAAGAAGGACTTCGCGCCGGTGACGACGATCGCCTCGCTCAGTTTCGTCTTCGCCGTCGACGCCGCCGGGCCGATCCAATCGATCAAGGATTTAATAAATTATCTAAAACAAAAACCGTCGGACGGCTTCTACGGCACCGGCTCGAACAGCGGCCAGGTGGCGGCGGAGCTGTTCAAGGAGCAAGCCGGCCTGAGCACGACCTATGTTCCCTACAAGGTCACGACCGACGCGCTCACCGGCGTGCTGCTCGGGCAGGTCGCGTTCATTTCCTACGACGCGACCTGGGCGGTGACGCAGACTGGACCGGGCGGCAAGATCCGCGTCCTCGCCGTCACCTCGGCGAAGCGCTCGACCTCGCTGCCGAACGTGCCGACGCTGCAGGAGCTCGGCTACAAGGATTTCGACATCACGCCCTGGTGGGCGGTGGTGGTGCCCGCCGGCACACCGAAGGCGATCGTCGACAAGCTCGCCGGCTGGTTCAACCAGATCACCGCCGCCGAGGACACCAAGGCGTTCCTCGCGCGCAGCGCGCTCGATCCCTTCCCCGGCTCGCCCGAATCGATGGCCGCGCTGCTCGCGACCGAGACCGAACGCTGGGGACGCTACGTCAAGCTGGCGAAGATCGAGCCGCAGTAAATTAGTCCATCGGCTCCATCTTGACGATGGACGCGCCGTGGTTGCTGCCCACCCAGAAGGTCACCGGGGTCGTCGAGTTGTCGACGAACACGCGGCGGATGTTGGTGGTGCGCGGCAATAGGTACTCGGTCATCCGGCCGTTCTTGGTGTCGAGGCGCGTGACGCGGTCGGTGATCATCGAGCCGGTCCACGCCTCGCCGTTCTTGTCGAGCACGACGTCGTAGGGCGACGCCCAGCGCGTCGGCAGCTGCCAGAGCTTGAACTCGCCGCTCTTCGTGTCCAGCACGCCGATGCGGTCGTCGCGATAGAGGCCGAACCACAGGCGGTCCTGCGCGTCCATGCTGCCGCGGCGCGGCGCCGAGACCTTCGCCTCGGTCGGAATCATGAACAGCTTCACTTCGCCGGTCTTCGCGTCGATGCGGCCGATGTGACGATGGCGGAAGTCGGTGAACCAGGCGTTGTTCTGCGAGTCGGGAACGACGTCGTAGATGTTGTGCGGCTCGCCCTTCGGCGCGCTCTTGAACGGCTCCCAGGTCTCGATCCTGCCCGTGGCGAGGTCGAGCCGGTGCACGCCGGCAAAGCCGTTGTTCTGCGTCCACACCTTGCCGTCGACGTGCGCGAACTGCGGGCTCACCATGTTGATCTGCGCCGCGTCGATGTTCTGCTCCTTGGGCAGCGTCCAGACGCTGAACTTCTGCGCCCGGCGGTCGAACTTGACGATCGTCGCCTGGTACATGTTGCCGAGCCAGAGGTTGCCGTCGCGGTCCGAGCGCAGGCCGAGCAGCCCGGTCGGAAAGCCCGGCTTGTTTTCCTTGATCGGGTATTCCGTCACCTTGCCGGTGTGCGGATCGAGGCGCCCGAGGTTCTGCTCGCCGAAGCTCGAATACCAGGCGATGCCCTCTGCGTCGACGATGACGTCGTGCGGCGAGATGGTCTCGCGCGGCAGCTCGTACTCGGTATAGATGACGCGCGTCGCGCGGCCGGCGGGGCGCGGCAGCGTGCGCAGCGGGTAGGTCCACATCTTTTCCGGGCCGAGGTTGATGGTGCTCAGGTACTCGGCGGCGGCGCGGTACACCTGCACTCGCTGGTCGCCGCGCTCCTCCATCAGCCGCTCCGCCTTGCGCAGCTGCGGATGCTGCGGAATGCTCTGGTTGACGTAGCTCTGCATGCGCGGCAGGACCGTTTTCATGAACGTCTCGGCATCGAAGGGGGAGCGCACCACCCGCTCGAGCGTGTGGCAGCCCACGCAATTGAGGAGCTGCCCCTTCTGCGCATCGGTGCCCGGCACGCTCGCCATCCACTCGCCGTTGGAGAGCTGCGCGGCGAGGTCCTTCGCCTTCTGCAGCTCCAGGTTCGCCGTCCCCGGAACGGAAACTTCCCGGGCCAATTCGTAGCCGGCCGCTCGAACCGTCAGGCTGTATTTGCCGGGAGCGAGCTTCGCCGCCGGAAAGCTGTAGTTGCCCTTGGCGTCGCTCACCACGGTCACGGTGATCGTCGAGCCGGCGCGCTTGGCGCTCACCAGCACGCCCTCCATGGCGCCCTCTTCCTTCGAGCTGACCTTGCCGCTGAGCTGGGCGTGTGCCGTACCGAGGAACAGCCAGAGAAGCAGAAGCGTCGAGCGCATGGAAACCTCCTCGCGGGCGAGTCTACTCCGGAAGCTTGAGCTTTCCCTTGATGACTTTGCGCGTCGGCGTCAGCGGCATGTCAGGGACGATCACCAGCCGCTCGGGCAGCTTGTTCTTGGCGATGTTCTTCTGCAGCAAGTACTCGGTCAATTCTTCCAGACGCACCGGCTCTTCCTTGTTTCTCAAAACCAGAAAGACACAGGCCTTCTCGCCGAGGATCGGGTCGGGCATCGGCACGACCGCCGATTGCAGCACCTTCGGGTGCGAGTCGAGCAGGTCCTCGACGTCGCGCGGATTGAACTTCACGCCGCCGCGGTTGATGATGTCCTTGACCCGCCCGGTGATCGAGTAGTTGCCCGCCGCGTCCACGGCCGCGAGGTCGCCGGTGCGGTACCAGCCGTCGGCCGTGAACGCCGCCGCATTCGCTTCGTCGTTGTCGTAGAAGCCGGGAAAGAGCAGGCAGCCCCGCACCTGCAATTCGCCGTCGGCGATCCGCACTTCGGTGCCCGGGCTCGGCCGCCCCGCGCTCGAGCAGTGCACCTCGAGCGCGTCGCCCGGCCGCGTGTAGAGCGCGCCCTGGGTCTCGGTCATTCCCCAGAGCTGCGTCACCGCGCAGTCCTTCACCCGCGAGGAGAAGTCGCGCACCAGCGGCGGCGGGCAGGCGCTGCCCGACATGATCGCGAGCCTGAGCGACGACCAGTCGTGCTTGTCGAACAATCCTTGCGCACGCACCGCCGCGATGTGTGCAGGTGCGGTCCACAGCGCAGTCGGCTTTTCCTTTTCTATTAACGCACTCAGATCAGGCGGGGTGAAAGCGGGCAACAACACCGAGGCAGCGCCGCAGGCAAATGCGCAATGCAATTCGTACAGCCCGAAGAGATGCGTGAACGGCGCCGCGGAGACGATACGGTCGGATGCCGTGAGCCGGTGCTCCGGCACGCCGAGCCGCGCGTTCGAGAGCATGGTGTGATAGTTGTGCGGCACGCCCTTCGGCGCGGCGGTGGTGCCCGAGGTGTAGAGCAGCAGGAACGGGTCGGCCGCCACCGGACCCGGCACGTCTTTCGAGAGTGGCTCGGCGCAGTCGATCTCGGCGAAAGCGCGGCCGATGTCATTGAAAAGATTTTTTGAAGGAGGAAGACAAATGCCGAGCTTCGCCCGGCTGTGCTTCAGGAGCGCCGCGATCTCGGCGCCGCGATAGGGCATGTGCAGCGTGCTCATCACCGCGCCGAGGCGGCAGATGGCGAGGAAGGCGATCACGAACTCGGGCGTGTTCGGCAGCTGCACCGCCACGACTTCGCCGCGCGCCACGCCCGCGCGCCGCAGCCCTTCCGCGAAACGCAGAACTCGCTCTTCCAGTTCTCTCCAAGAAATGACCTGGCCGGCGATCAGCGCCGGTGCATCCGGTCTTGTTTTTGAATGAGAAGACAACCATCCGGGTAGCGTGTCGTCGCGCCACCAGCCGCGCTCGACGTAGCGGCGCGCGAGCTCGGCATCGAACCGGAAAGCGCCGCGCAGGCGCAGCGCGTCTTCGCTGTAGCTGAAGCGGTCTTCGAGGCGCACCACTCTCTCCGGCCGGTAGCGGCGGCCGCCGCCGAGATCGAGAAGGTACGCCGTCTGCCCGATGCGGAAGCGCCGCGATTCCTCGCTGTTGCGGATGAACATCACCTGCTCGCGCGTCAGGCCGAGCCGCTCGGCGATCTGCCCGTCGGCGAGCCCCATCGCCTCGCGCTGGCGCTCGATCTCGGCCCAGTCGAGGCGCCGCACCGGGTCGCCCTCGCGCGTCTGCAGGTTGTGGCTCATCTGGAACACCGTCTCGCCGAAAGTGGCGAGCATCGCCTCGGTAATGCCCAGCTGCTCGCGCGTCATGCCGCGCGCCACGTCAGTCCTTGGAACGGAGCACGGGGTCTGCCTGCGGCGCCTTGGTGGCGATCGGGCAGACGCGCATGCATTCGAAGCACTGCGCGAACCACGCACCCGAGCCGGCCGACACTTTGTACCAGAGCATCTTGCGATCCGGATCGAGCAGGCCTTCGGCGCCCTGCGAGCGCACTTCGTCCTTCACGGCCTCTGCGAGAATTTTGGGCACCGCCTCGTACTCCTGCGTCAGCTCGGCGCACGCCGCCATGTCGTAGCGCATCAGCTTCTGCTTGCCCTGCGCGTCGATCTCGCCCGAGAGGCACTGCGCCGGGCAGAACTTCATGCACGGCGTGCGGCCGATCTGGCGGTACATGCTGACGCACGACGGCGCCGGGCACGGGTTCTCCGCCATCGGCGCGTCGGGCTCGAGCTCGAGCTCGGTGAACACCGAGGCGTAGTACATGAAGCCGTACTCGGGGTGCAGCAGGATGTCGCCGGCGAGCGAGCGGGCGCCGATGCCGGCGAGCTCGGCGTGCAGCTTCAGGCTCTGCAGCGGCACGCGCGGCCCGCCCTCGGGATCGAGGTCCGGCGGCACGTAGACCGAAGGCGCGCCGAATTTCTGCTCGATGTGGAAGGCGAGCCCGTAGGCCACGCCGTAGGCGCGCGTCTCGGTCGATCCCGAATACGCCATCGCCTTGGCCGGCATCTGCCACGTGCCCTGGGTCTGGCCGCCGACGCCGAGGGAAATCACCGACTTCACCCGCGGGAAGAGGTCGCTCGGCCGGTGCCCCGCCGGCGCGATGCGCTCGCAGGCCTCGAGGCTGGCGATCCCGACTGCGAGCGCCCCGCGCTTCTTGCAGTAGTCGAAGATGGCCTGCTTTGCGTCCTGCATCGTCGTATATTAGCTCGCGGTGGACGACACCCTTCTCCTCGCCCGGGCCCAGTTCGGGCTGAACATCGCCTTCCACATCCTGTTCCCGACGATCACCATCGGGCTCGCCTGGCTGGTCGCGTATTTCCGCATCCAATACGAGCGCACGCGCGATGCCGCGTGGCTCGCCACCTACAAGCTGTGGGTCAAGGTGTTCGCGCTCACCTTCGCCATGGGCGTGGTCACCGGAATCACCATGAGCTTCCAGTTCGGCACCAACTGGCCGGGCTTCATGGCGGCCGTCGGCAACATCGCCGGCCCGCTGCTCGCCTACGAGGTGCTGACCGCGTTCTTCCTCGAGGCGACCTTCCTCGGCGTGATGCTGTTCGGCATGGACCGGGTCTCGGGCCGCGTGCACGTCGCTTCCGCCTTCATCGTCGCTGCCGGCACCACGCTCTCCGCGTTCTGGATCCTTGCGCTCAACTCCTGGATGCAGACGCCGGCCGGCCACATCGAGGTCGACGGCGAGCTGATCGCGGCGAGCTGGTGGGCGGTGATCTTCAATCCGTCGTTCCCCCACCGCCTGACGCACATGCTGCTCGCCTCGGGCATCACCGCGGCGTTCGTCGTCGCCGGCCTCTCGGCGTGGCGCCTGATCAAGGCGGCCGACGACGCGGCGGCGCGCAAGACGCTGCTTTCGGGCGCGCGCATCGCCGCGGTGCTGGTGCCGCTGCAGATCTTCGTCGGCGATCTGCACGGGCTGAATACTCTCGAGCACCAGCCGGCGAAGATCGCCGCGCTGGAAGCGATCTGGAAGACCGAGCGCGGCGCGCCCCTGACGCTGTTCGGCATTCCCAACGAGCAGGAAAAGCGCACCGACTACGCGATCATGGTGCCCAAGGGCGCCTCGCTGATCCTCGCGCACGATGCCAACGCCGAGCTGAAGGGGCTCGAGGATTTCGAGGAGCACCCGCCGGTGGCGCCGGTGTTCTTCGCCTTCCGCATCATGGTCGGGATGGGAATGATGATGCTCGCGCTTTCCTGGATCGGAGTTCTCGTTCTGAGAAAAAGCACCCCGCGGTGGCTTCTCTGGAGCTTCGCGGCTTTCACCTTCTCGGGCTGGATCGCCACCCTTGCGGGCTGGTTGGTAACCGAGATCGGCCGGCAGCCCTGGCTGGTCACCGGCATCCTGCTCACTTCCGACGCTGCGGGCGGCGCGACCGGCGCCGAGCTCGGCGCGAGTCTCACCGCATACGTCGCCGTCTACGCCGTGATGCTCCTCTCCTACATGGTCACCCTCACCCACCTCGCGGGAAAGGGAAGCTCGTGAGCATCGACCTGCCGCTCATCTTCGCCGCGCTGATGGGCGTGGCGATCCTCGCCTACGTGGTGCTGGATGGCTACGACCTCGGCGTCGGCATGCTGATGCTCGCGAGCGAGCGCGGAGACCACGACACCATGATCGCCTCGATCGGCCCGTTCTGGGACGCGAACGAGACCTGGCTGGTGCTCGGCGTCGGCCTGCTGCTGGTCGCCTTCCCGCTCGCGCACGGCATCGTCCTCGGCGCGCTCTATCTTCCGGTCGCGGCGATGCTCGTCGGGCTGATGCTTCGCGGCGTCGCCTTTGAACTTCGGATCAAAGCCGAAGGCTGGCACCGCGAGCTGTGGAACTGGCTCTTCTCCGCCGGCTCGTACCTCGCCGCCTTCTCGCAGGGCCTGATGCTCGGGCGCTACATCCTCGGCTTCGAGCCGGGCTTCGGCGGCTGGCTGTTCTCGACGCTGGTGGGCGTGAGCCTGTGCGGCGGCTACATGCTGCTCGGCGCGACCTGGCTGGTGCTGCGCACCGAGGGCGGACTGCGCGACAGGAGCGCGGTCTGGGCACGCTGGGGACTCGGGTGGGTGGCGCTCGCGATCGCGCTGGTCAGCCTCGCGACGCCGTTTGCGAGCGAGACGGTGCGCGAGAAATGGTTCGACTTCCCACGCACGCTGGGATTGATGCTGCTGCCGGTCGCCACGCTGGGCGCGGGATGCTGGGTGTGGCTCACCCTCGACAAATCGGACTGGAAGCCGTTCGCCGGCGCGGTGGCGATCTACGTGCTCGCTTTCGCCGGCCTCGCCTACAGCCTGTTTCCCTACGTGGTGATGGACAGCCTGACGATCTGGGACGCGGCGGCGCATCCCAGCGCGCTGACGTTCATGCTCATCGGCACGCTGATCGTGCTGCCGTTCATCATCGGCTACACCGCCTATGCCTACCGCGTGTTCAGCGGCAAGGTCAGAGGCGGATCGCCGTACGGCTAGCGGCTAGGAAACTTCGGCGGGACGCGGGATCGGCACGACGAAGTTCTCGCGCACCACGTCCTTGCCGGCGATCAACTCCTCGGCTTCGCGGCGCTCTTCGTCGAAGACGACGGCGGCGAGCTTCTGCAGCGTCTCGCGCGCTTCGTCCAGGGTGCGGCCGTGCGAGTTCACTCCGGGCAATTCCTCGATGAAGCCGATGTAGCCGTGATTCGATTTGAGGTACACCGCGGTGAACGCAAGCCTTCCCTGTTCCATTCGATCCTCCTGCGTTGATGAATGTCCAGAGTACGCCTCTCAGCTTGCAATAGTGTGACTGCGAAAAAAAAACCGGCACTGCAAAACTGCTGTGGTCATTCCAGTTACAAAATTTTTGCAACGCGGAAGCTGCAACGCGGCAACCGCGCCGCAACATTTGCACTGCTTATTTTTCCAGCAGGTGCTTTTTTTCTTTTTTCTTCGCCCACTCGTCGGCGTCGGCGGGCGCGGGCTTGCGCTCGATGATCGCCGGCCACTTCGCCGCGAGCTCGCGGTTGAGCGGGATGAACGGCTTCTGCGCGTCGGGCACGTCGTCCTCGGCGAAGATCGCCTCGACCGGGCACTCGGGGACGCACAGCGTGCAGTCGATGCACTCGTCGGGGTC
>Ga0137410_10002440_pt1 | contig 12634 bp, 5 predicted proteins | sample CZODoug1_16funga_FD_108878 | JGI IMG/M metagenome (GOLD analysis project Ga0137410, IMG submission 108878) | Vadose zone soil fungal communities from Angelo Coast Range Reserve, California, USA - CZODoug1_16fungal (Illumina Assembly) | ecosystem: Environmental > Terrestrial > Soil > Vadose zone... | reverse complement strand
GTCGGGTGCTGATCGGTGCGCAGAATCACGAGATCGTCCAGGGTGCCGTTCTGGAAGGTCACGGTGCCCCGCACCTCGTCCTCCCACGAAGTCTCCCCTTCCGGTATCAGGAACCGGATCGCGTACGCCTCGCCCTTGGCGGCGCGCGCGTCGGATTCCTGCTTCGCGAGCCGGAAACAGGTGCGGTCGTACTTGGGAGGCTCGCTGCGGGCGAGCGCCTGCTCGCGTCTCCGCTTCAGATCCTCCGGGTCGCAGAAGCAGCGATACGCTTTCCCCTCGTTCAGGAGCCGCCGGGCCGCCTCGGCGTAACTCTTGAGTCTCTCGCTCTGGAAATACGGTCCGTGCGGTCCCCCCACCTCCGGCCCCTCGTCCCAGCGCAGTCCCAGCCAGGAGAGTCCCTCGAGAATCCCGCCCAGGGCGTTCTCCACGTTTCGCTCCTGATCGGTGTCCTCGATGCGCAGCACGAACGTGCCGCCGTGCCGCTTGGCGTAGAGATAGTTGAAGAGCGCGGTGCGGGCGCCCCCGACGTGGAGATATCCGGTCGGGCTCGGCGCGAATCGCACGCGTACCGGCGAAGTCATTCCAGTCCTTTCCCTTGGGTCGTGGAGTCGGATCGAGGTGCCTTGTTCAGCGCAGCAGCACCATCTTCCGAGAGAAGGTAGCGGGGCCGATCGCCGCGCGATAGAAGTAAACGCCCGAGGAGACTTCCCGGCCCGCGCGGTCGCGTCCGTCCCACCGGAACTGATAATACCCGGGATCGTAGGCCCGCGAAACCGGCGTCGCCACGAGGCGCCCGCGCACGTCGAAAATCGAGATCCGCACCGGCTGCGGGCCCTGGCCCGCCACGGCGAACGCGATCGCGGTGACCGGATTGAAGGGATTGGGCCGGTTCTGCGCGAGCGAGGAGCGCTTCGGCGCGTCCGGAGCCGGCGGCCCTCCGTCCTCTGGAATCGAGTCGACCGACGTGAGCACCGGGAACGTCGCGTAGCCCGTGTGCCAGTTGTCGTGACGGAACATCGGCCACGCCATCCCGCTGGGCATGAAGGTCCCGGGATAGCGCCACGCATAGACCCCGCGGTCCCAGCCCGCGAGCACGATGTCCACGGCGCCGTCCCGGTCCAGGTCCCAGATGGCAGGCGTGCCCCGCGCCTCGGCGCCGATCTCGATCGGGAAGCCGCTCACCAGAGTGCCGTCCGCATGGAACGCATGGAGTCTCCGGTCGTCCGCCGCGATCAGGATCTCCATGGTGCCGTTGCCGTCCAGGTCCGCGACGGCAGGCGACGCTTCGGTCATGGATCCCAGTGTGAGGTTCGAGAATCCCGGGAGCACGGCCCCTTGCGGATCCCACGCCATCACGTGCCCGTCCACTCCCACCAGGACGACGTCGAGGCGTGGGTCTCCCTGCGGGGCCAGGAGCGGCGCCAGCGCCGGCGAAGGCACGCGTCCGTTCGAGATCGTGAGCTCCAGGGGCCGGGGCCATCCGGGTGCGCGCTGTCCCGAAGCGGTGAGCACGTAGACGCTGTCGTTGGCGCAGCCGAAGACCGACTCGAGGCCGCCTCCCGGGATCAGGCTCCCGATTGCCGGGGAAGCGCTCGTGATTCCGTTCGCGAAGAAATCCCACACGACGGTGGAGTCGGCGTGGATGGCGTACACGTGCCCGGACGACGTTCCGAAGACGATCTCGCGCACACCGTCCCCGTTCAGATCCGCGATCGCCGGAGAGGAGATCACCGTGCCCTGCGGCGTGAAGAGGACGCCCGTCGTTCCGCGCACCGGCGTTCCGTTGGCGTGCCAGGCGTAGAGCTTGTTCGTGTTCGACCCCACCACGATGTCCGGCTGGCCGTCCCCGTCGATGTCCCCTATCGCCGGGCTGGACCAGAAAGGCGCCGCTCCCTTGCGGGGCCATCCCGGGTAGACCGTGCCGTTCGCGCGCCACACCGCCACGCTGGAGTCGTTCCACGAGGCGGCGATGATCTCGGGGATGCCGTCTCCGTCGAGGTCGGCCGCCGCGGGAGAGGACGGAATGTGGTGGAGCAGGGTGCTGAAGATTCCGGTCGTGACCGTGCTTCCGTCGCCGTCCACCCAATCGGTGCCGTTGGGCCGGAACACGTAGAGGTATTCCGCCCCGACGATCACCTCCGGCTTCTGATCCCTGTCGAGATCGGCCAGGCAGACCGAGGAAGAGGTGGCCTCTCCGAGGAGCTCCGGCCATCCCGGAAGCGTTGGCGGGCTGGTGCTCGTGAGGAGCGCCGCGGATTGCGGCCCCTCGTTTCCACCGGAATCGACCGCCGCCGCGGCGTACCGATACCGCGTGAGCGTGGGAAGGCCCTGGTCCTCGAAGGAGGAGACGCGTCGTACCGGCGTCAGGGTCAGGAGCGTGAGAGCGCTGCCGTCATCGAGCGCGCGATAGATCCGGTACCCGGCCACGTCGGGTGCCACGACAGGATCCCAACCGATCGTGATGCGATCGGAGCCTGGGATCTCCGTCCTGAGATTCACCGGAGCCCCGGGCGTTCCAGCGTCCACGAGGAAGGTCCAGGAATGGAAATAGGCATCGTCCACGCGCGCTTGGAAGAGCGCCCCCGCGGGGATGGAGGTTCCGGCGCGCACGCGAAGCGCGACGCTCGTCGCCGTGGACCCGGTGGGGACATCTCCCAGGGTCGCGGTGGAATCGAGGATCGCGACTCCCGCGCCGGGATTCCGGAGATGGACCGAGAGCCCGCGTCCGCGGCCGCTGCCCTCGTTCGCGATCGTGAAGCGGTAGCGGACGCTTTCGTTGGGGTCCAGCGTCCCGTTCCCGTTCCCGCCCGCCGCGGGCGAGTCATCGAAGCCGTTTCCCGCGAGAAGAGGCGCCGCGGCCGAGACGGCGAGCGGCACATCCGTCGTGTCCGATCGCGCCCCGTCGCTCACGATGACGCGGAGTCTCTCGGCGCGAGCCGTCCCCGGAATCGCCAGCGCCCGCACGCGCAGGCTGTCCGGAAGAGGCAGCTCCGCCCCCGAGGCGAGCGCGGGAAGGGTGGCCACGCCCTGCGTCACCGAGAGACCTCCCGTGAGTGACTGCACGGAAATCGAGACCGCGCCCGTGGAGGCGCCCGTGCCCGAGTTCTTCACGCTGCCCCCGAGCGCGAAGGTCTCTCCAGCGTCGGCAACCTGATCTCCATCTCCCGCGATGGAATCGCGAACGCCCACGTTTCGAAGCGCGAAGTGGGCGGGTGCCGCCGCCGTCACAGTGAGCGAGTCGAGGAACGGGAGATTCCCCGGCACCGTGACCGCGAAGGAGAACTTCCCCGCGGATCCGGGATGGAACGGGACGGTGGCGTGCCCGGCGGCGTCGGTGAACGCGACCCGGTACTCCTCCCCCTGCTTCCACGCGACGACGAGGGCCGATTCCGCCGGGGCTCCCGAGGAGAGAACCGTCACGCTGAAGCTCGGCGCGCTCAAGGCCACGGTCGCCGGCCTCGTGACCGCGAGCGTGCCGGGAGCGCACCGCCAGATCGGAAGGGCCGGACTCCCGAGCAGAATGGTCTCGAAGTACCCCCACCGCTCCTGGGTCTCGGTGCGCGCGCGAGGAAGCAGCGAGGCGCGCGCGTTCTCGACCGCCTCTCCCAAGGTAGTGGGTGGGCCGCGCTGGAGATCCTCCATGAGTCTGGTGGAGACCGCGTAGTCGACACCGGACCAGGCATCGCGCGTCGCCCCGACGTACGCCAGGGCCCCTCCCGACGGGCTTCGCACGACCTGCTCCCCCACGCACTCGTAGTCCGCGGCCGCGGACGCACAGTTGGAGGAGATCCAGAGGCCCGCGGAGTCGCCGTTCGCCAGCGTCGCAAGCTCGGAGAGGTTGATCACCTGGTTTCCGATGGAGAGCTGTGACCTGGCTCCGTGCCCGATGTGGTGCACGATGCCGTACCCACGCCCCAAGGCACTCAGCGCGGCCGGCTTGGTCAAAGGCTGCGTGCCCGGGTAGCTCGCCGCATTCTCGTAGTAGCGATCCACGGTGACGCACGGGGGCGCTCGGACCAGGAGCGATTCTCCGGCCGCCGCGCCGTCCACAGAGATCAGCTGTCCCGGCTGCCAGTTCGTCGGGAACAGCACCTCCGCCAGGATCAGCTCCTTCGTGAGCGCGCCCGCGGCGGGGCTGGTCGCGTAGCGGATGGCCTTCGAGACCAGAACCTGCGCATCCGCTCGCGTGGACGCCGAAAGCCTCCCCACCGCGATGTCGGGGTTCATGTCCAGGCTGTCCGCCACCTCGCCGTAAATCCCGTTCCCGTTCCGGTCCCAGGTGCCGTCGAGATCGGAGTAGTAGGCGTCGCTCGGGATGTCCAGCGTCTCGGCGTACAGGACCCGCGCGTAGCGCATCGGGATCGCATCGTGGTCCGCCGCCAGCACGGCCCATCGCGTGCCCCAGAGGTCATGGGCCGCCTTGAGGAAGCTCCGCACCGCCTGCGCGAGATCGTTCGACCGGGGATCCGCCGCGCGAACGGTCGAGAGGTTCCGGACCACGGTCGCGATGCCGATCCGGGTCTGATAGTCGGCGAGACGCTGATAGATGTCCGCGAGAGAGTCCGGCGTCACGATCACGCAATCGACCGGGGAGCCGAGTCCCGACGGCGTCACCGTCGGGAGAAAGGGCGCGGCCCGGCGCGGATCGGACGGGATCCGGTGCGCGCGAGGGGGTAGCTGGGCACTCGCGGGTGGAATAGCGAAGGCCGTCAGACCCACCACGGCGAGGAGGGCCACGAGCGCCGGGAGCCGCTTGACGCAGCGCGAGAAGAAAGGCGAGTAACTTACTAGTTTTGAAATGGTTTGGTGCCTCAGCGGCGTCCCAGGAGTCTGCGCGGACTCCCTCCATTATACCTCTTTCCGGCCTCCGGGACAACGCGGGGGGCGGCTGCGCCAGGGCCACCCGCTGCCGCGTCCGGTCCACGACGCTCCAGTCGATCGCATACACGGAATAGTGGAAGCCGCCGGGCCGGGTGATCCCGAGATTCTCGATCCGGCGCGAGAAGAGAAACCGGTAGGGGGAGGGCTCGTCCAGGGTCATCGCGAGCCGGCCCTCGACCGGGTGGCGGTCGATCAGGTACTCGGGCCTTCCGGCCACCTCGAAGAGAACCCGGCGCACGACAGCGTCGTACCCGTTGCGCACCGTGATGGGGGCAAGCTCGGGCGTGACCAGTCCGTAGAGATCGAGGACCCTGCGCTCCGAGTAGTAGCCGAAGGCCCCGATGTCCGCGACGGCGAACCAGGCTCGCGGCGGAGTGCGGTCCCGCGCCCAGATCCCAATATCCACGAGCGAGGCGCGAAGGCCATGCGTGTGAGCGCGCGTGCTCGGGACGCTCACGAACGCCGTGAAGGCCGCGTTTTGAGCCACGAACGCCACCGCGAGGAGCCCGAGCGCAAACCCGTACCGCCTCGGGAAGCTGGTGGCCACTACCCAGCGGAGCGATGCCATTCCAAGGAGGAGAATGCAGGGAGCCGCCGGAACCAGGTAGCGCGAGACGACTTGCACGCCCTGGAGCGCCAGGGAGAGAACGAGGAGCGCGGGCCACGCGAGACACACGAGCCAGAAGACGCGGCGTCCTCCCGCCGCGGGAAGCGCCGTCGACCGACTTCCGAACGCGAGCACGAGGACGAGGAAGGCGAGTGGCAGCGCGTCCGCCACGAGCTCCACTTGAAACGCGGAGTGAAGTCCCGCCACCACGAGGCCCGGATGCAGGAGCGCCCCGGCCTTCGCCGCCGCGGTGTTGGGGACCAGCGTGTGGAACCAGGTCCAGGCGGTGATCAGCCAGGGCGTGACGACGAGCGCGAGCCCCCCCAGTGTCTCGAGAACGCGCCGGGGCCGCCGTTCCGCGCCGATCCAGACCGCGGCCAGGACGATCGCGGCGAAGAGAGAACACTCCGGGCGCGCGAGCACGGCGAATCCCAGAGCAAGACCGGTCGTCCAGCCGGCGCGGCCGTCGAGGAGGATGCCCGCGAGCGCGTAGAGCGCGACCGCCACACAAGCGGCGGCGAGCGGCGTCTCCATGCCCGAGAGCGCCCATCGCATCGCCCAGGTCTGAGCCGCCATGAGAACCCCGAGCACGAGCGGGGTCCATTCTCCCCAGCCGAGACGCTTCCCCAGCCGAACCAGGACCCACACCGTGAGGAGATGCGCGATGAGCCCGTATCCTTTCGCCACCCACGCGAGCGCGGGCATGGACCAGGCATCCACGGGCGCCGTCACGCGGATGGGAAGGATCTTTCCCGCGAGTGCGAGGAGAAGCACCCAGAGCGGGCTCGTCGCGCCGTACGTCGGCTCGCCCGCGTTGAAGGAGAAGCCCTTCCCCTGGACGAGATGCTTCGCGAACTGGAAATGGATGAAGGTGTCGTCGGTCAGGTAGTGGAGAAACGGAAGGAGCGCCGCGGCGGCGGCGAGGAGAAGGAGGAGCTGGAGGAGGAGCGCGCGGGGACGCGCGTTCACAGTTTCAGCCAGCGCTGCACTCTCTCGGCCACGGCGGGTGCCGTGAATCCCAGCTTCTCGGCGATGATCGCGGCGGGAGCGGAGGCGCCGAACCGGTCGAGGCCGATCCAGAGGCAATCCTCGCCGACCAGCTCGCACCAGGGCTCGATCCGCGATGCCTCGATCACGACGCGCCGCGAGCCCCTGGGAATCACCGACTCCCGATAGGCATCGGGCTGCGCACGAAACGCCTCGAAGCAAGGCATCGATACCACGCGCGCGCGGATGCCGGCGCCGGACTGCAAGAGCCTTCGCGCCTCGCGCGCCAGCGAGACCTCCGACCCGGTCGCAAGGAGGGTCACCTCCGGCGGGCCGCCCTCGGAATCGTCCAGCACGTATCCGCCCCGCGCGATCTCCCTGCGATCGAATCCGTCGCGCCGCTGGATCGCCGGCAGCTTCTGCCGTGTGAGCGCGAGCGCGGTTGGGGCTTTGTCGCGCTGGATCGCGCGGGCCCAGGACATCGCGGTCTCCAGACCGTCGGCGGGGCGCCAGACCTCGAGACCCGGAATCAGCCGCAGCGAGGGCAGGTGCTCGATCGGCTGATGCGTGGGACCGTCTTCTCCCAGGAACACGCTGTCGTGGGTGAACACGTAGATGACCTGGACCTGGGACAGGGACGCGAGGCGGATGCAGGGCCGCATGTAGTCGGAGAAGATGAGAAAGGTTCCGACGTACGGAATGAACGTGCCGTAGAGCGACATCCCGGTGGCGATGCTCCCCATGGCGTGCTCGCGCACGCCGAAGTGGAGCACGCGTCCGGAGTAGTTCACCGGCGCTCCACACGTGAGCCCGGCCGGTACGACGTCTCCGCCGCCCTTGATGCCGGTCAGGGTCGAGGGCTCGAGATCCGCCGAGCCTCCGACGAGCGAGGGAACGGCGGCCGCGGCGGCCTGGAGCACGGCGCCCGAGTGGGCGCGGGTCGCGCCCTCCTGCGCGGGAGCGGCCGCGACGAGAAGCTCCTCGAGATTCGGCGGCACCTTGCGCGTGAAATAGGTGTCCCACAGCGATGCGCCTTCCGGGTCGTCGCGGCGGAACGCGGCAAAGCGCTCGTTCCATTCCGCGCGCTGCTTCCGCTTTTCCTCGGCCAGCGCGTGGAAATGCGCGCGCGCCTCGTCGGGAACGTAGAAGGATGGGGAGAGGGGCCAGCCCGCGACCTCCTTCGCGGCGTTGAGCTCTTCCTGACCCAGCGGCTCGCCGTGCGCCTTCGCGGTTCCCTGTTTCGTGGGAGCGCCCTTGGCGATGATGGTGCGCGCCACGATGAGGGACGGCCTGGTTTCCTCCGCCACCGCGCGGAAAAGCGCCGGATCCACCTGGTCGCGATCGTTCCCGTCCACCACCTCGACGTGCCAGCCGTAGGCGTCGAACCGTCGTCCCACGTTCTCGCAGAACGCGAGCCCGGTCGGACCCTCGATGGAGATGCGATTGTCGTCGTAGAGGTAGATCAGGTTGCCGAGGTTCCAGTGGCCCGCGAGCGAGGCGGCCTCGGAAGAGATCCCCTCCATCAGATCGCCGTCGCTCACGATTCCGAACACGCGGTGATTCAGGAGCTCGGCGTGACGCTCGAGCCGCGCCTGCATCATGCGCTGCGCGAGCGCCATTCCGACGCCGTTCGCAAATCCCTGCCCCAGCGGCCCGGTAGTTGCCTCCACGCCCGGCGTGTGGCCGTGCTCGGGATGTCCGGGCGTCTTCGAGCCCCATTGCCGGAATCGCTGCAGCTCCTCCATGGGAAGATCGAACTCGAAGAGATGGAGGAGCGAGTAGAGGAGCATCGAGGCGTGACCCGCCGAGAGAACGAACCGGTCGCGATTCTGCCACCGGGGATCGCCGGGATCGAATCGCAGATAGTTCGCCCAGAGCACGTAGGCCATGTCCGCGGCCCCCATGGGCGCGCCCGGATGCCCCGACTTCGCCTTCTCGACGGCGTCCGCCGAAAGAAATTTGATCGTGTTGACGCAGAGCTGGGCTTGGTCGACCGAGGTGGCGGGCATGGGCTCCTTGCTGCCTGATTTTCCGGAACCGGGGCGATTGTGATCCGGTGTTACTATAGCCCGCGACAGGGTTGCATGGCTACCACCCAGGACCGTCTTGGAGAGCGTTCATGACTTCACGGCTCCATCGTGTGCTCGCATTCTCGTTCCTTCTCGGTTCGGTCGTCGCGATCTCGCTCGCGTTCGAGGGATGCTCCACGAATCCCGCGACCGGCAAGCGGCAGATCTCCCTCGTCAGCACGAGCCAGGAGGCCGCGATGGGCCGGGAATCCGACCCGGCGGTCCTCGCGGAGTACGGGCTCTACGGGGATTCAACCGTGCAGCACTACGTCGATTCGGTCGGGCAGCGGATCGCGTCCGTCTCCCATCTTCCGACGCTCGGCTGGCATTTCCGCGTTCTCGACTCCCCCGTCGTGAACGCGTTCGCGATCCCCGGCGGCTACATCTACATCACGCGCGGAATCATGGCGTACCTGAACTCCGAGGCCCAGCTCGCGGGTGTGCTGGGACACGAGTGCGGACACGTGACGGCCCGGCACAGCGCGCAGCAGATCACGCGGTCGCAGATCGCGGGCGTGGGCCTTCTCGCGAGCGCGGTGTTCGTGGGCGCGCTCCGCCCCTACACCGGTCTCGCGCAGCAAGGCCTGGGGCTTCTCTTCCTGAAATACAGCCGCGACAACGAGACCCAGGCGGACGAGCTGGGCGTGGGCTACGCGACCAAGGCGGCCTATGACCCGCGCGTGATCCCCGAGACCTATTCCATGCTGAAGCGTGTCGGCGAGCGCCAGGGAGCTCAGCTTCCCGGCTTTCTCTCCACGCACCCGGATCCCGGCGACCGCGAGATCCGCACGAGCCAGCTCGCCCAGGCGGCGGTGGCCGGCGGAAGGAGGGATCTCCATATTGACGCGCCCCCCTATCGCGGGCACATCGAGGGGATCGTGTACGGCGACGATCCGCGAGCGGGATACTTCGTCGCGAATCGTTTCTATCATCCCGACCTCGGCATCGAGATGATCTTCCCCGACGGATGGAAGACGCTCAATCAGCCCAGCTCGGTCGTCGCTTCCAGCAAGTCCGCCGGCGGACTGATGGAGCTGACCCTCCAGACCTCGAAGGACTCCACCGCCACGCCGGATCAGTTCGTCCGGTCCCTCCTGGACGACAAGAAGATCCTGGATGCCTCGGGGCGGGCGGAGAGCTTCCGAGATTTCCCGGCGTGGATCGGCCAGGTTCTCGCGCAGGGTGAAGGAGGAAGGCAGGCGCTGATCGCGGGATTCGTCCGGATCCGCCCGGGTCAGTTCTTACAGGTATTGGGACAGAGCGGCTCCGTGGGAGATGCTGCCTCGGAGCAGATCCTGGCCTCCATCCGGAGCATCGCGACCCTGCGCGATCCGGACAAGCGGAACGTCACTGCCGATCGCGTGCATGTCGTCATCGCCGACCACGGCGGCACGTTCACCGAGCTGGTGAGTCGCATGGGACCGCAGGCGCTGAGTCTCGAGGAGACGGCAATCTTGAACAACATGCGCGCGACCTCGACCTACCCTGCCGGCACTCCGATCAAGATCGTGCGAAAGGGCCGTCACCCGTGACGGATGAAGCCTCCCAGGTGGATCAGCCCGGCTCCGGCCAGCGCGAGCGCCCCGTCCTTGGGAACGCGCCCCAGGAGCACGGCGAGCGCGAAGCGTAGCGGCTTGATCCCGATCATTCCCGCGACGAAGCAGATCGCATCCGCCGGAGTGAACGGAAAGAGAAAGAGCAGCACCAGCGCGAGCCAGCGCTTTCCCCCCATCAGCTTCTGAGCCCGCTCCACGTTGTCCGCTCCGATCCATCGTTTCAGGAGCGGCACCCCTGCCCTGCTCCCGATGAAGTACGCCGCGGCCGATCCCACGAGCGTTCCGCCCGCCGCGATCAGCACTCCCACGACCGGACCGTAGAGGGCGCCCGCGAGGATGGGCATGAAGACTCCGGGAATGGGCGCGATCAGAATCTGGGCGATCATGAGCCCGAACAGGATGAACGGACCCCAGGCGCCGGCGCTCCGGATGTAGCCTTCGAGGCGCGGACGCGTGAAATACGGGGCCGACGCGATGCCGATCCATACCGCTAACAGAACGATAGCGAGGAGGAGAAGGAGCGGAATCCACGGGAAGCGACGCTCTTGCTCGACGCGGGACATGAGCGGCAGAATGTAACCTCGCGCGTGTCGCGCCGAAACAGGTATTCTTGATCCAAACTTGGTTTTCGTCCCATGAGTCCGGCATGTCCGGCCACCCTTGGAGCGATGCTCATGAGCGATTCTTTCGGCGCGCGGTCGACCCTCACGGTAGGCGATCGACGCTATGAGATCTTCCGTCTTCAGGCGCTCGCGAAGGCGAAGCTGCCGGTCGACCGTCTTCCCTTCTCGATCAAGATCCTCCTCGAGAACCTGTTACGCACGATGGACGGCCGCGTGGTCACGGCCGAAGACGTGGAAGCGGTCGCGCGATGGGACGCGAAAGCGACACCCAGCCGCGAGATCGCCTTCTCCCCGAGCCGTGTTCTCCTTCAAGATTTCACGGGCGTTCCCGCGGTCGTGGACCTGGCGGCGATGCGCGACGCGATGGCCGAGCTGGGCGGGGACGCCAAGCGCATCAACCCCCTGCAGCCCGCCGAGCTGGTCATCGATCACTCCGTCCAGGTGGATGAATACGGATCCAGCGCGGCGCTCCTCATCAACGCGAGGAAGGAGTTCGAGCGAAACCGCGAGCGCTACCTCTTTCTCCGGTGGGGACAGAGGGCGTTCCAGAATTTCCGGGTCGTCCCGCCCGCGACGGGGATCGTCCATCAGGTAAATCTGGAATTTCTGGCGCGCGTCGTGTTCCCGGGCGCCGGGAACGCGCCGCAGGCCTATCCGGACACGCTCATCGGCACCGATTCCCATACCACGATGATCAACGGTCTCGGCGTGCTCGGATGGGGTGTGGGCGGAATCGAGGCCGAGGCGGCGATGCTGGGACAGCCGGTATCCATGCTCCTTCCACAAGTCGTCGGATTCCGCATGACGGGGCACCTTCCGGAAGGATCCACCGCGACCGATCTCGTGCTCACGGTGACCGAGATGCTGCGCAAGAAAGGGGTCGTGGGAAGGTTCGTCGAATTCTTCGGCCCGGGGCTCGGCACCCTTCCCGTGGCCGACCGCGCCACCATCGCGAACATGTCTCCCGAGTACGGCGCCACGGTCGGAATGTTCCCCATCGACCAGGAGACTCTGCGCTACCTGGAATTCACCGGGCGCGCCCCGGAGCAGCTCCGGCTCATCGAGGCATACGCCAAGGAGCAGGGATTGTTCCGTACCGCGGACACTCCCGATGCGGAGTACTCCGACCTCCTGCACCTGGATCTGGGAACGGTGGAGCCCTCGCTCGCGGGTCCAAGGCGGCCGCAGGATCGCGTGCGTCTCCGCGACGCGAAGAAGAACTTCGAGGAAGCGCTCCCCTCGATGCGCGTGGCGAAGACGATCCCGATGACGGCCGCAAAGCCGATCGAGCGCTGGGAGGGAGAAGGAGGGGACGGGGCGCCGGGTCACGAGGCCGCCACCCTGCCGCAAGTGACGCTCGCGGGAGAAACCTTTCCTCTCTGTGAGGGCGCGGTCGTGATCGCGGCGATCACGAGTTGCACCAACACATCGAATCCTTCCGTCATGGTCGGCGCCGGCATCCTGGCCAAGCGCGCGGTCGAGCGCGGCCTCAAGTCCCGGCCCTGGGTCAAGACGAGCCTCGCGCCGGGCTCGAAGGCGGTCACCGGGTACCTCGAGCGAGCTGGACTCACGCCGTATCTCGAGGCGCTCGGGTTCTACACCGTGGGCTACGGTTGCACCACCTGCATCGGGAACAGCGGGCCTCTTCCGCCGCCCATCTCGAAGGCGATCGAGCAGGAGGATCTGGTGGTGGCGTCGGTGCTGAGCGGCAACCGGAATTTCGAGGGCCGCATCCATCCCGAGGTGCGCGCGAACTATCTCGCTTCCCCGCCGCTCGTCGTCGCGTACGCGCTCCTGGGAAGAATGGACCGGGACCTGACGACCGATCCTCTGGGCACGGGCAAGGATGGGAAGCCGGTGTACCTGCGCGATCTCTGGCCGACGCAGAAGGAGATCGACGACACCATCCGC
>Ga0137410_10002439_pt1 | contig 12638 bp, 9 predicted proteins | sample CZODoug1_16funga_FD_108878 | JGI IMG/M metagenome (GOLD analysis project Ga0137410, IMG submission 108878) | Vadose zone soil fungal communities from Angelo Coast Range Reserve, California, USA - CZODoug1_16fungal (Illumina Assembly) | ecosystem: Environmental > Terrestrial > Soil > Vadose zone... | reverse complement strand
TCATCCGCCAAGCCAAACTCGACCGCAAAGAAGCTCTAAAACTCGCCGCCAAAGAACGTGGCCTCACACGCCGCGAAGCCTATACCGACCTCGTCCGCAGCCAGGAAGACACCAAGCCATAATCCCTGCAATCACTTCCAGAGCCCAATGGTCATTGCCCGATCACTGAAAGCGCACAGCGTTCACCAACAATTGTGGAAAACTCCCGCACGAACAGGGAAACCCTTTGCACACCTTTTTACACGCCTCTATTCCACATTTCCTCGCGTCCGTAACTTATTGCAATAAAAAGACCTACAGCAGCTACAGCCAGCCCGTTTGGCTGCCGAAGGCGCTTCAATTGCACAGCTTACAGACAGATAGCGGGCAAAAAATCGCTCAAAGAGTGGAAAGGGGACTTTATGTCCAAGAGAATAGGCATCATCGCAGTACTAGCAGTTTTGGCTTTGGCGGTTGTTACAACTGGCGCGCGTGCGGATTCGGTGGACGTGCTAGTTGGCGATAAGGATGGTTTTGGTTTTTCAACTCCGTGTTCAGATAGCGGTTTATGCACGTCTTTGAATTCCCCGATCATCGATAACCGGAGCGCAGGGGAAATGTCGGCGACTAACGGAGCTCAGTTCACCGACGTTTATTCCGCGCTTTTTCCTCCTTACGGTCCCAACACCGCGACCTCGGGCGACATTTTGTTTGCTTTCACCGGTACGCTAACTGATGCAACGATCAGCTTCGCGGCCGGTGACTTTCAATCCGATGTCTTTGGCGCTTTCACGGCCTCCATCAACGGAACTTCCACACCGTTCAGTTATCCGGACGGGCGCTTTGTCACGGCTATCCACTCTTTGACCCTAACCTCGGCCGAACTTGATGCGGCTAATGCGGCAGGCGTAGTCGATCTTCACCTCGATCGGGGCTCGTCGGGCGACTTTGTTGCCTTCGACTGGTTTGAGTTGACAGGCAACACAACTTCCACCGCCGTTCCCGAACCAGGCTCCATGGCACTGCTTGGCTTCGGTCTCCTCGGCTTGGCCGCTGTGAAGCTGTCAAAGCGGTAAAATCGGCTCCAGCCTTAGAATTCGGCCTCCCGACTTGGTCGGGGGGCCTTTTTCTTTTCTGCCGCCATCCCACTAACTCTGCCTTCCGAATCTCTTGGCTGGTAGCTCCCACTAGTTTTTTTTCAATTCCCTCTGTGCAGAGCTTTCTGGATGACCCAGTTCAAAAAAAAGCACAGGGGGGACCGGCTACTGGCGGGCCGAAAGCAATCCGGCTGGCCCATCTTTGCGCAGTTGTTTTTCGCAAAAGGTGGGATTTCAGAATGAACACTTGTGGCGCAAAGGACTTAAAGTCTCTTTATTTTCAACACTTACAAGAAACAGGGGTGGGGAGGGGCATAGTTTTGGGTACCTCTAAACAAGATTCCCCTGAGGGTTTGAAAGTAAGAAAGTCGCTACGCTGCGGATTCGGAACGGAATACGCGCTGGAACCGCGGCCCGGTAAACTGCACGCCAACGAGCTTCTCGCCCGTCCCTTGCGACTCCGCCACATGCACTACGCGGCCACGAGTCGAAAAATCGGCTTCCGCTCGCCTCGCCATCTGGCTAGGCCGAGGAATACGGATCTCCAGGTCAGAGCCGATCGCAACGTCAAAGCGCGTCAGAAACGCTGCTCCGCTCCGGCACAAATTTTCGCAGGAAGTATCTTCGGTGAAGACCACACCGCGCGAGTCGCGGCCACTTATCTGCATGGGCAGGCGTACCGCAATTCTACGCTCCGAGCGTTGCCTCGATGCGAGTGTGCTGACTTGGACCATGGGCCGGGTCCTTTCCAGAAGCATCCCCTGGGTGGGCTGCTTCCTCGGCGGCGGGCCGCTCAAAAAAGCGCTCGACAGCTTCAAGCACTTCCGTGGACGTTCTCGCCGCGTGTACAGTTCTGCGAAGTTCGCCGCCGTTCCCCACGCCGTGCGAAAACCAGCACGCGAACTGCTTCATTTTTCCCACAGCATCGGGCTGATTCCCCGCAGTTATTTCTCTGTAGTAGCCAGAAAGTAACTGGTAGCGATTCAGCTTACTTGGCGTATCATACATCCCTTTTTGCTGATATTGGAGCATTTGCGAAAAAATCCAGGGATTCGTCGCCGCCGCGCGGCCGATCATCACCGCATCGCAATTTGTTTCGCGCACCATGCGCGCCGCGTCTTCAGGAGAGTTGATGTCGCCATTGCCGATCACCGGAATCTTCACCGCCCGCTTCACCGCAGCGATAATGCTCCAGTCCGCGTTGCCGGAGTATCCCTGCACACGCGTCCGCGGATGCACCGCCACAGCCTCAACTCCAACCGACTCCGCCAGTTTCGCCACGTCCACCGCAACGATGGAGTTTTCATCCCAGCCCGCGCGCAATTTAATCGTCAGCGGAATTTTTACCGCGCTGCGCACGGCGCGAAAAATCTCTCCGAGCAGCGGCATGTCCCGCAGCAAACCCGAACCGCCGCACTTCACGACTTTCTTCGCGGGGCACCCAAGATTGATGTCCACGGCGTCAAAGCCAAGGTCTTCCACCATTTTCGCTGCTTCGGCCATAACGGTGGGATTCGCGCCAAAAAGCTGCGCCGCAATCGGATGCTCGTCATCCTGGAAGTACAAATACCAGCGTCTTTTTCGCGCTACGCGTAATGCCTTCGGACGAAGTAAATTCCGTCATCAGCAACCCGCAGCCGCCGAGACCGCGAATCACGCGCCGGAATAGCGTATCCGTCACTCCAGCCATGGGCGCAAGAATCGCGGCAGGCCGAATCTCGAGGTCGCGCAGTTTGTATACGGAGGGAATCATCTATAGATAACTTTAACTGAAACGGCTAGTCCATCCCCGCTTTTTCCGATGCGGTATTCGCATCCTTCAGAAAGTGGTCGAGCTTCAGGAATTTGCGTTGTAGCGCCCCGGAATAGGCAGACCAGTCTTCGTCGCCCGATTCAGTAGCAAGCGCGGCGCGCGCGGCAGCGAGTTTGGAATCGAGGTCGTCCATGTAATGAAAGACGAGCGCTTCACGAATCATCGGCAGCTTGGGCGAACCGAACTCGTACTGGCCATGGTGGCTGATCAAAAGATGTTGTACGACAGTTTTTAGCGCAGGCGGAAAGCCTTCGATTTTTTCAATCGCGCGCGCCACCGTTTCGATCTCCATCACGATGTGGCCAAGCAATTGACCTCCGGTTGTGTAGCCGATGGCGCGGTCGTAACAAAGTTCGTCGAGCTTGCCGACGTCGTGCAAAATCGCCGCCGTCAGAAGCAGATCGAGATCGAGTTCTGGATAATGTTCCGCGATCTGATGCGCAAGTCCGCAAAGCCCGACCACGTGCTCCAGCAATCCGCCAAGATAGGCGTGGTGCATCACTTTTGCCGCAGGCGCGCGCTTGTAGCGCGCGGAAATTGCCGGGTCGCTCAGAATTTCCGAGTTGAGTTTTTTCAACCACGGATTTTTGATCGAATCCGCTTCAGCCAGAAGTTGTTTGTAAAGTTTTTCGACGTCTTCTTTCGTGGATGGCAAAAAGTCCGCGAGATCAATTTCTTCCGGCTTGGCCTTGCGCATTTGCTGAACGGAAAGCTGCGGTTTGCCGCGGTAAATTTCTACGCGGCCCTGAATCTTTACGATGTCTTCGCGCTCCACGTCGCGCGTTACGATTTCAATTTGGTCCCACATGCGCGCTTCGATGGTGCCGCTGCGGTCGCCAAGTTCCAGGCGAAGATACGGCTTCCCTTCCTTCGTGCTGCGAATTTCTTTTTCGCAAACGAGGAGAAACATGATGATGCTTTGTTCCGTGGCCAGATCGCTGACGAAGGACTGCTTCATGAAGGTTTGGAGTGCTTCCAGGGCGAATACCACTTCCGCGAGCCCTTTTCCTTCTTGTCTTTGCTCTGCTCCGGGGTAGCGCTTACTTCCTGAATCTCCGAATTTCCGCCGCCGGCCAGGTCTACGTAGGCCGGTTTGATGACGACGTAGCTCTGTTCGCGTAACGTTTTCAAGTAAGTCCGAAGTGCTGGCTGCATGTGCTCTTCATAGAGCCGATTCATGATTTTGTCTTTTACTTTTTCGAAGGCCTGCTGGCCTTCGTCGTAATGCTCAAGAACCTGCAGGATCAGGTAGCCCTGCTTGGTTTCCATCACCTCAGTCAGTTGGTTGCGCTTCATGGCGAAAACTTTGTCTTCGATCGGTTTCGCAAGTTCGCCTCGTTTGTGTGTTCCGAGGTAACCGCCCTGATCTTTGGTGCTGCCGTCGGACATGCGTTTGGCAATTTCGCTGAAATCCTCGCCATCATCCACGCGCTTCAAAGCGGTTTCGGCTTTTTTCTTGAGGTCCGGAAGTTCGGATTCCTTTTTCCCTTCCGTGCTCACAACGATTTCGCGGAGCGCAACCCCTTCCGGCCCGATGAATTCGCCTTTGTGTTCTTCGTAGAATTTCTTCGCGTCGGATTCCGCGATGGTAATGTGCGAGCCAACTTCCTGACCGATCACTTTTTGCGTGAGGATGTGATTGCGAATGTTGTTCTTGAAATCATCCCAGTTCAGGCCTTGCGATGTGACGGCCTTTTCCAGCGCGTCCATGTCCGGCAATTTATTGCCGATACGAATTTGATCGAGTTGCTTGATGACTTCCGTTTCGACGCTGATGCTCATGTCCTTGCCGCGCTGAACGAGCAACGATTGATCAATCAAATCGCGAAGGGCGTTCTTCCTGCGATCTTCAATGGACGCATCGAGCTGTTGCGGCGTGCAGTGATTTTCGCATTCCTGCTTCGCATCATCCACGGCCGTGGCGAGCGCTTTGTCGTAATCGGTCTTGGTGATGATTTCGTTGTTCACACGGGCGATAATTTCTTCGACGACTCTGCCGTTTTCGCCGGTAGTTGCAGCGGCGGATTTCGGCTTTGCCGCGGGAGCGAGCGCTGTCTTAGGCTTCTCGGCCTCGGGTTCCGGTGCCGCCATTTGGGGCTTTTCTAAGGTTGGCTGCTGGCCCGTGGCCGGAGCGGGCGCAGGCGGGGGTTCAGGCTGCTGCGCGGCAAGTGGCAGAGCAATTAAGCACGCCGCTAAAAGTGCGATTTTTTGCATGAATTCCTCTAAGTACCAGTTTAACTCCGCCCCTCGAGGGCGAGCAACACGTTCCTCAGAGTAGCCGGGACTGGCTCTCCGCGCGTGACTTCCATCCAAAGGACACCGCTGGGGTCAAGCCTGATACCTTCGCGCGAACGGACCACTTTGACGAGCGCGGCCGGGTCCAGCGGTGTCTCCGGGTGAAAACGAATCGCGAGGCGGCTTCCCTGCCGTTCGACCGTGGAAATGCGAAGCCGTTCGCAAATGGATTTGAGGACGGCGTAGTCCAAAAGGTTTTCCACGGAGGCAGGTAGCTTGCCGAACCGGTCGGTGAGTTCGCGGGCCACGTCTGCGCGCTCGTCCTCGGAACGAATCGAGGAGACACGTTTGTAGGTACGGAGACGAAGATTTTCCGTGGGGATGAACTCCTGCGGAATGCGCAGGTCGAGCCCGAGATTGAGCGTGGTGCGAACTTCCGGCGCGGCTTCTTCGCCTTTGAGTTTGCTGACGGCGCGTTCCAACATTTGCGTGTACATGTCAAAACCGACAGCTTCAATATGACCATGCTGCTGGCGTCCGAGAAGATTTCCGGCGCCACGAAGTTCGAGGTCCAGCGCGGCGATGCGGAAGCCGGCACCGAGTTCGCTAAATTCCTTCATCGCGGAAAGCCGTTTGCGCGCAACTTCGCTGAGCGTGGTTTCCGGCGGAACAAGGAGATAAGCGTAGGCGCGCTGATTGGAGCGGCCGACACGACCGCGAAGCTGATAAAGCTCGGCGAGGCCGAGACGATCGGCACGGTTGATGAGAATCGTATTGGCGCGAGGGATGTCCAAACCGTTTTCGACGATGGTGGTGGCGACAAGAACGTCCGCTTCGTCGCGAATAAACTTGAGCATCACGGATTCGAGTTCTTTTTCCGCCATCTGGCCGTGGCCGACGACGACGCGCGCTTTCGGCACAAGTTTGGCGACAAGTTCAGCGAGCGAATAGATGGACTCTACGCGATTGTGAATGAAATAGACCTGGCCATCGCGCTGCAATTCGGTGTCAATCGCTTTGCGAATGAGTTCTTCGTTGAACGAAGCGACCGTGGTTTGGATGGCGAGGCGGTCGCGCGGCGCAGTTTCGATGAGCGACATATCGCGCAAGCCGACAAGAGACATGTGCAGCGTGCGTGGAATGGGCGTGGCAGAAAGGGCGAGGGCATCCACGTTCTTGCGCATTTCCTTGAGGCGTTCCTTATGCGCGACACCGAAACGTTGTTCTTCGTCCACGATGAGCAGGCCGAGATCGGGGAAATTGATGTCTTTGGAAAGAAGGCGATGCGTGCCGATGACGACGTCCACTTTGCCGGCTTCGAGTTCCGCGAGGATTTTCTTTTGCTCGGTGGCTGTGCGGAAACGGCTGAGCATTTCAATGCGCGCAGGAAATGCAGCGAAGCGGCGTTTGAAGGATTCGAAGTGCTGGAAAGCGAGGACGGTGGTGGGTGCAAGAACGGCGACTTGTTTTCCGTCCGCGACGGCTTTGAAGGCGGCGCGCATGGCGACTTCCGTCTTGCCATAGCCGACGTCGCCGCAGAGGAGGCGATCCATCGGAGTTTCGCGCTCCATGTCGCGCTTGATGTCGGCGATGGCGGCATTCTGGTCGTTGGTTTCTTCAAACTCGAAGGCATCTTCGAATTCACGCTGCCAGTGGCCGTCGGGTGAAAAAGTGAATCCCTGTGCAGTTTTGCGCGAAGCGTAAAGCGCGAGGAGTTGATCGGCCATGTCTTCAAGCGATTTGCGAACGCGCGCTTTGCGAGTGGTCCACGCGGTACCGCCGAGTTTATCGAGCGGAGGTTCTGCGCCCTCGACAATGCGATAGCTTTGCACGAGATCCATTCGCTCGAGGGGAACGTAAAGGCGGGCATCTTCGGCGTAACGAAGGAGCATGAATTCGCCGCGACGACCATCGGTTTCGATTTGGCGCAGACCTTCGAATTGGCCGATGCCATGGTCCACGTGAACTACGAAATCGCCGGGCTTCAGGTCAGCAAAATCGCTGAAGAAGCCGGAGGTGCGAATTTTCTTGCTGGGGCGGTCAACGGAGGGCGTGACATCGAAGAGATCAGAATTGCCGTAGAGCGTGAGGGCCGCGTCCGGAAAGGCGATACCTTGGGAAAACGGCGCACGGATTAAAACAAGTCCAGCGGACTCAAGAGCGCTTTCGGCGGTGAAACCGGCGGCTGCGTCTTCGGATTCGCCGAGGACATAGGGGACTTCGTATTCGCGGGAGATGTCGGCGAGGCGTTCGAGTTCTCCAGTGCTTGCAGCGGACAAGAATGCTTTGCCTCCAGAGGCGAGCTGCGACTTGATGGCTGCGACGCAGGCGACGACATCGCCGTGAAAACGACTACTGGGGCGAGAGGAAATATTGAAGGATTTTGTTTCGGTGCTGTCGAGCGCGAGCTCTTCCAGGCGAATTTGGGAGACATGTGTGAGAAAAGATTGCCACTGCCCCTCGCGCCAATAAAAATGATCGGGCGTGGGGGAATTTGTGTGACCGTGGCGTTCGTAGGTTTCCGTGGCATCGGCAAGATACTGCCCCGCGGTTTCCAACATAGCGGAAGGCTCATCGAGAAAGACGATGGGCTTCAGCGCGCTGGAAGAGAGTTCGAGGAGATTGTGCTGCGCGGAGTCTTCTTTCGGTCCCCAATAGGAAGGCAAATCCCAGGATTCTGTGGCATCCACGGGAATGGCCCATTCCGTGAGAGGAAGGACGGTTGTACGAACGACCGGCGCAATCGAACGTTGCGTGCGCGAGTCAAATTCGCGGACGGACTCGACAGTGTCGCCGAGAAGCTCGATGCGGGCAGGGCGTGGCGCTTCCGGCGAAAAAAGATCCACGATGCCGCCGCGTTGCGCGAACTGGCCGGGCATTTCCACCATTTCCGTGCGCGCATATCCGACGGCGCCGAGGTGCGTGATGAAACCGTCGAGGCTGACTTCGTCGTCGGGCTTGAGCGTGCGCGTAAGAAGTTCGTAGCTTTCAGCGGAACGATAACGCCAGAGCGCGGCCAAGATAGGCGCAACCAAAAACGAGGTCTGCCCAGAGGCGAGGCTATATAAGGTCGCGGCACGTCGTTCGAGGATGTCCGCGTGCGGGCTGCGTACGTCCCACGGCAGCGTGTCGAACGCGGGAAGAACGGCGACATTGCCCGCGGAAAAAACCGAAGCGAAGAAGCGTACCGTTTCGGCGATGGCTTCGGCTTGCTTGTTGGACGCGACGACAAAAAATGCAGGGCGGCGGAGTTCAGCGGCGAAATAGGTGGCAAGCAAGGCTTTTGCAGCGGGCTGCAAGCCGGAAAGATGAACGAGCGATTCGCCGGAACGCAGCGCCGCGAGGGCGCCATCCACAGAGGCGAGGCGCAACAAGCGTTCCAATCGTTCACGAACAACAGGAAGAATCATGCGTTTGGCTTCAGGAATCCTTGCGCGCCGCCGATCCTGCGGCTCGCATTCTTGCCAGAATCGCAGTTGTGGAGTATCCCGGCACAACGGGAACAGAAACTACGCGGCCACCGGCGGCTTCGATTTCTTCTTTGCCGATGATTTGATCGCCGGGCCAATCGCCGCCTTTGACGAGAATATCGGGAAGAATCGCGGCGATGATTTCACGTGGCGTGAGTTCGTTGAAGATGACGACGGCGTCTACACATTCGAGCGCGGCGAGAATTTCCGCGCGCTCGAGTTCCGGAAGAATGGGACGGCCGGGTCCTTTTAGTTGGCGAACGCTGGCGTCGCTATTGATTCCGACGACGAGCGCGTCACCCAGTTCACGGGCTTGCTCGAGAGCCTGAATGTGGCCAGGATGCAAGAGATCAAAGCAGCCGTTGGTGAAGACCAAGCGACGTTTTGTCTGCCCAGGTGAGGCATTGCGTTTCTCGCGGCCAAACCGCAGAATCGCTTCTTCCATGCTCAAAATGCCAGGATGCAAAAGGTCTCCCCGCGGACGGACGGCAAATTTCAGCGAATCTCAACCGAACTGTTATTTTATCACGCGCAGGAGAAATGCCTGCCCTGTGGACTCCTGTGGACCCCTTTGGACCTTTGAGGAGTAGATTCGCTCCATGAAACAGAGAAAATTCTGGTTTGCGCTGGCTGGATTGCCATTGCTGGGGCTGGGATTCTTTTTTCTGAATCTTGAGCCATACCGGCCGCTACAGGTGATTTCCAGCGAAGCAAGCTGCCGGATGCGCGTGGATGTGGTCGAGCCAATTGGCGGAGAAACACGCGGATACGTGGTGTTGTTTCACGGCCTGTCGGCTAACCGGCGAATCATGTCTTATCTGGCGCAGGACTTGGCGAACCAGAATTTGCGCGTGTATGTTCCGGATTTTCCCGGCCATGGGAGAACGCCTGGACCATTTTCGCCGCAGCGTGCGGAAGCGTGCGGCGAGGCGCTGGTGAAGGAGTTGATTGAACGACGGTCGCTGGTGCCGGAGCAAACGCTGCTCGTTGGGCATTCGATGGGCGGAGCGATTGCAATTCGAGTAGGTGGGCGCATGCCCGTGGCGGGAGTGATTGCGATTTCTCCAGCGCCCGGGCGCACTGCGAAACTACTTTCGCGCGAGATGCTGCCGTTCCCTGATCCGGCGCAGCTTCCTAAGAATTCTTTGGTGATCAGTGGGTCACGGGAGCCAGAGCAGATGCGTGGCATTGCGGAAGCGATGGTGAAGGACGCGAACGATCCGTCGAGTGAATTTGTGGAGATTCCGAATGCGACGCACGTCAGCCTGATTTTTAGCAGCAGCACGTTGCGCTCGGTACGAGAGTGGACAAAGAAACTGCTGGGGACGGATGCAGACGTGATTCGCGCGTCGCACTTCCCTCTCTATGGATTCTTGAGCGGGACGATTGGTCTGATTTTGTTGTGTGTACCATTTTTGGCGGAGATTGTGGGCGGGACTGCGGCGAAAGGGCGCTCCGACGATGCGGCAGGAGTGTTGCCATCGCGCGCGCTCGGGCAGCTGATTGTAGCGTCGGCGATTGCGATTGTGATTCTGAAATTTTGGATTCCGCTGAAAGTCGTGCGCGTTTTTGAAGGCGACTACCTGGCGAGTTTCCTGCTGCTTGCAGGACTGGTCTTGCTTGCCTGGAATGCGGGCGCGGTGGCGAAGGCCTGGATTTTTTCTTGGCGTGGAATTGGCGCGGCAGCGTTCGCGGCCATTGTGTTCGTGCTTCTCTTCGGTTTGTGGTTTGATTACAGTTTTTACGAAGCGTGGCTGACAACAGCGAAATGGACTCGGCTGCCGATGATGATCCTGGCGTTTTTCCCATGGCTGCTGGCCGAGGAGATTTTTCTCGGCTGCTATTCGGCTGCGTCACCGTGGCGGCGGGTGATTTTGACGCTGGCGTTTCGCTCGATTGCTTGGGCGGCAATCGTGGCGGCGCTGTTTTTTTTGCACTCGGGTGAAATCTTGATGGTGCTGCTGGTACTCTACTTCGTTCTGGTTTCGCTATTGCAGCGGCTGGCCATGGACGTAGTGCGTCGTGAGACACAGAGTGGCACGGCGGCGGCGGTTTTCGGTGCTATACTGAGCGCCGGTTTTGCCCTGGCGATCTTCCCGCTCGCGTAAGGGTTCGCGCCTTATCCCCAGCTTCGAGGAAAAACAGAGGTCGAGCCATGCCCAAGGTAGCAATTGTCGGCGGAGGCCCTTCGGGTGCGATGTGCGGCGAGCAACTGGCTCGCGCCGGGCACGAAGTGGTGATTTTCGATGAGCACCTCGCTTGGGAAAAACCTTGCGGCGGTGGACTGACGCACAAGGCCATACAGAAATATCCCTTCCTGCTGGAAAATTCGTATCCCAAAAAATTAATTCATTCGCTGGAGTTGATCGCGAGCAACGATCAGCGCGCGACGCTGGAGCTGACGAATCCGATTGTCATTTATTCGCGAAAGGTGTTGAACGGAATGCTGCTCGAACGCGCGCAGAGCGCGGGCTGCAAAGTGCAGCAGTCGCACGTGGTTTCCGTGGAGACGAGCGGAGACAAGCCGCGTTTTTGCGTTGAGGGCGAATGGGAATCGGCGGATTTTCTGGTGCTGGCGGCGGGCGCGCGGAATCATTTACTGCCGGGGACGCGGGCGTTGCAACGCGATGAACTGGAAATGACCCAGGGATATTTCATCCCGATGGTGGCGGACGCAATTACGGTGAAATTTCTGCCGCACTTCGACGGATACATCTGGTCGTTTCCGCGGTGCGATCATTTATCGGTGGGAATTTGCGGGAGCATGGCTTCGCACACCAGCGGCGAATTAAGAGAGCATTTACAGACATTTGTGCAGAAGCAAAATATCCCCGTGGATGGCGGGCAGTTTTATTCGCACGTGTTGCCTTCGCCGCAGGAGCGGACGCTTTCACAGCGGACGGTTGTCGGGAAAAACTGGGCGCTGGTGGGCGACGCAGCGGCGTGGGTGGATCCACTGACGGGCGAAGGATTATTTTACGCGATGCGCTCCGGCGAATTGCTGGGCAAGGCATTGGCCGAGGGAAAACCGGAGGTTTATACGGACTGGGTGGGCGCGGCGTTTGCTTCAGAACTGGAATTTGCTGCGCGGATTGTGCGGCGGTTTTATCGCGGGACATTTTTGGGGACCGCGGTCACGACGCGCATGGTGCAGTTTTTGCGGCGGAGCCCGGTGTTTCGTCAATTGATGGCGGACATTTTCAGCGGAACGCAGGACTACACGAGCTTGAAAGAACGCTTGTGGGGTCACATGGGAATGACGCTGAGCGAGTTTGTATCGTCGGTGTTGAACCTGGAAGCCACAGCTGGCGCAAAGGCCAGGACCGGCGACGTGCCTGTTCGTTGATGGAGAATCTTCGAAGAAGCGATGTCCCTCTCGCATCCTGAGCAGCGCATCGAAAATGGCTTCCGCCTGCGCGGGGCAGGAGTTTCGCGCCTCGATGTGTTCAGCGACGTGATTTTTGGATTAGCCCTGACGCTTCTTGTGGTTTCCCTGCAAGCTCCAAAAACGTTCGGCGAGCTTCGTGTGGCGGTACGGGGATTTGTTCCGTTCGCGTTGTGCTTCACGCTTTTCTTGATGCTCTGGCATGCGCATTATTTGTTTTTCCGTCGCTATGCGATGCATGACCGGACGACGATCGTGCTGAATTCGGTGCTGCTGTTCGTTGTACTTTTTTACGTGTATCCGCTGAAATTCCTGTTCGGCAAGCTTGCTGGCGAGTGGAGCGGTGGCGTGACTGGCCAGCTTCGCGCGCCGAGCGAAGCGACAGAGCTTGTGCTGCTTTACGGCGTGGGATTTGCGGGGGCATATCTGATCATTGCGGCGCTGCATGTGAATGCGTGGCGGCAGCGTGACCGATTGGAATTGAATGGGACAGAACGGTTGATCACCATGGCGTCTGTAGTGGATGCAGTGGGTGTGGCGGGTGTGGGACTCTTTTCGTGCGCCCTCGGATTAGTGCTGCCAACGGCATATGCGGGCGACGCGGGATATGCGTATTTGCTGATCGTGCCGTGGAAAATGTTGACCGGAGTTTATTTTGG
>Ga0137410_10002437_pt1 | contig 12639 bp, 8 predicted proteins | sample CZODoug1_16funga_FD_108878 | JGI IMG/M metagenome (GOLD analysis project Ga0137410, IMG submission 108878) | Vadose zone soil fungal communities from Angelo Coast Range Reserve, California, USA - CZODoug1_16fungal (Illumina Assembly) | ecosystem: Environmental > Terrestrial > Soil > Vadose zone... | reverse complement strand
GTGGATGCTGGCCGCCATCGCCTACAACTTGACACGCATGGCGCGCGTCGCTTCGTGGAAGTAAATTCACGACGCGACTGGCCTTGAGAAGATGTCAGCTATGACACAGACTCCTCCGGGACGCGATCAACATCGGCGAGGAGTAGCCCATAAAATTTGCTTCTAATGGGAAACCGGTCCCGGAGGGACCACTGACAATAGCCCGCCAGTTCACTGGCGGGACTAGACCATCATGAAGAACGTGAGTGCTGGAGGCACGACTGAAACGCTTCGATCCTTGGACTGAGACTTTTCGCGGCCTGCGTAATTCCGAACTCTATGCGTCCGCGATTAGTGGGGCCAGATCACAATCACGATCAGGTAGATTGCCTGGGCGGCAGCCATTCCGATCCAGATGCGCCTGCGAATACGAGACCGCCGCAGATCGCGGAGGAGCCCCGCCTCCGTTGGGTTCGTGGCGCGAACCGGTTGCGTTTCCGGAACGGGCCCGGTATTGAATGCGGAAAGAGGCATGGCCGGAGTAGCTGGCTTATCTGGGTAGAACACCTTGGGCGTGCTGATCACCTCCGACCACGGGGGCAGCGATATCCAGGTTTCGGGAATGATGCCGGCGATCGGTTTTGCGGTCAGTTCCAGCGCTGGCAATTTTTCTGGAACGAGCCGGTCGGCAAGATTCCGCAGCAAGGAGCTGAACCAAAAATGACTGAGCTGGTCGGTGATCAGTTCTCCGACATCTACGGGAATGGACTCAAGTTCAAGCGGCGGCAGCGTCTCCGGAGAAATTACGTCCCCGATATTGGTAAATATGGTCCGAAACCACGGCAAACGCAGTCGGTCGCCCAGGAGCAGGCCGACATCGACCGGCCGCGACGTAAGCTCCAAGGGCGGCAACTTTTCCGGCGCAAAGGTATCCCGCAGATTGCCTAGCAGCGACTTCCATAGAGGCTGCGTCAGCGAGGCAGGCGGAAGCAGATCAATCCGAAGCTCCGCGGGCAAGCCAGACGGTCCCGGCTCCGGATACCAAGCTTCAGCTGCATTCGAACGATAAGCCATGCACTTATGATGCTAGATGTCGCGCGGCCGATTGTCACGCCCGTTTACGCAGCTTTACAGGGCTCCTTAAAACGGCAGGTGAATATAAAGAGGTCAGAGGTGAGGGGTCAGATTGTAGAGGTAAGAACATCCGATATCGAAGGTTTTTCCCTCTGCAATCTGTCCTTTCACCTCTGACCTTCCCTGTTTCCTCCCTTGGTACATGGACTTTCAGCCGTTGAGCCTTGCGCCCGTCTGAAGGACAATCTCAACATGATCGCCTTCAGCCTCGCCAAGTCCACTCTGTCACGCAGAATTTGGGCGCTCATTGTCGTCTTCGGTCCCTTGACCGCTACGGTCGCAGCCAAAGATATGGCTCTGATCTCCAACAAGAATAATTCTCTTCCGGGCATCGCGCTGGCGGACCTGGTAAAAGTCTGCAAGGGTCAGATGGGCCGCTGGCCGGATGGCAAGCCGGTCACCATCGTCATGCACCAGCCTGGGTCTGCCGATCTGAAAATCGTGGAAGAAAAAATCTACTCCTCGACTTCCCAGGACGTCCGCGACCTGATCGCGTCCGCCAATCACAACCGGACGGAACGGCCGGCAATCATCCTGGGAAACAGCGACGAGGAGATCATTCACAAAGTGGAATCGATACCCGGAGCCGTCGGCCTGGTGGACGTGTATTCCATCACAGGTGCGGTTCAGGTCATCAAGATTGGCGGCAAACTCCCGCTCGAATCGGGATATCTTCTTCATGGAAACTGAATTCTGATTCGCCTTCTCCTGCGGACCAGAGATGGAAGGACCGGATTGAATAACGAAAGCCCCGGGACGTCTCCCGCTTACAGCCGAACCAGGCGTTTTCCACGTCACCGTTTCGATGCGCGTATTCAGATGTCGGTATTTCGCAACGGCGCCACGGCGTCGGTCTGGGGCCGCACCAACGAGTTGGGCGAGGACGGCGTCGGAGCCACTCTGAGTTCTGAATTGACGGTCGGCGAAGTTGTTTCTATGGAGTTTCCCATCCCCATCCTGCCGTATTTCATGAAAGTGCGAGCCATCGCGCGCTACTGCGAAGGCCTGCGCTGCGGATTCGAATTCCTGATTGTGACCGAGGATCAGCGCGAGACTCTCCGTCGCACCTGCGAAGTTCTGGCCAGCGCGTTTTAGTCGTTTTCGGTGTCATCCCCCAATGGTGCCATTACCCCGGTAACTTTCTGCTGCAAACCTAGGTCGGTACCATCGCACTATCGCCGGTGCAATCGACCGGTGCACCCGGAAGGAAAACAAGGTATGGGGGACAAAGTCACCCCGTCAGCCGCTTCGACCGAAGTACTGCGGGCAAAAACGCTGCGGGAAGCTCGTCTGCGCGGCAATCCGCCTGTTCTGACGCGAATTTCTTCCGAAGCACCGTCCAACGGAAACTCCGCCGCGCACTCCCCGGACATCGAAAAAGCCTATCTCGAACAGATTGTAGAGAACGCTCCCGAAGCGATCAGCATTCTCGATCTCGATTTGCGCATCATTCGAATCAATGATGAGTTCACTCGACTGTTCGGCTTTACCGATGACGAAACGCACGGAAAGGTGATCGATAGTCTAATCGTCCCGCCGGACCGGTCCGCGGAAACCGTGTGGATCGGGGACAGCGTCCGCCAGGGAAACAAGCTCTCGCTCGAAACCCGCCGCCGCCGAAAAGACGGATCGCTGGTGGACGTTTTAGTCTCGGCCTCGCCCGTCATCGTCGACGGACGAAGAGTTGCCACCTACGCTTCGTATCGCGACATCACCGACCAGAAGCGCGCTGAGGAACTGAATTCGGCGCTCTACGCGATCGCGGCGCGATCCCACTCCGTCGAAAACCAGCAGCAGTTCTTTGCCGCCATTCACGGAATCGTCGGCCAGTTGATGTATGCACGCAACTTCTATATCGCGCTCGTGGACTTCGATCTGCAACTTCTGAATTTCCCTTATTTCGTGGATGAACAGGACCCCGCTCCGCCCGCCAAGAGACAGGGACGTGGCCTGACCGACTATGTCATTCGGACCGGCGAACCGCTGCTGGCCACTCCGGACGTCTTCGAGGATCTCGTGCGCCGGGGCGAGACCGAACTTATCGGTGCTCCCTCGCTCGACTGGCTGGGCGTGCCCTTGATGGGAAGCAATGGATGTATCGGCGCACTGGTGGTGCAGAGCTACAGCGAAAACGTTCGCTTCGGAGAACGGGATCGTGACATCCTCAAATTCGTTTCTCAGCAGATCGCCACCGCCATCGAGCACAAACGTTATGAAGAGGCGCTACGGCGTTCGGAAGCGCGTTACCGTTCGTTGATTCTCAGTGCCGCCTATGGCATTTATCGCTGCACCGTGGGAGGCAAGTTCCTGGATGTGAATCCCGCGCTCATTGCGATGCTGGGTTATAGCTCGGTCGAAGAAGTTCTCAAGCTGGATGCGCGGCAAGATGTCTTCTTCAATCCCCCGGAACTCGACCGTCTGATCGAAGACTATCGCCGCACCGGAAGCCTGAATGGCGTCGAAGTACAGTGGAAGGCCAAGGACGGCCATGTGATCGTTGTGCGCTTAAGCGGACGCCCTGTCAGTGGCGCCGAGCAGCCCGCGGAAGAACTCGAAATCATCGCCGAGGACATTACCGACCGCCGTCAACTGGAAGAACAATTTCGCCAGGCCCAGAAAATGGAAGCCGTGGGCAGACTCGCCGGGGGCGTCGCCCACGATTTCAACAATCTTCTGATGGTCATCAACGGCTATACCGAGGTCTTGCTCGAGGAATTGCGGTCTGGTAGCGCGATGTACCAGAAGGTACAGTCCATTCAGCAGGCGGCGGACCGGGCTGCCACGCTCACTCGCCAGCTACTCGCCTTCAGCCGCAAGCAATTGCTCGAACTGAAAGTAGTGGACGTTAACACTGTGATCGGCGACATGGAGCGTCTGCTGCGCCCGTTAATTGGCGAGAACATCGGCCTCACCACCAGGCTTTCCCCGGAAGCCGGCCGCACTCGCGCCGATGCCGGACAGCTCGAGCAGGTCATCATGAACCTGGTTGTCAATGCCAAGGACTCGATGCCCGACGGCGGAAAGATCACGATCCAGAGTTCGGAAGTCACCGTCCGCCAAAATTTTCGTGAGCACCGCTTCATCCAACCGGGCCGTTATGTAGTGCTCTCCGTGAGCGACACGGGACACGGCATGGACAAGGAAACCCAGTCCCGCATTTTCGAGCCCTTCTTCACCACCAAAGAAAAGGGGAAAGGCACCGGCCTCGGACTCTCCACCGTGTACGGCATCGTGAAGCAAAGCGGCGGATACGTCTTCCCCCAAAGCGAATCCGGTACGGGCACGACCTTCTATATCTATCTACCCCGGGTCGAAGATGCGCCCGAGGAGATGAGCCCGGCAAAATTGCAGGAAAATGAAAAGGGCGGCTGCGAAACCGTGCTGCTGGTCGAGGACGAAGAGTCTGTCCGCGAACTCGTGCGCGTGACGCTAGCAGCGCGGGGCTACAAAGTACTGGAAGCCGAGAACGGCGAGAGTGGCCTGCGCGTTGCAGAAGCCCATGGCGACGGAATCGATATCCTGATCACCGATGTAGTCATGCCTGGCATGGGCGGCCGGGAATTAGCCAAAAGACTGCTTCAGATTCGTCCCACCCTGGGCGTGCTTTATCTCTCCGGCTACACCGAGGACACCATCCTCCATCAAGGCGCCCTCGACCCTGGCACTGCGTTCCTGCAAAAGCCCTTTACCCTGCAAAATCTCGCCCGGAAAGTGCGAGAAGTTCTGCGCGTGGCCAACTGAACCAGCCCCTGGCTTGCAACTTTTTTCTCCCCACGGACTCCTATACTTGAACAAGAGTGCACATCCACGTCCGCTTGCTTCGCGTACCTTAAGATAAGAGTGGAGTCAGGGAATGCTGATTAAGAAGTCATCCGACATTCAATCTTCCGAAATTACCCCTAAAAGCGTCTATCTGAACCGGCGCCGTTTCATTGCTGGTGCCGCGGTCGCAGGAGCCGCGGCAGTCGCCGGACTCGCGTTTAAGGAAATCGGGTCGCCTTCGTTGATGACCGAAGCCAACGCCAAGATCGACGGCCTCCAAAAAAGTCCGTTCAGCACCACCGAGAAACAGACTCCCTACAAAGACGTGACCAACTACAACAATTTTTACGAGTTCTCCACCGACAAGTACGAGCCCGCCGGGCTGTCGAAGAATTTCAAGACGCGTCCGTGGACGGTAACCATCGACGGCCTGGTCAATAAGAAACAGCAACTCGACGTTGACACCATCATGAAGATGGCCGCGCCCGAAGAGCGCATCTACCGGCACCGCTGCGTCGAAGGATGGTCCATCGTAGTGCCGTGGGTAGGCTTCTCGTTGAGCGAGTTGATCAAGCGTGCCGAGCCGCTGGGCAAAGCAAAATTCGTCGAATTCACCACTCTTTACGATCCCAAGCAAATGCCCGGACAGCGCGTCCCGGTCCTCAAGTGGCCCTACGTCGAAGGCCTGCGCATGGACGAAGCCCTGCATCCACTTGCGCTACTCTGCTTCGGCATGTATGGAGAAGTGCTGCCCAATCAGGATGGCGCGCCGCTGCGCGTCGTGCTGCCCTGGAAGTACGGCTTCAAGAGCGCGAAGTCGATTGTGCGTATTCGATTCACCGACAGTCAGCCCCTGAATACGTGGCAGGAGGCAACTCCCAACGAATACGGTTTTTACTCCAACGTAAACCCGCATGTCGATCATCCGCGCTGGAGCCAGTCCACCGAGCGCCGCCTCGGCGAATTCCTGAAGAAGCCTACCCTTATGTTCAACGGGTACGATCAGGTAGCCAGCCTGTATTCCGGCATGGATCTGAAGAAGAACTTCTAAGTCGAAAGTTTAGGCGAGATTGCAGAAGGCAGAAGTTAGATTGCAGAAGTAAAATCTTTTTGGGCGTTGGTGGCCCGGCTGAGTGCTTAGGAGTCTCACTTCTACAATCTCACTTCTGACTTCTGCATTATTCTTATGTCTCGATTGCGAATCACCAAGGTCCTCATCTTCCTCGCTACCCTAGTCCCCCTGGAGCGCCTGGTCTGGAAGTTCTTTCATGACGGCCTGGGAGCCAATCCGGTCGAAGTCATCACCCACTCGACCGGCGACTGGACGCTGATCCTGATCCTGACCACGCTCTCGATCACTCCTCTGCGCAAGCTCACGAAGCAGTACTGGCTGATTGGCATTCGCCGCATGATCGGTCTGTTTGCGTTCTTCTATGGATGTCTGCATTTCACGACCTACCTTTGGCTCGACAAGTCCTTCGATGTACACGAAATGATCAAGGACGTCTATAAGCGGCCGTTCATCACTGCCGGCTTCACCGCTTTTGTGCTGCTGATTCCCCTGGCGTTAACCTCGACCAAAGGCTGGATCCGGCGTCTGGGTAAAAACTGGCAAAGAGTGCACCGACTGATCTATATCACTGCCATCGCCGGCGTTGTGCACTACATCTGGCTGGTGAAGGCTGATCTGCGCAAGCCGTTGCAATACGCTTTTGTGTTGAGCGTCTTGTTGATCTACCGGATCGTGGTCTGGATGAGCGAAGCGCGTAGAAACGGGGAGTCTACCGTCGTGCGTCGCCCCTCGCCCGAAGCGACCAAAGTGTGAGCAGGGAATCTCTCTTCCAATCGCCTTTGATAAAAACTTTACTCTAGAATCTGGGTTAGAAGCATCTTACCGATCACAGGAGTCCTTATCATGAACCCGTGTTCTGCCTGGGCGAAGTGTACCGTACGCGCGACTCTGTTATTGGCCGCAATGGCCGTCCTCTTTTTGGCGACTGGATGTGGTTCCAACAGCAGCAATAACGGCGGTGGAGGAGGCGGAGGTGGGAACGGTGGTTTTACAAAAGCAAGCTTGAAGGGACAATACGCGTTTACGCTGCGAGGTATCGGGACGCCAGACCTCCTGAATTCGTTCTTGTTTGTCGAAGGGGGCGTGTTTACCGCCGACGGAAATGGAACTATAACGGCCGGTACGGATGATTTTGTAGAAAATTTTCAGGCGTTTCAGGACAGTGTTACCGGTAACTACACCATCAATGCGGACGGGACTGGCGACGTACAGTTCAATTTCACCCAAGGGGGTTCCTCGGTCTACCGCATCACCCTAAGCGATGACAGCCACTTCTACATGGAGGAGGAGGACGGATTCGGCACTAGCGGCGGTTCAGGCGAAAAGCAGGACACCTCGGCCTTCGCAACCGTTCCCTCCGGCACATTCGTGTTTCAAACGCACGACCTGGTTCAGGGGAGTGCCAAGGTGGGAGTAGTGACTCTGGCCGCCGGCCAAATCAACGGCACCGAGGACGCGCTAACTGGCGGAGTCCTAATTTCTCCGGTCACCGTTACCGGGACCGTGCAGGTTCCTGGCACGTCCACCGGCCTCGGGACGATGACTGTCACCGACGATACGGGAACGTCAACCTACGACTACTACGTCGTGAAATCTGGAAAGTTTCGTTTTCTCAATACCTCGGCAGTATCGTCTCTGGCCATTGGCCAAGCTGAAGCTCAAACGGATGGCCCGTTCTCGACGGCATCACTCAGCGGCACGTATGTCTTTGGAAGTTCCGGGGAGACTCTCAACGTAGATGGAATTCATTCCGTAGGGCTCTTCAATGCCGATGGCACCGGGAATATCGCAACCGGCAGTTTCGATTTTGTACAGGATGGTAATCCGGTTACGAGCATCTCTCTCAACCCGGGAAGCGCCTATACCGCGAGTGCGAACGGACGCGTTAACGTAACGCTAAACCTCTCTACCGGGGTCATGAATCAGAAAGTGATGTACATGGTCAGCCCGTCTCGCGCCTACTTTTTGGTCAACGATCCAACGAATGTGGAGGACGGTATACTCGACAAGCAGACCGGTTCGCCCTTCTCGAATGCCAGCATGAAGGGGCAGTATGCGTTCCTGATGGACGGGTTCGATAACAACGCTCAACTGCCATTCCGGGATCGCGTGGGAACGTGGACACCGAATGGCTCCGGCACAGTCAGCACGAGCTACGTTGCCAGCGGGTATCTTCCGACGGTGCCGCCGGTTGGCTCGGCGAACGCGAATACGCTTTCAGGGACCTATTCCGTGGACGCCAGCGGCCGCACTACGGCGAGCGTGAACTCGCTATCCAGCAATCTGATTTTCTTTATGGTGTCGAACAACTCCGGTTACATCCTGCAGGCAGACACTGGGGTGGATATCGGTGGGGCGTTTACGATTCAGACGGGCCCTTGAAGAAAAGTGGCTAGTGATTTGTGGTTAGTGGTTGGTTGAAGCCTAAACGAGCAGCAGTTCAACCAATCACTAGCCACTAATCACCAACCACCGGTTTTAAACCATCGCCTCCGCGGCAACCTTCTCGGTGACAAACGCCTCAATTACGTCTCCGACTTTAATGTCACCGTAGTTTGCGATTGAGATGCCGCACTCCATGCCGTTGCTGACTTGAGAAGCGTCGTCTTTGAAGCGGCGCAGCGACGCGACTTTCCCTGTGAAGACGACGGTGTTGTCGCGCAGCAATCGGACTTGCGAGTCGCGCTTGATGATGCCATCCGCGACGCGGCAGCCGGCAATCATGCCGACCTTCGGGATGCGGAAGGTTTCGAGGACTGAGGCGCATCCCTGATAAGTTTCCTTGATGGTCGGTTCGAGCAGGCCGGTCATAGCGCGCTTGATCTCGTCCTGGAGCTCGTAAATTATCGAGTGCAGGCGGATGTCGACTTTGTCCTGCTCTGCAAGTTCCTGCGCCTTCCGTTCCGGTCGCACGTTGAAGCCGATGATAATCGCATTTGACGCTGAGGCCAGGAGTACGTCCCCTTCGTTGATCGCACCCACGCCGGCGCGCAGAACTTTCAAGCGCACTTTTTCGTTCGAAAGCTTCCCGAGGAGATCGGTGAGCACTTCGATCGATCCGCCTACATCGCCCTTCAGGATGATGTTCAATTCCTTCATGCCCGCGGTCCGCAACTGCTCTGAGAGACCTTCGAGTGAAACGCGAGAACTCTTGGCGAGCGTGGCTTCGCGCGCTTTCTGTTCACGGTAGTCGGAGATATCGCGAGCTTTCTCGCGGTCGGTAACCACCACGAACTGATCGCCTGCCTGGGGCAACCCCTCAAGTCCGATAATTTCGACCGGCGTGGAGGGTGGCGCTTCCTGGAGTCCTTGTCCGCGATCGTCAAACATGGCGCGAACCTTTCCGTACACATTGCCGACAACAAAGTTATCGCCAGCGCGCAGCGTGCCGTTTTGTACGAGGATGGTGCCGACCGGACCGCGTCCGCGGTCTAGCTTGGCTTCCAGCACAACTCCGTTGGCCGCGCGTCCGGGAACAGCTTTCAGTTCCTGAAGGTCAGCGGTTAGGCAGATCATTTCCATCAACAGGTTGAGGTTGGTTTTTTTCTTCGCCGACACATCGACGAATACCGTCTTACCGCCCCACTCTTCGGGCAGCAGGCCGCGATCGCCGAGCTGTTTCTTGACTCGGTCGGGCATCGCTTCCGGCTTATCGATTTTGTTGACGGCGACGATAATCGGAACTTCCGCAGCATGCGCGTGATCGATCGCTTCGAGCGTCTGCGGCATCACACCGTCATCGGCGGCGACGACCAATACGACAATATCCGTGGCTTTGGCTCCGCGGGCGCGCATGCGCGTGAACGCTTCATGGCCCGGCGTATCGAGGAAAACAATCTCGCGGCCGTAAGCCGGGGACGCGGTATCCAGAATGCGAACTTTGTAGGCGCCGATGTGCTGCGTGATTCCGCCCGCCTCGCCTTCAGCCACATTGGTGGAGCGAATCGAATCGAGCAGCGTGGTCTTACCGTGATCCACGTGGCCCATGATCGTGACCACCGGCGGACGCGGCACCGCTTCCGCGCTTTCCTCGCCGCCTTCGACCGTCTCGGCCTGATCCTTCGAGGCTTGCTCTTCGAAGGTGATGACCTCGGTCTCAGCGCCAAAGAAGCGCGCCATTTCGCTGGCCAGTTCGGCGTCCAGCGTCTGGTTGATGGTCGCGAAAACGCCCTTCGCCAGCAGCCGCGCGATCAGATCTTTGGCGCGAATGCCCAGCTTCTCCGCCAGATCCTTCACCGAAATTCCTTCGGTGATGGTGATGTTCTTAGTGATGGGCAGCGGCTCGTTCGAAATCGTCACGCGCTGCGGCGGAGTGTAGCCCTTCATCGGGCCTTCTTTGATTCCGCGCGGAATGTAGCGCTGGCCGGGACGCCGCGACGGTCCTCCCGGACGAGCTCCAGGGCGCGTTGGTCCAGGCGGCGCCATCGCGCCCGCTCCCGGTCCTACTCCAAGTGGACGAGTACCCGTGGGCGACTGCCGCGTGGGATGCATCGGACGGCGTTCTCCGGGACGCAGAGTCGGACGAGCTCCGGGCGCGGACTGCGGCGGACGGGGACGCTGAAAAATCGGCTTGCCGGGCTCTGGCCGGCCCGGCGCGGGACGCGACACTGCTCCGGGCGAAGGCGCGGGAGCTTTGTACACCGGACGCGGTCCAGTCTGCGGCATGATCACTCGCGGCGGCGCGCTCACGGAGGCGGGAGGCTTGGAAGCAGCAGCCTGCAACTGCGTCGACTGAGCCGGCGGCGAAGCGATCGAGGGAGCAGCCGTAGCCTGCGCCACCGGGGCAGCCGGACGCGGCGGAATTGCGACTGCTGTCGGTGGCGCGACGCTCACAGACGGCGGTGGCTGCGGTGCGGGCGGCCTTGGAGTAACGACCGCTGCGGGCGGACGCGATGCCGCCACGGAGGCGGGCGTAACAAACCTCGGCGCGGACGCCTCTACTGCGGGCCTCGCCAGTGCGGGCGATGTGGCCAAAGAAGGTGCTGCCGGCTCGGGCCTGTAAGGCGCCGGAGCGGGAGTCGTTGGCTTGGTTGCGGGACGCACTGGAGCTGGGGTCGCAGCTTCTGTCTTTTGCAGGATCGCGCGCAACACATCTCCCGGCCGGGAGATGTTCGATAAATCGATCTTGGTCTTGATTTCGTCGTCGGTACGAGCGGCGCGGGAAGATTTCGACGAGGCCGACGATTCCTCGCCATTCGCCTGGAAATATTTGCGGACCAGCACCGCCTCGTGCTCTTCAATCGAGCTGGAGTGCGTCTTTTTCTCGGTAACACCTACGGCAGTAAGGGCGTCAAGAATCGCCTTACTCTTGACTTCCAACTCACGCGCCAGATCGTTGATTCGAATCTTGCTCATCCACCCTCTCGCCTTCTGGTTTCCGCTAAGCTCTCATATCGACCTCAGGGAGTGAATCATGCTGCAACCTTGCGCCCCTGAAGGGGCTCCTGCATTTCCAATCTTCGGCAGCGCTCAAGCGATGCCCTGATACAAAACGATTTTGAGCCAACCGGGATTTCAGCTGGCGTCCGAGTGGCGTCCGCTGGGCACGCCGCTTCAGTTCTTTTCTTCTTCCGTAGCCGCTTCGGTCGCGGGCTCTGCGTTATGGCCGGGCTCAGCCTCGGCGTCCTCCGCAGGATCGGCAACGGCTTCGATCTCCGCAGTCACGGCTTCGTCCGCATTCTCCGTGCCTGCGGCGGACTCCGTCTCTGCCGCTACTTCCGGGGTTGCGGATACATCCGCAGCTGCAACTTCTTCGCCGACAGCTTCTTCTGTCCTTTCGGCGGCTACCGAGTCGCCGCCTTCCAGGCTCGAGAAATAATTATTGACCGCGATGCTGATTTTTTCCACCGTCTTCGGCCCGATGCCTTCGATCGCTTCCAGTTGCTCGGGCGTCATGTCAGCGAGTGATTCGACCGTGGTGACACCGGCCGCTTTCAGTTTCTCGACCAGTCCCTCGCCCAGACCTTCCACACTCTCCAGCGGTGTGACGCTCTGCGGCAGCATTGCAGACATCTGCTGCTCCACTTCCTGCCGCTTCTCTTCCTCGCTCTTGATGTCGATCTTCCAGCCCAGCAGCTTCGCCGCCAGCCGGACGTTCTGACCCTTTTTCCCGATCGCCAGCGAGAGTTGTGTGTCGTCGACCACCACTTCCAGATGCTTCTCCGCCGAATCAACCACCGTCACTCGGCTAACTTTGGCCGGCTGGAGCGCCTTCTCGGCGAACGTGACCGCGTCCTCGTGATACTCGATGATGTCGATCTTCTCGCCCCGCAGTTCGCGGATGATCGACTGCACGCGCATCCCCTTCATGCCAACGCACGCGCCTACGGCATCCACGTCTTTGTCTTTGGACATGACTGCAATTTTGGTGCGCTCGCCCGCCTCACGCGCAATCGCGCGGATGACCACCGTGCCGTCATAAATTTCCGGCACTTCGGTTTGGAACAGATGTTGCACCAGTTCAGGCGCCGCGCGTGACACCACCACACCCGGACCTTTCGAAGCCTTTTCAACCCGCACGATCACCGCCCGCACGCGCTCGCCCACGGCGAACGACTCCAAACGCGACTGCTCCTTGCGTCCCATGCGCGCTTCGGCCTTGCCGATGTCAAGAATCACGTCCGGCCCTTCAATGCGCTTCACGGTCGCGTTGACCACTTCGTTCACGTGGCCGATGTACTCGTTGTAAACAG
>Ga0137410_10002436_pt1 | contig 12639 bp, 5 predicted proteins | sample CZODoug1_16funga_FD_108878 | JGI IMG/M metagenome (GOLD analysis project Ga0137410, IMG submission 108878) | Vadose zone soil fungal communities from Angelo Coast Range Reserve, California, USA - CZODoug1_16fungal (Illumina Assembly) | ecosystem: Environmental > Terrestrial > Soil > Vadose zone... | reverse complement strand
CGTCCGCGTCGCCGGGCTCGCAGCGCAACAGAGTGCCGTCGGGACGGCCGCCGATAGCGGCTGGCTTGCGCCCCAGATTCAGGCACAGACCGAGCCGGCTGTCGTCGCCCAGGCGCCAGGCGACGGCGACCGCGCCGCCCGACAACACTTCAAAATATCCAGCGCGCCCGCCCATGCCGGCGAGTCGCGGAACGATGTGCTCGCGTCGCAGCGCCAGCAGCTCTCGGTAGAGCTCGACCCAGCGCGCATGGGGCTCGCGTTCGAGAGACGTCCAGTCAAGCCGGCTTCGGGCAAAGGTATCCGGATCGTTGGGATTGGGAATCAGCGCGAGCGCAACCGGGTCGCTGAATCGCCGGAAGCTGGCGAATTCACGCCGGCGTCCGGCGGCCACCGCGGAAGCGAGGTCGGCGCCGAAATCGCAGAAGTACAGAAATGGCGTTGCGGCAGCGAATTCCTCGCCCATGAACAGGAGCGGGGGCGCGGGCGACAGCAGCCAAGCGACGGTGGCCGCGCGCAGCGGTGCCTCCGGCGCCATCATGCAAAGGCGCTCGCCGAACGCGCGGTTGCCGACCTGATCATGCGTCTGCAGAAACGAAACGAATGCGGCCGGCGCCAATGGCGTGCCGGACTCTTCGTGCCCCGCGTCGGCGCCCAGATCCGGCAGCTCGCCCGGTCGCGCAAACCCTTCGGCAAGGCATTGACCCAGATACCCGGCCGGACGCTCCGCGTAACAGGAATAGTAGCCGTCGGATTCGCCGGTCAGCAGGACGTGAAAGGCGTGATGCACATCGTCATTCCATTGGGCGGAATACCAGCGGGGCCGCCCGCGCGCGGTTCGCGCCAGGTAGCCCGATTGGTTCCTGCCGTTCTCCAGCACCAGATGCACATCGCGGGCAGCCCCAGGCCCCCTTCGCACGCGTTCGGCCAGCTCCATGAGGATATCGGGCGTCGATTCGTCGACAATGGCATGCACCGCGTCGAGGCGCAGGCCATCCATGTGGTATTCCTCGAGCCAGTAAAGGGCGTTGTGAATGAAAAATTCACGCACGTTGCGACTGCCGGCTCCGTCGAAATTGATTGCAGGCCCCCACGGCGTGCTGTGCCGTTTCGAAAAGAACGGCCTCGCGTACCGATCCAGGTAATTGCCTTCGGGCCCGAAATGGTTGTAGACGACATCCAGGAGGACCATCAACCCGCGGGCATGCGCGGCCGCCACCAGACGCTTCAGGTCCTCGGGCCGGCCGTACGCCGCATGCGGGGCGAACGGCAAGACCCCGTCGTAGCCCCAGCCGCGTGACCCCCGAAAACCGGCGACGGGCATCAACTCGATCCCCGTGATGCCCAGCGCGGACAGGTGATCGAGCTTCGCCTCGACCGCGGCAAAGGTGCCTTCGGACGAAAACGTTCCGGTGTGCAACTCGTAGAGCACGGTTTCGGCCCACGGCCGGCCGTGCCAATCTCCGTCGGGCCAGTCGTACGCGTCCGGCGCCACGACTTCGCTTGCGCCATGCACGCCTTCCGGATTGAAGCGTGCCGCCGGGTCTGGCACATCATGCTTCCGGTCGATCCGGTAGCGATAGCGAGCGCCCGCCGGAGCCGCTTCGATTCGCTCCCACCAGCCACCGCCCACCGCGGTCATGGCCAGTGCTCGCGCGCCCAGCATCAGTGCGACTTCATGCGCCGACGGCGCCCATAGGCGGAACCGGCAGGTCCCATCGGCCAGGTGCTGGGCGCCGAACGGCATGTCGTGTCGCCGTTTCACGCTGAACTCCTCCGCCGGGACGACACTCTTACGAGCATGCAGCCCGCAGGGTACCCACGCCGCAAGCACACACCGGGCCGGCAATTTCCGAACGTAATATCGCCTGCTATCACCGTCGCTGGGGCCCCATGGCTGTGTCAGCCGGATCGGGTCGAAGTTTCATTTATTTTTCCTGGCTGGCCCCGTGATACCCGGGCGCCGGGCTGACAAGCTTCTAAGGTAATCGAAGGGGAGTCATGATCACGTCGTTCCTCGATCGTCCGCGGGTCGCCTATTTTTCGATGGAGATCGCGCTTGCCGCTGACGTGCCCACCTACAGCGGCGGCCTCGGCGTGCTGGCGGGAGACACCTTGCGCTCGGCCGCCGACCTGCGCATACCCATGATCGGCGTCACGCTGGTCAGCCGCCGCGGCTATTTCCGGCAGGAGATCGATCGGGCCGGACGCCAGGTCGAGCATCCGGATGAATGGGACCCCGCGCGCTATTGCGCGTCGCTGCCGGCCAAGGTCGCGGTCGGCATCGAGGGCCGGCAGGTGTGGGTCACGGGTTGGCTCTACGTGATCGAGAGCACGCTCCAGCGCCGCGTGCCCACGATACTGCTCGACACCGACCTCCCCGAAAACCATCCCTCCGACCGCGAAATAACGTATTACCTGTACGGCGGGGACGAGCGTTACCGCCTGAAACAGGAAATTGTCCTGGGCATGGGCGGCGTGCGCATGCTGCAGGCGCTCAACGTGGCGGTGCGCGGTTATCACATGAACGAAGGGCACTCGGCGCTGCTCGCGTTCGAACTGTTGCGGCATTTTCGTTCGTCTGACCGGCGGCGCGCCGGCGAGTCGGGCGACAACGTGCCGCGCGTGCGTGCGCTGTGCAACTTCACCACCCATACGCCCGTGGATTCCGGACACGACCAGTTCGACTGGGACCTGGTACGCGAACTGCTGGGCAATCCCGCCGATCTCGAGGAACTGCGAAAGCTGGCCGGCACGAGCCGACTCAACATGACCCGGCTCGCATTGAATCTGAGCAGCTACGTCAATGGCGTGGCGCGGCGCCACGCGGAGGTGTCGCGCCAGATGTTCCCGGGCTACGAAGTGCGCGCCATTACCAACGGCGTTCATCCGAGTACATGGACCTCCCCCGGCTTCGCCGCGCTGTATGACCGTCATATGCCGGGGTGGCGCCACGAGCCCATCCTGCTGGCCCGTGCCGACCAGATCCCCGACCCGGAATGCTGGACGGCGCACGCGGCCGCGAAAGAAATCCTGATCGGGCGGGTGCACAAAGCGTGCGGCATCACCCTCGATCCGGCTCTGCCGATCTTCGGCTATGCCCGCCGCATGACTGCGTACAAGCGGCCCGAGCTGCTGTTCTCCGACATCGAGCGGCTGCGTGCCATTGCCCGCCGCCATCCATTCCAGCTCGTGCTCGCCGGCAAGGCACATCCGCGCGACAAGGCCGGCAAGGGGGCGATCGAGGAGCTTCACGGTCACATCCGGGCGCTCGATGGAGTGGTTCGCGCAGCTTTCGTCCCGGACTACGACATGGCGATCGCGCTGGATCTCGTTTCCGGGTCCGACGTGTGGCTCAACACGCCGCTGCGTCCTCACGAAGCTTCCGGCACCAGCGGCATGAAGGCATGCTTCAACGGCGTGCCGCAGCTCTCCGTGCTCGACGGGTGGTGGGTTGAAGGTTGCTTCGAGGGCATCACGGGCTGGGCAATCGGCAGCGACCAGAAAAGCGCCAACAAGGACGACGCCGGGGCGCTCTACGACAAGCTCGAGCAGGTCGTGCTGCCCCTGTGGCATGGCGCCCGCGCGGCCTGGATCGCCGTGATGAAAGGCGCGATTTGCAAGAACGCCTGCTATTTCAACAGCCATCGCATGCTGCGTAGCTACGCGATCGAGGCCTACCTGCGCTAGAGCGCCGCGCGGGAACGGCTCAGGGGGCGGCTTCCTGTTTCTGCAGCAGCGCGAGCGAGCGCCCTTTCAGACTGTACGCGCTTCCGCCATCGAGCACGCTGCCGCGCGCCAGCCCATGTTCGTGCGTGGTGTCGAGCACCGTCATCCAGCGCAGGCCTTCCGTATGGTTGGGCAGCGTGAATGCAAGCTCCTCGTGGTGCGCGTTGAACAGCAGCAGGAAGTCGGCGTCGCTCACCGGGCGCCCGCGTGCATCCACCTCGCTCATTGCCTGGCCGCCCAGCATCACGCCCAGGCAACGCGCGAAATCGTTGCGCCATTCCTCGTCACTCATCTCGGTGCCGTCCGGCTTCAACCACATGATGTCCTTGATGCCGGAGCCCCGGATCGGCCGCCCTTCAAAGAAAAAACGACGCCGGAACACCGGGTGATCGTGCCGCCACCGGATCAGGCGCCGGGCGAACTCGAGCAGTTTCCGGTCATCCGGCGATAAATCCCAGTTCACCCACGAGAGCTCGTTATCCTGGCAATAGGCATTGTTGTTGCCGCGCTGGGTCCGGCCGATCTCGTCGCCCGCGACGATCATCGGCACGCCCTGCGAGAACAGCAGGGTCGCGAGAAAATTACGCTTGCGCTGCGCGCGCAAGGCGCCGACGGCTTCGTCGTCCGTTCCCCCCTCCACGCCGGAGTTCCAGGAAAGATTGTTGTCGTGGCCGTCACGATTGTCTTCGAGGTTGGCCTCGTTGTGCTTCACGTCATAGCTCACCAGGTCGTGCAAGGTGAAGCCGTCGTGCGCGGTGACGAAGTTGATGCTCGCGTGCGGCCGGCGGCCGCTCTTGCCGTAGAGGTCGCTCGATCCGGTGAGCCGTTGCGCGAACTCGCCGATCAGACCGCCGTCGCCCTTCCAGTAGGCGCGCATGGTGTCGCGGTACTTGTCGTTCCACTCGGTCCAGCCGCCGGGAAAGTTGCCAACCTGGTAGCCGCCCTCGCCGAGGTCCCATGGCTCGGCGATCAGCTTGACCTGCGCCAGCACGGGATCCTGGCGCACGATGTCGAAAAACGCGCTGAGCCGGTCCACCTCGTGCAATTCCCGCGCGAGCGTCGCCGCGAGATCGAAGCGAAATCCGTCGACATGCATCTCGGTCACCCAGTAACGCAGCGAGTCCATGATCAGCTGCACCACCCGCGGGTGCGCCATGTTGAGCGAGTTGCCGCAGCCCGTGAAATCGGTGTAATAGCGCGGCTCCCCGTTCTTCAATCGGTAGTAGGAGGCGTTGTCGATGCCGCGAAAGCAAAGCGTAGGTCCGAGATGATCGCCCTCCCCGGTATGGTTATAGACCACATCGAGGACGACCTCGATGCCGGCCGAGTGCAGCGCCTTGACCATGCCCTTGAATTCGGAGACCGGCTGCTCCACGCCGTAACGGGCGTCAGGGGCGAAATAACCGATCGAGTTGTAGCCCCAGTAATTGCGCAGCCCCTTTTGCACGAGCTGCCGGTCGTCAATGAAAGCGTGCACCGGCATCAGCTCGATGGTCGTGATGCCGAGCCGTCTCAAGTACTCGATCACCGGCGACGATGCGAGGCCCGGGTAGGTCCCGCGCAGTCGCGGCGGTACGTCGGGGTGATTCATCGTGAATCCCCGCACGTGCAACTCGTAGATGACGGTGTCGTGCCATGGGATCCGCGGCCGCCGGTCGTCTCCCCAGGTGAACGCCGGATCGATGATCCGGCACTTGGGCATGCCCGGGCCCGAATCCCGCCGGTCCATGGAAAGGTCGCCGCGGGCATGGCCGACGCGGTAGCCGAAGTTGGCGTCGCTCCAGTTGAGCGTACCGGTAAGGGATTTCGCGTACGGGTCGAGCAGCAGCTTGCTGGCATTGAAGCGATGCCCCGCTTCGGGGCGGTACGGGCCATGGACGCGATAGCCGTAGAGCATGCCCGGGCGCGCTTCCGGCAGATAGCAATGCCAGACCTGGTCGGTATGCTCGGGAAACGCGACGCGCTGGATTTCCCGCCGCCCCTTGTCGTCGAAGATGCAGAGCTCCACCCGCTCGGCATGCTCCGAAAAGACGGCGAAATTGACGCCCTCGCCGTCCCACGTCGCGCCGCGCGGGTACGGCCGACCCGGCCACACCGCGTTGATGAACCGGCTCACCGCGTCGTCACTTCCGGGCGCCTGCGCGCGCAGCCCTCGTCACTCGCTGCCCGGCCGCCGCGGCCACCAGCGCTCGAGCAGGCTCGCCGCCCAACGTTGCCCGCCAATCCCGAACGCGAGCGCAAGCGCGAGCACGACGCCTCCCAGAATGATCAGGAAGCTCTGCCGCACGATCGCGCCGCCCACGTTGATCTGCTCGAGCGCGATCAGCACGATGAAGACGGTGATCGCGTACTGGACGAGCTTGCCGAGCAGCTCGGCATCCTGGACACCCACGTTCCGGCAATAAGCGACCAGGGCGCCGCCGACAAACGCCGCAAAATAGGCGCCAAACGCCAGGATGACCAGCGCCACGATCACTTTCGGCAGGAACAGGACGACCTGTCCAAGCAGGTCGGTGGCATAGGTCAGGCCCAGGCTGTTGCAGGCGATGACGAGCGTCGCGAAGATCACCAGCCAGTACACCAGCGTTCCGAAAATATCGGTGGTATCGCTCTGAATGCCGCCCTGTCGCAGGAAGCTGTCCATGCCCGCGCGCTCCGTCAGCACGTGGAAGTTGATCGCGCGCAGACCCTTCACGACCGCGAACGTCACGATTTTGGCGACCAGCCAGCCCGCGATCAGCACCAGCATCGCGAGCGCGAGCCTCGGCAGGAATACCCCGATTTGCGTGAGAACGACGCGCACCGGTTCGAACAGCATATCGACTTTCTCCATGACAGCCTCCTTAACGTGGGTTCCGCACGGCCCGGCTCGTCACCGCCAGCAGCCCTTGCAGCGGCACGTGGACCCAACCCGGCCGGTTGTTGATCTCGTAGCGCAATTCGTAGCAAGCCTTCTCGATCTCGAACAGCTCCAGCAGTGCGCGCGCGTCGTCGAACGACGCGTACAGGCCGCATTCCCGCGTCGCCTCGTCATAGGCGGTCAGAAACGTCTCCCGCGCCAAACCATGCCAGGTCGCGGCAAGGTCGCCAAAGCGCGCGCGCTCCTCGGCCGGCTCGGTGGCGCTCCACAGCGATGTCCAGCGCGCATAGTCGAACGAGCGCAACATGCCGGCCACGTCCCGCAGCGGTGAATGCTTGCGCTGGCGCTCTGGAAACGGGCGCCCGGGCTCGCCTTCGAAATCCGTGATGATGAAATCGTTCTGCGACAGCAGCACCTGGCCGAGGTGGTAGTCGCCGTGATGGCGGATATTGAGGGCCGTTCCCGGCACCGGCGCACAGGACTCGATCCGCGCACTGAGCTCCCGGCGTCGCGATAGCAGCGTTTGCGCCGCTTCGCGCGCCGGAACGGCGAGCTGCTGGAGGACGCGCTCGAGCAGATCGAGCGTTGCCGCTGCTTCCTCGTGCACGCGCACTCTCCAGACAGCGAGATCGTCGGTCGTCACCGGCTCGGGCGCGAAGGCGGGATCGCCGGTGGCACTCGCGAACGCGCGATGCAGCTCCCCCGTGCGCCGCCCGAGTATCTGAATCAGCGCGAGATAGGCGCCGTGCTCATCGGCTGGCGGCGGCTCGACTGCGGTGCGCTGCTTGTCGTAAAAGCGTTCCAGATAGGCGAGCGTAAAGCTCCAGCCATCGCCCTGATTGGGCACGTGGCCCTGCAGCAGGCCCAGCGTCATCGGCGTTCCGTCGGCGGCGATGTACTCGATCGCTCCGGCGACTGGCGCGCAATTCGCGAACTGCGCCTGCTCGGTGAGAAAGCGCCCGACCTCGAGTTCGGGATTTACCCCCGGCCGGATGCGGCGATACGCCTTCAAAAACAGCCGGGCGCCCAGCGTAACGACGGTGTTGCTGCTCTGGGCCTGCTGGCGTTCCACGGACAACGCCGCAAGGTCCTCGCCCGCGAGCCCGGCGAAGGCGCGGGTCCGCGTAAAACGCAGCTTGCCCTGCGCCATGGAAAGCTCGCGGCCTTCTCCGATCGCCGCTACCACCGCGCGGCAGAACAATTCGTCGGCAAGCGCGTCGGCGATCACGCCGACCTGCGACTGCTGCCGCACCTTGGCCATCGTCGCGGAGGCGAGCGTGCGCACGCGGTCCTCGTCACGGTCTTCCCACGCCAGCGCAAGCGGCGCGAAATACAGGGCGGGCTCCGGCCCGCCCTCCACCTCGAGCAAAGCGACCAGCCAGCTGCCGCGCCCGGCGGCCCACTGCGACCAGTCGGCGAGTTTTGCGCGCTTCACCGGCTCGCCCTTTGCCGCGTACCAGCGCTGCGTTTCGACATAGCGCGCCAATACCCCGGTCTCGAGCAATTCCCTGGTCTTGATCGCCATGGCAATTCGCCAGGGCACCACGCGGTCGCGGAAGAAGCTCGTCCAGCCGTCAAACAGCACCAGCAACGGCAGGTCGTCGCGTCCGAGCCGCTCCTCATGCCAGCTCGGCACTTCGACCTCACCGGGCGCCGCGAGCCGGAACCAGTAGAAGCCGCACGATGGTAACGTGAGCAGGTAGGGCAATTCTCCGATCGGCGGGAACGGCGTGCGTCCCATCAATTCGACCGGCACCCGGCCGCGAAATCTGGAGAGGTTCAGTTCTACGGGCTGCGCGGAGCGCCCCAGGTTTGTCACGCACAGGATCACTTCCTCGGCGTATTCGCGCACGTAAGCGAGGATCTTGCGATTGCCGGGTGCGAGAAACGTCAGCGTGCCGCGGCCGAAGGCATGGCTGGTCTTTCTGACCGCGAGCAGGCGCCGCATCCAGTTGAGAAGCGAGTTGGGCTCCCGCAATTGCGCCTCCACGTTGACGGCCTCGTAGCCGTAGATCGCGTCCATGATCGGCGGCAGATACAGGCGCTGCGGGTCGGCCCTCGAGAATCCCGCATTGCGGTCCGGGCTCCACTGCATCGGCGTCCGCACGCCATTCCGATCGCCGAGGTAGATGTTGTCGCCCATGCCGATTTCGTCACCGTAGTAGATGATCGGCGAGCCGGGCATCGACAGCAGCAGGCTGTTCATCAGCTTGATGCGATCCATGTCGTTCTCCAGCAGCGGCGCGAGCCTGCGCCGAATGCCCAGGTTGATGCGCGCGCGCGGATCGGCAGCATACATCTGGTACATGTAGTCGCGCTCCCGGCTGGTGACCATCTCCAGGGTGAGCTCATCGTGATTCCGCAGAAAGATCGCCCACTGGCAGTTTTCCGGGATCTCCGGCGTCTGCTGCATGATCTCGACCAGCGGGTGGCGGTCCTCCTGGGCAATCGCCATGTACATGCGCGGCATCAGCGGAAAGTGATACGCCATGTGGCATTCGTTGCCGTCGCCAAAGTATTCGCGCACGTCCTCTGGCCACTGGTTGGCCTCGGCCAGCAGCACCTTGCCCCGGAAACGCGCGTCGAGTTCCGAACGGACCTGTCTGATCACCGCGTGCGTCTCGGGCAGGTTCTCGTTGCTCGTGCCCTCGCGCTCGACCAGGTACGGGATTGCGTCCAGCCGGAATCCATCCACGCCCGTGTCCAGCCAGTAGCGCATGGTGCGCGTCACCGTTTTCAGCACGCTCGGGTTGTCGAAATTGAGGTCGGGCTGGTGCGAGAAGAAACGGTGCCAGTAATACGCTTTCGCGACCGGGTCCCATGTCCAGTTCGAGGTCTCGGTGTCGGTAAAGATGACGCGCGTGCCGAGATATTTTTGGTCGGTATCGCTCCAGACGTAGAAATCGCGCTTGGATGAGCCGGGTGGCGCGCGCCGGGCCGCCTGGAACCAGGGATGCTGGTCGGACGTGTGGTTGATCACCAGCTCCGTAATCACCCGCAGTCCGCGCCGATGCGCCTCGCGCACGAACTGGCGGAAATCCGCCATGGAGCCGTAGTGGGGGTGAATGCCGTGATAGTCGGAGATGTCATAGCCGTCATCCTTGAGCGGCGACGGGTAGAACGGCAGCAGCCAGATCGTATTGACGCCCAGGTCGCGCACGTAGTCGAGCTTCTCCGCGAGTCCTCGAAAGTCCCCGAGCCCGTCGCCGTTCGAATCGAAGAACGCTCTGACGTGCAACTGGTAGATGACCGCATCCTTGTGCCAGAGCGGGTCGTCCGACGCCACGTCTGCGGAGACAGGCCGGATGCCCTGGTTCGCGGAAGCATCCATGTCGTTCATCCGGGCATCACCCGAAATAGTCGAAATCCAGCTCGTGGCGCACGCGGCGGCGCAAGCGAAACACGTGCGCAGGAACCCGGTTCGGATCGAGCTGAGCGAAGTTGCGCGACCCCGACCACTGGTAGCAGGCGCCAGTGATCAGGTCCTGCATCTGGTACTGCGCGCCAGCCTCGATCCCAAGCGAGGCGGCGTCGATCTCGATCCAGCCCGAATGTGCGTAGTGCGGGTCAAGGTTCACCACGCACACGATCACGTTTTCCAGGTCTTCGGTGGTCTTGGCGTAGGCGAGGAGCTGGTCGTTATCGGTTTCGAGGAACTGCAGGCGCCAGTCGTGGTGAAGGGCCGGGTTCTCGCGCCGGATGCGATTCAGCACCGCGATGAACGGGCGCAGGCTGTCGGTACGCCCCAGGTCCCAGTGGCGCAGCTGGTATTTCTCCGAGTCGCGGTACTCTTCGCTGCCGGGATCGCGCGGGACGTTCTCCATGAGTTCGTAGGCAGGACCGTAGATGCCGTAGCTCGCGGACAGTGTCGCTGCCAGCACGATCCGCACCATGAACGCCGGCCGACCGCCGTGCTGCAGCGACTCGGTCAGAATATCCGGCGTGTTGGGCCAGACATTGGGTCTGAAATACTCGCGTCCCGGGCCGTGCGCCAGCTCGGTGAAGTACTCGGTCAACTCGCGCTTGGTGTGGCGCCAGGCGAAATAGGTGTAGGACTGGGTAAAGCCGAGCTTGGCCAGCCGGTGCATGACCTTGGGCCGGGTGAATGCCTCGGCGAGAAAGATGACATCGGGATGCTCGCGCCGGATGCCGCCGATTACCCATTCCCAGAACGGAAACGGCTTGGTGTGCGGGTTGTCGACCCGGAAAATGCGCACGCCCTCGCCGATCCAGAAATCGATCACGCTCTTCAGCTCCGACCACAGTCCGCGCCAGTCTTCTGTCCCGAAATCGAACGGATAGATGTCCTCGTACCGCTTGGGCGGATTCTCGGCATGCTGAATGCTGCCGTCCGGACGGCGGCGGAACCATGCCGGGTGCTGCTTCACATACGGATGGTCGGGGGCACATTGGTAGGCGATGTCGAGGGCGAGCTCGATACCGTGCCGTTTCGCGGCAGCCATCAGGCTGCGGAAGTCCTCGATCGTACCCAGCTGCGGATGGATCGATTTGTGCCCGCCCTCCACGGCGCCGATCGCCCAGGGGCTGCCGACGTCGTCCGCACCCCCTTGAAGGGCGTTGTTCGCGCCCTTGCGCTTCTCGCGTCCGACCGGGTGGACCGGCGGCAGATACAGAACGTCGAAGCCGAGTTCGGCGACATAGGGCAGCCGCCGCTCGACGTCCTTCAGCGTCCCGTGGCGGCCCGGCGTTTCCGATGCCGAGCGCGGGAACAGCTCGTACCAGCTGGAGAAGCGCGCTCGCGGGCGGTCCACGACGAGTGGCAGCGCCAGCGGCCAGTTCTCCGCAAGGCCGCGGTCCGGGTAACGCATCGCGATTTCCGTCATCGCTTCATCAAGCGCAATCGCGCGCAGTGCGGGAATGTCCAGGGCCTCGCGCAGCCGAGCGGCCCATTCCTTCAGCTGCCTTGCGTCGCCGTCGCCAGCCCTGGCGGCGGCTTCCTCGATCAGGCCCGCACCGACCTGTGCGGCTATCTTCACATCGCTGGCATCCTCGCGCCGCGCGAACTGGTCGCGCCACGACAGGAATGGATCCACCCAGGCGGCGACGGTGTAGCGATAGCGGCCGATCTCCCCGACGACGAATCCCGCCCGCCACACGTCGTTGCCAAGCGCCCGCATCTCGACCTCGTTCCACTCCGCAGCGTCCTCGGCACGCCAGCGCAGCACCACGCGCAGGGAGTCGTGCCCGTCCGCGAAGCAATGCGCTTCAACGTCGAGGCGGTCGCCAACGATGCGCTTGACCGCGAAGCGCCCGCCGTCCGCGGTGGGACGCACCGCATCCACGACGGCGCGCACACGACCGTCCGCTACCGTTGAAGGTTGAGACAGGTTACTCATCCGCCCTGCTCCGGAAGTAGATCGTGGACAAGGGTGGCAGGGACACGGTGAGCGAGAACGGCCGGCCATGCGCGCCGACGGGCGCCGCCTCGACGCCGCCCAGATTCCCCCAGCCGGCGCCGCCGTAGTCTTTCGCGTCGCTGTTGAGCAGCTCCGTCCAGTGGCCGGCTCGGGGAACGCCAATGACGTAGTTCGTGCGCGGCACCGGCGTCAGATTGCACGCGACCAGCACGAGCGGAGCGCCCACCCGCGGCTTGCGCAGAAACGTGACGACGCTGTTCTCGGCATCGTTCGCATCGATCCACTCGAAGCCCTCGTGCGAAAAATCGAGCTGCCAGAGCGCCGGCTCGGCGCGATAGGCATGATTGAGGTCCGCCACCCAGCGCTGCACGCCGGCATGCTCGGGCAACCCCGTGACCCACCACTCCAGCTCGCCTTCGTGTGTCCACTCGCTGCGCTGGCCGAATTCGCCCCCCATGAACAGCAATTTCTTGCCTGGATGCCCCCACATGTAGCCGTAGAGCGCGCGCAGGCCGGCGAATTGCTGCCAGACATCGCCGGGCATCTTCCCGGACAGCGAGCCCTTGCCGTAGACCACTTCGTCATGCGAAAGCGGCAACACGAAGTTCTCGTTGAACGCATAGATCAGCGAAAACGTCAGGCGCCCGTGGTGATACTTGCGATGCACCGGGTCCT
>Ga0137410_10002431_pt1 | contig 12661 bp, 6 predicted proteins | sample CZODoug1_16funga_FD_108878 | JGI IMG/M metagenome (GOLD analysis project Ga0137410, IMG submission 108878) | Vadose zone soil fungal communities from Angelo Coast Range Reserve, California, USA - CZODoug1_16fungal (Illumina Assembly) | ecosystem: Environmental > Terrestrial > Soil > Vadose zone... | reverse complement strand
TTCAAGTTTGCGAGTTGCGGCAAAAGCTGTCTCCACCGCATCGCTCAAGTCCACGCCGATCACTTCGCGCGCGCCCCAACTGGCAGCCAGTTGCGTGTGACGACCTTTCCCGCAGCCGCCCTCCAGCACGATCTTGCCTGCGAAAAATTCAGGACGAACTGGCGCGATCCAGCCGAGAAACTGATCGGCGTAAAGCGCATCGGTCTGCACAAAATGCTGCCACTGCCAACCAAAGTTCTCGGCCGTGGCGGCTTTGTCGGCCTCGAGTTTTTCCGGCGCGCCGAAACGCGGCACGCCGCGAACAATCGGAAACTTAAGCCGACAGGAATCGCAAGCGAGTTGCCCTTCCATGATCTCAGCGTCCTCGGCACTCGCGACCGCTGCCAACGCTATTGCGCCGGCACACGAAGGACATCTGAGGTAGTCGAGTAACTTGCGCTTCATTTATGAATCGATATTTGCCGCGGATTTACGCCGATTAACGCTGATCAGGACAAGACAAGACTCAAGAGTCAACAAACCAATCGAAAGAATTCTTAACGCTCAACCTAACTGATTCAAATTCTGATCCGCGTTTTTCCGCGTAAATCCGCGGCTGATTTATTGAGAGTTGGCAGGATTGATCTTTACGGCTCCGATAAGATACCCAACCTCGCCCGAGTTTGATTGCAACCTGATGCTGTAGTCTCCGGGCGGCGCGTTAGCAGCCACTGACACTTCAAAACTAATAACCGGCGTCGCGCGATGAAATTGTTGTAAGGTCAAACTCGCCGGGTCAACCGTCAGGAAAGGCGAACTAAAAACGAGGCCGCTCCCGGGTATCTGGTCCACTCCTTCGCCGCCCACGTAAATCGTAAATTTCCTGCCGGCTTCGGCGGGCACCGGCACGGTCGAGAGTTCGCCGTTGAGTCCGATGAAGCGAGGGTTCAATGCCGGCGGCGAATTCTGCGGCGGTACCAGCACGTAGGTTAGCGGCGTAGACTTGTCAGCCGCGACGCGTAAGCGATTGGCGATCTCCACGCTGCGAAAAGCTCGTTGCTTCCCCGGTTTGCGATCGCCGGCAGCGGACAGCGCGGTTGCATCACCAGCCGCATCGAGATATTCAACCATCGCTCGGTAATTACCGGGAGGCACGCCACTGATACTAAACCTTCCGCCGGCAGTAGTGAGACTATCTGCGATCACTCTGCCACTGACCAGGTCTTCGATCCAAACGTGAGCGGCAGTTGCCGGCAGCAGATTGCCATCGATGCTGTTCAGAATCTTCCCATCAATTGAACCAACTTTTTCCCGAGCGCCGTAAAGGCTACGAGCAGCGGCGCGATCCGCTTCGCTAAGCGTGCGTTGAGTGATCGCCGGCAACCCGTAGGTGCCATTGAGCGCCTGGGATGCCTGCATCGTGGCGCCGATTACGTGCGAGTGATTGAGTCCGAGGAGATGGCCGATCTCGTGGGCCAAGGTCGATTCGAGATCGTAGGTTCCGGGACTGCCATCGGTTGAAAACTGAATCGACTGGCCGTCTTCCGAGTAGGGGAAAGGATTGATCACGATGTCAGCTTCGCTGATATCGCCAGTTTCGGGATCATAAAAAACGCGCGTGCGCGCCGTAGTATTCCCTTCGCCGAAGAGCGACAGGTTTTCCGCCGTCGGCGCGACTGTAATCAAGCTGATGCCGTCGCCACTGTCGGTCGGGCTAACGGACTGCGCTTTCGAAGTGATCTCGACGAAGGTGACATTAGCGGCACGCGACCAACTGTCAAGCGCTCGCCGAACTGCGCCGAGAACGTCACTTTCCGGCTTGAGTGCCGCCGCAGGCGTTGTTAGCGAAGTCGAAAGCGCGATTTGAATGTTTCTGGTGGGCCACCTTATTTGCCGTTCCTGCAAAGGGCCGGGCAGATCAAACGAAGACGGCCGGCTGGAAACTACAAACGCCAGCAGAACGACTAACGTCAGGATTGCTTTTGGACGTCGCATTCGTGAGTGCCGAATAATGAAATCTTAGGGGAACGCCGGCGCGCTTCTCTAAAACGCGTGGCAGGCCAGACTGCTAGTGAGATAGTAGCACTTCCCGGTCGTTTCTTAACGAAAAAAACGAAACCCGTACGCGAGAAATGTACGGGTCCCCGATTTTGGAGAGCAGGCTTTAGCTTGCGCAGTTAGTGCCGTTTAGAGGCGGGCATCGCCCGCCGGCTCAAGACCAGGGATCAGCGAATCGCGTGAAATGAGCGTTGAGACGGCGGGCAATGCCCGCCTCTAAACGTAACTAATAAAGGCTGGACTATGAACCGGCTAAGGAATGATTGTCACTGTCGACGCGGTCGCTGCCGCCCTGCTCGTAAAGGGGCCGCCGATCTTGGTGACCGTCACGATTATCTTATAGTCAATCGGTGCGGTTCCGGCGAGCGAGGCAGGCAAAGTTATGTCGATGAAATCGAAGCCAAACTTGTTCGTATTAGGTCGAACTGACGTAGGTGTGATATCGGTTGTCGTCATTCCATTGACGAAAGAAACTTTGGTCTCGCTGGTCAGCGCGAAGCGCACTCCGGTCAACCAGATCTCGAGCTTAGTCGGCACTGGCATGCCGGTGACGAGGTCAGTTGTAGTCACCTGGAAAGGTCCAGGTATACAACCGGCAGATGCATTAGTTATGTTGCACACCATGGCGACACCACCGGCATCGTTTGTTGAGGTAAAGATGTCGGGCTGCGAAGGGACGAGCCGAACGAAGCCGCGATTAGTCGTTCCCTGATTATTGACAGCTACAGTCACAACCGCCGCCGATAAGCCAACCGGTACTACGAAGTTGATCCCCTCTGCGGGAGAGTCGCCCACGAAGTAAAGTCCAGCGGCCGCGCCATTCACGGAAACTGAAACGCCATTGAGTTCTACCGGAAGTATCGGGCTGCGCGCGGTCTCTGAACCACCAACCGCCATCTTGTCGGAAGTAGCCAGCCCTATTGTCGATCTAACAAAACTCAGCTCGCCGGGCGCGAGACCGGCGGGATCTCCCGGACTCGGACTGGGAGTCGGCGTTGGTGATGGACTTGCCGATGGGTCGGCGCTCGAGAATGGGCCCATGTTGCTCGCGCCGGTAAAGAATGACAAAGCGGCAGTCGATTCTGTAGTCACGGCTGGGGTCAGCAGATAAAAAATTTCGGGGGAGTTGTCGGTGCTGCCATTGCCGCCGCCGAGTTCGACTCCTGCCAGGCTGAAGGCTATGCGTTTGAGTGTGCTGCTCGTCAACGGACGAATGCCCGCAACGCCACCAATTATCGGGTTCTTTGTCAACCTGGTAAAAGTATTGGAAGAGGTTACCGGGACTTGCGTTGCGAATAACTGGTTGGGGCGGAACGAACCTAATGGACCAGGATTCAATCCGGTGCTGTCCTGATCTGCGGGAGGAAATGTTCCGTCAGCTTTGAAGTTCAGCGCCGAAGCAAATACGAGCGTGTGCGGCGCGAGCGAACTGTCGTAATCGGTAAACGTGGGAAAATGAATGACGTCGGCGAATGAGGATCCGGCTGGAACGCGCGGCCCCACCTGCTTAAACGTGCTATCCGAAGTCTTGGAAACAAACACTGCCAGGAAAGATGTGTTTGTGGCGCTGTTGGCGGTCGGGTCTTCAGCCCTTGACTCATAAGTGACGAACGCCCCATCGCGACTCAAACGTCGCCCGTCGCTTAGTAGATTTAAGGTAAGGCCGAAATTAGTCGTTCCACGTGCTTCAGCTTTTGTTTTGGTAATCTGACGAATATTGGTCAAGCCTGAGCCGGTAAAGTCTGCCACATAAACTTCAGCGTTCCCATCGTCGTTGCTGCCGGCCAGATTCGCCATGGACAGAAATGCCACCACCGAGCCATCGGCAGAGAGAGACGGGTTTTGCTGAAGCGTGTTGCTGATCCCGAGGACGGTGTCTTTGGTGTTTGTTCCCTGGACGAAAGTGTTTGTCCCGGGCGCGAACCCGCCCGTAGTGCGACAAAAGAAAAGCTCGGGATTAAAATCAGCATTTCCTCCGACGCCGCCAACTGCTGGAACCAAATCGCGACTGGAAATAAACGCCAGGGTCTTTCCATCGTCGCTGATGGTTGCATCGCGATTGTCGTCAAGCACGTCGGGAGGATTATCTGTGAATCGCAGCGGACGGCTTGGCGGTGTATCTGTTACTCGCCTGAACGTACCCGCAGTCAGATCTGAAAATGCGACGTCGTCGCCGCTGGAGAGATCGAAAGTGTCATCGACCTCCGGTAGCTGGTAGATCCAGAGTTCCTGATTGCCATCGGCGTCGAGGGCGGCACTGTCGCTGCCGTCAAAATTTTTCGGATCGGGGGCGTTGGAACTGAAGACTATGGTGTAAATCCGTTTACCGCCGACGAGCGCCGGTTCAAAACTCATCCTCGGACGATTGTTGCTGATCTCGATCTTTACCAGACTGAGATCTGGCGGAGTGGAGACCGGCGTCGGCGTCGGAGTCGCGCCCGGACTAGGTGTTGGTGTTGCTGTCGGTGTAGGCGTCGGACTACCCGGTGGCTTCTGAACGTTCTTAGTGTTGGTTAATTGAAAGATTCGTCGCTGGGCATAGTCAATCAGAAAAATTTCGCGATTGCCGTCTTCATTGTTTCGCGCATTCGGATTCAGGGTTCCGTCCGGGTTCTTCGAAGGTATTTTTTCGGTGGCTACATCGCCATTCGATTCAAACACGACGAAGCGGCCGTTGGCACTAATGTCGCCCGCGAAGGAATAGAAACCCGCCGGACTCGACGTCACCTGAAACACAAATGGATCAGGCGTGGCACTCGTAACCTGCCCCCGCGCATAAGAAAACGCGCCAAAGACAATCAATAGCGCGGCAATAGCACAATGACAGCGATAGACAAGCTTCACAAAATTCCTCCGAGGTAAAGACGCAGATAAGAGCAGATTAGATGCCCCCCGGGGAGCGAGCGGCAGCAATGCGCGGGCAAAAAGATTTCTTTCCGACACCCGGCGTTAAAAGAACCGACATTTTACGCAGAGAACAGGCTAACCGCAAGCGGCCGTAAGTCTGAGGAAAAATCAGGTTGCGGTGTGGATTATGCGATTTGCCTCTTCTCGACCACGGTTATCAAAAAATCTTGACACCGTTGCGTCGCAAGCATAAAGTCTCGCCTGCACCCCCAAAAAACTTTCGTTTCAGAGGAGTTGGCCCCTTTCTGTCTTAAGGTGTCATAGGTTGATTCGGCGACAGGCGATAAACCAGAACGCCGCGCGTCTCCGCATAGCAGCTTTAGCCATTCGCTTCGATCAGGGATCACGGCAGTGTTCCTGTGCTCGTGGTGAATCAATCATTTCAATTATTGCTCCGCGTTGTAAAAACGATCGGAATTGTCACAAGGAGAACAACATGTCGCGTCTGAATTCGAGCAAAGTACGAACCAGAAAGTTTGTGAGCTTGTCGCTCAGTTTCCTACTTTATCTGTGCATGCTACCGGTAATTCCTTCTGGGCCAGCCCATGCGAAAGGAGTTGCACCGAAACAAAATGTCCAACCTCAGGATCAAACCCCGCAGGCGCCCAGCATTCCAACACCCACACCGGGGACGGTCTATCGACAGACTAACTTTGTCTCAGACATTCCCGGCCTGGCGCCGGTCCAGGATCCTTTACTGGTTAATCCCTGGGGCATCGCATTTTTGGCCACCAGTCCTTTCTGGATCGCCAACAATGGCACCAGCACGACGCAACTCTTCCGCGGCGACGTAGCGGGAAGTCCGCTCGTTCTTAACTCCGGCACACAGACGATAACCATTCCCGATGGACTGCCGACCGGCATCGTCGCCAATGGCAGCAGCGACTTCGTTACTCCCAATCTTCCAGGGATGCCACCTACGCCGACTCCAACAGCGACACCAGCCCCGGCTCGTTTCATCTTCGACTCGCAGGTTGGTGACATCATCGGGTGGCAGAGCAATCTCGGCAACCGCGCGGAAGTTGCTAATAGACAACCCGCAAACGTTTACACGGGTCTCGCCATCGGCAGCAACTCCGGCGGTAACCGCCTCTACGCCGCCGATTTTGCTAACGGCGCCATCCGCGTATTCGACGGTACGTATACACCGACAACCGTCACCGGCGGCTTCATCGATCCAACCATTCCAAACGTGATGGGTAACGTCTATCACCCATTCAACATTACGAATCTCGGCGGCTCGCTTTATGTCATGTATGCGAAGTTCGATCCCATGACCGGCGATGAAGAGGCAGGTGTAGGCAAGGGTTACGTCCGCAAGTTTAATACGGACGGCGTGCGCGACCCGATGTTCACGATCGACAATGGCGAGCTGAATGCGCCCTGGGGCGCCGCTATCGCGCCTGCCAGCTTCGGCATCTTCGGCAACAAGTTGCTGATCGGAAACTTTGGCGAAGGCAATGGCAGCATCCACGCCTATAACCCATCGACGGGAGTTTTTCTCGGCACAATGCAAAACGAAGCCAATGTGGACATCGAGATCGACGAACTATGGGGAATCACTTTCGGCAACGGCGCCGCTGCCGGCGACATCGGCACGCTTTATTTCACTGCCGGTCCCGCCGGCGAGGAACACGGACTGTTTGGTTCGTTGAAACCGACGACAGCCACGGCTACCTCGCTCATTCAGTTTGCCACGGACAACTTCGCGGCTGACGAGGCCAGCGGCCACGTTGACTTCACCGTTGTAAGGAACGGCGATACGTCAGGCACCGCCACCGTCAACTACAACACTTTTGACGAGTCGAAACCGGGCCATGCGTCGCAAAAGTCCGACTACGAAATCTCGCTCGGCAAGCTCACCTTCAATCCCGGCGAGACTTCGAAGACTTTTCGCATCCTGCTGGTCAACGATACATTTGTCGAAGGCGACGAGACGATTAACGTCGCTCTTTCGAATCCGACCGGCGCCGGCGTCGGCCTGGGCAGTCCAAACCAGGGCGAAGTTAAGATTCTCGACAACGACACATCAGTCCCGTCAACTAATCCAATTGATGACACCACTTTCTTTATTCGCCAGCATTACCTCGACTTCCTCAACCGCGAGCCTGACGCCCTCGGGATTCAGTTTTGGGTCAATACTATCGACCCTTGTCCCGACGCGGCCTGTCGCGAGGTCAAACGCATCAACGCCTCCGCCGCGTTCTTCCTGTCGATCGAATTTCAGCGGACCGGCCAGGAGGCTTTTCTGACGCACCGCGCTGCCTTCGCCACTCTGCCGGCAGGTTATTCGGCGGGCGGTGTGCCGGTTATGTTCGGCACGTTTGAGCGTGACCAGCAGGCACTAGGCAAAGACTTCATCGTCGGGCAAGCAGGCGCAGACGCGCAGCTTGAAGCGAATACGGTGGCTTTCTTTAACGACTTCGTCACGCGCCCAGAGTTCGTCGCTAAATATCCCAGCAGTCTAACCAACGCGCAGTATGTTGATAACTTGCTGGCAACCGCTGGACTATCACCCGCCGACACGAGGCTTTTCGTCGTGAGCCTGACAAATAGCCAGGAGGTCCCACCGGCCACGCCGACTTTAACTACCGGCGGTGCGAGACCCGCCTCATTCGGCACGGCGCGCTTTCTCTTCAACTCGGCGCAAACAGCGATGACGTTCAACGCCACCATTAACAATATCGACGTCACGGGTTCGCAGACGACTGATACAAACGACAACCTGGTCGCTGCACACATTCATGCAGGAGCTTCGGTCGCTCCGGGCGTCAATGGCCCAGTAGTTTGGGGATTCTTCGGCAGCCCGTTCAACGACAACAATCCAAACGACCAGGCGTTTTCGCCGCTCAGCAGCGGAGTTGGCGGTAACTTCAGCGGCAAATGGGATGCGCCGGAAGGCAACGGCACCACGTTGGCGGCCCAGCTCACGAACTTGCGGACGGGCCACGCTTACATCAACTTCCACACCCGCCAGTTTGGCGGCGGTGAGATACGCGGAAACTTCCCAGCCGAAAATGCCTTCCGCGATTCGCTGGTCGCCGGTTTAAATGGAGCCACCGAGACGCGCGCCACGGTGCTGCGTAAAGTTGCCGAATCCGAAGAGTTGAAGCTGCGCGAGTTCAACAAAGCCTTCGTGCTGATGGAATACTTCGGCTACTTGCGCCGCGATCCTGACCAGGCAGGCTACGCTTTCTGGGTGAATAAACTGAACGCCTTCAACGGCGACTTCGTTGCCGCCGAGATGGTGAAGGCCTTCATCACCTCGAGCGAGTATCGCCAGCGCTTCGGCCCGTGATTCCGAAGCGGTGGTCCAAACAATTAGCCGCGGGTTTACGCAGATTGACGCGGATCAGATCAAAGAAGGCCGTTCAGGCAGCCTTTTTCAGATTCGCGCTAATCCGCGTGAATCCGCGGCTAATAGCCTGCGGGACCGGCAAGGTGGCTTCCGTTTAATCACTTCTGCTACATTCAGCGCATGACTGTGGCCTTGCGCGTTGAAAAAGTTTCCAAGCAGTACCGAATTTACGAACGCCCCGGCGATCGCCTGAAGGAATCGCTAACGCGCGGATTTCTGCGCCGGCACCAGGAATTCTGGGCGTTGCGCGACGTCGATTTCGCGATCGAGTCGGGAACGACCGTCGGCATTGTTGGACCAAACGGTTGTGGCAAGTCGACGCTCTTGCAGATTATCTCGGGCACGCTCGCGCCGACGCACGGCGACGTTTGGCATGAAGGACGAATCGCGGCGCTGCTCGAACTTGGCGCCGGCTTTGATCCGGAGTTTACCGGCGTCGAGAATGTCTACATGAATGCGAGTCTGCTGGGACTCTCGCGACGAGAAACCGATACGCTCTTTCCGGCCATCGAGCGCTTCGCTGAAATCGGTCCATTTCTTTATCAACCCGTCAAGACTTATTCGAGCGGCATGTATGTACGCCTCGCTTTTGCCATTGCCGCGAGCGTCGAGCCGGACATTCTGATCATCGACGAGGCGCTCGCCGTCGGCGATGCAGTTTTCCAGCACCGTTGTCTGCGGCGCATCAATGAGCTGCATGAGCGCGGGGCCACTGTACTTTTCGTTTCGCATGATGCCGCCGCCGTACGCGCGCTGTGCTCGCGGGCCATTCTCCTGCGAGCCGGCAGTATCATCGCCGACGGCAAGCCGGCCGACGTGCTCAACCTTTATCAGAAGATCATTATGGAACGGGAACAGGCATACGAGGCTGAAGCAGGCGCATTAAAGTCAGAGACAACTCCGACGGACGAAAGTCTGGCGCCGGTTAGCTGCGCTTACCGCCACGGCGACGGCAGTGCTGAGATAGTCGGCGCCGAACTAACTGACGCCACTCACGCACGCGTGGAAATCGTCGAGAGTGGCGAGCCGTTAACGTTGCGCATGTTGGCGCGTTTTCATCGCGACGTGGACGATCCGGTCATTGGTTTTCTCATCCGCAACTCCCACGGCATTCATGCCTATGGGACAAACACGAAAGAACAGCGCCTGGAGTTTGGCGCCGTGCGCAGCGGCGAAGTAATCGAAGTTAGTTTTGCTTTTGAGTGTTGCCTCGGAGTCGATCAGTATACGATCTCGCTGGCCGTGCACAGTCGCGAAGGACAGGCCTACGACTGGCTCGATGCGGCGCTCTTCGTTAGAGTCACGAGCATGAGCTTGACCGAAGGAGTCGCCAACCTGAACGCCAGCGTGACGCTGCACAAACGCTCGTTGACCGCCGCGGCCGTCGTGATGAGTGATGTGTTTTGAGAAAGTTTCGTTTAGAGGCGGGCATTGCCCGCCGGTTCAACATTTGATTACTGGTATCTTGAGCCGGCGGGCAATGCCCGCCTCTAAACGGTAGGTGAAAGAGTCGCTTCGCTGTGAATCGAGAGAGCGTGAGTTATGGCTGAGACTGAGGTGGAAACCATTCTGCGCGAGATACGCGAGCGCGTCCTTTCGCAGCCACGCGCCGGCCAGGAAGTTGCTGCGCCGGTGGCGGCCCCCTCCGCGACTCCGAATACGGGCAACGGCGCTGCGGAAGCCGGCGTCGCGCGTTCCGGCGACGGTAAAGCCACCGCCCAGGAAAGTCTGGCGCTGATCAGTTCTTATCTGACAACGACGGCCCGCGCCTGGGACCGGCTGCCGCCGCTGGTAAGCAATCGCAGCGGACTCGCGGCCAGGCTGGAGCTATGGCTGAAGCGGCATCTGAAACGCGCGACCCGCTGGTATGCCTGGGAGCAGGTGAATTTTAACGCCGCCGTCCATCACGCGCTGCGTGACATGTTGCAGGTGTTGTCAACCCATGAGCGGGAGCTGGCAAGACTGCGCGCGCAGATTACAGCAGAGGCGAGGCGGGCTGAGATTGAACCGTACGCGCCCAGAGCGGAGATGAATGCGCGACTCGCCGAGCTGGTCAGCGAACTGCGAGAACGTGATGAACGCTTGCAAGACCAGCAACGAGTTTCATTCAAGCAACTTTCCCTCGAGACCAGCGAGGCCGCGGTGCTTGAAGATCGCGCGCGACGTAAGACTGATGCTTTGTTGGAAGAAATAAAGGGCCGAGTCGAGCAATTGGAAAAGTGATGAGTAATGAGTGATGAGTAATGAGTGATGAGTAATGAGTGGTGACGACGGACTACTGACTACTGACCCTCTTATCTCTCATCACTCATCACTCATTACTCACCACTCATCACTTCTTTTTTATGCCTAAGCAAAACTTATACGATCGCGCCGGCATCGCGGACGTGGCGGAGTTTTACCGCATCAAGTTCGTTTCTGATGAAGTGCTCGATGCGCGCTACTTCAAAGCGCTCGATCGGTTCGACATTCGCTTCGCACGGACGATGTGGATCTACGACAACGTGCGTGCCGGGTCGAGCGTCCTCGAGCTTGGCTGCGGGGCCGGCATGCTCGCGCTGTTGAAGCGCAAAGGAGTAACGCTCACCGGCGTTGATCTTTCAGATGCCTGCGCAATGGCCGCCCGCCGCAATGGTTACGACGCGACTTTCGCGGCCGAACTTTCCAGTTTGCCCTTTCCCGAAGCCAGCTTCGATTACGTTGTGAGCCTCGACGTGCTGGGCCACGTTGCGGCGGAAGAAAAAGACGCGGTGCTCGCTGAAGTAAAGCGCGTGCTGCGTCCGGGCGGCGTTACGATGCATGGCATCGAGTGTACCGACCACGCCGCGCAGAAAAGCTACGATGAAATGACCGCGGACGAATTGCGCCGGTTCATCGAAGTTGACGGCCACGTCGGTCTCGAGGAGGAACAGGAACATGCCGCCAGATTCCGCAAGTTTTTTTCACGCGTTGCCTGGGAGTCGCGCTACGCGCTCTGCCTGAGCAGCGAAGAGTTTCTCAAACAAGCTGACAAGTACAGACTGGCTTTCGAGGACGATTTTCTCGACTATCTGCGTAGCCTTTCACACAAAGAGCGCCGCGCGTTCGACATGGCGATGGGTTACGTCTTCGCTAAAGTCTCCGACCTCAATCTGCGCCTGCCGAAGAGCGGCCTGTACGTTTTTCTGAAAGCATCAGACACGCCGCTCGGTACTCTCTACAACGAACACCGGGATCGGCGGGGACTGTTTGCCGACCCAAACGTCGCCGCGAGCGAAAGCGATGAAGCCGATCGCGGCAGGTGCCTGGATCGCTGTAGCGATGTCACCTTTGACGATGGTTGGTTCGAACCAAACATGCTGCCGCCGATTGCGCGCTGGATGGGCCGGCGCGCCCGTGTAAACTTCTCCGCCGCCAAACTCTCTGAAATACGTCTGGACATAACTACGCACATGCCTGAGCTGAGCGCGCGTCCGCTCGGACTCGAGCTCTTGCTGAACGGCGAAAAGGTGTGTGCGCTCTCACTTTGGCGTTACGGCTGGATTGAATTGTGCGTTCCAGTTCCGGAAACGTTGAGCGAGCAAGCCAACGGCGAGTTTGAATTGGAGCTGCGCGCCAGCCGCACCTGGCAGCCGCGACCGGTTGCCGATGAGACCCGCGATGACCGGGAGTTGTCAGTCGCAGTGTGCAACATCGTGGTTAGTGGCCAGTGATCGGTGGCCAGTGATCAGTGGTCAGTGATCAGTGATCAACTGTATCGTGTTCACTAACCTCACCAATCACAACTGGCCACTGACTACTGACTACTGACCACTGACTACTGACCACTGACTACTGACCACTGACCACTGATCACTGACCACTGACCACTGACCACTATCTTACCGATGATCCACAACGTCCTAATCTGCACCACGCAAGTTCCCTTCACCACCGGCGGCGCGGAGGCGCACGTCGCGGGCCTCTGTCGCGCGTTGATTGCGGCAGGCTATAACGCCGAAGTCGTGGCGCTGCCTTTCAAGTGGTACCCGCCGTCTGAAATCATGCGCAGCGCGTTGGCCTGGCGACTGCTCGACCTGAGCGAGGCCAATGGGAAGCCGGTTGATCTGGTAATCGGCATGAAGTTTCCCGCTTACCTGGTTGCGCACGAGCGCAAGGTGCTTTGGATCATGCACCAATACCGCGCGGCTTATAATCTTTGGGACACGCCCTTCGACGATCTCTCTACCTATCCGGATGGGGCGCAGGTGCGCGAGTGGATTCTGAGCGCGGATAATCGTCTCATACCGCAAGCAAAGAAAGTTTTTGCCAATTCAAAAACTGTCGCGGAAAGACTGCGTCGCTACAATCAAATTGAGAGCCAACCGCTTTATCATCCAC
>Ga0137410_10002429_pt1 | contig 12667 bp, 11 predicted proteins | sample CZODoug1_16funga_FD_108878 | JGI IMG/M metagenome (GOLD analysis project Ga0137410, IMG submission 108878) | Vadose zone soil fungal communities from Angelo Coast Range Reserve, California, USA - CZODoug1_16fungal (Illumina Assembly) | ecosystem: Environmental > Terrestrial > Soil > Vadose zone... | reverse complement strand
GCAAACCAATGATAGTGGGATTGGGGCCAAGGAGCCACGATGCCTGGGATGCCGCGAGACCTGCCGCCAAACCAAGCGTCAACACGGCACGAGAACGGCCACCTCCCAAGACCGAGGTGGCCGCTGATGAACGACCCGATGGGTCGAGCCTAAGCGCCTTTGGGAGGGCGACTCCACTACGGCGACCCGGACGCCGGCGTGAGTGAGTAATCCACGGGCAGGTTGATGAACACGCGCACGCCCCGACCGTGCAACCGGGCCGGGCGGAACAGGGCCTTCAGGACCCAGTCTTTCGTGGGTTGGTCGAAGGCCGGATTGGGGCTCTTCATGATCCAGACCGACGCAGGCTCGACCCGCCCGGTCGTGTCGATGACGGCCCGCAGGATCACCCGGCCCTGAATCCCCGCCTGTTTCAGGAGCGCCGGGTAGACCGGGGGTGGGGCCGACAGTAGTGCCGGCCGCTCCTCCACGAGCGCTTCTGCATACACCTCATTCCCGCTTGCCACGACACCGCTCGCGCGGCCGCCTTCAATCCCGCTACCGGAGTAATCCTTGGGATCGAAGCGCTGCTGGAGGTCCACCGGAGGAATGTTGGTGGGAATTTGCGCCGGTACGGCGACCGTCTGAAACCCCTTGAGGGCGTCGCCGAGCTGCACCGGCGGTGGGTCAACCGGCTTCTGCTGGTCCTGGGGTGCGAGCAGCACCACCGTCGTATCCATCCTGACGTGGTCGTCGCTCGGGGCGGCGTGGAGCGTCGCATATACCACCCCCGCGATCGTCGCAGAGTGGATCGCCAGCGACGCGAAACCGACGCCGAACAATCGCTTGCTGCTGGTCTTTCGCCTGGACTCGAGGAGCGTGAAAACCACGGATCCACCTCCGGTGCGTGAGCTGCCCGCCATCATGCGGGCACATCCGGGGCGGAGAGTCGTGGGACGGCGTCCCCCGGTCTTCGAAGAGGTAAGACGTCAGGACGTGGCAGAAGGTTGCGCCGGTGGCGTCAGAGGTCTGTCAGCAAGGGGGCTTGACCGCCGGGCGTCCTGTATGCAAAACAATGGTGTGCGATAGACGCCAAGGAGCGGCGATGCCGGGGATGTGGGCTCGCTTGCGGGCCGACCTGAACGTGAAGCTCCGCCGCGGAGCGTGGTACCGCATCACGCGGCTCGATCCGCTCCAGGCGGTTCTTGAGGTCGGTGGCCGCCTCCTCAAGATCCCGTCCGCATTCTTGCAGGTCATCGAGCGGCCGCCCCGCCGGTGGAGCGTGGTGCCGCGCCCAGGCGACGCCGTGCACCTCCCCGCGGGTTGCGACGATCGTTATGCCGTCTGCCCGAGCTGCCGTGAGCGGCAGTCGCTCGCGGGACGGCCGCGCCGCATGCGTTGCCGGCGCTGCGGCGAGGATTTCGAAGTCGCGTGGCCGGAGACTTAGCCGAGCGATCGGTCCACCGCTGGCTGACAGCCCTCTGACATCTCCGGTGCAACCAATTGGGGCCTCTGCACGTCTTACAGGTCGAAGCGTGCGGTAAGACCAGCAGTCCGGGAGGCACTCAATGCGCGTTTATGCTTTGCTGCTCGGCATTCTTTTCACAACTGGGTACGGCTACGCCGCCCAGGTCGCCGTATCCTCCCTGAAAGCCGGCCGTCCTGCGCCGGCGCAGCCGGCGGCCAGGATCCCCACGGAGGGTGCCCTCGATGGGGTGTGGTACGGTGGCGTACTCGATCCCGTCACGGTCGAGTCCCGGAACGACGGTACGCGAGCCGCGGCGACCCAGGGTAGGGTCTTGAGCAGGCCGACTGTGCGGTGTACCGAAGCGCGTCCATCCCGATTCCCCGCCGTTTCCTGAACGTTTCGAGGGGGGCTTCGGCCCCCTTCACCCGCATCAGGCTGCACCGTCTAGCGCCGTCGCGCGCACGAAACCCCACCTCGCCAACCGCCGTAAGACCTGCCAGTATGGAGCCTATCCGTCGGGGGGGGGGATCGTGAGCGCATTCTGGAACGCCTGGCGCAAGGAGATCATTCGCGGGGCGGGGTTGTTTTGCGCCGTGCTCGTGATCGGTTTCGCGGTGCACGCGGCCCACCGCGCGGTGCACGAACAAGTGACGAATCTCCCCGTGGCGCTGCGCGACCTGCGCAGCGAGTTCACTCGGGACGACGGAGGCCCGGGTCGCTCGACCGGGGCGACCTGGACCTACCGCTCCAAGCTCGGCGCGAAACAATGGGTGTGGATTCGGAACACGCGCGGCTCCGTGACCGTTCAGCCGGCCACCGGTGACTCACTTCAAGTCTCCGCCGTGAAGACGTACCGGTCGTCGGACACGGCGAGCGTGCGCGTCGTCGCTGTGCCCTACGACGGCGGGATTAGCGTCTGCGCCCTGTGGGATAACGACCGCGGTTGCGGTCCGGGACACGGCGACATCCAAATGCGAGGCGGACGCCACAACGACGTGGCCGTGGACTTCACGGTGCGGCTGCCGCGCAATGTGGGCCTCGGCGCCACCACGATGTTGGGCGACGTGCACGTCGCCGGGGCGCGTGGCCCGTTGGTCGTGCATACGATGAGCGGCGATGTGGACGTGGTCACGGCGAAGGGCCCCGTGAAGGTGGAGTCGCTCAACGGGGATGTGCGCGTGCGCATGGAGGCGTTCGGCGACAGCGGCGGGGTCTCCGCCGCCACCGTGAACGGGTCGGTGACGGCCGAGCTCCCGGCGCAGCTCGACGCGAACGTCGAGGCGAAGACGGTGAACGGCTCCATCACCACCGACTATCCGCTCACGGTGAACGGCAAGTTCTTGGGTCGTAATGTGAAGGGGACCCTCGGTCGAGGCGGGCGCGACGTTCACCTCGAGACCGTGAACGGCTCGATCAGGATGAAGAAAGCAGTCTAGCGACTTCGCCCGGGAAGGTGCGGACGTCGATGGGCTTGGAGAGGTAGCCGTCGAACCCGGCCGCCAACGCTTTCTCGCGGTCGCCCGGCATCGCATGGGCAGTGAGCGCGACGACCTTCCAGAGATGGTCGCCCTCCAACCGTTTGACCTCGGCCAACACGCTGTAGCCGTCGCGCCCGGGCAGCTGGATGTCGAGCAGCACGAGCGCGGGTGGCGGCTGCTCAGCCAGCAGCGTGGCGACCAGGGGCTCGCCCGACATCAGCCCGATGACGCGATGGCCCTTCATGGTCAGCAGGGCCGTGATGAGTTTGAGGTTGTCGGGCTGGTCCTCCACTACCACGATCGTTGCCATCACGGATGCTCCGGCCGGCTCTCGGCCCGCCGCAGGGTGAACCAGAAGGTGCTGCCGGTGCCGAGCTGCGAGTCCACGCCGATGGCGCCGCCGTGCAGCTCGACGAGACGCTTCGAGAGCGCGAGGCCCAGGCCTGTCCCTTCGTACCGGCGGCTCTCGCTCGCGTCGAGCTGCACGAACTCCTGAAACAGCTTGCCCTGGTCCGCCGGGGCGATCCCGATCCCGGTGTCGGTCACGGCGACGCGTACGGCGCCAGACTCCTCGAGCCGCGCGCTGAGCGTGACGCGGCCGCCGTCGGTCGAGAACTTGATGGCGTTGGAGAGGAGATTGAGCAGCACCTGGCGGAGGCGCCCCCGGTCGGCCGTGACCACGAGGTGGTCGGGCAGCGGCTCGATCACGAGGCTGTGCCGCCGGGCTTCGAGCTGGGCGCGGACGGTGTCGGCGGCCTCCTGGAGCAGCGCAGCCACCTCCAGCGGCTCGAGGCGCAGCTCCATCCGGCCGGCCGCGATCTTCGACAAGTCGAGCAGCTCGTTGATGAGCTCGAGCAGGTGGCGGCCGTTGCGCGCGATGGTCTCGAGGTAGTCACGCTGGGTCTCGGAGAGCGGGCTCTCGGGCGCCCCCATCGTCAGGAGCAAGTCGCTGAACCCGATCACGCTGTTGAGCGGCGTGCGGAGCTCATGCGACATGTTCGCGAGGAACTGGTCCTTGAGTCTGCCCGCCTGGTCGAGCTCGGCGTTGAGGCGGGACAGCTCCCGGTGCTGCCCCTCGAGCTCGGCGTTCTGCGACTCGAGGCGCTGCGCGGCGCGGCGCACCTCCACCGCCAGGCGGCGGGTGTGCTGGTGGGCCGACTCGCGCTCGCAGGCGATGGCCAGGTTCGGCGCCGCGTGCTCGAGCGCGACGCGCGCGTCGGCGGACAGCTCCCCCGCCACGGTCGCGACCAGCAGCCCCACGAGCCGACCCTGGGAGCGCAGCGGCGCGAGCGCGAGCCCCCCGGCGGCATCGCCATCCGCGGTGGCGAGCTGCAGCTGCGTCCGCACGGGCCCGGCCGCGGTGCTCGCATAGTAGATGACGGTGATCGTGTCACCCACCAGCTGGCGCACGACGTCGCGAGACAGCGGTCGGGCCGTCGCGCGACGCACCGCCGTCGGCCCCCATTCATTGGTGTCGTACTGCGGCTGGTAGAGCGCCAGCGCCGGCGCCCCGGTGGCGCCCGCAATCACGTCGAGCGCGGGGCCGAAGCTTCCCCCGGCGCTCGCCTCGCGGGGCGGAGCGTTCAACGCCGTGAGTAGGCGCCCGACCTGATCCTGCATCCGCTCCCGCCAGGCGAGCGCGGCCGCCATCTGATTTATGCCGCGCGCGATCATGCCGAACTCCTCGGGCTGATCCTCGCCGAGTCGCTCGTCGTACCGACCCGCCGCCACGCGCTGGAGCGCGCCTACGACTTGAGCGAACGGGGTCGCCAGGCGCCCGCGGTTGTACCACAGTCCGACGCCGAGCGCCACCAGCACGATCACGAAGATGACCGTCGTCTGTGCCGCCGCTTGTATCGCGTTGTCGCCGACTTCGGCGGCGAGCTCCTCCATGGCCTCGATCTGGGGCTGCAGGGCCGGCGAGGGCGAGACGCGGGCCAGCCGCTGGAGGCGCTGGCTGAGCTCGATCATGTCGGCCTGCGTGCGTCGTGCGCTGCGCCAGGTGGCGACGCGGTCGGCCACCCCGGCGACCGCGATGGCGAGGAACGCCGCGGCGAAGAGCCGGCTGATGCTCGGGACGGGCGAAGGACGAACCGACGCTGGATGGGTCATGCGACCGCTACAAATAGGGGAACCAGCCGCGGCAGGACAAGAGCGGCGACGCGGGCGCCGCCGCGCTGGCGGGGAGCTGTGGCGCGTTGTAAGCTAGCCCCCACATCCCGTGCCCGATCTGCTCGACTCCCTCCGTGAGGCCCTCGCTGACCGCTACGCGGTCGAGCGTGAGCTCGGTCGGGGGGGCATGGCCACCGTGTTCCTCGCCGAAGATCTGAAGCACCATCGATCGGTAGCGATCAAGGTCCTCCACGCGGAGCTCACGGCGGCGCTCGGGGCCGAGCGCTTCCTGCGCGAGATCGAGATCGCGGCCCGGCTGCAGCATCCCCATATCCTGCCGCTGTACGACTCCGGCGCGGCGGCCGGCTTCCTCTATTACGTCATGCCGTACGTCGAAGGGGAATCCCTGCGCGACCGCCTGACGCGGGAAAAGCAGCTCCCCCAGGACGACGCACTCCGCATCGCTACGGAGGTTGCCGGGGCGCTGGCGTATGCCCACAGCCGCGGGGTGGTGCACCGCGACATCAAGCCCGAGAACATCATGCTGTCGGGCGGCACCGCCGTAGTGACGGACTTCGGGATCGCGCGGGCCGTGAGCGCGGCGGGGGACGAACGGCACCTGACACAGACCGGCACCATCATCGGCACGCCCGCTTACATGAGCCCCGAGCAATCCACGGGCGCGAGCGAGATCGACGGTCGCAGCGACGAGTACAGCCTGGCGTGCGTCGTGTACGAGATGCTGGTGGGCGAGCCGCCGTTCACGGGACCCACCGCCCAGGCGATCATCGCGCGCCACTCGCTCGACATGGTCTCCCCCCCCTCCATCGTCCGCGGCACGATCCCCGACGCCACGGAGGGGGCGATCCTTCGCGCCCTCTCCAAAGTCCCCGCCGACCGCTATCCGACCACCGCGCTGTTCGCGGAAGCGTTGAACACGCCGTCCGCCGCGACCGGCGCGCATCGCCGGGCGACGCTCGAGCGCGCCGTGAGACGCCCGCGCCGCGGGCTGTGGCGGCTCGCCCCGGTGGCCGTCGTGGTGGCGGCACTGGCCGGGTATCTCGCGATCCGCGCATTGCGCCCCGGGCGTGCAAGTGTGTCGGGCGGACTCGACCCACGGCACGTGGCGGTGCTGTACTTCGCGGACGAGAGCAAGGCGCACGGGTTGGGCTACCTCGCCGATGGTCTCACCGAGGCGCTCATCGACGCACTGCGGCAGGTGCCGGTGCTCACGGTCGTGTCCAAGAACGGAGTCGCTGCGTACCGCGGCTCCGCCGTTCGGCTCGATAGTGTGGCTCGGGCGCTGAAGGTTGGGACTATCCTCCACGGGACCCTCGACGAGGTGGGTGGGCGCTATCGCGTGTCCGTGAACCTGATCGACGGCGCTAGCGGCGCGGATCTTGGCCAGCGCGCCAGCTTCGAGCAGCCGGCGGGCTCCGTGCTGGCGATCCGCGACAGCCTCGCCCGCCGAGTGGCCGAGTTTCTGCGCGTTCGCGTGGGGGAAGAGATGCGACTACGCGAGGAGCGGGCGAGCACCGAGAGCGACGTAGCGTGGTCGCTGCTACAGCAGGCGGAGCGCACCCGCAAGGACGCGGAGAGCCGACTGGCGGGGGACGACGTCGCCGGCGCGTTTGCGGCGTTTGGGCGCGCCGACTCGTTGCTCGGTGAGGCGGAGAAAGCGCACGGGGGCTGGGCCGACCCGATGATCCAGCGCGGCTGGATCGCCTACCGGCGGTCGCGACTCGCGAGCGACCGCAAGGCGCTGACCCACTGGGCGGAGACCGCCGCGGGTCACGCGGAGCGGGCGCTCAAACTGGCGCCCGAGGATCCGCGCGCTCTCGAGCTGCGCGGCACCGTTCGCTACTGGAGCTGGCTGCAGGAGCTCGCGCCCGATCCGGCGGAGTTGCCCAAGGTTCTCGCTGGCGCGAAGCAGGACCTCGAGGCCGCGACGCAGGCGGATCCTTCGCTGGCGAGCGCGTACAGCACGCTCAGCCACCTTTACTACACCACGGAGGACGTGCCTGCGGCATTGCTCGCGGCGCGCAAGGCGTACGAGGAGGATGCCTATCTGTCCGTTGCCCCCGAGGTATTGTCTCGTCTCTTCTACGGAAATTACGACCTGGAGCAGTTCAGCCAGGCGACGCGCTGGTGCCTCGAGGGTGCGCGTCGTTTTTCCCAGGACTACCGGTTCGCGGAATGCCAACTGCTCCTGATGACCACTCCCGACGCGCAGCCGGACGTCGCTGGCGCCTGGCGCCTGCTCGCGCGTATCGATTCCCTGGCTCCCGGACCCCGCAAGGCGAATGAGCACCATCGCGCCGAGACCATCGTGGGCGTGGCGCTCGCACGTGCCGGCCTCGGCGACAGCGCGCGACGCGTGCTGGCGCGGGCTCGCGCCGACCGGACGGTCGACCCGGCGCAGGAGATCATCTCGATCGAGGCCTTCGGGTGGATGGTTCTCGGCGACCGGGACCAGGTGATCGCACTGCTCAAGCGGTACGTCGCGGCGAACCCCGGCCATGCGTTCAAGCGCGGCGGGGACATCTCCTGGTGGTGGCGTGACCTCAAGTCAGACCCGCGCTTCGCCCAATTGACGGAGGCCAAGCACTGAGGGTACGGGCACATGGCGTGCAGGTTGTGGCAGTTGTGATACAACACGCGGCTCAGCTGGGCTGGCGTGGGCCGCACCAAGTCGGCGCAGATCTTGCCGAACCACCCCACCGAAGCCCGGAATGCCGTCCTCGACGCCCTAGGAGCCGCGCCATGAAGCGTATCGTCCTGCTGCCCCTCACCTGCGTTCTCGTCGTCGCGTGTCAGGAGCAGCGCTCTCCCACGGGCGTGAAGCCGCCGTCGGCGCTCCTCATGGACGGCGCGCACAACTCCGGCAATGCGCATTTCTTCTTCCTGCCGCCGCTCGTGAAACAGCCGAGCTTCTCGGGAGTGTTCAATCCGGCCCTTAGGCCGGTCGTCGTGATTTGCCAACTCGAAGTCGGCCCACCGCCCCTCAACACGCCCAAGGGGTGCCTGGACGGCGCCGCACCGATCGATCCCGGACCGGTCGAGGCGGACCTCGTCGGCCAGCAGTACAAGGTCAATTGGGACACCCGCCAGTCCGCAATTTCCCCCGACAACTTCTACCGGATCCAGGTGTTCGGATCGCGTGGCGGGCTGCTGCTCGGCTTCGCGGACGTTGATCCTGTGAACAACGGGAGCGGGCTGAAGAATGTGAACACGGGCGAGTACATCGGGCTGGTGGACGGTCGTACCCTCCCCATCAAGTTCCGCATCGAGCGTGGCGCGTTCGGCACCAACTGCGTGCGCGACTGCGCCGAGGCGAGCGTGACAAACGACGGCGGCACGGCAATCACGAATACCGGCTTCTCGGGTGCCCGGTTCCCGGCTTTGTGGATTCGGCCGGACGTCATCACGCGACTCGGCACCGACAACGTCGTGGTGACGATCGAGCGCATCGATGTGGCGGACCTCGACGGTCCCTGCATCCCACGCGATCTCCCGCAGGCCGAGGGATGCTATCGCTTCAAGACGTCCCCCGACGTCGGGCTATTCAACACCGACGTGACCGTGGGCATCTGTGTCGAGGTCCCGGACGGTGACATACACCACGCCGCCGCGCAGCTGTTCAGCCTGGAGGAAGACGACTCGAGGGCGGTGACGCCCTTGCCCAATGCGGCTGCGCCGTTTGTGACGTGCGAGGGGTTCGCGTCGGCCCGATCGAGCAGCGCGCTGGGCCTGTTCGCGCGCGGCCTGGTGCATCGCGTCGGGGCATGGCTGGTGCCGCCGGCATACGCGGCGCACGTCGGCGCCGGGGGTCTCACCGGCTCCTTCAGCCGTATCGGCTGGGTGTTGCCCACCGCGATCGATTTCAATGACGTGACGCCTGGAACCGTCGTCAACGAGACCTATTCGTCGCGCGGCGTGACGTTCGGGCGGGCGTCGAGCGAGAGCGAGAACAACTGCGGCTCCGGGTCGAACGTGTACGCGAATAACAATGGCGGATCGTTCGCGACGAACGCGGTGAGCCTGTGTTCCGGCACATTCGCCGCCGATTTCAGCGAGAACGCCCAAGGTCGCGTCGAGGCCGCCCTCAGCGCTCCGGTATCGACTGTGTGCATCCACGTGGATCCGACCGGCTTCCAGCCGGGCTCGCTACCCGGAGCGACCGGGTTCATCGAGGCGTTCGACGGGCAAGGCGGGTCGATTGCGAAGACGACCTCCGCGCCCGACGTCCCGCAGACCATCTGCGTGCAGGCGCCGCGAGGCGTAGACATCTCGCGCGTCCAGTTCGCGGGTTCGGGGGACGGGTTCGCGGTGTTCGACGACCTTGAGGTGACGTTCTCCCAGCCACCGAGCGGCCCGTAGGAGACACCACCACCGATCGTCGGGGGCGGCCGTAGTCAGGCCGCCCTCGTGCGTTTCGCCGCGCTTACACGGTCCGCGGTGAGCCACTAGCTTTTGCCCCGTGCGCCCCACCAAGCTCGGCATCATCGGCCTCGGCGCGATCGGCGGCTCGCTCGCCCTCCAGGCGAAGCGCGCCGGCATCACGACCGTGCTCGGCTGGTCGCCCGAGCCCGCCGAGCGCGTGGCGGCGGTACGCCAGGGCGCGCTTGACGACGCGCCGCCCCGTGCGGCGGATGTGGCGCGCGCGGTCGAGCTGCTCGTACTGGCGGCGCCGCCCGCCGCTAACCTCGAGCTGCTCGGCAGCCTCAAGGCACATTTCGGCGCCGGTGCGCTGGTCACCGATGTCGGGTCTGTGAAGCGGGCGATCGTCGCCAAGGCGCACGACCTGGGGCTGGGGCCTCGCTTCGCCGGCGGCCACCCGCTCGCGGGCACCCACGCGCACGGCTTCGCCGCCGCCCGGGTCGACCTGTTCAAAGGCGCGATCGTGTACATCACGGCGACGCGCGACGGGAACGGCGCGGCCCGCGAGGTCTCGCATTTCTGGGAGAGCGTGGTCGGGGCGCAGCCGGTGCTCATCGATGCCGCGCAGCACGATCACCAGCTCGCGCTCACGAGTCATCTGCCGCAGGCGGTGGCATCCCTGCTGGCCCACTGCCTCGCCCACGGCACGCCGCCCGGCGCGACATTCGGTCCCGGGGCACGCGACGCCACGCGCCTCGCCGCTTCGGAGCCGGCGCTCTGGACTGAGATCTTCCTCATGAACAGGGACGAACTGCTCCCGGCGCTTCGTTCCCTCGAAGAGCCTCTGGGCGAGCTCGAGCGCGCGCTCGAGACGGGAAACGCACCGGCCGTGACCGCCTGGCTCAGCCGCGCGGCGCAGTGGCGCCGGCAGGCCGACGCGTGAAGGTGCGGGGCGTCGTTCGGCCGCCGGGCGACAAGAGTATCTCACACCGCGCCGTGATGCTCGCGGCGCTGGCCCGCGGGACCAGCGAGTTGACCGGCCTCCTCCCCGGCGAGGACGTGAAGTCCACCGCGCGGGTACTGCGCCAACTCGGCGCCGACATCTCACCGGTCCGGGAGGGAGTCGTCGCGGTGCACGCATCCCGCATCTCGCATCCCACATCCCGCTTGCATTGTGGCAACTCCGGCACGACGGCCCGGCTCATGCTCGGCATTCTCGCGGGCCAGCGCTTCGCAGCGACGCTCACGGGAGACGCCTCGCTGCGGCGCAGGCCTATGCGTCGGGTCACCGAGCCGCTCCGCGCGATGGGTGCCGAGATCCAGGAGCAGGGCGGCGACGCGCTGCCGCTCACGATTCACGGCGGCCGGCTTCGCCCGCTCACTTACACGACGCCCGTCGCGAGCGCGCAGATCAAGAGCGCACTGTTGTTCGCGGGACTCACCGGGAAGGTGGGGGTCACGATTCGCGAGCCGTATCGCTCGCGCGATCACACGGAACGGCTGTTCGTGCATCTCGGGTTGGGACTGCACGAGCGCGGGGGAGCGATCGTGTACGAGCCATCCGATCGTACCGCCGTTCCGTCGTTCCGTCTTTCCATCCCGGGCGACGCGTCCTCGGCGGCGTTTCTCGTCGCGGCCGCCGTGCTCGCCGAAGGCGGCGAGCTGGTCATCGAGAACGTCGGCGTCAACCCGACCCGCACCGGATTCCTGGTGGTGCTCGCGCGCATGGGCGCGCCCGTGGAACGGGTGAATCTCCGGGACGAGGGCGGCGAGCCGGTCGCCGATTTGGTGGCCCGGCCGGCGGCCCTCCACGGGACGGAGGTGAGCGCGGCGGAGGTGCCCACGCTCGTGGACGAGGTCCCGGTGCTCGCGGTCCTGGCGAGCCGCGCGGCCGAGGGGAGCGAAACGGTGTTCCGCGAGGTGGGCGAGCTTCGGGTGAAAGAGAGCAACCGGCTCGAGCTCATCGCGGCCAACCTGCGCGCGGTGGGTGTGGAGGCGGAGGCGCGCGGCAACGACCTATTCGTGTGCGGCGCGAAGCGACCTCCGCGCGGCCGGATCGACACGGCGCGCGATCATCGATTGGCCATGGCGTTCGCGGTGCTCGGGACGGTACCGGGGGCGGACGTTCGGCTCTCCGAACGGGCCTCCGTGGCCATCAGTTATCCGCGATTCTTCGACGACCTGCGGAGCATTCGGGAAACGGGAAAGGGGAAACGGGCACCGTGACCCTCCGGGTCATCGCGATCGACGGCCCGGCCGCCTCAGGAAAGAGCTCGACGGCGTCTCTGGTCGCACGCCGGCTGGGATGGGCGCATCTCGACTCGGGAGCGTTGTAACGAGCCATCACGCTCGCGGTGCTCGACAACGTCGGGGAGCCCTGGTCCGCGGAGCGCGTCGTGGCGCTGGCGGAGGACCTCCCCGTGCGGCTCGTGCTCGTGGATGACCTGTTCCGCCCCGAGGTGGCCGGGGTGGACGTAGCGCAGGCGATCCGCTCCGAGCGAGTGACCCGACGGGTCTCCGAGATCGCCGCGATACCCGAAGTGCGCCACTGGGTCAACGTCCAGCAGCGGGAGGCGGTACAGGGGCACGGGCGGGGCGTGGTGGTGGATGGCCGGGACATCGGCACGGTGGTGTTCCCAGACGCCCCGCTGAAGGTGTTTCTCACGGCCAGCCCGGAGGAGCGAGCGCGGCGCCGGTTGGCCGAGCGGGGAGGCGGGGGGAGCGGGGCGGCCGATCTCCGGCGGGAGGCCGAGGTCCTGGCGGCGCGGGACCGCGCCGATTCCACCCGCGCGGTGGCGCCGCTCCAGGCCGCCGCCGATGCGGTGGTGCTCGACACGACGCGACTCTCGCTGGAGCAGCAGGTGCAGGCGGTCGTGGCGCTGGCGCGGGCGCGGCTGCCCGGCTAGGTTTGGCGTCTTGTGTTCCGGAGCCCTCGGGGATCGCCCCCGGGCCCATGGTCCAAACCCGCAACCGAACCGGTGTCCTGAATGCTGGTAGATACGGAAAACCTTCCCGAGTCGAAGGCCGAAGCCCCCGTTCCCGCTCCCACTCCCGCTCACTCCCAACTCCGCGTCCGCTCCGATCTGCACGAGGAGTACTCGTCGGACGAAATCGCGAAGATGACGGAGCTGTACGAGGGGACGCTCTCGAATATCGAAGAAGGCGAGATCGTCAAGTCGAAGGTGCTGCGCGTGACCGACACCGCCGTGATTCTCGACGTCGGGTTCAAGTCGGAAGGCGCCGTGCCGAT
>Ga0137410_10002428_pt1 | contig 12668 bp, 9 predicted proteins | sample CZODoug1_16funga_FD_108878 | JGI IMG/M metagenome (GOLD analysis project Ga0137410, IMG submission 108878) | Vadose zone soil fungal communities from Angelo Coast Range Reserve, California, USA - CZODoug1_16fungal (Illumina Assembly) | ecosystem: Environmental > Terrestrial > Soil > Vadose zone... | reverse complement strand
GGCTCGGGCCGCTCAGTGGGCGTGTGTTCCGCATCGGCCACCTGGGAGACATGAACGAAGCGATGATCCTGGGGTGTCTGGCGGGGGTGGAGGCATCGATGTTGGTGCAAGGCATCGGGTTCGAGCGTGGCGGTGTTGAGGCCGCGGTTGCGGCGCTGGCAGGAGAGGGGATCGACGCGCGGAGTGCGTGAAGCCTGCGGTGGCAACTTCTGCATTTGCCGGCGTTGGCCGCGGGCGGCTTGCTGGCATCTGACCCGGCCGTCCTACTCGGTCGCTTGCGCTCATTTCGCTTCCGCTGCCGCGCTGCGCAGTTTGCGCACACGTTCCGCCGTGTCGGGATGTGTCGACAGGTAGCCTTCGACGCCTACGCCCGTTCCTTTACCGGCCTTGTTGCGCTCCGCATGCGCGGCTTCCATCTTTTCGAGCAGATCGGCGAGCGGCGCGAGCGGAAGTCCCGCCGCGCGCAGGCGTTCAATGGCGTAGTCGTCGGCCTCGCGCTCCATGCCGCGCGAATAGCTCAAGTCGGCCAGCGTGGCGGGCAGCGCGGTTGCGATGCCGCTGGCGTCGCCGGCCAGCAATGTCGCCACTGCGCCGGTGACGGTGCTGGTGATCAGGCGCCGCAGCAGATGCCGATGCTCGATGTGGCCGAGTTCATGCGCAAGCACACCGAGCACGGCTTCGTCGCTCGGCGCGAGCGCGACCAGCTCGTCGGTGACGACGATCAGGCCGCCGGGAAACGCGAGCGCGTTCGGCCCGATGCGGCTCTTGCGGAACTCGACGCGGTATTCGCGCGCATCGTGCGGCGCGATCTGCGCGAACTTCTCGACGATGCGCGCCCGCTGGTCCGGCGGGAGGTGCGTCGGCTCGAACACTTTTTTCTCGATCCAGGCGACGGCGTCCTGTCCGATGCGCGCCTCGACCTCAGGCGGTATCTGCTGGGCGGCGAGCCGGGCTGCCCACGGCAACACATACAAATACCCGAGCACGAACACGCCGACCGTCGCCACCAGTGCAGCGACGGCGTAGCGCCAGCGGCTCTGCAAGCGGACGACCAGGGAATCGCGGAATCCGGTCGCCGCAAGCGCGGCGTCGAGCGATGGCTGGTCGGCGACTTCGCAGTAGCTGCCGTCGGTGAACGTGATGAGGCGCGGCGCGTGGGCCAGACGCTCGGACACACGCGCTTCGCCGAGCGGGAAGGTGCGTTCGAGCGTCGCTCCGCGCAGTTCGATGGTTGCGCCGTCGACGGTCGCCGTAACTTCGTGCGGCCGCGACGACTGGCCATCGAAATACTTCGCACTAAACGACGGGTTCACGTCCAGTGTTCACAGCATCACAGCGCGAAGTCCACGTCGAACAGGTCGGCCGCGCCCTCGCCGATCGCGGCCACCTCGGACGCCGACGCGCTGACGAAGTTTGCCAGGTCGTCGCCGCTCAGCACTGCTACCGATTGCAGCCGGTAGCGCTTCGAGCGCACAGCGGCAAACGGCGTGAACAGTCCAAGCGTGAACACGATCAACACAAGGTTGCTCATCACGATCCAGACCAGTTTGCGCGCCTTCACGGCGCTCTCGAAACCGACCGCGCCGATACGCGTGGTGTTCCACACGTGGTTTTGCACGCGCGCCGAGATATAGGGTCCGATCGCGAGCAACACGACGTAGAAGAGCACAAGTCCCGCACCGAACAGGAAAACCGAGCCGTAACCGCGCTTGGGGCCCAACATGGATATCGAACCGAACACGAGCACGGCAACGCCGACCAGCGCGGCCAGCGCGATCGCGTAATAGATATAGAAGCGCGACACCTTGCCTGCGAACGCGCTCTGCGTGTTGCCGAACGCCGAGTTCGCGTGCTGGTAGCGCTTGAACCGGTAATGCAGATACGGCCAGAGCAGAAGCAGAACCCCATAGCCGATCAACATCGAGGCGATGAACGCAAACCCGGGCTCCACGCCCCGCTGCGCTTGCAGGCCCATCTGCGCCATCGCGACACCGACGGCAAGCACCACCAGCAGTGGCAGGCCATAGATCATGTAGGCCTCGCCGACGGTGCCCAGGAACCTGAAGCGCAGCCCGCGATAGCTCGAATTGTGCAGGCGGAATCGCTGCGACTGCGCAAGCAACCACGGCATCGCCACCGCGAGTGCGAGCGCCACGACGATGCCGGCCGTGAGCGAAAAACGAAACGAAAGGTTGTAGGCCATCGCCAGCACGAGCACGATGATCCGGCCCTTGAGGATTGCCCCCGGCCGGCCGTGGTAGTCGAAGATTGCGCCGTCGACGCGCGTGTTGCGATAGAAGTACTGCATCTTGCGCACCTTGGCCCACGCCGAGTAGATGCCCAACGTGACGATCGTCAACAGCAGGTTGACGATCCAGATGCGGAAGTACTCGCCGCCGGTGCCGCTGAACTCCACTTGAAACCGCCGCGGCGCAGCGAGCGCCGCCGGCGAGGCGTAGTCGGATTGTTCGGTCATTCTTGTCCCCCTCAGAACGGTTTGAGTTGTACCGATGGCCCGGACCCGGCGCAATCAGACCGCCACATGAAGTGGTGGCGCTGCGACACTACTCGACGTTGGTCAGATCTTTGCGATCGCCTGTCCGGCGGCAAAGCGGACGCCCATGCCCACCGAGCGTGTAGCCGGCCAGCCCGTGACGTCGACCACTTCGCCGATGAAATGCAGCCCCCAAGGCGCGGAACTGAATTTCGCCGCGGACCCGCTGTCGGTCGCCTATCGACGGTACCTGCGCGATCGGGCGCCGAGTTGGGTTTCATCCTTTGCACCATGCGTGAACGCCATGACAAATCACGCAGGCGATACCTGCGCTTTCTGTGGCGTCATTTTCGAACCAGACAACCCGACGGCATTCTCGGAAGCGGAAGAGACACTCGTTGGGGATGCGTATCTCTGCCCAGGCGATTGACTTTGCCTGGTCCGCCTCGCAAGCTCGCCCCCCCAAGCAGCGCCGACATCCTTCCAATGCACCGACCTTTCCATCGAAAGGAGACGTTCATGAGAGCAGAAAACGCGCACGTCCTGCGCGCAGGCGTATTCGTGGCTGCGCTACTGATGGCGAACCTGCAGGCGCGCGCTGACGACGGTCGACGCGACGCGCCGACCCGCCTCAACGAGGCGACTATCGCGCAGCTGCAGAAGCGGATGGCGTCCGGCGCGCTGACCTCGGAGGACCTGACGCGCTTCTACCTCGCGCGCATCGCCGCGCTCGATCAGGGCCGGCTCGGCGTCAACTCGGTGATCGAACTGAATCCCGATGCGCTCGCGCTCGCACGCCACGCCGACACGCTGCGCCGGCAGGGCAAAGTCCTCGGGCCCATGCATGGCATCCCGGTCCTGCTGAAGGACAACATCGGCACCGGCGACAGGATGCAGACGACCGCCGGATCGTTCGGTCTGGCGGGCATGCCAGCGGCGCAGGACTCGACCGTTGCCGCCAATCTGCGCGGTGGCGGCGCGGTCATCCTCGGCAAGACGAATCTTTCCGAGTGGGCCAACTTCCGCTCGACCACCTCCACCAGCGGCTGGTCAGGGCGGGGCGGCCAGACCAACAATCCGTACGGCATCAATCGCAATCCGTGCGGATCCAGTTCGGGTTCGGGCGCGGCCACGTCGGCCAACTTCGCGGCGGTGGCACTTGCCACCGAAACCGACGGCAGCATCGTTTGCCCCGCCGCGGTCAATGGCGTGGTCGGCATCAAGCCCACCGTGGGACTGACCAGCCGCGCCGGAGTCGTGCCGTTGTCGCACACCCAGGACACGATCGGACCGCACGGTCGCACGGTGGCCGACGCGGCAGCGGTGCTGAGCGTCATTCAAAGCCGCACGTTCGACGGCCGCGATGCGGCCACTGGCGGTGTACCGCTGGGCTGGCGCGGCCGCGCGCGGCCGGCGAACATTCCGGCCGACTACACGGCCTTCATCGACCCGCGCGGGCTGGCCGGTGCGCGTCTCGGCATCACGCGGCAGGGCGTCGACAACTCGCCCGCGCCGGTGGTTGCGGCCTGGGAAACTGCGGTGGCGCAGCTGCGTGCGGCGGGCGCGACCGTGATCGATCTCGACGCGGCGGGCTTCACCTTTGCGCCCGCCGACGGCGAACTGCTCGTGCTCCTGTACGACTTCCGGCAGGATCTCAACGCCTATCTGGCGACGCGCCGGGGCGTACCGCTCGCGGGGGGCACGCTGGCGGACGCCATCGCCTTCAACGAATCGCATGCTGACGTCGAGATGCCGTTCTTCGGGCAGGAACTGTTCGAGCTCGCACAATCACTCGCTCTCGGACCGGACGACCCGCAGCCGCTTTTCGACGGCATGACGTACAACCAGGCGCTCGAGATCGACCGCATCTCGGGGGTCGACGGCATCGACAAGGCGCTGCGCGAGTTTCAGCTCGATGCCGTGGTCGCACCGACCGACACGCCGGCGTGGGTCACGGATCTGCTGTTCGGCGACAACTTCAAGTTCGCCAGCTCGGGGCTGGCCGCGCCGGCGGGCTATCCGGTCGTGCAGGTGCCGGCCGAAATGGTGTTCGGACTTCCGTTCGGCATCAGCTTTCTGGGTACCGCGTTCAGCGAACCGACGCTCATCAAGCTTGCTTCCGGGTTCGAGGCCGCAACGCAGATTCGCAGCAAGAATCCGCCGACGTTCGCGCCATCGACGCCTTCGAACAACATCGCGGGCACGACGCCGCAGCCGCCCAGGCACGCCTTCGATCGGCGTGAATTCAAGCGCGACGACAAGCGCGATCGTCCGCGCCACATGTAGCCGCGCCATGGCTTGAACTTACGATCCTCTTGCCACGTGCAGACCGTCGGGTTGTTCCGGTCCTGAGGCTTTCTGGACCGGGGCAAAGCGGCCTCATCGTCAGGGTGGGCCGTGGGCGAGCTACCGTTGAATTCCACGAGGAAGGACTGACGCCGGTCTCACCTACCGCTTCTGCACGCGGTGCGGCATTCGTTTGTATGCCACGGGTGAGTTGGCAGCTCGGCGGGCGCTCTTCTATGCGCTGCATATGCCAACGCTGGACGACGTTGACCGGGAGGACCTGGTGAATGCGCCCCTGAGTTTCATCGACAACACGCCCGACCGACGTGACCGGGCGCGTCGATAGCCGCCTGATGTGAGTGGAATCCGGGCGGCGAGCGCGACCGCAAGCGCGAACAACCGCCGCGTGCCGCGCCGGGCAGCGCCGGCGCGCGGGTGGCGCGGCCGTCAGTGTCGGTCGACGACAACGTCCTGGCGTAGCACGTCGCGCAAGCGGCCCGCCAGCGCTTCGGCCGACGCGCGATCGTCGAAAGCCCCGAGCAGCACGTATGAGCGGTTGCCGAAGCGCTCCACGCGTGGCGCGTCGGATAGGTTGGGGACGTCCTGGGCCAGTTGTTGGGCGACGCGCGAGCGCGTTGCTTCAGCCATCGCCGGCGTCGCGAATGCCGCCACCTGCACCGACCAGCGCCGTGTCGCCGCTGACTGGGCTGCGGCGCGCGTGGGAGGGGTGGCCGGCGGCGCGGCGCGTGGCGCGAGCGCCGGCGGCTTCGGCGGGGTCGATTCGGCCGGGGCAGGCGCCGCCTGCGGCGGCGCCATCGCTACCGGCGGCGGCGGTGGTGCCGGCTCCGGCGCAGGAGGGGCTGCAACTGCGCGCGTCGCGGGCATGGCGGCACTCCGGGCCGGCGTGATGCGCTCGACTTCGACCTCGTCGTTGCCGAGCAGGCCGATCTTCTGTGCCACCGCCGGCGAGACGGCGATCTCTTCGTCACGATCGTAGGCGCCGCGATCGCTGATGCGCACGATGGCGCTCTGGCCGGTGCGCAGGTCGGTCACGCGTGCATAACTCGGGATCGGCAGGCGCGAATGGGCGGCAGTCATGGCGCGCTGGGAATAGGACTCGCCGCTCGCGGTCGGTTTGCCTTCCTGGTCGGCGGCGATCACGGTCGCCTTGCCGCGCTCCTTGAAGTCGCGATCGTCGGTGATGGGCCGATACATGCGGCCGTTTGCGCCGTACCACTTGTTGGCGGTCGGATGCAGCGGCTCGTCGCGCGGCACCGGATCGGTCGGATCGACCGCGCCCAGCGGCGCGCGCGCAGCCGGTCCAACTGCCAGCGCCGCTACAGGGCTTGCAGTAGAAGCGACCGCTGGAACAGCTTCGCTGCGAACCGATGCGTGGCGCGCAGCCGGTGCAGCTGCCAGTGCCGCTACAGGGCTTGCAGTAGAAGCGACCGCTGGAACAGCTTCGCTGCGAACCGATGCGCGCGCCATCTTCGCGATGGGAACCGTGGGCGCATCCTTGCCCATCAGCTGGTCCAGGAACCCTTGGGGGAAGGACCAGTAGTTCAAGTCGGCAACGATCTGCAGCTTGCCTTGCAGGTCGCCCGGCACCAGGAAGCTGAACTCGGTGTCGGCGTAGGCCTTCGCCGGAATCCGGTTATCGAAGAGGATGCGGTCGGCGTCCATGGGGTTGAGGTCCACCACCTTGCCCTCCTTGTCGCCCAGGACCACCTTGAACGACTTGGTGCCGTCCTCCGTGTAGCCGTCCCTGACTTCGCCGAGCCGGTACAGGGTCCGGCCCGCTCCGTCCATCACGCGGAAGTCGATCCACATCTCGCGTCCTTCCGGAAAGCCCGTGGGCAGCTTGTGTCCGGCGCCGACGTTGGTCACGCGGACGCGCACCTTGTTGATGGCGCCGGCGACGAGCGAGGAGGGTGCGAAGATTTCCACCTTGGCCGCGGATTGCAGCATCTCCTCGGCGAGCTTCGAGTGCTTCTCGCTGCCCAGCATCTTGGGCACCAGCATGTTGCCGCCGACAATGTAGTGCGCGTGGATCTTCTCACGCTCCCTGCTGAAGGGCGTGGCCCGCCCGGGAGCCGGCTTCATGTGGCAGTCCTGGCACTGCACGTTCATCCCGGCGTAGGGGCTGTCACGCCACTCATCGTAGGTGCGCTCGATGGGCAGCAGGTTGAAGGGATGGGTCACGTTGTGGCACTGGCCGCAGAATTCCGACTTCGCGTGCAGCGGCGAGAACGCCGTGTCGTGGAAGGGCGAGATCGCGTCCTTGAAGGGGCCGAACTTGAGAGGGCGGCCGTGCAGCTTCGGGGTCAGCACGTAGGAGCCGTTGCCTATGCCCATGGAATCGGAGATGTTGTGGCAGACATCGCATTGCACGCCGCGGCCTGCAATTTCGCTCATGCCCTCGCCCGAGGGTTTCGCCTCACCGGTCACGACGCCCACCGGCGTGTGGCAGCCCATGCAGAACTTGTCCACCTTTCCGCCGGTGGCCTTGCTGACGGCGTTCAGCACGGCGCGGTAGATCGGGTCGGTCCATGCGTTCGCCATCATCGATCCCTTCCACTGGGCGTAGATCTCGACGTGGCACCCGCCGCAGATCTCGGGCGAGTCGAACTGATCGGACATCGTCTTCCGGCCGGCCGTGCTGGCTCGCGAGGGGAAGAAGGGAGAATTTTTCGTGGCAACGCCGGGATCGAACTGTTGCGTGTTGTCCTTGTGGGGGACGACGCCGAAGGGCGCTGCAGGAGTCTCGGCGTGGGCGACCACCAGGTAGGCAGACGGCAGTGCGATAAGCAGCACCTCCGCCAGGAGGACAACAGTCTTCGTTCCTTTCATTTTCTTGCTCCCCGAAGGGTCACCCCTCCCGACTGCCTTCCCCCTGACGCAAGACGATGGCCTGGAATCGATTGCGCGCCAGACGCGGTTGACCGTCACATCGTTCGAATGGATCGGCGACCCGCCAAGGGTGGAACTGACCGTTGTCGTGCTCTTGAACCTTGCTCTGCGCGAGTTGTGCCGGTGGCAGCGTGACCATGTGAGAGTTGCGGGACGTGCCGTCGATGCCGTACGTCATGCTGACGGTGGAGTTCACGTCCGCCGCCGGGATGGTCAACGAGTGGTTGTGGTTGCCCGTGATGGCGGTCGCGCCGCAACGGGCGTGCTGCCGGCGTGGCGGAGCCGCTGTCGTCACTGCAAACGGCGAGGACCGCGGCCAGCGCGCCACCGCGGGCGCTGGCAAACAACCACCTTCGCCGCGACCTGCCCATCATCGGCCTCAATCGAAACTACACAGCCAAGAGGTGACCGTAGTCGCAACCGTGGCCGATTAGAAGCGATGAGGCACTGTTGCGGGACGCGCGGAGCGGGTCGATCAGGTGGATTCACGCGAAGGCGATCGCATGAAAACGCAGATGCGCACGAACACGCAAGTCGTCCTTGGGGCACGCCCAACTTCTTCAGTAGCCAGCCGAGCGGATAGAGATTCGTGAGTTCACACCGCGAAAGACCTGGGATCACGACCCACGTGAGCAGCGTCGAAACGAAGATGCCGAACACCAGGCTGATCGCGAGACCGTTGAAGATGGGACCGTCGAGAATGAACAGCGCGCCTGGCAGCAGTTCGACGCGGACCCCGCTGAACCGGAGGCACTATGGCGAAGAGCGCCAGCGAGAGGGCTGCAGCGATTCTCAAGCGCCCTGACATCTGGACAGCGATGCCGCTTGGGGTGTGGCAGGACGGCCTTCAATCGACGTCTCATGCTCGAGCAACCACCGTTTGCGATGTAGCCCCCATGCATAGCCCTTGAGATCCCCACCAGCGCCGAGCACACGATGGCAGGGCACGATGATGGCAATCGGGTTCGCGCCTACGGCCGCTCCCATGTCCACGGCCGCGCGCCAGTCGTTGATGCCCACCGCGTTGCCGAGCGCTCCATATGTTGTCGTCTGCCCGGCTGGAATGCGGCGCAGCGCCGCCCACACTCTTTCCTGCTGCTCGGTGCCGGCCGTTGCCACGTCGATGGTATCGAGCGCTTCCAATTCACCCTCGAAGTACCGCCGCAGCGTTCTGGTCACGGCGGTCGGCGCCGGTCCTTCGGCAAGTTCATAGGCCCCGTATTGCTCTCGCAGGTTGCGATGCAGGCGCGAACGCCGCTCGGCAAACTCCAGCGCCCGGACCCGGCATCGTTCGTCGGTCGCGAGCAGCATCGCGCCGAGTGGCGAATCCAGATAACTCAAGATTGCTTTCATGCTTGATCCTCGATGGCTCTGTCTTCTTCACCGGGAGCGAAGTGCTCCGTGTGTCTCGGAGAAAAAACGGAGCACCAGAGACTAGATCGGCATCGGTCTCAAGACATGCCGATTCTTGCCGCCGAATCTGGTTCAGACTCGCGACGAGCGAAGCTGGTGATCGCTGTGGCGCGGAACGCCCGTCCCTCTACCTAGCTCGCGAGCTCCTGCCCAAGCCGCGGAAACTCACGTTCCGGCAGTACTACCGTCGTGCTTGCCGTCAAGCGTCAAGGCGCGCCCTGCTTCTTCGTATTTGAGAACCCACCAATGGATCGAGCCGCGAGGGCTGCTTGGCGCCGGCCGCGATACGCGGGGGTGCAGGGGTTCCAGCCCGAGGTCGGTTCGCTCCGCATCGATGTTGCGCATCGCCAGCGGATCTGCATAGGTCCATAGCATGTTCGTCATTGCCGCACTCCTACTCTGATGCTCGAAGCATCGATGGAGAAAATCGACCGCGCACTCCGTTTCTTGCTCCAAAACCACCGTCAGGAGCGGTCATTCGTGGGGTTGTCAGAACTCAAGCGAACCGATCGCTCGCATGTGCGCGCGTGATCGGCCGATCGGAAAGACGAGCGCTGCCAACTCCGGATTGGGACACCGGTCGCCGGTAGTCACGATAGGTCTGGAACACCCAACTGAAGAAGGGCCTGGCCCGATTTGCGTTGCGCAGCGCGCGGACGGGTGCTGGAAACGCTGCGGAGATCTCCGCTTCGGATTTGCCGGCGCCGCAGAAGGGCGCGAGCAGCGCGCATGCGGTCAGGTCGGCCCGCGAAAAGCCTTTTCCTACCAAAAAGCTCCGCTCCTTCAGCGCGCCGTCGAGCCTCTCGAGCGCCATCAGCAGGCGCTGTTCGGATTGCCTCGCTGTTTCGACATGGATGTTCATCATCTGCCGCATCGTCGTGCGAACCCGCGGAAATATCAGCGCGAACAGAGGTCGCCCGTACCAGGGCGCTCCGTCAAGCAGAAACCGCAGCGCGCGACCGCGATCGGGCAGCGTGTGGTAGTAGAACCATAGCCTCAGCGGCACGCCGATTTCTTCGTCGAGATACTGCTCCCACTGCAGCGCCTGCTCGGCCTGCCGCGGATCGTGGGGCGTCAACGGGTGCTGAGGGAACTTGCCATCCAGGTACGTGATGATCCTGGTTGAATCCTGGACGGCGGTTCCGTCGTCAACCAGGATCGGCACGCAGCTCTTGGGTGCCATCTTCCGTGCAACCTTGGTGTGCGGGCCGGGCAGGAGGTTCTTGCACACGTACGGGAGGCCCTTGTAGTCGAGCGCCCAACGCGCCTTTTCGCAGAAATGCGAGAACTGGAACTGATAGAGCGTGATCATGAAAACCTCCGATCCTGGAGATGGGCACGTGGAAGGTACGGCTCCAGGCTCAGAAGCGATGCGGCGTCAGTACCCAGATTCCACCTTTCACCACCCAGATTCGGCACCGCTCCCGGCGGCCGGTGGTGACATGCAAAGGAACCGCGAGGGTTCAGACCGAAGAAATCAAATCCGCCGGTTGCCGCCAGCGCGCTGTGCCCGGCCGCTGTTGTCGGTCGATCGCCGGTAGTTGGCGGCCGTGGCGGTCGGCGCTTTCAAGCATCGTGGCGACCCCGATTTCACGGCGGCATTTCAATGCTGCGCCATCAGGCCGGCGTTCGTGTATGGAAGGCCGGTTCTTTAGCAAACTCAGAACGATCCCGATCCCGGGCAGGCGCTCAGATCGCGTTTGAAGGGCCAAGACCTCTCGCTTGAACCAGCACAGGTGCCAGCTACTAGGCGCGACTCGCTGCTATGAGTGTTCTGTCGATGGCATGTACAACCATCGCCGTCCGCCCTTGATACCGGGTTACGTCGACCCAGTGCCGGGCGAACGAGCTTGACTCGCGGCAAAGCGAGTGCGAGCCATATAGTCGTCTCTGCTGTGAATACGGTCTGCAAGGACAGGCCACAATATGGCCCGCTTCTATCGCACTCGCCAACGCAACCATGTCAGCAGATGATTCGTCGCCAGGCTGGTCCCCGTCTCGTCTAGATCTCGGTCGAAGCGGTGTGCCTCTCGTCGCACATCTCCTCCTCGCGGCGCTGATTGCAACGTCTGGCTTCTCGTGTTTGGCCGACGGAGATCCGACCAAATTGCGCGCCGTCGCAAGCTCGGGCATGCCCGCGCCCGGCGGGGGCACGTTCGACCGATTCCACGTAGAGGGGCAGCCGGCGATCGCGCCCGTCAATGATCGCGGTGAGGTCGCCTTCTTCGCCACTCTGGCACGTGCCCGGGCAACTGAAGGGATGTTCCTCGGAGACGGCAAGCGGATTCGGGCGATCGCCTTGAGCGGTGCTCCGGCGCCGGGGGGTGGAAAACTGGCCAGCTTTTCCGAGCACCCGGTACCCGCCCTCAATCGCGCTGGCGCGGTCGCGTTCAGTGCCTCGATCGCTGGAGGAAAGGCGAGCCAGGGAGTATTTCTCTCAAGCAAAGATCGCCTGCGCGTGATCGCGCTCTCGGGTGGCGCCGCGTCGGGCATCCCCGGTGCGGCATTTACCGAATTTCACGCTCCGGCACTGAATGACAGCGAAGAGGTGGCCTTTCTTGCCGAAGTGCGGCGCGGCCGTGACAACTTCGAGGCGATTTACCTGCACCGGGCAGGTACGCTGCGCAAGATCGCTGCAACGGGAGATCCAGCGCCGGATGGAGGAAACTTCGCTGCCTTCGGCGTGCCGGCGCTCAACAACGCGAGCGAAGTCGCGTTTGCCGCGACGATCGAGGGCGGTTCTGTGACGGGAGGAATCTTCGTTGCTTCCGCAACCGAGACGCGCATGCTGGTGGGCGCAGGTACCCCAGAGCCTTCCGGCGGGATCTACGCCCAATTTTCGGATCGGGTCAGCATCAATAGCGCTGGCAGCGTCCTTTTTAATGCGATCCTCAAGCTCGGGCCGATCAAACATGCGCTGTTCGTCGTGGAAAGGGGCAAGGTCCGCCCGGTCGCGGGCGTCGGTCTGGCGGCCTCGACCCCCACCGACTTCTCCGCTTTGGGCCTGTGGCCGAGCTTGAGCGACGACGGCACAGTGGCCTTCATCGCCGCCGCCGCCGATTCTTCGGGAACCGTTGCCTTATATCTGGCGCAGTCGCAACAGTTCAAACAGCGCGCGATCGCAGGTGACTCGCTACCGGATGGCGCAAGGCTCGCGTCGTTCCCGCTTTATCCGGCGGTGACAAGCAGCCCGCGCGGAATGCTTGCCTTCGAAATTCACGGTGAGTCAGCGGCGAGGACCTTCGATGTGGTTTTGGTCGCCACACCTGCACGCGAGTGAGGCTTTCGAGCGTCAGCCGATCGTTCAGTTGAGATCGGTTGGCGGGTATTCCCGGAAGATGTTCGCGGAGGTCACGAGCATGTGGCGCGTCCTTGTCTTCGCCGGGACCGGTTCACCGCGCAGGATGCGAAGCGCCAGCGGAAGAACGTCGTAACCGTATCGATCGAGGTAGAAGGCAACCGCCCCCAGCACGATACTGGCACGGTTGTCGGGACTGATCTCCCTCTTTTCGTGCATGCCACCGTGCATTGACCGATCCAGCCCCTGACTGACGATCACACAGTC
>Ga0137410_10002427_pt1 | contig 12683 bp, 10 predicted proteins | sample CZODoug1_16funga_FD_108878 | JGI IMG/M metagenome (GOLD analysis project Ga0137410, IMG submission 108878) | Vadose zone soil fungal communities from Angelo Coast Range Reserve, California, USA - CZODoug1_16fungal (Illumina Assembly) | ecosystem: Environmental > Terrestrial > Soil > Vadose zone... | reverse complement strand
CTTTGTGGTCCTGCCCAAACGCTGGATCGTGGAGCGCACTATTGCCTGGCTCAACCGCTGCCGCCGCCTGGCCAAGGATTGGGAGTGCCTCAACCGAAAGGCCTTGGCGTTCTTGCGTCTCGCCTCAATCCGCCTCATGCTCAGAAAACTCTGCAATCCGGCCTGAAGTGTCCGGACAGACTCTTAGAGGGAGTTGATCACCGCCACAACGTCGCCTGCGCGCAATGTCTGCCCGGGCTTGATGCGGATAGATAGTATCCGACCGGCGACGGGAGCCTTTATGCTGATTTCCATCTTCATCGACTCGATGATCGCAAGCGCATCGCCAGCCGCGACATCTGCGCCTTCATCCACCAGAATTTTCCAGACGTTACCTGGCACCTCCGAAAACGCGCCTGTGTTGCCATCCGGAATATCTTCGGCATCAGCGCCTGCGCTTACTCCAGTATCGTCCGGCACCTCATCGATACGCAGATCCTTCCAGCGTTGACGTTCGGCCTCGAAGGCCGCTTGCTGCCGCTGCTTGAACGTCGCAACGTTGTCGCGGTCACGGGCCAGACCCTTGGCATAGTCAGCGTAGGAAAATTCGCTCTCTTCGATCTTTAGCGGATAGGCGCCGTGCGGAAACGCCGCGCGGGCCTCCAGCAATTCCTCCGCACTGACGGGAAAGAAGCGAATCTCGTCGAAGAACCGCAGCAGCCATGGATGCCCCGGCTTGAACACCGGCGTGGTTCGCCATGTATTCCACATTTGAATCGTGCGACCGAACAATTGATAACCGCCCGGGCCTTCCATGCCATAGATACACATATAGGCACCGCCGATGCCCACGGCATTTTCCGGCGTCCAGGTCCGCGCCGGATTGTATTTCGTCGTGACGAGCCGATGACGCGGATCAACGGGCGTTGCCACTGGCGCACCAAGGTAGACATCGCCCAGGCCGAGCACGAGATAACTGGCATCGAACACGATCCGCTTAACATCGTCCTCGCTATCCAGACCGTTTATGCGCCTGATGAACTCGATGTTTGATGGACACCACGGCGCGTCGACGCGTACTAATTCTTGATACTTTTGCATCGCCATTACGGCCTGCGGATCGTTCCACGACAGTGGCAGATGCACGATGCGACTCGGCACTTTCATGGCATCGACCGGCGGCAGGCTTCGTTCGAGCTCTTGCAAAACTTCAAGCAGGCGCCGGCGCGAGAGAACCTTGCTATCATAGTGAATTTGCAGCGATCGGATTCCGGGCGTGAGGTCGATGACGCCCGGCAGACTCACTTTGGCGACAGCTTCCGCCAGAACATGAACGCGAAGCCGCAGTGCGATGTCGAGTTCCATCGGACCATATTCGACCAGCAAGTTGTCGTCGCCTGCCCGCCGATAGATCACCGGGAGTGGCCCGTCATCGCTACGTCCAACAATGGCCGATCCGAGAGCCGAGTTTCCATTCAATGGCAGTGGCCCGGCAACCGGATCGTCTTTCCGGGTAGCGGCGACGAAACGAACGGTGTCGCCGGGCCGAAGCTGCCCGGTTTTCCAGAGTTCGTCGCGCGCCACCACGACAGGACAAACGAAACCGCCCAGGCTAGGCCCGTCAGGGCCGAGAATGATCGGCATGTCACCGGTGAAATCGATTGATCCCACCGCATAGGCATTGTCGTGGATGTTGGAAGGATGCAGTCCCGCCTCACCGCCGTCCGCTCGCGCCCATGCAGGCTTAGGTCCCGTCAGCCGTACGCCAGTGCGCGCGCTGTTGAAATGCACCTCGTATTGCGCGGAGAACAATGTTGCGATGTCATCGTCGCGAAAGAAATCGGGCGCCCCATGCGGTCCGTAGATCACTCCAATCCCCCAGTTGCGGGTCAATACCGGGCGCTCAGTGGTTGTCAAAGAGCGCGGAGTCTTCAAACCGTCGGTATTCTCAGCGATATGCAGCACGTCTCCCGCCTTCAGCGCGCCGGTGGCGTGGCCGCCGAACATGCCGAGCGTGAACACCGCGCGCGATCCGAAAACCTCCGGCGCATCGAATCCGCCACGCACGGCGAGATAGCAGCGTTGGCCCGCGCCCTCGATTTTTCCGATCGCAAGCGTCTGACCCGCCCGTATTACGACGGGTGAACCATGCTCGACCGCGACGCCGTCGAGCTTCGCCAACATCTGCGCACCGGCAAGACCGATGATGGCGTCCGCATTGAAGCGCAATGTCGGCCCGTTGACGGTCAATTCCAGTGCGGCCGTCGTCTCGGGGTTCCCGACGATGGTGTTGGCCAAGCGGAACGAGCGCTCGTCCATCGGGCCACTCGGCGGAACGCCGACGTGCCACAGATGCAACCGGCCCGGCAATTCCTGCAAGCCGGATTGCGCACCGGGAGCCAGCACATCGACAGTCCGCGGGGAAAACACAAAATTGTTCAACACATTTGTGGCAACGCGCCCGCTGCGGAAAACCTCCGAGCTGGCGATCGCGCGGAGATAGCCAAGGTTGGTTTCGATTCCAGCGACGGTTGAGCTGTCCAGCACGCTAACGAGCTTTTCCATCGCGTCCTTGCGCGTGTCCGCCGCGACAATCACCTTCGCCAGCATGGGATCGTAAAACGACGTGACCTCGACCCCGGTTTCGATCCAGCCGTCGACACGTGCATCATCCGGAAAATGAACACGGGTCAGGCGTCCGGCGCTGGGACGAAAACCAGCATTGGGGTTCTCTGCGTAGACCCGCACCTCGATGGCCGCGCCCTTCGGCACAAGCGGTCCCAATCCAACCATTACATCTTCACCGGCGGCCTGCCGCACCATCCACTCAACCAGATCGATGCCGAACACGACTTCGGTCACCGGATGCTCGACCTGAAGCCGGGTGTTGACCTCAAGAAAGTAGAAATCCTCGCGCTCGACGTCGTAGATGAATTCCACCGTGCCGGCAGACTCGTAGGTAACGCTCTCGCCCAGCGCCACCGCTGCCTCATGTAGTCGCGCGCGCATCTCATCGCTCAGACCCGGCGCAGGTGTTTCCTCGATCACCTTTTGATTGCGCCGCTGCAGCGAGCAGTCGCGCTCGCCGAGCGCCACCACGTTGCCCTTGCCGTTGCCGAATATCTGTACCTCGATGTGCCGCGCTTCGGCGACAAACCGCTCCAGATAAACCCGCGCATCGCCGAAGCTCGCCCGCGCCGTGCGCTGCACGGTGGCAAAGCGTTCACGGAGCGTATCCGCATCGTAACAAAGCTGCATGCCGATGCCGCCGCCACCTGCGGTGCTTTTCAGCATCAACGGATACCCGACATTTTCGGCTTCAGCCAACGCCTCCTCGACGGTCTCGAGCAGTCCGGACCCGGGCAGAAGCGGAACGCGGCTTAACCGCGCGATCTCGCGGGCCTTGTGTTTTAGCCCGAACGCATCGAGATGCTCGGGACGCGGCCCGATGAACGCGATGCCATGTTCGGCCAGCTTCTCGGCAAAACCGCGATTCTCCGAGAGAAACCCGTAACCCGGATGCACCGCCCGCGCGCCGGTCTTCAGACACGCGGCGATGATCGCATCGACGTTGAGATAGCTCTCCGCGGCCGGCGCGGGACCGACTCGCACCGCCTCGTCCGCATCAAGCACAGGCCGAGTGAACCGATCGGCATCGGAATAGACGGCAACCGACGCGATGCCCATGCGGCGCAGTGTTCTGCCGATCCGCCCAGCGATTTCGCCGCGGTTGGCAATCAGGACTTTGCTGAACATGCGATCAGTCCTCTTGCACTTCGCAGATCATCACCTGGATCGGCGTCGGAAAGAAGCCGTTGCAGGGATTGTTGATCTGCGGGCAATTGGAGATCAGGCACAGCACGTCCATCTCCGCGACCATTTCGACATAGTCACCGGGCTTTGAGACGCCGTCGACCACAGTGAAATTGCCGGACGGGTCGATTGGCACGTTCATAAAAAAGTTCAGGTTCGGCACGATGTCGCGCTTCGACAAGCCGTGTTTCGCCGCCTCGATCAGGAAATTCTCGCGGCAGGCATGGAGATATTTCGTGCCATGACCGAAACGAACGGTATTGCTCTCGCACGAACAGGCGCCCGCAGACGTATCGTGTAAGCCGCAAGTGTCCGCGGTGACGCGCAGCATGACGCGCCCCTCGTTGGACATGATGCGGGTGCCGGTGCTGACATAGGCGGAGCCTTGCGCGCGCAAGGTGTCTTGGCCGCTGTAACGCTCCTGATAGTCGTCGGCGCTATAGAACAGCGTATCGACCGCCTGCTGGCCGTGGCTGTCGATGATGCGCAGTGTTTGTCCCTTGCGAATAACGATTGACCACGGAGCGTTGGCGGGAATTTCCACGTCGACAACAACGCGTCCAGCGACGGGTACTGTATGAATCAACATGATCACCCCTCCGCTCTGGAATTAAGGAAGAAGGCGTTGTTTTCGAAGCCGCGCGCCGCTTCCGCGCTCGCCGTGCGGCAAAGGTCGTCGTCTCCCACGCGTCCTGTGCGATAGCGTACGATCACCGCATCGCCCGGCGCATAGGTCGGCGACGGGTCCAGCGGATGCGGACAATTGGACAGCGCCACCAGCACATCCATCTCGGCGCGCAGGTCGATGAAATCGCCCGTCTGCCGGCGGCTTGGGTCCCACTGGAAGCGTCCCTCGGCGTCGACATTCACCGGCGCAAAGAAGCTGATGCACGGATGAACGTCGCGGCGGTCAAGGCCCAATTTCCCGGCCGCGAGAATAAAATTTTCGCGCGTATTGCGAAGGGTCGTGGTGTGATAGCGGGCTTCGTTCGTTGCCGTTGTCGAACCGCCCGCAAGCGCGTCATGCGCGCCGCCGGTGGTGTCTTCCACAATACTGAACAGCACGCGGCCCATATCGGACAGGATGACGCGGCCCTTGCGCAGGCTGGCCGCCCATTGAACCTTGATGGTATCCGCATGATTCAACCGTTCGCTTGTATCGGCCGCGCTCCATGCCAGCAGACCGATGCTGGATGCACCTCCGGTGGTGATAAGCCGCAACGCCTCGCCGCAGTTGAGCCGCGTAGTCCAGTACCAGCCGCCGGGAATGATCTCCCGATGGATGATAGCCGACGCGACGATGGCCGCACCGTCGCGCGGTGTCGGCGGCGGCAAGGCACGCGGCGCGTGGCCCTGCCCCGCCGCCTTCAATTCCTCGTAGCGCTTTCTGTTGGCCGCGACTTCGGCCTGCTGCTCCTTGGTCAGGATCATGGTTTGCCCTTCTCAGACAGACACGCCGGGTCGTCCCGGCTCATGCTCCTTGTTTGGCCGGGTCGTCCCGGCCAGAGCGGAATGTTGGAAGCTGCCGCACCTCGGCAGTGCGGCGTGGAAAGATTTCGAGATCGCGCGAAATAGTGGCGCCGTAGCGCTCGCGTTCCTCGGGCCGGTTGCGGTTACGCTCAAATGCGATCACCCGGGTCGCCAGCCGGAAGGCTTCGCTGAGATCATGCGTAACCATGACCACCGTGAGTTCGGTCTCGTTCCACAGCCGCTTCATCAGCACATGGATGTCGGCGCGAATGCCGGGGTCGAGCGCACCGAACGGCTCGTCGAGCAGAAGAATTTTGGGACCGCGCATGATCGCCTGCGCCAGCGCCAGCCGCTGCTGCATTCCGCCCGAGAGCGACGCCGGATACTTGCTTTCCTGCCCGGCTAATCCCACCTCCGTGAGCAAGGCCATCGCCTCATCGACCGCGGCGCGGCGCGCAGCGCCGAACAGGCGGCTGACGATCTTGGCATGCTGCAACTCACGTCCCAGCAAGACATTCTGCAGCACGGTCAGATGCGGAAAGACCGAGTAACGTTGGAACACCACGCCGCGGTCGGCATTGGGCTCAGCAGAGAGCGGGACACCATCCACAAGAATTTTCCCGCGCGTCGGGCTCTCCTCGCCAAGCAGCATGCGCAGAAACGTGGTCTTGCCGCATCCTGACGGACCGACAAGCGCGAGAAATGCGCGCGGCTCGACGTCGAGCGTGATCTGCTCGAGCACGATGTGATCACCGTACTCCTTCCAGACATCGTCGAAGCGGATCCCGCTCATTCCGCCCTCACCGACGCGAACCAGGGAAACGCCTTGCGCTGGAGCAGGCGCAGTCCAGCATCCATCAGGAAGGCAAGAAGGGTGATCCAGATCACGTAAGGAATAATGATGTCCATAGCGAGATAGCGCCGGACCAGAAAGATGCGGTAGCCGAGTCCAGAATCGGAGGCGATGGCTTCGGCGGCTATCAAAAACAGCCACGCAGGTCCAAGCTGGAGCCGCAGCGAGTCGATTAATCGCGGCAGTATTTGCGGTGTCACCACGCGCAGGGCCATCTGCCACGTCGATGCGCCAAGCGTCTGCGCCTTGATTAGTTGCTCACGCGGCAGCTCCTGCACCTTCATCGCGAGATCGCGGATGATACAGGGCAAAGTTCCGATCACGATCAGCGCGATCTTGGAGTTTTCACCGAGGCCCATAACGATAAACAGGATGGGAAGCAGCGCCAATGGCGGCACCATCGACGTCACCGAAACAAACGGACCGAGCAACGCATTCGCGCCAGGCAACAGTCCGACCACAATTCCTAGAACCAGCGCGGCGACAGTCGAGATTGCCAGTGCTGAGACCAGTCGGCCGAGACTCGCGACCGTGTCGGATAGCATGAGATACGCGCCAGTACGCGTATCGGCCTGAAACGCCATCTGCTTCACCGCCTGCGCCATACTCGACAGCGCAGGCAACAACTTGTCATTCGGATTTTCCGTAAGCCTCGCATTCGAACCGAGAAAGTATGCGACCGCCAGCAACACGAACGGAAGTGCGGCGAGATAGAACCGCATCTGCCGGCCGGGCCGGATGTTTACAAGTCGCATGGCCGTGCTCCTGTCGAAGCTGCATTCAACGCTCCGGTCAGAGCTTGCCCTTGGCTGCGGCGTCCATGTAGGTGGCATCGAAGCGCAGCTTCACATTGGCCTTGTCGCCAAGCACCGACTTGTCGCCAAGTTCGATGCCAACGGCGTCAACGGACTTCGCGCCCTTTCCGAGCAGTTCCTTTTCGAAAAGGAACTTGCGCACGCGGTCCATCGTTGTCCCAACAGTCTTGCTCTTGGTGAAGGCTTCCGCGTCCGCGGGCTTGTCGAACAGTTTTGTCGATGCGAGCTGGCTGTCGAAGCCGGCGAGATCGGTGCCGGACGCCTTGGCCATGGCTTCCTTCGCCGCTTTGCCATCAGCACCTGCCGCATTCATCTTGGTGATCGTCTCGTACCAGATGCCGACGAGCGCCTTAGCAAAGTTCGGATTTTCCTTCACCACCGCGGTGTTGGCGACCATCAAGTCCATGATCTCGCCGGGAATCTGCGATGAATCGAACACCTTCTTCGCATCCTTTGCGCCGAGAATTTCGGATACGATGGGATTCCATGTCACCACCGCGGTCACTTCCGGCGTCTTGTAAGCTGCCGCGAGATCCGCATCCGAGGTGTTGACAACCTTGATGTCCTTCTCGGCGAGCTTCTTGGTCTCAAGCGCACGCGCCAGCAGATAGTGCGAGACCGAGAACTCGACCAGATTGATCTTCTGGCCCTTGATTTCCGCCAAGTCGGACTTCCCCTTCAGGATGATCGCGTCGTTGCCGTTGGAGAAGTCACCCATGATGACGGCGGTGGTATCGACACCGCCAGCAGCGGGAATCGACAGTGCATCCATATTGGTGATGGTTACTGCGTCGAAGGCACCGGCGGTGTACTGGTTGATGGACTCGACGTAATCGTTGAACTGCTTCACTTCGATCGTGATGCCGTATTTGTCCGCCCACTTCTTCACGATGCCGGTATCCGCCGCATAGCCCCAAGGCATCCATCCGACATAGATCGACCACGCGATCTTGAAGTCCTTCTTCGGTGCTGCGCAGGCAATCGAGGTGAACGCTGCCGTCAGTGCCGAGGCAACAACGACGGAGCGGAGAAAGGATGTGAGTTTGTTCATTGCAGATCCCTCTTGTAAAAAATTACAAAAAGGGAATGGCGATAGACCATCGCTCCGCCAATCCCTTGGCCAACGAGGTCTCCCGGGCTTTTGTCCCGCCGTGCACCTGTGGGGATGTCTCCCCCACAAGCGGCCGCTCTCGGACCAGCACCCTGCACTGTGCAAAGCCGGAACCCTAGCAACCAACTCAAGCCCATTAATGCAGAAGGCGTGCCAAAATGAAAATTCATTTAAACACAACGAATTTTCTGAAACGGGTGCTTTACGGCGTTTGCTACCCGGCCCTGCCCAGAGGCAATTGCCTAATAACTGCGCACCCTGTGCACCTAATTGAACCTGTCTTTTGCCGTTCGGCCCGCGCACATTTGGTGATCTGCCGGTGCTCGAAAGGAGTCTCTAGTGTGTTTGATCCGAAGCATATTGATCACATTGGTGCGCGGCCTGCATGGCCGGTTCGGCTTCTTACCAAAAGGCGATCGGAGGAATTTCTCCAGCGCGCCCTACAAGCCCGCGTCAGAAAGCTAGAATTACAACCAGCGAACTCCGGAGACGTGGAAATTCCGAACTGGCCAGTGCGCAACTACCTCCTTATCAGTCGCCGACTGGATGGATTTGTGACCAAACCTTATCAGTCGCGCGACGGGATATCTTGACGTTTGCTCAGAATACGCGATGTCTGCTTTGCGCCAACAGCGGCCGGTCGCGAGTACTTTCTTGGAGCGCCAGACTGGTCACTCGGTGTACGGTGATCCGCTTGCTATAGAGCGACGCGGAGGGCGGGATGGCGGAGGATCCCTTATGGTTGTCCGTCCTGTCGACCGATGCCAACGACCTTGGAACAAGGGATTGCTTGTCGGTCAAAAGAAACCTCTCGAGCCGAAGCACGTCTGGTCCATTCGAGTTCGCCTAGAAATCGCGCGATCAACGCGGGATCTTGCAATCTTTAACCTAGCAATCGACAGTAAACTTCGCACCCGCGACCTGGTCAAACTGCGACTGGACGACATTTGCTTGGGAGCGAGGGTGCGGCGTCGAGCAACAATCGTGCAGAGGAAGACAGGTCAGCCAGTCCAGTTTGAAATCTCGGAGCAGTCGAGAAGTTCAGTTGAAGCCTGGCTACCAATGCTCCGAGCGACCGGTTCCCGATACCTCTTCCCAAGTCGACTTCATGCAAGTCCTCACATATCAATTCGTCAATATGCCCGCCTGGTGCATCGCTGGGTCGAAAGCACCGGCTTAGAATCGGCCTCTTATGGCACGCACTCGATGCAGCCCAGATTTATCGCAAGACCGGGCCTGCGCGCAGTGCAACTCCTCCTCGGCCATACGAAGCTGGAAAGCACTGTCCGATATCTCGGGATTGAGTTGGATGACGCTCTAAATATCGCCGAGCAGATCGAGCTTTAAACGAAGACCACCGGCATCGCGCCGCCAGCGCGGGATGCGCATCAAGCCAGAGTTAGAAGCCGTCGCCGACCTCAACCCGGCGGCGGCTTTTTACTGCCCTGCTGATAGAAATCCGGTGGAGGCGACTCGAGAATGCGCCGCATAGGCTCAAGGTGCACCTGTCCGGCGACCTCGGTGCATCCAGCGCGCCGTCGGAACAGACGCCCTTCTCGGACGACGAGCTTCGCGCCGTCGTCGACGTCGCGGAGTCGCGCGATTTGCGCGTGGTGTGTTACGCCCGCAGCGCGACTTCGGTCGTTCGAGCCCTGAAATATGGCATCAACATCATCAACCTCGCCAACTACCCGGATGGCGAGGCACTCGCCGCGCTTGAGGCCGCAAAGGACCGGGCCGTCGTCATTCCTGCAATCGGCGTGATGGGAACTTTGCCCCGGCAGGCATTCTCCGAGGCGAACGAGACTTTCGAACCCACCGTGGTGATACGGTATTTTAATACCTCGTACGTACTTGCCGAGAGTGGCGTGGGAGTTGCGATCGTCGATCCCCTGTCGCCCTTGTTGAGCGGGCGCTTCAATTTAGCGATCCGGCCCTTCGAGCCGGCCACTCAGATTTCGGCGTCGGTGGTTCGCTCGCGCAAGCGCCAGCTTTCGCGCGCGGCCGAAGCCTTCTTGCGCGAGGTCCGGGTGGTAGCGGGCGAGATCAACGAAAAGCTCGTCTCACGCTCTTTGCCCCGCTCATCTCGGGCGAGCGGAGTATTTGCAGGGGAAATAATCGGGCGCGATAAAGCATAGGCGCTGCTATTGCCGAGCCTCTCCATTCGTCCCAGTGTCGCACCCTGTCAGTCGATCGGAGCCGCCACGATGAACCTGCTCATCACGGATACGACCGTCGTCACCTGCGATGCGGCACGCCGCGTGCTCGAACGCGGGGCGGTGGCCATAGCGGGGGACCGTATCGAAGCCGTCGGCGAGACGACCGAACTGCTCAGAACCCATCCCGATCACGAGCGCATGTCCGGCCGCGGACTCGCCGTTCTGCCCGGCTTCATCAACGCGCATACCCATACGGTGCTGACGTCGCTGCGCGGCACTGTCGAGGATTGGGACGGCGATATCATCTACCGCTACATGTCGCCGATCTCCTACACGATGAGCGACTCCGAGCGCGCGGTGATGGCGGCATTGGGCTGCTTGGAAGCGATCCGCAGCGGCACGACCACATTGGTCGACCCGTTTCGCCACGTCGGCACCTATGCGGGCGCCATGGCTGATACAGGCTTGCGCCTCTGGCTCTCCGAAAGCTGCGCGGATATCGACACGCGGAAGATCCGGTTCGGTGACTACGCCATTGATGAGGCCTTCGGCCAGACCTTCCTCGACCGCGCCCAGGCACTGATCGAGACCTGGCACGGCGCCCGCGGCGGACGGGTGAATTGCCAGGTGGCGGCTCACGCCCCCGACAACTGCTCGCCTGCGATGCTGGGCAAGCTCTTGGAACTGGCGGCGCAGCACGGGCTGACCCGCACCTGCCATCTCGCGCAGAGCACCGGCGAGGTCGCGGCGATCCGCAGTCAGCATGATCTCACGCCCGCCGGCTATCTCGATCGCGAGGGCTTTCTGGGCCCCGATCTCACCTTGGCGCACTGGACGTTCTGCACGAAGGCCGATGTCGAACTCCTCGCCCAGCGCGGCGCGCAGCTAGCTCATTGCCCCGCAAGTTCGAGCCGGCGCGGCCTGCACAAGGTTCCGATCGGCTGGATCCGCGACGCAGGCGTGAACATCGCGATCGGCACCGACAATATGAGCGAGGACATGTTCCAGGCGATGGCGATCGGCTCGATCGTGCATCGTACGGGACGTGGACGCGACAAGGAGGGCGGCACCAGCCCAAGCGGGCAGGACGTGCTCGACATGATCACGCTCAACGCCGCCCGCAGCGTCGGCGCGGAGGCGGAGATCGGCGCGATCAAGCCGGGCATGAAGGCCGACCTCACCATTATCGACCTGAATGCTCCGGCCATGCGGCCGATCATCCGGCTCGTCTCCAACATCGTCCATTACGGCCATCCCGGCCTCGCCCATTCCGTCATCGTCGACGGTGAGTTTGTGATGCGCGATCGCAAGGTCCTGACCATGGACGAGGAGGCCCTGCTCGCCGAGGCCCAGATCGTCACCCGGCGCGTCTGGGAACGCATGATCGACGCCAATCCCGACATCGCACCACCGGCCGGCGAGTTGCGCTGGCTCGACGCCTGATCCCAACGCCAACGCGAGCATACCGGCTATGACACTGACCTCCGCACCGAAGACAGGTCACCAGACCTTTCTCTACTCCGAACTCGCAACCGACCTCGACGCTCTGCAGGCCGATATCGCCTTCCTCGGCATTCCCTATGGCGACGCCTACACTTTTGCCGAGATCGTCAACGACCAGACCAACATGCCCGCCGCGATGCGCCGGGCCACCGACCGGATCACCCGTTCGATCGAACGCTATGACTTCGACGTCGGCGGCCCGCTCTATGACAACCGGCCGATCCGGACCGTCGATTGTGGCGACGTGATCGGCGATCCCCGGGATCTGACCGGTCACTACAAGAAAGCCAAGGCCGCGATCCGGAAGATCCGCGCTGCTGGCGCCCTGCCGATCGTGATCGGCGGCGACCATGGCATCCCGATCCCGGTGCTGCGCGGTCTGGACGGCGATGGACCCATCACACTTGTCCAGATCGACCAGCACCTCGACTGGCGCAATGAAGTCAACGGCGTCACCGAAGGCTATTCGAGCCCCATCCGCCGGGCCTCGGAAATGAAGCATGTCGACGAGATCTTCCAGATTGGGCTGCGCGCCACCGGCAGCGCCCGCACCGAGGAAGTCGAGGCCGCCAAGGCCTATGGCGCGCATCTCATCTCCGCCTATGAAGTTCACGACAACGGGATGGAGTCCGTGCTGGAGCGCATCCCCGATGGCGGTCGCTATTACCTCACCGTCGACCTCGACGGGATGGATCCGGCGATCGCGCCGGGCGTGGCGGGCCCGTGCCCCGGCGGCGTCACCTTCGCCCAGGCGCGCAAGCTGATCCATGGTCTGGTGAAGAAGGGCCGCGTCGTCGGCATGGATGTCGTGGAGATCACCCCCCGCACCGACGTCAACCAGATCACCTGCATCACCGCGGGTCGCCTGATCGTCAACATGATCGGTGCGGTGGTGCGCGCAGGCTATTTCGACAAAAAAGCATGAATCCGACAGCCGGAGCCAGGATCATCACTCGGTTCGCACAGCATGACAAAACCTG
>Ga0137410_10002420_pt1 | contig 12699 bp, 11 predicted proteins | sample CZODoug1_16funga_FD_108878 | JGI IMG/M metagenome (GOLD analysis project Ga0137410, IMG submission 108878) | Vadose zone soil fungal communities from Angelo Coast Range Reserve, California, USA - CZODoug1_16fungal (Illumina Assembly) | ecosystem: Environmental > Terrestrial > Soil > Vadose zone... | reverse complement strand
CTCTGAAGATGGAAACGATCGCCGCGGTTTCAGCGCGGGCCGCCGAGCCTGACTTTCTGGCCCGACGCCGCGCCGAAGCGTGGGCGTTCTGCGAGAAGACGCCGTTCCCAGGCCGCATCGAAGAGCTCTGGCGGCGGACGGACATCAGCGCGCTCAAGTGGGACGCGGTCGTCGCCACGCATGAGCCGTACACACCGGCCCGCTCCATCGCCGACCTCCCGGCTCCGCTCCGCGACGAAATCGGCCCGGCCTCCGAGCGCTCCGCGCTCCTCGTCCAGGTCGACTCGAGCGTGGTGTGGTCCGAGGCGGACGCCGATCTTCAGAAGCTCGGGGTGACGGTGCTTCCGATCGCCGAAGCGGCCAAGAGGAGCCCGGCGCTGGTCGAGCGGCTTCTCGGCGCGACGGTCCGTTCTGATGAAAGCCGGTTCACCGGCTTGAACGCGGCGCTGCTCGCGGGCGGCGCCTTCGTGCACGTCCCCGCGGGTGTCACGGTGCCCCGGCCGATCCGAATCCTGATCTCCCGCCAGAGCCCCGACGTCGGCACCTTCCCGCGCGTCGTCGTGGCCCTCGAGAAGGGCAGCTCGGCGAGCGTGATCGAGGAGTACTACTCGCCCGGCGAGCCCGGAATCGGGGTCAACGTCGGCGTGAGCGAGATCACGGTCGGCGAAGAGGCATCCCTGCACTTGGCGACGCTCCAGCGCTGGGGCGCGAACGTCTACCACTTCGGCGTGGAGCGCGTCCGCGTGGCGCGCGACGCGCGGTTCCACTGGACCTTCGCCGGTCTCGGCGGAAAGCTCACCAAGCTCGACATGGAGATGCACCTGGACGGCGAGGGAAGCGAGGCCAAGTTCTCGGGCTGCTATTTCGGCAACGAGACCCAACACTTCGATTTCCACACGTTCCAGAATCACCTCGCGGGCCACTCGTTGAGCGACCTCCTCTTCAAGGGAGCGCTTCGCGGCCGGGCGCGCATGGTCTATCAGGGGCTGATCAAGGTCCACAAGGACGCGCAGCGCTCGGACGCCTACCAGGCGAACCGGAATCTGATTCTCTCGGACAAGGCCCGCGCCGACTCGATCCCCAGCCTCGAGATCGAGGCGAACGACGTGCGCTGCACGCACGGCGCGACGGTGGGGCAGGTCGACGAGGACCAGATCTTCTATCTCATGGCCCGCGGCTTGGACCGGCGCGACGCCGAACGCCTGATCATCGCCGGCTTCTTCGAGCCGGTGCTCGAGCGGATCCCGGCCGAGTCGCTCCGGACCCTCGTGACCGAGGCCGTCGAGCGGAAAGCGGCGGTCTGATATGAAGGCGGTCGCCCCGGAGCGGCGCGTCGACTTCGCCGCGCTCCGCAAGGAATTCCCGATCTTCGAGCGGATGGTGCACGGGAAGCCGTTGATCTACCTCGACTCGACGGCGACGACGCAAAAGCCCCTCGCGGTGCTCCAGGCGCTGGACCGCTACTACCGGACGTACAACGCCAACATCCACCGAGGGGTCTACCTGATCGCCGAGGAGGCGACCCAGGCGTACGAGGACGCGCGCGAGAAGGTCGCGCGATTCCTGAACGCGCGCTCGTCCAAGGAAATTGTCTTCACCCGCGGCACCACCGAGTCCGTCAATATCGTCTCGCACGCCTGGGGCCGGAAAAACGTCGGCAAGGGCGACGTGATCGTGCTCACCGAGATGGAGCACCATTCGAACCTCGTCCCGTGGCAGCTTCTGGCCACCGAGCGCGGCGCGACGATCCGCTACATCCCGGTGGACCGTACGGGGCGGCTCGATTTGAGCGGCCTGGACCGGCTCCTCGAGGGCCCGGTCAAGATCGTCTCCCTCGCGCACGTCTCGAACGTCCTCGGAACGATCAACCCCGTCGCGGAGATCGCGCGGCGCGCGCACGCGGCGGGCGCGGTCATCATGGTCGACGGCGCCCAGAGCGTGCCGCACATGCCGGTCGACGTGAGGACGCTCGATTGCGATTTCCTCGCGCTCTCGGGACACAAGATGCTCGCTCCGACCGGGATCGGCGCGCTCTACGGCAAGCGGGAAGTGCTCGAGGCGATGCCTCCCTTCTTCGGCGGCGGGGAGATGATCCGCGAGGTCCGGCTCGAAGGCTCTACCTGGAACGACGTACCGTTCAAGTTCGAGGCGGGGACCATGAACATCGCCGACGCGATCGCGTTCGGCGCCGCGATCGACTATCTGAATGAGATCGGCATGGAAGCGGTGCACGAGCACGGGCGGGAGCTGGTCGAGGAGACGATGCGGGTTCTCGGTTCGATTCCCGGCGTCACGATCTACGGTCCCCCGGCCGCCGAGCGCGGCGCAATCGTCCCCTTCACGGTCGACGACATCCACGCCCACGACGTCGCCGCCGTCCTGGATCACGAGGGGGTCGCGGTCCGGGCGGGGCATCACTGCGCGATGCCGCTCCACACCAAGCTGGGCCTGACCGCGACGACCCGAGCCAGCTTCTACGTATACAACCTGATCTCGGACGTGGAACGTCTCGGAGAGGGCGTGCGAAAGGCCAAGCAAGTCTTCCACCGATGAGCTTCGACGACATCTATCGCCAGAACATCCTCGACCACTACCAAAGTCCTCGGAATTTCGGCACCCTCGAGCATCCGGACATCAGCGCGGAGGATTCCAACCCGCTCTGCGGCGACGTGATCCGGATCGATTTGAAGATCCAGGACGGAAAGGTCGCGGACGTCCGGTTCACCGGCAAGGGATGCTCAATCAGCCGCGCGGCGGCCTCGATGCTGACCGAGGAGATTCGCGGCAAGTCGCTCGAGGAAGTGAAGCGGATCGGGAAGGCTGAGGTGCTCGAGATGCTCGGCATCGAGTTGGGACCGGTCCGGCTCAAGTGCGCGCTGCTTGCGCTCAAGACGCTGAAAGTGGGAGTCTATGGGATCCGGGGCTGGCCCGGCGAGGATGGGGAGACGGATTGAGCGAGCGTACGGCGCGATTCGTGCGCGTGGGGCGGGTCAGCGACGTGCCCCCGGGCCGGGCCGAGGTCTTCGATGTGGAAGAACGGCGGATCGCGGTCTACCGTCTGGACGACGGCTTTTATGCGATCGATGACATCTGCACCCACGACGGAGGACCCCTCGCCGAGGGAGAGGTGGAGGGGGATCAGGTGATCTGCCCGAGGCACGGCGCCCGGTTCAGCATCAAGAGCGGAGCGGCGCTCACGTTCCCGGCCGTCTCGCCCGTCGAGACCTATCCGGTGCGCGTCGACGGCGAGGACCTTTTCATCGGCATCGCGGAGTAACGCCGGGGCAGCGCGCCCGGCTCCAGCAACCACGAGGTACGATCATGGCGACTGAAGCGGAAATCCGAACCGCGCTGGAAGAGGTGGTCGATCCCGAGATTCACCTCAGCATCATCGAGTTGGGACTGGTCCGTGAAATCGACCAGAGCGTCGAGCCCTTCATGGTGCGGATGCTGCTGACGACCCCTTTCTGCCCGTACGCGCCGCAGATCATGGCTCAGGTGAAAGAGGTTGTGACCCGCGTCACGGGGAAGCCGACCGAAGTGGAGATCCTGGCCGAGCAGTGGACCCCGGAAATGATGCCGGATCCGGGCCTGCTCGGACGGTGGTAGGAGGGAATCATGGCGAAGCTGTCCGAAGCCGAGATTCGGCAAGCGCTCCAAGAGTTGCCCGGTTGGGTGAACCAAGACGGCAAGTTGACCAAGACCTTCAGCCACGCCTCGTTCCCTGAGGCGATCGTATTCGTCAACGCGACCGCGCACCTGGCGGAGCTGGCGAACCATCATCCCGACATCGACGTCCGCTATTCCAACATCACGATCTCACTGGTGACGCACGATCAGGGAGGGATTACGCAGAAGGATGTCGCGCTCGCCAAGCAGATCGAGGCGATCCGCAAGAAGGCCGGCGTCCTGGCGTAGCTGAGATCGTGTCCGATTCGCTCGAAGCGCTCCTTCGGCCGCGCTCGGTGGCCGTGATCGGGGCATCGCGAAGCCGCGATTCACTCGGCGGCGCGATTCTCCACAACCTGCTCGAGGCGGGCTTTCAGGGACCGGTCTACCCGGTCAACCCCAACACGAGCCACGTCCAGTCGGTCCCCGCCTACCCCGACGTGGAGTCGATTCCAGGCGACGTCGACCTCGCGGTCATCGTGATCCCCGCGGCGCACGTGCTCGAGACCGTCGAGGCGTGCGGCCGGAAGGGCGTCCGAGGGCTCATCGTCATCTCGGCGGGCTTCAAGGAAGTCGGCCCCGAGGGGGCCGAACGCGAGCGAGAGCTCCTGGCCGCGGCCCGACGCCACGGCATGCGGCTCGTGGGCCCGAACTGCCTCGGCCTCCTCAACACGGATCCCACCGTCTCCCTGAACGCGACATTCGCTCCGGTGGATGCGCTTCCCGGCCGGGTCGCGTTTTCCTCCCAGAGCGGGGCGCTGGGCCTCGCGATCCTCGACTACGCGCGGAGGCTGGCGCTCGGCATCTCGCAATTCGTGAGCGTGGGCAACAAGGCCGACGTCTCGGGGAACGACCTGATCGAGTTCTGGGAGCGCGACAAAGGGACCGATCTCATCCTTCTCTACCTCGAATCGTTCGGCAATCCCGGGAAGTTCACGCAGATCGCCCGGCGCGTCGCGCGGAAGAAGCCGATCGTCGCGGTGAAGGGCGGGCGCTCGAAGAGCGGCGCGCGGGCCGCGTCGTCGCATACCGGCGCGCTGGCCGGCTCGGACGTCGCCGTCGACGCCCTCTTCCATCAGAGCGGCGTCATCCGGACCGACACGATCGAGGACCTGTTCGATACCGCGCTCCTGCTCGCCTATCAACCGGTCCCCGCGGGAGACCGGGTCGCTATTCTCACGAACGCGGGCGGACCGGGGATCATGGCGGCCGACGCCTGCGAATCGGCGGGCCTCACGCTCCCATCGCTGCAGCCGAAGACGATGAAGGCGCTCCGGGCCTTCCTCGCGCCCGAGGCGAGCGTCAAGAATCCCGTCGACATGATCGCCTCGGCCGACGCGCCCTCGTACGAGCAGGCCCTCCGCCTCCTTACGGCCGATCAGAACGTCGACGCCGTGATCGTCATCTTCGTTCCGCCGCTCGCGACCGGCGCGCCCGAGGTGGCGCGCGCGATTCTCGCCGGCGCGGCGGGATCGAAGAAGCCGATCCTCTCCTGCTTCATGGGCTCGCACGGGCTTCCCGAGAGCCTCCAATCGCTCAACGAAGGGCACATCCCCTCGTACGCCTTCCCGGAAGCGGCGGCCCGGTCGCTCGCGCGCGTCGCGAAGTACGGGGCATGGCGGAGCGCTCCACAGGGGAAGGTGCCCACGCTCGCGGGGATTGATCCCGACCGCGCGCGCGCTGTCATCTCGGGCGCGCTCGCGGGAGCCGACTCCGGCGAGTCCGGGAAGTGGCTCGATTCCGAGGCGATCGGGAAAATTCTCGCGGCGTACGGAGTCCGGACCGCGGCCGCGCGGCCCGCTTCGAATCGCGGCGAGGCCGCGGTTGTCGCGAAGAGCCTCGGGTTCCCGGTCGTGATGAAGGTCCGGTCCCCCGATGTCGTGCACAAGACGGACGTCGGCGGCGTCAAGCTGGGGCTTCGGAGCGAAGAGGAAGCGGCGCGCGCCTTCGACGAGATACGCACGTCGCTCGCCCGGACGAAGCCTAGCGCGCGCTTCGACGGCGTGACCGTGGAGCGGATGGTGACCGGCGGGATCGAGACGATCGTCGGCATGACGCGCGATCCCCTCTTCGGTCCGGTGCTTCTCTTCGGGCTCGGCGGCGTCGCGGTGGAGCTGCTCCGCGACGTGTCGGTCCGGGTCGCGCCCCTGACCGACCGCGACGCGGACGAGATGATCCGCGGCATCCGCAGCTATCCGCTGCTCGAAGGCTATCGAGGGTCTCCTCCTTCGAACACGGCGTCGCTCCTCGATCTCCTCCATCGCGTCTCGCACATGGCGACCGAGAACCCCGAAATTCTCGAGCTCGACCTGAATCCGGTCTTGGTGTTCCCCGGGGCGGCCAACTGCATCGCCCTCGACGTCCGGATCAAGGTCGGACGCGTTGGGTCGGGTCCGGAGCCCGAATCCGCGCTCGCCGGCGCGGCAGCGGGCGCGGCGGACGCCGACTCGCCGGCCCCGGCTTCCTCCAGCCGGCGTTGAGCCTGCGCGGCTTTCTCTCCCGGCTCCGGGTCGAGGAGGCGATCACCCTCGTCTTCTTCGTTCCGATGGCGTACACGCTCGCGCGCATGAGCGCCGTTCAAGCGATCGCGGAGGGCCCCGCGGCGAACTACCCGGGATCGCTCGCGCGCCTGGCCGCCCTGGTCGCCGCGACCGCGTTCTTCCTCTGGCTCGTGCGGGTTCGCCCCCAGTGGGGGCTCCTTCGCGATGCGATGCCGTTCGTCTTCTGCGCGAACGTCTACGTGAACCTGGACGATCTGATCCGGTTCTACGGAGCGAAGGACATCACCGCCGACCTCTACCGCTGGGATTTGAAGCTCTTCGGCGTGGAGCCGACGATCTGGGCGGAGCGCTTCATCCACCCGTTCCTTACCGACTACTTCACCTTCTGCTATTGGAGCTTCTATATCTGCGGCCCGCTGCTGGGGCTCCTGCTCTATCTGCGGAAGGATTGGAAAGCGTTTCGCTACACGATGGTGAGCCTCGTCCTCTGTCTCTACCTGGGCTACATCGGCTATGTCGCGTGGCCCGCGTCGGCGCCGCGCCTCGCGATCCCCGAGGCGTTCACGGTGGCGCTTCGGGGCGGATCGGCCTTTCTCGACTCCACGCGCGCGGCGACCGCCGCCATCCCGCTCACCGCGCGCGGCGCGTTTCCATCGCTCCACTGCGCCGTGGCGCTCCTGGCGCTCCTCCTCGCGTGGAGGCATCTCCGCTGGAACTTCTGGCTCCAGCTTCCCTTCGGGGTCGGGTTGATCGTCGGGACGGTTTACCTGCGGCACCACTGGGTGGTCGATATCCTGGCGGGTTTCGTGCTCACCTTCGCCGCGTTCTGGGCGGGACCGTTGATCGAGGACGCCTGGGCCCGGCTGGCCGAGCGCTCCGCCCGCGCCTTGAAGCCGTCTACCTCACCTTCGCCGACTTCTTCCTATAGTCATCCTGGACCAGCGTGCGAGGCTGCGGACCGGGCCAGTGGCGCCGATAGTTGAGCGGAACGGTGCGGACCGACCGCGGAACCGAGGCGGATTGCAGATGCAGGAAGGGCCCCCGCCAGGACCGCGCGCGGAACCAGAGGTCGTCCTCCAAGAAATACCAATAGAGTCCGTAGCGGTAGAGGTCACACTCCCGATCGCGGACGTAATAGACCTTCGTGGTGGGGACCAGCGACACGGCGGGCTCCTCCTGAAAATCGAGCGCGGCTCCGCCATAGGGATCCCCGATGCGGATCCTCACACTCCCCTGCGTCGCGGCTCCCGCTAGGGACGCGGCCGCGCAGATGACCGCCGCGGCGAGTACCGCGAACACCAGAGCTCTCCTGTTCATGCCGAGCTAGAACTGCAACGGTAGTGCCAGCGGGGGATGGGATACTGCGGTGCTATCTATTTATCAATAAATACGTTAGCCAGCCGCCGCGATCAAGGACTTTGGCGCGGGGCGGGCGAATTGCAACACCGTTGCGTCATCCACGTGCCGCGACTTCCCGCTCGTAAACCCCCGCGCTGGGCCGCTTGATGCGGGGCGCCTCCGGGTGCTCGAAGTCGGTCTCGTAGAGGCCGAACCGGCCGAGATGGCCTTCCTTCCACTCGAAGTTGTCCATGAGCGACCAGTGGAAGTACCCGCGGATGTCGAGGCCCGCGCCCCGCGCGCGGTCGAGCGCTTGGAGGGTCGCGCGGATGAAGTCCGGGCGCCAGCGGTCGGCCGCGTCGGCGATGCCGTTCTCGGTCACGAACATCGGGAGCCCGAACGCGGCGCTCTCGCGGAGCGCGCGCTCCAATCCTTCGGGGTAGATCTCCCAGCCAAGGTCGTTCGTGGGAGCGCCGCGGCGCGCCGAGCGAGGATCCTTCCCGAAGAGCGTGACCATCCACCGCGTGTAGTAGTTGACCCCCAGAAAATCGGACGAGCCCTGGAGCGCCGAGACCTCGCGGCGCACCGACCGCACGCCGGGGAGTGAGAACTCGATCGGTCCTCCCGCGAGGGCGCGGACGACCGCGACGTTGAAGACACGATGCTGCGCCGAAGCCACCAGCCGGTCGAGCGGCGACCAGCGGGAGCGCGGCTCGAGGAGCGCCCAGTGCTTCGCGACGCCGGTCAAGGCGGCCACTCCATCTCCATCGGCGTCGACGCGATCGGCCTCCTTGAGCGCGTGAGCGGCCAGGCCGTGCGCCTCGAGCAGGTTCGCGATGACGGCGAGCGCGCGCGAGCGGTCCTGCACCCCCGGCGGAAAGTATCCGGCGTCGTAGGCGTAGAAGCCCAGCACCTCGGGCTCGTTCACCGTGACCCAGTGATCCACGAGGTCGCCGTACCGCTCTCCCATGAGCCGCGCGTAGCGCACGAAATGGGGAAGGTTCTTGGCCTCTTCCCAGCCGCCGAGCGCCGCGAACCAGAGCGGATTGGTGAAATGGTGGAGCGTGACGAACGGTGTGATACCGCGCGACCGGCATCCCTCCAGCATCGCGCGGTAGCGTCCGAGCGCGGCCTCGTCGTACCGCCCCATTTCGGGCTCGACGCGGCTCCATTCGATGGAGAAACGGTAGGCGTTGAGGCCGAGCCCGCGGACGAGGTCGAGATCCTCCGGCCAGCGCTGCCAGCTGAGGCAGGCGGCGCCCGAACGCGAGCCGTCCAGGATCTTCCCGGGAATCGCCTCCCAGGCCCACCAATCGTTCCGGTCGTTCCCGCCCTCGATCTGATGGGCCGATGTGGCCGCGCCCCAGAGGAATCGATCCGGACGCGGCGTCAATGAGCGCGACCCTTGTCCGCCCGACGCCGCGGGGGTAACGTTTGCGGGCATGATCTCCTCTGGAGAGACGGCCGGGTCCGCCTGGGATCTGATCCGTCCCCGGCTTCACATCGGCACGTCGAGTTTCAGCGACGAAAGCTGGGTCGGACCGTTCTATCCCGCCGGCACCAAGCCGGCCGACTTCCTCAGCGTCTATGCGCGCCGGTTCGACACGGTCGAGATCGACGCCACCTTTTACCGCATTCCATCCGTCGCGCAAGTGCGAAGTTGGGCCGCGAAGGTTCCGGCCGGCTTCAAGGTCGCGGCCAAGGTGCCGCAGGTGATCACCCACGAGAGGCTCCTCCTCGGCTGCGGGGACGAGATGAAGTCGTTTCTGGACGCGATGGGGGAGCTGGGTGAGAAGCTCGGACCGCTCCTCATCCAGTTTCCCTATTTCCGGCCCGACGCGTTCGCTTCGATCGACGCGTTCCTGGCGAGATTGGAGCCGTTCTTGGAGTCGCTTCCCTCGGGCCGCGCGTTCGCGGTGGAGGTGAGAAACAAGGCGTGGGTCGGCGACGCGCTGCTTTCCACGCTGCGCCGGCACCGCGTCGCCTACGCGCTGATCGACCTTCCCTGGATGCCGATGGCGGACGAGCTGATCCGAAAGCACGATGTCGTGACGTCCGACTTCGCTTACGCCCGCTGGCTCGGGGATCGGAAGGGGATCGAAGCGAAGACCGTCCACTGGGATAAGCTGATCGTCGATCGCACGCCCGAGATGGAGCGTTGGGTTCCCGCGCTCGCCTCCCTCCTCGAGCGGAGCATCGAGGTCTACGGCTACTTCAATAACCACTACGCCGGGCACGCGCCGGGCTCCATCGAGCTCTTGCGCGAGGTCTGGCGCCGCAAGCTCCAATCCTGATAGGATCCCCGGCTATGCCGGAACAGGGTCCTATCCGCGTCCTCCTCGTCGGCACCGGCTTCGGAAGTAAGGTCCACGCGCCCGGATTCGCCTCCGATCCGGCATTTCGCCTCGTGGGCGTTGCGAGCGGGCACCGCGAGAACGCCCGAAAAGTCGCCGACGAGTACGCGATCCCCTACGCGACGGACGATTGGAAGAAGATGTTCGACGAGGTCGAGGCCGACCTCGTCTCGATCTCGACACCGGTCGATCTCCACTATCCGATGGCGCGGGCCGCGCTGGAGCGGCACCGGCACGTGCTCCTCGAGAAGCCGTTCGCGCTCAACGCCGCCCAGGCGAAGGAGCTCGCGGCCCTTGCGAAGACGCAGGGGGTGGTCGCCGTCGTGAACCACGAGTTCCGCCATCAGCCGGGGCGTGCCACGCTGACGCGCTGGATCGAGGAGGGCCGCCTGGGCAGGATCGAGCACATTGTGATGCGCACGCGGCTGCCGGGGTGGGGACGCGATCCCGACCGGCGTCTCACGTGGCTCACAGAGAAGGAGCGGGGTGGAGGATTCCTCGGAGCTCTGGGCTCCCACGACGTCGATCAGCTCCTCCTGTGGGGCGGCCCGATCCGACGCGTCTTCTGCCGCCTTCGCCTGCTGGCTCCCACCGCGCCGGGCGTGACCGCGGCCCACCGGGCGATCTCCGCCGAAGACTGCTACACGATTTTCATCGAGTTCGCGAACGGCGCGACGGGGTTGGTGGACGCCTTCGGAGGTTCGCGCGTCCGCCAGGAGCGCTACGAAGCGTTCGGGTCCGACGATGCGTTCGTCGTCTTGAACGGCGATCGGATCGCCCGCGCGAACGGCGCCGGCGGCTTCGACGACCTGCCCATTCCCGAGGACTTGAGACTCGAGCCGACGCCTGAGATGCCGCTCCTCGCGCCGTTTCGGGTCAAGCTGGCGATGATTCGCGACGCGATCCGGAACGGCGGCGCGGCCACCCCGACGTTCATCGAAGCTCTCGAGGTCCAAAAAGTTCTGGATGCCTCGCGCAAGAGCGATCAGATGGGGACGTGGGTGGACCTGGAAGAATAGCCTCCCGCCCGAGGCCGCTCGGGATCCCGGCCTAGCAGCCGAGCATCCAGAGCGGCGCGAGCAGGAGCAGCACAAAAATGATGAACTGAACGATCGGGTCGTGGGGGTCCACGCCCCCGATCTTACAACACGCGCGCGACGCGGTTCACCGCAGCCTCATCACCCGCTCAGTCCGTTCCACGCCCCCCGCCGTGAGCTTGAAGAAGTAGATTCCAGAGTGGGCCTCGCGGCCCGCCGAATCGCGGCCGTCCCACGGTACCCGGTGGACGCCGGCCGGCATCGAGGTGTTGACCAGCGTCCGCACCAGCCTGCCGGAAACGCTGTAGACCCGGAGCGTCACGCGCCCTTGTGACGGGAGCGAGTAGGAGATCTCCGTGCCTACCGCGAACGGATTGGGTGCCGGGACGCTCAGCGACGGCGCCGCCCCCGGGCTCTGCGGAACCTCCGCGGTGGGCGCGGTCGATTTCGTCGCCATCGCCTGTGCGGAGAAGTTCGCGCTTCTCGCGCCGGTGAGCTCGAGCAGCCCGGTGCCGGTTGAGCCCGCGGCAGGCTCGAGAATCACGTTGATGCGGAAGGGCGGGAATACGGCGAGAGAGGCGCGAGCGCCCGGGCTCGAACCTTGGCCCGACCGGAAGTACATCACCTGGTAGAGCATGGCGCGGGCGTTACCGCCGTCGGCATCCACGCTCGACTCGAGCTGGTATGCGCCCGTTGGATCGAAGAGCCTCAGCTCTCGTATCCGCGCCCTCGAGCTCCTTCCGTCGATTCCGAATTGCATCCCCGCGAAGTCGACTCCGGGCGTGACCTCGATCGTCGCCCGGCCTTCGGTGGGGCTGATCCACTGCGCCGGCCCAGCGAAGCCGATTTGCGTCGCCCCGGGCGTGACAGGTGGCTCGACGCCGCCCGATCCGAATCCGCCATCCAGGATCTTCCGCACGCAGCAGATCACGTCCCGGATGTTGACCACGCCGTCGCCGTTGCAGTCGGCCTTGGCCGCCACGCTATCGGGGCAGGCATCTCCGCCCGGCCCCGAGAGCGCGCAACGCACGAGCTGCACGATATCGAGGATGTCCGACGCCCCGTCGCCGTTCAGGTCGCAACCGGTGGTCCTGGCGACGCAGATCGATCCGACGATCTCGGCGAGGGTCAAGCAGGGCGGAATCTCGCCGCCCGCCGGGTCGGCTATGACCGTGTTTTGATAGCGCATCGGGTAGCGGTCCTCGGGCGTGCCCGCCGCAACGGCATAGCAGACGCGGAGGATGTGCGCCTCGCCCGGCGGGATCGTCGCGCTGCCCGCCGTGAAGAGGACGATCTTCGCCCGCGAACCGTCGGCGGTCCACGCGACCTGGAAGCCGGTCCCGGGGCGCGCCAGCGCGACGGAGATTGGGTGGAGGAGATCCGCCGAAACCTCCGTGCTTGAACCGGGCTCGAAGACCGCGATCTCGGTCTGGAGGCCGCCCACGGGGCTACCGTTCATGAGCACGACGTCGAAGCAAGCGGTCCCGCCGGGCGCCGCTGTGGCATCGCAACGGTCGAGCCGCATGGGAAGTTCCGGCGCGAACGAGAGGAGGGCGCAGCCGAGGCCGGGCGTGCAGGTCGGCCGGACTTCGAACGAGGAGTCAAGCTTGCTCGAGTCCGTTGCCGCCGCCGTGGAATCCGGAGAAAACGGCACCAGGTATTCCACAACGTTCACGAGGTAGTGGCCGAACGGAATTGTGTCGAGCCAGAATCGACGCTCGTAGTGTCCGAGCACAGCCGGGCATGCTATGTCGACGAGTGGGTTCGGCTCCTGGACGGTGATTCGGACCCGAATCGCAT
>Ga0137410_10002419_pt1 | contig 12700 bp, 5 predicted proteins | sample CZODoug1_16funga_FD_108878 | JGI IMG/M metagenome (GOLD analysis project Ga0137410, IMG submission 108878) | Vadose zone soil fungal communities from Angelo Coast Range Reserve, California, USA - CZODoug1_16fungal (Illumina Assembly) | ecosystem: Environmental > Terrestrial > Soil > Vadose zone... | reverse complement strand
GTAAAAAAGCGTTCCAGCCACCACCCCAGGGTAATGATCGCAGCAAAGCCCGCGCCAGCCAGCAGCGGCGGCATCCAGGCCGATTGAGATGCGAGTGCCTTTCCCGCAATGTAGCCGCCCCAGCCCGCCAACAAGGCAAGCGGTGGCAGCACGAACAGCACCAGCGCGGGCGCCATTCCGGTGAGGAAGTTCCATTTGGAGACCCGGAATATCCGCCCGACCAGGAAATCGCTCGCGATCAGCCAGTACCAGTAAACCTTGAACGCCAGGAGAAAGAGCTGCAAATAGCCGTCGTGCCAGTGGCGGCGCGCGATATCGTCCCAGTGCGGAAATTCGAAAGTCGCGTCCACGGTAACGCCATCGACCACCCGTTTGGCGGTCCAGGTGCTGCTGAGCTGGTTTTCGCGCTTGCGCGGGCTGACTTGTACTGAATAGCCCGATACCGCCGCCTGCTTTTGCGACTCCTCGGCATACAGCCGGTGGTACGCGGCCACGCCGCGGGGATCGAAGCCGGCAATGTAGAAGACCCGCCTTTTTTTTGCCTGATTCAGAATCAACTCCGAATTCTCCGGGCTGCTCGTCACCCGTCACACGTCATTATTTTTGTCGTGTTGCATGAAAGATGCCGCGGCGCGGTGCCGTAGGATGCCGGGTGTAACGGACCCCGGAGAAACCGACGTCGCGCAGCATAGCGTCGACACAAGCTGCGTTCGGCCCCCACCAGTTGGTCGGGTCGTTGCCGAGCTCTTGCCCCGGGTAAAAGATCATCGCCGGCCGTCCGACCCAGCGGGCATCAAGGTGGGTTTCCAGAATGAACAGTTCTTTCGCCAGCGGGGCCAGGCGCTCGAGCACCAGCAGCGGATGCCGCAGGTGATAGAGCACACCGGAAAACAGCACGATGTCGAAAGTGCCGACCCGCTCGGCGGACAGATCGGCGAGGTCCACGTCCATGACATCGATCGCCGGCGCCAGGTGCGCGCGCGCCAGATCGAACGACCCGCGCTTGCCCCAGCATTGCTCCGACCATGCGAAATGGTCGGTTGCAAGCACCCTCCCCGCTCCGTGCCGCGCCGCCTCAATACTGAAGTAACCGTCCCAGCAGCCAATATCCAGGACGGATTTGCCCTCTATGCCCCCGCTGAAATAAACTTCGGCCTGCTTGCGCAACTGGATAAGAGGTGCCAATCCCGGGCTGACGATGCCATTGCCGAAATCAATCTGATGGAACCATGGCAACGCGTTGATACGCTCCCGCAAAGCTTGCTGTTCGTCCGGGGTCATGCGCGGCAGCGAAGAGAATGGACAGGTTTCATAAGTCGCATGGAAAATAAGATCAAAGTCAAAGACAATAGACAGGATTTACATGATTAACAAGATTAGAACAAACATAAACTCCGACAGTGTTTTTGTTCTGGTTTTGATTGAACCTTTTAAATCTTGTTTATCCCCTTCCCCCGAATGCGGGGGAAGGTAGGATGGGGGCACCTCGATTAGAGCGTCCATTTTCGTTTTGTTTCGTTAATCCTGTCTATCTGAGCAAACCCGCGCGTTCCAGCAATGCGACACCCAGCTCTTCGATCTTCACGTCGCGCGGCCCGGCGGATTCCGGCGCCCTGCCCTTGCCCCAGATGAAATAGTCGGTGCGTCCGTCCGCGAAGCTCGTCGCCTCGTACACCTTCGGCAGGATCGGCACGTGGTCGCCGTACCAGCACAGCCAGGCGTCGCGCGGCGATTGCTCCAGGTTCTGGCGCAGCGCCTGCACCATGCGGTCGGCGTTGGCGAGATGCCGCAGGTACACCGTGAGATCGTCGTAGCCCTCGGGCGGCCGCGATGTATACAGGCGCTCCACGTCGCCCGGCGCGACCTTCTCCAGGTGCAGCGGGCCGTGATTCTCCATGGTGATCGCAAATACCAGCGTGGGCTGACCGGATTCCTGCAGGACTGCCCGTGTTTTTTCCGCCACGGCCTTGTCGCTGACATAAGGCCCAAACCGCTCGGCATCGCGGAAATGCTCGAGGTCGAGGAATTCGTCGAAGCCGAGCGCCGGGAATGCCGTGTCGCGGGAATAGAAGCTGACCGGATAGGGATGCACGCACACCGTCCGGTATCCCGCTTGTTTCAGGAAGCGCGCCAGATTCGGAATCGCCTGCTGGGCGAGCTTGCGATAAGGATTGAAGCGGTTGATCCCGAGCGCCTCTGCGCCGAGACCCGTCAGGAAAGAAAATTCCGAACGCGCTGTATTCCCGCCCCACGCTGGCACCTGCACGCATCCGTGTTGGACGGACGCCCGGCGGATGGCGTCGAACTGCTCGAGCAGGCCGGGCCGTATCCCCGGATGAATGCGGCGGGCGTCGAAGAACGATTCGCTTTGAACGATCACGATGTGCGGCCGATCGCGGGACGCCGGCCTTGCCGTCGCCGAGAACCGTGACGTGTCCGGGTGGGCGGGCCTCCCGCGTTCCGCGAGGCCGTAGTACCACAGGCTGGCGAGCTGTCCCAGCCGCCTGAGATCGTCCGCCGGCGCGAAGCGAACGGGCAACGGGCGCGGTGTGCCCAGCCAAAGCAGCGCCGCCCCGGCGCCCGCCAACAACCCAAGTCCCGAAGCAAAGAGTTGCCAGCCGGTGCGAGGCGCGAGGCCCGTTTCGTACGTGAGCCCGAGATAGATCACGGCACCGAAGGCGGCGCACACCCCCACGGCCTGCCCGATCCCCAAATACGGCAGGATCAGCCGCGGGTGCTTCAATACGTCGGTGAAGTACTCGAAGTCCTGGAACACGAATGGCTCATGCAATGCGCGCACCTTGGCGTTGTTGACGGCAGCGAAAAAGATCAGCTCGGCGAGCACCAGCAGTGCTGCGAAATACGGCCGCTGGACAATCAGCAGGACGATGCAGAATGCGAGCGTCCACAGGCCCAGGTGCACGGCGACAGCGCGCCACGGACGCCCGACCAGCATGGGCGTGGGCTCGAGCAGGCGCTCGACCACGAACGACAGCGCCGCGCCGCCCAGCAGGGGGGGTGCAATCGCCAACCAGAATGCCTGCGACATCACTTTCGTTTGTCCCACGAACGGGAATAGGAAATAGGAAATAGGAAATGGGAAAAACGTTGTGCTGGCATCGCCTTTTCCTCCTATTCCCTATTCCCTATTCCCTATTCCCTATTCCCTATTCCCTATTCCCTATTCCCTATTCCCTATTCCCTATTTCCCATTCACTATTTCCCAGCTCAGCGGCGATCAAACCCCATCAACGCCAATACCGGCCGCTGCACCGAAGCCGGCAGCGTCGCAAGCAGTCGGCTGCCCAGACTGAGCGGAAACGGAAAGCTGATGCGGGCGTGGTTTTTGTCCAGCCCGTTCTTGATCCGGCGCGCAGCGTCCTCCGCGCTCACCATGAACAGCTTGGGCACGTGCAGCTCGTCGCTCATGTCGGATTTAACGAAACCCGGCAGGACAACGTTCATCCTGATTCCCTGGGCAGCGAGCGGGCCGCGCAACGACTCGCCGTAGTTCTTCAGCGCGGCCTTGCTCGCGCTGTAGGCCGGTGCGACCGGCAAGCCGAACCACCCCAGCAGAGAGCTTATCAGCGCAATCTGCCCGGATCCGCGCCGCTGCATATGCGGTAGCAGCGCGTTCACAGTTGCCTGGGCAGCGCGAACGTTCACATCCATGACACGCTCGACATCTTCACGCGCTTCGACCTTGTCACCCGCACGCAGCACGCTGATCGTGCCGGCGTTGACGATCGCCAGATCCACCGGCTGCCGCCGGGCCACCTCATCCAGCCAGGCCATCAGAGCAGCCGTGTCCCGCACATCCAGCGTTTTGGTCTCCGTGCGCGCGCCACGGGCCTTACACGCTTGCGCGATTTCGTCCAGGCGCGCCGTGTTCCGACCGTGCAGCACCAACGCGCGCCCTGGCGAGGCATAGGCCAGCGCAAGTGCGCTGCCGATCGCACCCGTTGCGCCGGTGATCAATACGGTTCGCGTAGCCATTCGACTGCGATGCCGGGAAATAGCAAATAGTAAATAGGAAATGGGAAAACCGGCAGGCACGATTGACGCATTCTCTATTCCCTATTTCCTATTCCCTATTTCCTGTCCCAAAAGCTCTTCCAGCGGTGAACGCTCCGCCAGCAGCAATCGCTGGCAATTGGCTACCGCGAGCGCGGTACTTTCCGGCGTGTAGAAGCCGCCGTGCAGCTGCGTCGTGTGAATGACGGTATTCCGGAAGCACCGGAACAGCTCCGCGTCCGGCACCGGCGTTTCGCGCCAGAATTCATCCAGCGACCCCTGGAACGTCAGCCCCGGTAGCTTGTAGACCGCCGTGCCGAGCGCGATGACCGGGCGGTTCAGCATCAACGACATCGTCCCGACCGTGCTGTTTACGGTGACGACGCCGCGCGCGTGCGCGACCAGGGGGGACGCGTCGCCGGTGTCTACGTAGTCCACCCTGCCCTCGATGTCCAGCTCGCGCGTCAGTTCGGCGACCAGGCGGCCGTAATTCACGAACCCGGGATCGAGCGGATGGTTCTTGATTACCAGCCGGGAGTCGCCCGGCGCGTGGCGCGCGAACGATTTCATCGCGTTGTCGATGAACCCGGACATCCTGTCGAACGGGGAGTAGTAGCGGATTTGCACGTCGCTTTCCAGCTGTAGCGGCAGCAGGAAAATGGAGTGCCGCTCGCGGTTCAGCCGCTGCAGCAGCTCCCGATCCTTTGGCGCCTGGAAGGGATAGGCGGCGAAGCGGCGCGAATGAGCCAGGTAGCCGATCCAGCGGTTGTAGGGCACGTGGGTGCGGTAGCGCGGGAACAGCAGCGGGTTCGCCAGGTTCGCCAGCTCGAAGGTGACATCGTGCATCGAGCGCGCGAACAGGCCGGACGTGAACGGGTTGCCGTAGCCGTAATCGGGCAGCTTCCCGCCCACTTCCCGGTACCACGCCGGGTCGCGCGGCAGCGCGGAGTTGCCGTTCACGCCGCCGCGCTCCAGCGTCACGAGAAAAGGCCGGAAATAACCTTCTTCGAAAACCTGGACGCGAATGTCGCGCTGCTTGCCGAGCGTGATTGCGGGCTGGTGCACCGGCCTGCGGTCACCGTAGAGAATGACGTCGGAAATGCTCGCTGCGCGGAATTTGTCGTCGATGTAGGCCGGCAGCTCGTCGAGCGTGCCGTGGAAGTTATCGGCCGGCCGGCCGCCCCAGTAGGCGCGGTCACCGCCGCTGAAATTGATGCGGTGGATCGCGTGGCCGTCAGCCGCGAGCCGGTCGGCCAGACGGGTGAAAAACGGCGAGGACCCCCCCTGGAGGAAAAGAAACGACCGCCGCATTGGAATCAAGGCGCGATGGGCGATGGGTAACGAGCGTAGGAAATAGGAAATGGTAAATAGGAAATGGGAAAATGTCGTAGTGAAGTTCCCATTCCCTATTGCCTATTCCCCATTACCCATTACGCCCTGCTAGCGGGCGGACTCTTCCCGCAATGCCCGCACCGTCTCCCGGATCTGTTCCTCGGTGTGCTCGCAGCTGATGAAGAAGCGAAGTCGCGCGGCTTTTTCGGGAACCGCGGGGTAGAGAATGGGCTGCACGTGGATGCCGCGTTCGAACAGTGCCTGCGACAATCGCACTGCCTTGACCGAACTGCCCGTGATCGCCGGCACGATGGCGAAACCCGTGCTCGAGCCGACGTCCACCCCGGCGGCGCGCGCCTCGTCGCGGAACAGGACGCCGCGCTGCTGGAGCGCGGCGACCCGCGCGGGCTCCGCGCGCATGCATTCGAGCGCGGCGAGCGCGGAAGCCGCGGTCGGAGGCGTCATGCCGACGCTGTAGAGAAAGCCGGGCGCCAGGAACTTGAGGTGTTCGATCAGCGCGGTCTCGCCGGCGATGTAGCCGCCGCAGCTTGCGAGCGTCTTGCTGAGCGTGCCCATCCAGATGTCCACGTCCGCGCCCTGCAGGCCGAAGTGTTCGCGGATGCCCAGCCCGGTCTTGCCCATGACGCCGAACGAGTGCGCCTCGTCCACCATCAGGAAGGCGCGGTGCCGGCGCTTGACCTCGACAAACCGGGGCAGATCGGGATAGTCGCCGTCCATGCTGAAGACGCCCTCGACGACGACCAGCACGCGCTCGAACTGGCGCCGCTGGTCGGCGAGGATGGCGTCCAGCGCGGCCCAGTCGTTGTGGGGGAACGGCAGGCGGTGCGCGCCGGACAGCTTGACCCCCTGCAACACGCTGTTGTGCACCAGCGCATCGTGCAGGATGAGGTCGCGCGGGCCGAACAGGTGGCCGATGACGGTGACGTTGGTGGCGTGGCCGCTCACGAACGCGATGGCGTCGTCCACGCCGTACGCGGAGGCGATCGCCCGCTCCAGGTCGCGGTGGACACCGCGCTCGCCCGAGACCAGTCGGCTGGCGGACACCGAGGTGCCGTAACGATCTATCGCCGCCTTGGCCGCCCGGCTGATGCGCGGATCCCCGCAATAGCCGAGGTAGTTGTAGCTGGCGTAGTTGAGATAGTCCTTGCCGCCGATGCGGGTCGTCACGCCGGCGATGCCGTCGTGCACCTTGAAATACGGGTTGGCGATGCCGAGCTTCGCGGCACCGTCGTTGATGAGGCGCAGCTGCTGGTAACCGGGATGCAGGTGGAAGCGGTAGTTCTGCTCGGGTATCTCTGCGGGCGCGCGCAATTCCGGCTTGACCGGCTCGGGCCGCGCGTCGGGCGCGTCACCGCGGTGCTGCCGCCGGTCGAGTGCCTGCTGTATCAACCGCTCCTTGAGCTGCGAGGTAAGGCCGGTCGCGCTTTTACGGGACATAACAATTCAGGCCCAAGGCACAAGATCCAAGGCTCAAGGTACGGCGCGTAAGCAAAACGCTGCTTTGTTGTACCTTGGACCTTGACCCTTGTACCTTGTAACTGGTTTCATTGGATCATGCGGCTGGTGGTCGCGAGCTCGCCGGACTGCAGCTCTTCCGCCGTGCGCGCGTAGGTGTCGGCATGCGCGTCGTCCGCGTAGCGCGTCGCGACCTGCCGCACGTGATCATCCACCTCCGCGGCGTCCTTGTCCGCGCCGGTGAGCTGGGCCAGGATGCGCGCGCTCAGCTTGGCGACGGTCGGGCTTTCGCTCAATGCCATTACCGGGAGCCTGACCGTGAAGCGCGCTTCCACCGCGGTGGCGAGCTCGACGCCCATCAGCGAGTCGAAGCCCATGTCGTAGAGCGAGCGGTTCTCGTCGATCTTGTCCGGGGCGATGCGCAGGATGTCCCCGACTTCCTTCCTGAGCATGTCGATGAACGTCGCGGCGAGCTCGTCCGCGGGCAGCTTGGCCAGCAGGCGGCGCACGTCTTCGCCGCCGTCTTCGTCCGCTGTTGCATCGTCCACGTTTTGCGCCAGCTCGCTGAACTTCGGCGAGCCCGCGGTCGGCAGGAAGCGGTTGAGCGCCTTCCAGTCCAGTTCCAGCACGCCCACACCCGAGCGGTCGGCCAGCAACAGTTCTTCGAGGGCGTCGAGCGCGACGGCCGAGTGGAGCGCCGAGCCGCCCATGCGGCCCTGCAGCGCTTCCTTGAACTGCGCGTTGCGCGCCAGGTAGCCGGCATCGTCGATGGCGCCCCAGCGCACGCAGAGCGCCGGCAGCTTCGCCGCGCGGCGCATGGCCGCGAGCGCCTCCAGCACGGAATTTGCCGCGACGTAACTGCCCTGCCCGGGGTTGCCGAACAACGTGGTGGCCGACGAGAACAGGATGAAAAAGTCGAGCTCCTTGCCGAGCGTCAGCTGGTGCAGGTGATAGGCGCCAAGGATCTTGGGCGCGAACACGCGCCGGATCTGGTCCCGCGTGAGGTTGCGGGCGAGGCCGTCGTCGATGACCGCGGCCGCGTGCACGATGCCGCGCAGCGGCGGCATGATGACCGCGATCTCCGACAGCAGGGTCGAGAGCGCCTTGCGGTCGGTCACGTCGCACGCGGCCGCGTGGACCTTGACGCCGGCGCGTTCGAGCGCAGCGATGGCTTCACGGGCTTCCGGTGCGGCCGCACCGCTGCGGCTGATCAGCACCAGGTTGCAGGCGCCCCTGGCAGCCAGCCACTCGGCGGTTTTCAGACCGAAACCGCTGAGCCCGCCGGTGACGAGGTAGGTAGCGTCGGCGGGCAGTTCGAGCCTGCGCTTGTCGGGGTGCGCGCCATGCGCGGGCTGGATGCCGTTACGGTAGGTAATGACGATCTTGCCGATGTGCCGGGACTGTTGCATGTAGCGGAAGCTGTCCACGATTTCTTCCGCCTCGAAGCAGCGATACGGCAGCGGGTGCAGCACGCCCTCGTTAAACAGCACCATCATCTCGCGGAACAGCTTCTCGGTGAGATCCGGGCGCTCCTTCATCAGCTGGTCGGCGTCGATGCCGAAATAGCTGATGTTGTTGCGGAACGGGCGCAGGCCGATGCGCGTGTTTTCCTGGAAGTCGCGCTTGCCGAGCTCGAGGAAGCGGCCGAAGGGCTTCAACACGCGCAGGTTGCGGTTGATCGCCTCGCCCGCGAGCGAGTTGAGCACGATATCGACGCCCTTGCCCTCGGTGATCGCCATGATCTCGTCAGCAAAGGCGAGCGTGCGCGAGTCAAGCACGTGGTCCGCACCGAGCAGGCGCAGGAAGTCGCGCTTCTCGTCGGAGCCCGCGGTGGCGAAAATCTCGGCGCCGCGCCATTTGGCGATCTGCATGGCTGCGATACCGACGCCGCCGGCGGCGCCGTGGATCAGGATCTTGTCGCCCTCCTCCAGCCGCGTCAGGTAGATGAGGGCGTAATAAACGGTGAAGAACGCGCTCGGAATGGTGGCGGCGGCCTCGAACGACATCCCGGCGGGAATCGGAGAGATGCAGCCGGCCTGGGTCACCACCCGATTGGCGAAGCTCATGGGCCCGAAGCCGACGACACGGTCGCCGGGCGCGAAGCCGCGCAATTGGTGGCCAACGCCGGTCACGACGCCGGCGAACTCGAGACCCAGCGTGGGACCGGCGAACCCGCCTTCGGTGACCTCGTCGGACAGTAGCCCGAGCGAGTACATGACGTCGCGGAAATTGAGGCCCGTGGCATGCACTTCGATTTCCAGCTCGTCGCGCCCGGGTCGGGTGCGCGGGTGCAATTCCCAGCGCAGGTTGCGCAACTGCCCGGTGAACTGCAGGCCCAGGCGCAGCGTGGGTGAGTCGGTTGCGGCAATCGGCTCGGGCTGGCGCGCCGGCGCCGGCTCGATGCGCAGCCGCGGCACGTAACGATCGCCGGTCGAGGTCAACACGATTTCCTGCTCGGCGTCCGGATGCGCGATTTCCCGGGCCAGCGTGTACGTGATCGTATCGAGCGCCGCCCGGTCGTCGATGTCCACCAGGCGCACCGCGAGGCCGGAGGCCTCGTTCATCAGCGTGCGTCCGAAACCCCACAGCGCGGCGTCCACGCCTTCTGCGAGATTAAAGTCCCGCGACCGCCGGTCGCGCTCGCGCAACCAGCTCGACGCGACGCGCGCGGTTACCAGCCAGCAGGTAGTCTTGGTACCAGTCGCTTCGCAGGCGCGCAACACCGCGGCCGCAGAGGTGCAGCGATCCACCTGCTTCTCCAACAGGAGCAGCGGCGTGACGTCCCCGGACGCCGCGCTCAATCCATGCAAATGCAGAACGCCGTCGATACGGCCGCTGGCGCCGAGCTGCCGGAACAGGCCTTCGAAATGGGCCGGGTCGGACGGGTTCAGCTGGTAGTGCCCGGGATTGGCGGCTGCGAGCTGGCTACCCGGCGTGACTTGCACAACGCGGTCGCCGCGCGCTTCCAGCGTTCGGGTCAGCTGATCGGCGAAGCGCGCGGAGAATCCTTCCTTGTCGGCCAACAGCACCCAGGTCCGCGCGGCCGACGGAACCGGTCGGGGCGCAGCGCCTGCGTGATCGGTCTCGTGAGACAGCAGCAGGTACGGGCCCGAGCCGCCGTCTGCGGACAATTCCAGCACGACGGCCGGCTGGAAGCCGAGCTTCTGCATCTGCTGCCGCCAGTATCCTGCCGGCTTGTGCCGCGACGTCCAGTTTCCGCCCGCGGCATCGGACCACCAGGCGCGCCGCCCACCGAAAACGAAATCCATCCAGCGCGACGGATGCTGCTCGATGACCAGCACCGCACCGCCGGCGGAAAGGCGCCGCTTCGTCCAAGCCAGCGCGGCCACGGCTTCCTGCTCCGTCGTGAAATCCGAGGTGACGAGCGCGAGATGGAACTGCTCGTTCGCGGGTATCGCGCCGGTGTCGGGGCCATCGGTGCCGATCGGCTGCACTTCCACGTTGGGGATGCTCTCCTGCAGGCGGTGGCATTCCTCCGAGGCGGTGGAGGCGGTCGTGGCGAAGACGTAATCGCAGCGGTTGAAATCCACCGCCTTGCAGACGTTGGCGGCAAACGACGGGCCGCCCGCGCCGATTTCGACGATGCGCAGGCGCTTGCCCGCCGGCAACTGGCCGAGGCTTTGGGCAACGAGGTCCCGCAGGGCGTGCTCCATTGCGTGAAGCCCGGCATCGGCCAGTACCTGGTGGGTCAGGCGGCTCGGCGTGCATTCACGGGGCAACAATTGCTCCAGCCGGCGGCGGCCGCGCAACAGGTCGGCGAGATGCATACCGACACGCCCGACGCCATGGAACACCGGCAGGTAGTCCGGGTAATCCGACACCAGGCTGTTCCAGATGTCTTCCGCGGACGGCAGGCCTTCGTCCGCCTGGAAGTGCCATTCGTTACCTGCCGCGGTGATCGCCTTGTCTTCCTCCAGCATGCCGATCAGGCGCGCGAGCAGCGGGGCGGTCTCCGGATTGGCGTTCGCGCAGGCGAGGATGTCCTCTTGCCTGAGCGGCTGGCCGTCCGCCGCCAGCGACTTCAGCGCGCGTGCGGCGAAACGGTCGCATAAGCCGTCGAGGAGCGGCTCGACCTCCGCGGTGTAGCGCTTGAGCGCGCCGCGGCCCGCGCTGCCGTGGGCGAGGTCGGTGAATTTCTTCTGCAGTTGCTCGAACAGCCGGCGCGGCGCCGCGGCCGGTGACAGCGGGTGCGGGCGCGGGATGCCGTGGTAGTCGAGATAGCGCAGACGATCCGATGGATTCTTGCGCAGCCGTATGCTGTTGAAGCGCGCCTCCCGGATCCAGGCAACGGGCTCGCCGTCCGCACCGTAGAGCGTGAAGCTGGCCGTCATCGAGTGCGGGCTGCACCGCAACAGCGTCGCGCGCGCCATGCGCGGCACCGCCTTGCCGGAGCGGAAATGCAGGCCGTCGATTTTCGCGGGCACGTAAACCGTGCCGGACTGCGCGATGTAATCGTCCTTCAGCAGCTGGATGATCAGCTGGAACGTGCAGTCCAGCAACGCCGGGTGGAGATCGAGCTCTTCCAGCTCGGATTCGATCTCCTGCGGCACGCGGAAGGTCGCGTACGCCGAGCCGTGCTCGACCCAGATCGAGCCGATGGCCCGGTACGCGGGGCCGTAATCGAGCCCTACCGAACGGGTGAGCGCGTTGTGCTCGGTGCCCGTGGAATCGGCCGGGCGCGAAGGCGCCGTCAGCGGCGATTGCCGCGCCAGGATGTCCTGCGGTTCTTTGGGAATCCGCCCCGTCGCGTGCAGCGTCCAGGATTCACCGGTCAGGTGGTCGCGGCTGCGGATGGTGAAGTTACCATCCGCGGGGTCGATGACGAACCGCACCACTTTTGACTGGGTGTCGCTCAATATCAGCGGCGTGCGGATTTCCAGCTGCTCGATCTCGACGTGATCGCCGCCATGCCACAGCCGGGCGGCGGCCAGCGCCATTTCGGCGTAACCCGTGCCGGGCATCACGATCGCTTCGCCGATTACGTGGTCCGCAAAGCCGGGATAGAGCTGCGTGTCGATCTGGTTTTCCCAGGCCCACTCGCTTTCGTGCAGGCGGAAGCCCAGCAGCGGGTGCTCCTTGCGCCGATTCAGGCGCTGATAGGACTCGGCCGAGATCGCATGCCAATGGCGCTCGCGCTGCCAGGAGTAATTCGGCAACTGGACGAATTCGCCGCGCTGCGGAAACAGCATTTTCCAGTCCACCGGCGCGCCCGCTATCGTGGCCTGGCACACGGCGCTCCAGAGGCGGGCGGCGCTGTCGTCATCGCGCAATACCGTCGGCACGACGCGGCCCTGCAGGCCCTCGTCGCGCATGGAACTGACGATGTAGCCGCGCAGCAAGGCGTGCGGCCCGACTTCCACAAAAACTTTCGCGCCCGCGGCCTGAATGCTCTTGACCGCTTTCTCGAAGCGCACCGGCTCGCGGATGTTGCGCCACCAGTAATCGGCGCCCAGCCCGGCCCCTTCAATCCGTTCGCCCGTGACCGCGGAATGGAACGGGGTGGTCGCTTCGCCGGGGCGCAGATCACCGAGCGCCTTCACGATGCCGGCCTGGATCGGGTCCATCGCCGGGCTGTGGAACGCGTAGTCAAGGTCGAGGCGCTTGTAGGACACCTTGCGCTGGCTCATCGCCACCTCGAGCAATTCCAGCGCGGAAGCGTCGCCTGCAACGGTCACGCTGTGCGAGCTGTTGATCCCGGCGACCGAAAGAACTCCGGCGAGGTTGAGCAGATCCAGCAGTTCCTGGATGGCTTTTTCTCCCAGGCCGACGGCGGTCATTTGCCCCTTGCCCTTGGTCTTGCTCTGCAATCGGCTGCGGTGATAGATCACCTGCACCGCCTGCTCGAGCGAGAGCGCGC
>Ga0137410_10002417_pt1 | contig 12708 bp, 11 predicted proteins | sample CZODoug1_16funga_FD_108878 | JGI IMG/M metagenome (GOLD analysis project Ga0137410, IMG submission 108878) | Vadose zone soil fungal communities from Angelo Coast Range Reserve, California, USA - CZODoug1_16fungal (Illumina Assembly) | ecosystem: Environmental > Terrestrial > Soil > Vadose zone... | reverse complement strand
TCAAAGGCGTCGAGACGACCCGCGGCTTTATCGGCGCCAAGAAGATCGGCATGGTCGCCGCCGGTCATTCGGGCGTATTGGCCGGCATGGCGGGCTTCCGCCTGCCGATCGAGAGCCATCCGCTGCAGGCGCTGGTCTCCGAGCCGGTGAAGCCGGTCCTCGACACCGTGGTCATGTCGAGCGCGGTGCACGTCTATGTCAGCCAGTCCGACAAGGGCGAGCTGGTGATGGGCGCCGGCATCGACGGCTTCAACTCCTACGCGCAGCGCGGCTCGTTCCACGTCATCGAGCACCAGATGGCCGCCTGCCTCGAGCTCTTCCCGATCTTCAGCCGCCTGCGCATGATGCGCAGCTGGGGCGGCATCGTCGACGTCTGTCCGGACGCATCGCCCATCATCGGCCCGCTGCCGGTCGACGGCCTCTACCTGAACGGCGGCTGGGGCACCGGCGGCTTCAAGGCGACGCCCGGCTCCGGCCACGTCTTCGCCTGGACGCTGGCCAGGGGCGAGGCGCATGCCCTGGCGAAGCCGTTCGCGCTGGAGCGCTTCACGACCGGCGCGCTGATCGACGAGCACGGCGCGGCCGCCGTTGCGCATTGATGTCTAGGTCGGCGCACTGATGTTGATCCTCCGCTGCCCGTGGTGCGGTCCGCGCGACGAAACCGAGTTCCGCTGTGGCGGCGAGGCGCACATCGCGCGCCCGAGCGACCCGCAGGCGCTCGACGACGCCGCATGGGCAGAGTACATCTTCATACGCAACAACCCGAAGGGCTGGTTCCGCGAGCGCTGGGTGCATTCGGCGGGCTGCCGGCGCTGGTTCAACGCCGAGCGGCACACGGTCACGCACGAGATCCGGCGCACCTACAAGCCGGGCGAGCCATGACGGCGTTTCGGCTCGCCGAAGGCGGACGCATCGACCGCGCTCGAGCCTTGGAATTTTCCTTTGACGGCAGGAAATTCCAGGGCCTCCAGGGCGACACGCTCGCTTCGGCGCTGCTCGCGAACGACTGCTTCCTCGTCGGCCGCAGCTTCAAATACCACCGGCCGCGCGGCGTGATGAGCGCCGGCGTCGAGGAAACGAACGCGCTCGTTGCCGTCGGCGAAGGCGGCCGCCTCGACACCAACAGCCGCGCGACGATGGTCGAGCTGTACAGCGGCCTGGTCGCACGCTCGCTCAACCGCTGGCCGAGCCTCGGCCTCGATCTCGGTGCGATCAACGGCTGGTTCGCGCCGCTGCTGGTGGCGGGCTTCTACTACAAGACGTTCATGTGGCCGCGCCGGCTGTGGCAATCGCTTTACGAGCCGCTCATCCGGCGCGCGGCGGGCATCGGCGCGGCGCCCACGCAGCCCGATCCCGATCGCTACGACAAGGTGCACCGGCACTGCGATGTGCTGATCGTCGGCGGCGGCCGCTCGGGCCGCGCCGCGGCGAGCGAGGCCGCGGCGGCCGGCAAGCGCGTCGTCCTCTGCGACGAGGGCGACCCCGGCGCCATCGCCAAGGTCGAGGTGCTCGCACGCACCACGGTGTTCGGCTACTACGACGACAACTTCCTTTGTGCAGTCGAGAGCGACGCGCGCCGGCAAAAGCGCCTCTGGCATTTCCGCGCGAAGGAGGTCGTGCTCGCGACCGGCGCGCACGAGCGGCCGCTCGTCTTCGGCGGAAACGACAAGCCGGGCGTGATGCTCGCCGGCGCGGTGGAGACCTATCTGCGCCGCTACGCGGTGGCGCCCGGCAAGCGGGCGGTGGTTTTCACCAACAACGACAGCGGCCACGAGCGCGCCAGGGCGTTCCGCGAGTTCGGCATCGAGGTGGCAGCGGTGATCGACTCGCGCGAAGGCACGGTCATCACGCGCACGCTCGGCGGCAGGCGCGTCACCGGCGTCGAGGTCGGCGGCTCGCGCATCGCCTGCGACCTGGTGGCGATGGCCGGCGGCTTCAGTCCCGTGGTGCACCTCTACAGCCAGGCGCAGGGCAAGCTGCGCTGGGACGAGAAGAAGCTCTGCTTCGTTCCCGACGGCTGCCGGCAGGCAGTGCGCGTGGTCGGCCGCGCGAACGGCGAGTTTCCCGACCACCGCATCGCGCCGCTGTGGGAAGTCGAGGAAGACAAGGCGTTCGTCGACTTTGCCAGCGACGTCGTCGCGCGCGACGTGCACCTCGCGGCGCGGGAAGGCTTCTCTTCGGTCGAGCATTTCAAGCGCTACACGACGACCGGCATGGCCGCCGACCAGGGAAAGACCTCGAACATCAACGCGCTCGCGATCCTGGCCGGCGCGACCGGGCGCGGCATCGCCGAGACCGGCACCACGACTTTCCGCGCGCCCTACACGCCGGTGAGCTACGGCGTGCTGGCCGGGCGCGACCTCGGCGATTTCCTCGAGCCGATCCGCGTCACGCCGATGCACGACTGGCACGCCGCGCACGGCGCCGCGTTCGAGAACGTCGGGCAGTGGAAGCGGCCCTGGTACTACGGACGCGAGATGCACGACGCGGTCCAGGCGGAAGCCAGAAGCGTCAGAAAATCCCTGGGCGTGCTCGACGCGAGCACGCTGGGCAAGATCGACATCCAGGGGCGCGACGCCGCCAGGTTCCTCGACCGTATCTACACCGGCACCTTCAGCACGCTTGCCGTCGGCCGCGCGCGCTACGGGCTCATGTGCCGCGAGGACGGCATGGTGTTCGATGACGGCGTCACCGCGCGCCTCGGCGAGAACCATTTCCACATGACCACCACGACCGGCGGCGCGGCGCGCGTCCTCGACTGGCTCGAGGAGTATCTGCAGACGGAGTGGCCGGAGCTCGAGGTGTACTGCGCCTCGGTCACTGAGCAGTGGGCGACCATCGCCGTCGCCGGGCCGAAGGCAGGCGAGCTGATGGCCGAGCTCGCGCCCGGGATGGAAGACTTGCCGTTCATGACTTGTCGCGACGGCCGCGTCGCCGGCATCGAGGCGCGCGTCTTTCGCATCAGCTTCACCGGCGAGCTCTCCTTCGAGATCAACGTGCCCAGCGACCAGGGGCTCGCGCTGTGGCAAGCGGTGATCGCCGCGGGCGCAAGGCACGGCATCACGCCCTACGGCACCGAGACCATGCACCTGCTGCGCGCCGAGAAGGGTTTCATCATCGTCAGCCAGGAGACCGACGGCACGGTGACGCCGTACGACCTCGGCCTCGACTGGGCAGTGGCGAAGAACAAGGATTTCATCGGCCGGCGCTCGCTCACGCGCCCCGACACCCGACGCGAGGATCGCAAGCAGCTCGTCGGCCTGCTGCCCGCCGATCCGCGCGAGGTGCTGCCCGAGGGCGCGCAGATCACCGAGGTTGAAGTCGCGCTGCCGCGCGGACATGGCTCGAAGCCCGTGCCCATGCTCGGCCACGTCACCTCGAGCTACCTGAGCCCGAACCTCGGCCGTTCCTTCGCGCTCGCGCTGCTGCGCTCCGGCCGCTCGCGCCGCGGTGCCGAGCTCTACGTGCCGCTCGAGGGCCGCGCCGCAAAGGTGCGAGTCGTCGAGCCGGTGTTCATCAAATGACGCATCTGTCGCTGCGCGGATCGGGCGAGCGTTTCTTCGCCGCGTGCGAGGCGGCGCTCGGCATGCGGCCGCCAACCGCGCCGAATACGGTCGCGTCCGCGGGCGGCAAAGCCCTGCTGTGGCTCGGCCCGGACGAGTGGCTGGCAATCGGCCAGGAAGCAGCGCCGCTGCGCGAGGCGCTCGCCGGCATTCACAGCTCGGTGGTCGACGTCACCTCGAGCCGCAAGTCTCTCGTCGTGTCGGGCGAGCGCGCCGAGGAGATCCTGTCGAGGGCGGCGACGCTCGACTTCTGCGTCGCGGCCTTCCCGGTCGACAGCTGCGCGCAGACCAACGTCGCGCGCACGCAAGGGATCATCTGGCGCCGCGGGGCGCTGGAGTTCGTGATCTACGTGCGGAGCTCGTTCGCGCCGTACCTGCGCGCGTGGCTGGACGACGCCGCGCAGGTCTAGAAGGTGTAGATTCCCCTCTCCGCTCCCAAGGCGGAAAAAACCTGTCCCTCAGAATCATGTGCCCCCTGAACACCCGGTTCGTTCGGTACTTCGCGGTAGTCCTTCTCGTGGGCTGCTCCGAACAGGGGCCGACAGTCCTCCTCGGCGACAGCATTATGGCGGCCATCAAGTCCGACGCGATCAACTTGGCGGTGAGTGGCGCAACACTCGCGGAAATCTGTAAGCAGGCGCGCAATGTCCCAGCATCCGCCAGGCTCGTAGTAGTCGAAGGCGGCATCAACGACATCCGTAACGGCCGGGGCGCACAGGTCATCGCGTACTACACCGTCATCCTTGCGACGATCCCTGGCAACGCATCCGTGCGCATGCTCGGCGTGTTGCCCGTCGAGGAGGGAAAGCTCGCGCCCGAATGGCTATCTGTCACGACAAACGAGAAGATCTCGGAACTAAACCGAAGGATCTTTGCCCTGTGCCGCGCGCGGCCAAACTGCTTGCCTCATCCCGTCTCGCCCTTCGAAACGACGGACGGCATCCACCCAACAGCGCGAGCGATCGAAGAGGTACGCAAAGAGATCATTCCGGTCGGCCTCGTCCAGCCGAGGCCATAGCCAGCTCCGGCCGATCTGGCGGGGTAACGGTATGGGTAGCGACTAGGTTACCCGTACCGCTACTCAACGTTTCAAGAGGTTATGACACGTGACTGGCGGAGAGAGAGGGATTCGAACCCCCGGTACCGCAAGCGGTACAACAGATTTCGAGTCTGCCGCAATCGACCACTCTGCCATCTCTCCGGGGTCGATTTTATCAGGCGCGGATGACTTGCTCGCCCCCCATATAGGGCCGAAGCGCACCCGGGATCGTCAACGAGCCGTCGGCCTGCTGGTAGTTCTCGAGGATCGCCACCAGGGTGCGGCCGACCGCAAGCCCTGAGCCGTTCAGCGTATGCACCGGCTCCGCCTTCCCCTTGTCGTTGCGGAAGCGAGCCTGCATGCGCCGCGCCTGGTACGCCTCGAAGTTGGAGCAGGAGCTGATCTCGCGGTAGGCGTTCTGCGCCGGCAGCCAGACCTCGATGTCGTAGGTCTTCGCCGCCGTGGCGCCCATGTCGCCGGTGCAGAGGGTGACCACGCGATAGGGCAGCTCGAGCTTCTGCAGGATCGCCGCCGCGTGCCCGGTCAGCACTTCGAGCAGCTCGTAGGACTTCTCGGGGTGAACGATCTGCACCAGCTCGACCTTGTCGAACTGGTGCTGGCGGATCATGCCGCGCGTGTCCTTGCCGTAGGAGCCCGCCTCCGAGCGGAAGCACGGCGTATGGCAGACGAATTTCAGCGGCAGCTTCTCGAGCGGCAAAATCTCATCTCTCACGAGGTTGGTCACCGGCACTTCGGCGGTCGGGATCAGGAACCACTTCTCGTCGCCGTGCGGCACCATGAACAGGTCCTGCTCGAACTTCGGCAGCTGGCCGGTGCCGAACGCGCTCGCCTGGTTCACCAGATAAGGCGCGTAGACCTCGGTGTAGCCGTGGTCGCGCGTGTGCACGTCGAGCATGAACTGGGCGATCGCGCGGTGCAGCCGCGCCAGCGCGCCTTTCATGACGACAAAGCGCGCACCGGTGATCTTCGACGCGGCGGCGAAGTCGAGGCCGCCGAGCGCCTCGCCGACGTCGACGTGGTCCTTGACCGGAAAGTCGAACTTGCGCGGCGCGCCCCAGCGCCGCTCCTCGCGGTTGTCCTCGGCTGAGGTGCCGACCGGCACCGACTCGTGCGGGATGTTCGGGATGCGGGCGAGGAAGTCCTGCAGGCCCGCCTGCAGCTTCTCCAGCCCCTCGCCCGACTGGTCGAGCGCCGCCTTCAGCTTCTCGCCCTGCGCGATCAGCTCGCCCGCGTCGATGCCGTTCTTCTTCGCCTGGCCGATCTCCTTGGCGAGCTTGTTGCGCAGGGCCTGCGCCTGCTCGACCGCGGTCTGCAGCTTCTTGCGCGCGTCCTCGAAGCCCTGGAATTGCGTCACGTCGAGCACGCCCGGGCCGCGCGTGGCGAGGCGCGTCGCCACCGCTTCGGGGTCCTTGCGCAGGAGCTGGATGTCGATCATTTCTTTTTCAGCTGCTCCAGTTTTTCACGGATCTTCGCCTCGAGGCCGCGATCGGTCGGCTTGTACCACTCGGGCACCGTCATGCCCTCGGGGAAATAACGCTGCCCCGCTGAATACGCCCCCGCCTCGTCGTGCGCATAGCGGTAGCCCTTGCCGTAACCGAGATCCTTCATCAGGCGGGTGGGCGCGTTCCTGATGTGCATCGGCACCGGGCGGGTGCCGTCCCTGGCGACGAAATCGCGGGCCGCATTATAGGCTTCGTAGATCGCGTTCGATTTCGCCGCCACCGCGAGGTAGATCACCGCTTCGGCGATGGCGAGCTCGCCTTCCGGGCTGCCGAGCCGCTCGTAGGTCTCGCAGGCATCGAGGCACAGGCGAAGCGCCCGGGGATCGGCGAGACCGACGTCCTCGATCGCCATGCGTACCACGCGCCGGCCGATGTAGAGCGGGTCGGCGCCGCCGTCGAGCATGCGCACCAGCCAGTAGAGCGCGGCGTCGGCGTCCGAGCCGCGCACCGACTTGTGCAGTGCCGAGATCTGGTCGTAGAACTGCTCGCCGCCCTTGTCGAAGCGGCGCAGGTTCTTCGCCAGCGTCTGCTCGACGAACGCACCGTCAACGTTTTTGTTTCCCGTATTCTCCAGAATCTCGACTGCGTTGAACAGCCTGCGCGCATCGCCGTCGGCGAATCCGATCAGCCGCTCCATCGCGCTGGCGTCGAACTGCATCCCGGTTCTATTGAGCAGCAGAGAGAGATCTTGAGAAGCCAATGGCTCGAGAACGTAGACCGCCGCCCTGGAGAGCAGCGCGCTGTTGACCTCGAACGACGGATTCTCGGTCGTCGCGCCGATAAACGTCACCAGGCCGCGCTCGACGAAAGGCAGGAAGGCGTCCTGTTGCGCCTTGTTGAAGCGGTGCACTTCGTCGACGAAGAGGATGGTGTGGCGCCCGGAATGTTCGAGCTCGGTCTCGGCCGTCTGCAGCGCTTCGCGGATGTCCTTGACGCCGCTGAACACCGCCGAAAGGGCAATGAACTGGGCGTCGAACGCCTTCGCCATCAGGCGCGCGAGCGTGGTCTTGCCCGAACCCGGCGGGCCCCAGAGGATCATCGAGTGCGGCTTGCGCGACTCGAAGGCGAGACGCAGCGGCTTACCCTGCCCGAGCAGGTGGCTCTGCCCGACCACTTCGTCGATCGTCTTCGGCCGCAGCCGCTCGGCGAGCGGCGCCGCGGGCTCGACGTGGAAGAGGGAGCTCACTGCGAGCCCCTCATTTTTCCCCTAGCACGTCTGCGCCTTTCGGCGCCTCGAAGCGGAACTCCTTGGCGTCGACCTTGGCGTTCGGCTCCAGGGTGAGGAAGCGCAGGATCGTGGTCTGCCCGAAGTTGTCGGTGAGCTCCATCGCCTGCAAGCCGGCGGCGTTGAAGCCCATGCGGATCTTCTCGAACCCGGCCTCGCGGTCCTTCGGCTTCGCGTCGAGCCACTCCAGGCCGTCCTTGGCGCCGGCATCGGCGAGCTCGAACGCGTTCTCGACGTCGGTCGAGCCGGCGAGCAGCGCCGCGGGCGTCGAGCCCAGCGCGCGCGCGAGCTTGCGCACCGTCACCTGGGCGAGGCCGCGGTCGTAGATCCAGACGCGATCGCCGTCGCCGACGATCACCTGGTCGACCGGCTTGTCGTAGACCCAGCGGAACTTGCCCGGCCGCTGGAAAGCGAAGCTGCCTTTCGACTCCTGGCTCAGGCGGCGGTCGCGGTCGTAGACCTTCTGCTCGAAGGTGCCGCGCGCGGTTTGCGTACCCTTGGCAAACGCCTTGAAGCGCTCGATCGCTGCGGCATTGACGATTCCACTGAAGAAAATCAAACCGAAGGCAATAAAACTTCTCATGCCGACAGCCTACTCGGCTTTCGCCGGTACCAACACCTCGCGGTTGCCGTTGGACTGCATCGGCGAGACCATGCCGGCCCGCTCCATGTCCTCGATCAGTCGCGCGGCGCGGTTGTAGCCGATGCGCAGATGGCGCTGCACCAGCGAGATCGAGGGACGGCGGGTGCGCAGCACGATCTCCACGGCCTGATCGTAGAGCGGGTCCTTCTCGCCCGCCGGCGCGTCGCCCTCCGCGCCGCCGACGCCGTCCATGGCCTCGGGCGGCTCCAGCACCTCGGTCATGTACTCGGGCTTGGCGAGCGAGCGCAGGTGCTCGGCGACGTTGTGCACCTCGTGGTCGGCGACGAAGGCGCCGTGCACGCGCTGCGGCAGGCCGGTGCCCGGCGGCAGGTAGAGCATGTCGCCGGAGCCCAGCAGCGCCTCGGCACCCGACTGGTCGAGGATGGTGCGCGAATCGATCTTCGACGACACCTGGAAGCCGATGCGCGCCGGGATGTTGGCCTTGATCAGGCCGGTGATCACGTCGACCGACGGCCGCTGCGTCGCGAGGATGAGGTGGATGCCCGCGGCCCGCGCCTTCTGCGCAAGGCGCGCGATCAGCTCTTCGACCTTCTTGCCGACCACCATCATCAGGTCGGCGAGCTCGTCGATGACGAGGACGATGTTCGGCATCGGCGTCAGCGCCTGCGGATTGCCGGTGTCGAGCGCGAACGGATCCTCGATCTTGCGCTCGGCGACCTTGTGGTTGTAGCCGGAGAGATTCCGCGCGCCGACGAAGTTGAGCAGCTTGTAGCGCCGCTCCATCTCGGCGACGCACCAGGTGAGCGCGTTCACCGCCTGCTTCATGTCGATCACGACCGGCGCGAGCAGGTGCGGGATGTCGGCGTAAACCGAAAGCTCCAGCATCTTCGGGTCGATCATGATCAGCCGGATGGACTTCGGCTCGGCCTTGTAGAGCAGCGACAGGATCATCGCGTTCAGCGCCACCGACTTGCCCGACCCGGTCGTACCGGCGACCAGCAGGTGCGGCATCCGCCCCAGGTCGACCACCACGGGATTGCCGGCGATATCCTTGCCGAGCGCCAGCGCGAGCGGCGAGTTGAGCGAGTGGTAGGCCTCCGAGCCGAGGATCTCCGAGAGGCGCACGGTCTGCCGGTTCGGATTGGGGATCTCCAGGCCCATGCACGACTTGCCGGGGATCGTCTCCACCACCCGGATCGACTGCACCGACAGCGCGCGCGCCAGGTCCTTCACCAGGTTGACGATCTGGCTGCCCTTCACGCCGACCGCGGGCTCGATCTCGTAGCGGGTGATGACCGGCCCGGGATAGGCGGCGAGCACCTTCACCGAGACGCCGAAATCGGAGAGCTTCTTCTCGATCAGCCGCGAGGTGAACTCCAGCGTCTCGGCGCTCACCTGCTCGGCGGTCTCGTGCTTCGCCTCGTCGAGCAGCTTGAGCGGCGGCAGCGGCGTGTCGGGCAGCTCCTCGAAGAGCTTCGCCTGCTTCTCCTTCTGCACCCGCACCGACTTCTTGATCGCGACCACCGGCGGCTCGATGCGCAGCGGCGGATGGTCCTCCTCGCGCCGCTTCTCGCTCTCGACCACCAGGCTGCGCTCCTCGCGCGCCAGCTCGCCCAGCTTGCGATCCTGGCGCCGCTCCCAGGCGCGCACCGCAAGGTCGTAGCCGACCTCCAGGCCGCGCCCGACCAGCTCCGAGACCGCGAGCCATGAAATGCCGGTGAACAGGCTGAAGCCGACCGCGGCGGTCGTCAGGAGCAGGAGCGTTCCGCCGGTGAAGCCGAGCCCCGTCGCCGCCGCGCGGCCGACCACGTCGCCGATGATGCCGCCGTGCACGGAGGGCAGCACGGCGCTGATCGACGCGAAGCGCAGGCTTTCGAGCGCCGCGCTGGCCGCCAGCAGCACGGCGAAACCGATCAGGGACACCACGAGCGGCCGGCGCTCGATGCCCCGGTAGGTCCACACGGCGACGGTGCCGGAGAGCGCCACCCACCAGTAGGCCGAGATGCCGAACAGGTAGAGGAGCAGGTTCGAGACCCAGGCGCCGACCACGCCGCCAGCGTTGCGCACCACGCCCCCGGTGGAGCTGTAGGACCAGCTCGGGTCGTCGCGGTGGAAGGTGAGGAAGATCAGCAGCAGGTAGACGGCGAGCGCGAACAGCACCAGCCATTTCGCTTCGCGCAGCAGTCCGACGAGCTTCGCAGGGAGAGGCGCGGCGGCTTTGTCGCTCATTTGGAGAGAGCGCAAAGGCAGGCCAGAATCCCTACTCCGGCAACATGATGGTGTCGCGCAGGACGATGCTCGAGCCGCGCATCTCGATGTAGCCGCCGGTCTGCAGGTCCTTCATCACCCGGCTCACCATCTCCCGCGAGGCGCCGATCATCTTGGCGATGTCCTGCTTCGGCAGGCGCTTGGTGACGATCTTCTCGCCGTCGACGTTCTCCGCCATGTCGAGCAGCAGGCGGGCGACCCGGCCGTAGACGTCGAGCAGCGCCAGGCTGCCGATCTTGCGGTCGGCCTCGCGCAGGCGGCGCACCAGGCCGCGCATCACCGCCTGGGTCATCTCGAAGTTCTCGGCCATGCACTTCTTGAAGTCTCGCTTGGCGATCGAGAGCAGCTCGCAGGGCTCGATGGTCACCACGCTCGCGGAGCGCGGCTCGTCGTCGATCAGGCCCATCTCGCCGAAGAACTCGCCCGGGCCGAGGATGCTGAGGATGACCTCCTTGCCGTCGGAGTCGCTCATCATCACCTTCAGGCGGCCCGACAGGATCATGTAGAGCGAGTCGATGGCATCGCCGCTCGCCATGATGGTGGTCGAGCGCGGCGCGCTCTTGCGCGTCACCACGGTGGTGAGCGTGCGCAGGTAGTCTTCCGGGAAGCTGATGAAGAGCGGAACCGTCTTCAGGACCGCCGTAGAGACCGCCGTCGCCATAGGGAAAATTTGCCTCCTGCCGGCGATTATAATGCGTGATCCAATTTGCCGTTCGCGCATCTAAATCCGAGCCAGCGAATGACCACGCGTCACCTCAAACTCCTGATCCTGGGCTCCGGCCCCGCCGGCTACAGCGCCGCGGTCTACGCCGCGCGCGCGAACCTCAAGCCGGTGCTGATCACCGGCATCGCGCAGGGCGGCCAGCTGATGACCACCACCGACGTCGACAACTGGCCGGCCGACGCCGACGGCGTCCAGGGGCCGGACCTGATGCAGCGTTTCCTGCGCCACGCCGAGCGTTTCGACACCGAAGTGATCGTCGACCACATCAAGTCGGTGAAGCTGACCGGGCGGCCGTTCGTCCTCGAGGGCGACGCCACCACCTACACCTGCGACGCGCTGATCGTTGCCACCGGCGCCTCGGCAAAGTACCTCGGCCTGCCCTCGGAGCAGAAGTTCATGGGCCGCGGCGTCTCGGCCTGCGCCACCTGCGACGGGTTCTTCTACAAGGGGCAGGACGTGGTGGTGGTCGGCGGCGGAAATACCGCCGTGGAAGAGACGCTCTATCTCGCCAACATCGCCAAGAGCGTGCAGCTCGTGCACCGGCGGGACAAGTTCCGCGCCGAGAAAATCATGCAGGACAAGCTGATGAAGCGCGTCGCGGAAGGCAAGGTCGGCCTGGTGCTCGACTCGGTGGTCGAGGAGGTGCTGGGGGACGGCAGCGGGGTGACAGGGATCAGGGTCAATCAGCTGAAGAGAAATTCAAAGAGCGACATCACCGCCAAGGGTCTCTTCGTCGCCATCGGCCATACCCCCAATACCGAGCTGTTCGCCGGGCAACTGACGATGGAGAACGGCTACATCGTCACCCGCGGTGGCCGCGAGGGGCTCGCCACCGCGACCAGCGTCCCCGGGGTCTTTGCCGCCGGCGACGTGCAGGACCACGTCTATCGCCAGGCAGTCACCAGCGCCGGCAGCGGCTGCATGGCCGCGCTCGACGCGGAGAAATTCCTCGATGGGCTGGCCACCTGAAGACGTAGACCCGCTTCCGGAAAGCAAGCGCGCCGAATTGCCGCGGCAGCGCCCGGCTCCCTATCCGCGACAGACCCGTCTCGACGAGCGCGCCACGCTGCAGGAGTCGCTCGGCCCCTTTTCGCCCGACGAGGCGATGGAGGCGGGAGAAGAGCTGCTGTTCGTCCGTCCCGGGGTATCGCGCCAGACGCTGCGCAAGATGCGCCGCGGCCACTGGGTCGTCGAAGCGAACCTCGACCTGCACGGCTTGACCCGGTCGGAAGCCGCCGCAAGCGTGACCGACTTCCTGCACCGCTGCACCGCGCAGCGCATGCGCTGCGTGCGCATCGTGCACGGCAAGGGGCTGGGGGTGCTGAAGGGAAAGCTGCGGAGGTGGCTGCCGATGAAGAACGAGGTCCTCGCCTTCACCCAGGCACCGGCCGCTCAGGGCGGCGGCGGCGCCTTGCTGGTCCTGCTGAAAAGCTAGACCGTCAGGCTGAGACCCTAAACGGCGGCTTCGTTCGTCTCGCCGGTGCGGATGCGCACCACGTGCTCGACCGAGGTGACGAAGATCTTGCCGTCGCCGATCTTGCCGGTGCGGGCGGACTTGACGATGGCGTCGATCGCGCTTTCGACCTGGTTGTTCGCCACCACCACCTCGATCTTCACCTTGGGCAGGAAATCGACCACGTACTCGGCGCCGCGATAGAGCTCGGTGTGGCCTTTCTGCCGGCCGAATCCCTTCACTTCGGTGACCGTCAGTCCGCTGACCCCCACTTCCGAGAGGGCTTCGCGCACTTCGTCCAGCTTGAAC
>Ga0137410_10002415_pt1 | contig 12723 bp, 8 predicted proteins | sample CZODoug1_16funga_FD_108878 | JGI IMG/M metagenome (GOLD analysis project Ga0137410, IMG submission 108878) | Vadose zone soil fungal communities from Angelo Coast Range Reserve, California, USA - CZODoug1_16fungal (Illumina Assembly) | ecosystem: Environmental > Terrestrial > Soil > Vadose zone... | reverse complement strand
TCGGAAGCGCAGATCACCTATGCGGCCACCGATGCCTGGGCGTGCCGCGAACTGTATCTACGCTTCCGGAGCCTGGGACTGCTCGCCTAAGCAACGCCCGGCAGCGGCATCGGTTTATCCGCGGAAAGCGTCATCCAGCCGCGAGCGATGCGGTACAACACCCACAGCCCCGTCCCGATCCACACCACCAGCGCCACCGGAATCCCGACGAACGTCACGAACGCCACGGCGCCCGCGAGCAACCACGCGAGCGCAAACCAGAACGTGCGGATCTGCCAGCCGAAATGCGAATCCAGCCACGTCCCGCGCACCTCCGCGCGCTTCGCGTAATTCAGAATCACCGCAATGATCGACGGCCAGCCCGTGAGAAAAGCGGTCAGCACCAGCACCGAACTCGCCAGGCCCGTGAGCGCGCTGAACGCGTGGAGGGCGTAGATCGCGTGGGTGAGGGTGATTAGGCCTTCGGTGGTGAGGCGGTTGGTGGTTTCGGAGGAGGGCGATGGAGAGGTCATGAGCTCATTGCATTTAAAGGGACTAGACTGGTGAGAATGGGATGCTGGATCAAGTGACAAGGTTTAAGAATTGTCCTGCACCTTTTGGCCGAGAGAAAGAATGCTTAAACAGATCAAGCAAGAAATTAGCAACGATCCGTATTTTCAGCAAAATTTTGCCAACGATGGCGAGCGTTTCGTTGCTTGGTATTTGAGGAGAGTGTTGCTGCGAGATGCCATATCGGCCCGCGATGACATCACTGATGGGGCGAACGACAAGCAAATGGACGCGGTTATCGTCGATGATGAGGATCGCCGTGTTCTCATCATACAAGGTAAGTTTATAGCAGCCGGCCAGGTAGATTCAGAGCCCCTGCGTGAAGTCTTGGGGGCGTGGATCCGTCTTCAAGATTTGGCGTCATTGCAGCAGGATTGTAACGACAAACTCAAACTGAAGCTTGAAGCGGTACGTAAGGCGCTCGATGATGAATACCGGGTGGACTTCGAGCTCCTTACAACGGGAACGCTGACTGACACGGCGCGGGCTGACTTAAAGGCCTTTTCGGAACGACTCGAGGACTTCGACGAATTATCGGCTAGCCTTCAATTGGTCGACACGGAGGTTCTAGAAACTCGTTTGGCAGAGGCAGAAGCGCAGGAGCTTCCGTCTTTGAATCATGAAGTATCGCTGGACCCTACGAAGACGTTGGTCACGGGCTTGGGAAACGCAAAAACAATAATGACCATCCTGCCACTCAAAGAATGTTTACGTCTTCCTGGCATCACCGATGGGCGATTGTTTCGTAAGAATGTCCGACAATCGCTCGGCGCCAACAATCGAGTTAATAAGGCACTTCGTGCGACCATAAACGGAGAAAGAGTTCGCGATTTCTTTTTCTACCACAATGGTGTCACTGCGATTTGCGACGCTGCCGAATATAACGCGGAGAAGGGAACGTTGGCAGTGAAAGGACTAAGCGTAGTCAACGGATGTCAATCCTTGTCCACGATCTATTCCGTTTCCGAACGCGTACGTTCTTCGGAGGCAAAGGAGGCAAATATTCTGTTTCGGTTTTACGAGATACCGGATCGAGCGCTTGCAGATCGCATTAGCATTAACACGAACTCGCAAAGCGCGGTCAAGCCCCGCGACCTTCGAAGCAATGACAAAGTAATGGTTGGACTAAAGCGAGCATTCGAGACCCGCTACCCCGATGGTTTTTTCATGACCAAGCGGGGCGAGGAGCGCCCAGCAGACAAAGACGAGCGAAAGACTGTTGACGCTGCTGTTCTCGCCAAGATGCTCATGGCCTGGCATTGCCAACGACCCAATATTTCCTACAACGAGAAGAAACTCTTTGATGAGTATTACAAAGTGCTTTTCCACACTGGATACGACCCCGCCTCGATTCTGGCGCTTCAGACATGGTTAGACGCAATTGATGACGCATGGCCAAATCTGGCGTTAAACGATGTGCTGAAGGCTGGCCGCGCCTATGTGAAATTTCACCTTCTGTTCTCCGTATCATCGATCATCGCAGCCATAAATAAGCAGCCGACTCTCGTACCTGAGCCGAGTGCAACACTGAAAGCTGCGCAGAATTCAGGCGACTTACTTCCATTGGCCGCCAACTGCCTAGAGAACGCAATGCAGGCGGCGATAAACCAGGCGCAAATTAGTGGGAAGGTATTCAGTCCACAGAATTGGCTGAAAACTAACGCCAGCGTTCAAGGCGAGACACTTGTAGCTGGGACTGTAGCGGGGATGTTGCCAGGTTTCCCCAATTGGAAAGTCATATCTGACCTGGTGAAAGTGTCAGCATCTGTGATGTCAAATCGATGGTCAGCGGAGTGAAATACTCTCTTCATGATCAGGTTAGCAATTCCGTCACTCGCGGGGGGAGCGAATCCTACGATATGCCTCTGAAGCCATCCATGAGGTCACCATCTTTTGGAACGGAATGTCGTTCATGAAACGCACGAAGATGTCCTCGTTCTGATCCATACGTTCGACAAGAAGTTTTTCAAGCAAATTCTTGAACACGAGCTCAAACTTGTCCTCCGGGTTCACGATCGCCGCCTGCTTGAGACTTTCATCTGAAACAGCAGCCTCAACCATCTGATCGAAGAACAATTGGTCTGCCTGGTTGAAATCCGTGCCAAAGCGTTCGTTAACTAGATCAATCAAGCGTGAAAGCGGCACCGGCTCACGCGCTGCTAGACCGCTGCCGACCTCCGTGGGCCCATCGAGCGGCTGCGCGTATTCCTTGCTGAGACTGATCGACCCTTCGCTGATCTTCTGCAAGCGGTAATACTCCAGCCGTACCTCGTCGTCGAACTGATACGCGGGTCCGCCTTTTCGCCGAGGCAGCTTCGCCGCCAGGTGCCTGAGAAAAACGTAGGCGCGTTCGAGGTCGGAGTCCTGGTACGGAATTACCTGGCTAAGGAAGGCATACAGATTCCGAAATGCCAGTAGCTTTCCACGCCAAAGCTCGACTTCTTCCTCGTTTTCGGTGCGTCGCGCTGTAAATCGTGACACTGCGGGGTCCAGGGCCGCATTCATAGACTGGTGATCGAGAGCACTCTGTCGTTCCTTGGGCTTGAAGTAGACGGCGCAAAACCGCTCAACCTCTTCCGGCAGGTATATACCCGACGAATCCAATTCACCCTTGATTGCATACATACGCGCCGGGTCGACTTCCTCACCCATCTCGGCGCCTTCGTAGTACGTGGCAAATGCCTCGCGAATTTCCTCGCGCTCATTCACGAAATCGAGAACGAAAGTATCTTCCTTCAGGGGGTGGATACGGTTCAGTCGTGACAGGGTCTGCACAGCTTGAATACCCGCGAGCCTCTTGTCCACGTACATTGTGTGCAGCAACGGCTGATCGAAGCCCGTCTGGTACTTCTCAGCGACCAGCAGCACTTGGTATTCGGTCGTCGTGAACTTCTCGGGAAGCTCCTTCTCCCGTATACCGCGATTCATGCCCTCTTCCGTGTACGCGACACCCGGTAACTTGTCATCTGGCACGGTTCCAGAGAACGCTACAAGTGTCTTGATGGGGTACCCTTTCTCCTTGATGTACCCATCGAAGCTCTGCTTGTAGCGTACGGCCTCCAGCCTGGAGCCAGTCACCGCCATCGCCTTGGCGCGACCGCCAATCTTGTGCCGGGTGACCGTATTAAAGTGCTCGACCATCACCTCGGTTTTCTGCGCGATATTGTGTGGATGCAACCGCATGAAGCGCGCTAGCGCCAATGCCGCCTTCTTACGCTCGACGTTAGGGTCGTCCTCACAGGCTTTGAGTAGCTTGAAATAGGTTGCGTACGTCGTGTAGTGCTTGAGCACATCTAGGATGAACTCCTCCTCGATCGCTTGGCGCATCGTGTACCGATGCGCTGGCTGTCCATCCCGACCGAATACGGCAAGCGTCTTGTGCTTCGGCGTCGCGGTAAACGCAAAAAAGCTCAGATTCGCCTGGCGGCCGCGCTTGGCCATGCTGCGGAATAGTTCCTCCATAGCCTCACTGCCTTCCTCGGCTGCTTGCTTTTTGGCTTCTTCGCGGAGCCCTTCACCTCCGAGCACCTCCTTTAGGTCGGTCGCCGTCTCGCCACCTTGCGAGCTGTGGGCCTCATCGACGATGACGGCGCAGCGCCGGGTGGTAAGCGTTCCAGTGCCGGCAGTGCCGCGCTCCTCCGCCATTTTTAGCAATTGCTTTGAGACGAATGGGAACTTTTGCAGCGTCGTGATAATCACCGGCACCGCATTCTCAAGCGCTTCGGCGAGCTGCCGAGAGCTCTCGTCTATCCTCTGGACCACACCACGCTTGTGCTCGAACTGGTAGATCGTATCCTGCAACTGCTGGTCGAGCACCACGCGGTCGGTCACAACGACCACGCTGTCGAAAACGCGCTGGTTGTCCGCATCGTGGAGCGACGCAAGCCGATGTGTAAGCCAACCGATGGTGTTGCTCTTGCCGCTGCCGGCCGAGTGCTCGACGAGATAGTTGTGGCCCACGCCCTCGCTGCGCGCTGCCTCCACCAGCATGCGCACTGCCTGCAATTGGTGGTAGCGGGGAAATATCATCGACTCGGTTTTAACCTTGCGACCCTGTTCGTCGCGCTTTTCATCGATCTGTAGATGGATAAAGCGAGCAAGGAGGTCGAGCAGGCTGTCTCGCTGCAGCACCTCTTCCCACAGATACGCCGTGCGGTAGGTTCGCCCTACTGGATCGGGTGGGTTTCCGGCGCCGCCGTTGCTACCCTTATTAAAGGGTAGAAAGTGTGTCGCCGTACCCGCCAGGCGGGTGGTCATCAGCACCGACTCGGTATCCACTGCGAAGTGAACCAGCGTACGTCGCTTGAACTCAAAGATCGCCTCGCGTGGGTCGCGGTCCTTCTTATACTGCCACCTAGCATTCTCGACCGTCTGGCCAGTGAGCGGATTCTTCAGCTCCAGCGTGGCGACAGGGATGCCATTCAGGCTTAATGTGACGTCGAGGGACTTCTCGGAGCGTGGTGAGAAGTGGAGCTGCCGGGTCAGTCCCACTCGATTTGCGGCGTAGCGGGCCTCCAGTTCCGGATTCAGTTCGTGCGCGGCCTTGAAGAACGCGGCATGAAGTGTTCGCCCATAGCACTTGAAACCGTGACGCAAAGTCGCAAGCGCGCCGTTCGCGTCCATCCACTTGCACAGGTCGCCGAGGATCTGCTCGCCAGTCTTCTCCCCGTGGAGGGCCTCCAGCTTGGCCCATTCCTTCGGTTGCGTCTCGCGGATGAAGGCGAGTACCACCTCGGGGAAGATTGCACGTTCGCGGTCGAAACCCTCATCCGCAATCCTCACGTAACCGCTCTGAAGTAGGTGCGCTTCGATGACAGTCTCGAAGGCGGCTTCGGAGTGGCGCGACTCCTTCATCACGCCATCTTCGCTAGTTTTTGCCGAAGCCACCATACGACGATCTGGCAATACGGTGCCAAGTCCCCGGGGCCATGCACTCGCTCATGGATGGCGTGCTCGATTCGAGCGCGGGGAACCGGTTTCTCTACACTCCACCAGTCGAGCAAAGCAGAGAGTGCACCCTTCCGGTTGTTCTTCAACACAGGGAGATTGAGGTTCAACACGTCGTTCAATTGGACATTGAAAACGACGTCATCCGCGTGGATCGAGCCATCCAGCTCGTATCGAACGCGGGTCTCGATGTGATGGATCGGGTCGGCGGGGTTCCACTGGAGAGCGCTGTCCCCCTTCTTCGTGTCGCAATGCTGCAGGTGACCCGGCTGTCCTTCCCCGCCGAGGCAGGCACCGAGCAGGTTCCGGTAGTGGAGCTGTCGATCCTGGTGACGAGCCTGGCACAGCCAATGCTCAATTTTCATGCTGTTTGGCCCATTGTGGATGCGGCCCATGCAGTAACAGCACAGCCCACGCTGCTCGGCAACAAGCGCGTGCCGCAGATCGGCCTTCCCCACGTAGTTGTCATAGTCGCAATGTGGCGTCAGGCGATGTTGCGTGAGGCTCACCGGTTCAAGTCCTTTGGTGATCGCCCTCACTCCTTGCCCTCCATGAAGTCGAGGAGAGTTCTGATCTGAGTAACTTCGGGGTCATCTTCGCCCAGCTGCTCGACGAGCTGGGCCAGCAGTCCGCGGGCACTCCCGAAACTCTGCTTGCCGACTTCCTGCGAAATCAGCGAGAGCAGCGCTTTGACCTCCTGTGCACGCGGGTCCGCTTCCATGATCTCTTCGAGCACCCGGCTCGCGTCCATTCCGAACGAATGGGGCGGCGAGTGGACCTCACCATTTGAGATGATCTGAATCCGGTCGTGATCGACCTCGCCGATTACCTGCGGTGAATGGGTCGTCGCGATGAATTGGCAGCGCGGAAAAACCCTCGTGAGATTGCGAACGATCTGTCGCTGCCACTTGGGGTGCAGGTGCAAATCAATCTCGTCGATCAGCACGACCGCATCAGCGTCACTCAGTGGATCGTCCAACGATGGATTTGCTTGCGAAAGACGCCGAGCGAGGTCTAGGACCAAAGCCAACATGCCTCGCTCCCCATCCGACAACTGACTTACGTCAAGAGTAATCCCACCCTGGTTGATCACGAGGTGCGAGGAGTTTGTGCCAACGGGCCGAAGGTTTTCAAAAGCGGGGAGAAACCGCGCGATCGCTGGCCGCAGGATGTCTAGGTGCCGCGCCGCTACGCCACGTTCTCTGGCAAGGGCTTCCTGCGCGCGCATCCAGTCAGCGAATTGCGCAACGTACATCGGTCGGGGAACAAGGGCCTCAGCGTACGCGGCTGATTTACCTCCCACTGCCCTCGACTTCGAGGTGCTGACATAAGAGGCCACAGATCGATTGGTCGAGAAGAAGACGCAGTTTGGGGCTGCCGCGGCGGAGCGCGCGGCGTTTTTGAATTCTGCCTGTGATGGGGCGAACCCATCGGAATCAGATACGCCGTGAGATTCCTCAAGCTCGCGGAGGAGATTGCGCGCTCTGTCGCGCAGCCGTTCTGAATTCAAGATCTCCCGTCGGAGTCTATCGAGATTCTCAACGTCATCCGCGGCAAATGCCTCCCGCCACTGGCGTCGGGTGAATCGAAACTTATCGAGGCCAATAGCCAAAGATAATTCCGCGTCAAGGAACGGGAAGCCACTACGTATGTCGCCAATGGCAAACGACATCGCCTTGGCCCGCGAGTCAGTCATCGACGGCAAGATTCGAGAGATGCAAACTCGGAGCGCGTCTAAGACACTGCTCTTCCCGACGCCGTTCACCCCGACGATCAGATTGAATCCCGGCTGGAATCGGAACTCAGCCGACTCGATCGCCCGGAGATTGGCTAGCTTGAGCGACGTAACTCTCACGCTACACTCTCCACGTCGATCTGGCCTGTTACCGCGGCGGCGATGAGTGCAGCACGATGCTCCTTGAGTAGGACGGTGGTGAGTTCAGTCGCGGCACGCAATTCGTCCAGCTTATCGGTCTCCGTCGCAATGTGGGCAACGATTGCGCGTTGCTCGCTGAGCGGAGGCACAGGTAGGAAGACCTCAAAGAAACCTTCCGGATATAAACGCAGCCGAGACGACCACACGCCCTTCGAATATCGAGTGACCTCCTCGGCGAAGACCGGAAGGCGCACCAGGGCGTCGACGTACCTTGATTCGAGTCTCGCTCCGAGCTGATACACGTTGTAAGCAGGACTAACGATGCCGTTTACTAGTGATACACCCATTGCGCCCATCCATGCCCACAAGGTGTTAATGACGAGATCGCCAGAGAGACAGATCTTGTATCCCTCAGTCGTCTCCGCTTCAAACATGTTTACGTCCTTTTCCGACCGAGGACTCACGCCGGTGAGGTGTGAAACAGTGAGGAGTTCTTCCTCGCCCGTTTCGGAGCGCTGATCGCGTTCTCTAAAGAGCCATCTCGCGCGTTCAATCTCCCAGTGAGCCGGAATCTCGCCGAGCCAAGGAACACCGGAGTCGCGGAGGGGAGAGCGGGGATCGAGGCCGCGAGTGACGGCACGGGTTATGAGCGCCCGGCGCTTCTCGGCTAAAAGCCCGAGCACACGCTCCTTCGCCGCTACCAGCGAATCGAGGCGCGCTGTCTCTTGATCTAGGTGTGCTGTGATTGCGCTTTGCTCACCAAGCGGCGGTAAAGGCACCTGTACCGACCCAAACGGCTCAATATTTATCGTGTCTCTGGTGGAACCGCCAGCTGCCAGAAGGATTTGTTCCTGACTGCTCCGACCGACAAGCAAATAGAGCAAAAACCTTGGAGATACTGTCGCGCGATTTGGAGATATCTTGATACAGCTCGACGCGATGAGGCCACGCTGGAAATCATCCGGAACCAACCCACACTTTCCGATCGTAGCGCCAGTCTTGGCTACAACAATATCTCCTCCCTCGATTGCGCTTCGCCTTAGTTCCGACCATTTTTCCTCTGAGATGTAGACGAAGTCCGCATTGGAGAGGTTCCCTGAAAAGTCCAAATCGCCGACGCGCACCAAAGGGATGCCTTCCGAAACGTACTCTTCAGCCTTCAGCTGAGTCCCGAAGGGCCCGTCAACGATGGCAAACGGCTTAGGGGCGGCGAGAAACTTGAGCCGCATTACTTGCCAATGCGCCGGGATTTCTCCAAGACACTGGACTCCGCTTGATTTGAAGGCAATACCAGACCGCACGCTCACTCCGTCACCTCCCGGAGGAGTCTGAGGATTTCTTCTTCGGCCAGCTTTAGCTCAGCATCGATCTTCTCCAGAGATCGTGGCGGCGTGTACTTGTAGAAGTGGCGGTTGAAGTTGATCTCGTACCCTACCTTGTCCTTGCTGCGATCCATCCAGGCGTCCGGTACGTGGACCTCCACCTCGCGCTCGAAATAGGCGTCGATGTCGTTCTTGAGCGGCACGTTTTCGAAATCGCGGAGGTCGGCGTCGGGCTCATGCCCGTCATCATTCCCTCCCCGGGCGACCGGCTGGGCCTCGGGGTCCTTCTGTGTGAAAACGCTACGGAAGAGCTTTTGCTCGGTCCCCTTCCAGGAGGACTTGCGCATGTGCAGCACGCCCTCTATGCGAGCCCACACCGTGTTCCAGTCACGCTTCGGTTCGCGACCCAGCACCTTGTCGATGGCCTGCACGTCATCGAGCAAGTGCGGGCAAGCATCGAGGAACCGGGTCTTGTCTTCGAGGGTCATCTGGTAGCGCAGGCGCAAGGGCCTCTCGACGGTCACGCGGGTATAACCGAAATCCGCGTTGTCGAACGTTTTGGAGGTCTCACCATCGATCTGTCGACCGTAGACCTTAACAATCTCTGTGATCTGCTTACTTGTAATGTGGCGGCGTTTGTCGCCGAGGCTGCGCTTGTTGTCCTCACCACCACCTGCGGCCCACACGTCACGCGCATCGAGCAGCTGGATCTTACCCTTGCGGCGCTTTTCCTTGCGGTTGGTGACGATCCAAACATACGTGCCGATGCCGGTGTTGTAGAACATCTGCTCCGGAAGGGCGATGATGCCCTCGAGCCAGTCGTTCTCGATGATCCACTTGCGGATGTCGCTTTCGCCCGAGCCCGCGCCGCCGGTGAAAAGTGGTGAGCCGCTGAAGACGATAGCGAGCCGCGACCCTTGCTTTTGTTCCGCCGGGCGCACGGGCTCGCGCTTGTCCCACATGTGCTGTAGGAAAAGGAGTGAACCGTCGTTCACGCGCGGCAGCCCAGCACCAAAGCGGCCGTCGAAGCCGCGCTTGTCATGCTCCTGCTGAATATCCTTCTGCTGCTTCTTCCAGTCCACACCAAAAGGTGGATTGGTGAGGAAGTAGTCGAAGGTCTCACCTGCGAACTGATCCTCGGTGAAGCTGTCACCGTAGCGGACGTTGTTGCCCGTGCCGTTATGATCTACCTGCTTCATCAGCATGTCAGATGCCGCGGTGGCAAAGGCACGCTTGTTGTAGTCCTGCCCGTAAACGTAGAGCTTCGCCGCACCATGGTGTTCGCGCAGATAATTCTGAGCTTCTGCCAACATGCCGCCGGTGCCACAGGCTGGGTCGAGGAGCTTGCGTACGGTGCCAGGCGTCGCGAGTAATTTGTCATCGTTGATAAACAAGATGCTCACCATGAGCCGGATGACTTCGCGCGGAGTGAAGTGGTCGCCAGCGGTCTCGTTAGCAAGTTCGTTGAAGCGACGGATGAGATTCTCAAAGATGAGCCCCATCTGCTCGTTAGGCACTTCCTTCGGGTGGAGGTCCACGTCGCAGAACTTGGAAACGACCAAGAACAGGATGTTCGCCTCGCGCATCCTCTCGATCTCGTTCTCGAACTCAAAGAAGTCGAAGATGTCGCGCACGTTCTTCGAGAAGCCTTTGATGTAGCTGACGATGTGCTTCTCGATGTTGTCGGGGTCGCCTTTCAGTTTCTCGAAGTCGAGAGGGGAGTGATTGTGGAAGCGCTGTCCGGCGGCGTTATTGAGATTGGTGTCGAGCGCGTCGCCTTCGAGCTTGCCGCCCTTGCGCTTGGCGTGCTCGGCCAGAACCTTGGCTTTCGTCGGTGCAAGCACGCAGTCGAAACGACGGAGCACGGTCATGGGAAGCATGACGCGTTCGTACTGCGGGGGTCGATAGGGACCGCGAAGGAGATCGGCGATTTGCCAGATGAGGTTCGCGAAGTAGTTATGGTCGGGCATTTGTTATCCGATAACGGAGCGCATCTGGATTGTTATTAGACGCGCCTGGATACTCGGTTGGGGTCGGGGGATAGGTATTCAGCGCATCGCGCTGAAATCGAGCTCGATTCCGCCCACTACCGCGCCGTCACAGGAGGCGCGATCGGATGCGTAATCAGATCTTAGTGGCCAGATCATTGATGATTGCCGCCCAATCATCTGTGGATATCTCAATCGGTACAAAAACAGTCGTTCCGGTTATATTCATCGCCGCTGAGACGCTCGCGGCCGAGCTCTTCTTCAGGATCGGCCACGATTTCTTCGCGCTATCCATGTACAGCTGGCGCGACGGGTCGCCGAGTGGATGAATACGAAAAGGAAGTCTCCACTTTTCGGGCCAAATATTGGCGACAATTTCTGTTGCGTTAGGCTCGGAATATACGAGAAACAGCGTGGTAAAGGAGTGTGTTTCATTGCAGTAAAGAAGTCCGAGAGAGCCAGCTTTCATCCTCTTTGACTTTGTGATTCGGGCCTTCATATCGGATTCCGAGGTTTCTGCAACCGCCCACATCCGAGCGCCAACCCCTGCCCAGATGTTCGTAAGGCTCTTCGAGGCAAAGCAGAACAACTCCATTGGCCCTCCCGAGTCTGCTCCCTAAGGCGGAGGAAAGGATACCATCGGGAACAGCATCCCCACCGCCTGCAGCCTCTGAAGTAGGTACCATCGCTGCTCCAGCCAACAATCACAGAGTTGGCTCGCGTCCGTGATGCCAAAAAAAGCGGGCGCCCTCAGGCGCCCGTCTCGTTTAAACGCAGAATCTAGTTCGTCTTATGCCACTTTCCTCCCGACCCACCCGAACAGCGCCGCCACTCGGCTTTCCTTCCCCTGCTCTTCCGCAGGCGCTTCCACGCGGCGGTTCTCCTCCGCCATTTGCTGGCGGTGGTAGTCGAGCTGTTGCTGGTGGACGTTCTGCTGGTCTCTGTTCCGGGGCGCTGAGCGCTGTTCCTGACGGCGGCCGTGGTCTTGACGCTGGCCTTGGCCTTGGCGCTTACCTTGACCTTGGCCCTGGCGCGGCTGGGACGGGGATTGCGGACGACCCCCGCGTTCGGATCTTTGCTGGCCGCCGCCCTGGTTGCGCTGTGCGCTGCGCGATTTTTCCGGGCGGCGCGGCTGGTTCGACGGGCGGTTGCCGCGGCGCTGCTGCGGCTCGGGCTGGGCGTGGCGGTAGCCTGCGCCCGGCTCGAAGCCCGGGATGATTTTCTGCTCGATCTGCTTGCCGGTGAGCCGCTCGATGTCACGGAGCAGCGTCCGGTCTTCGCCCGACACGAGCGACACCGCCTGGCCCGATTCCCCCGCGCGGCCGGTGCGGCCGATGCGGTGGACGTAGTCCTCGGCGACGTGCGGCAGGTCGTAGTTGACCACGTGCGGCAGGGACTCGATATCGATGCCGCGCGCGGCGATGTCGGTGGCGACGAGCACCTGCAGCTCGGCGTCCTTGAAGCGCTTCAGCGCCTTCATGCGCTGCGGCTGGCTCTTGTTGCCGTGGATCACCGCGGTCTCGATGCCGTCGTTCTCCAATTGCTCGGCGAGGCGGTTCGCGCCGTGCTTGGTCCGGCAGAACACGAGCACCTGCTGCCAGTTGCCCGTCTTCACGAGGTGAGCGAGCAGCTGGCGCTTGCGGTCCTTGTCGACCGGGTGCGCGACCTGGCTGATCAATTCGATCGGCATGTTGCGCTTCGCGATTTCCACCGTGACCGCGTCGTGCATGAAGCCGGCCGCGAGCGTGCGCACTTCCTCGGGGAAGGTTGCGGAGAAGAGCAGGTTCTGGCGCTTCGCGGGCAGGAGCTTGAGGATGCGCCGGATGTCGTGGATGAAACCCATGTCGAGCATGCGGTCGGCCTCGTCCAGGACGAGGATCTCGACCGCGCGCAGATCGATGGTGCGCTGCTCGACGTGATCGAGCAGGCGGCCGGGCGTGGCGACGACGATGTCGACGCCGCGGCGCAATTCGCCGGCCTGCGGGCCGAAGCCCACGCCGCCGTAGATCACGGCGGTGCGCAGGCGCATGTGCTTGCCGTA
>Ga0137410_10002414_pt1 | contig 12729 bp, 12 predicted proteins | sample CZODoug1_16funga_FD_108878 | JGI IMG/M metagenome (GOLD analysis project Ga0137410, IMG submission 108878) | Vadose zone soil fungal communities from Angelo Coast Range Reserve, California, USA - CZODoug1_16fungal (Illumina Assembly) | ecosystem: Environmental > Terrestrial > Soil > Vadose zone... | reverse complement strand
CGGCGGCGGGGGAAAGCGAGGCCGCGATCTCACGCTCGGCGCGCTCCGCCTGCTCCGCAGGCTGCACCTCCGCGCGAACTCCCTCCTGATTGGCCCTGAACCGGACGACCACCCGGCCCGCCGGAGCTTGATACGCGATCTCCTCGTCCTGCTCCCCGGTGAAGCTCGTGGCGGCGTACGCGGGCATCAGCTCGGCGATGGCCGACACGATGTGCGCGCTGCTGAGCGTGCGCTTGATCAGAGGAACCAGCGCCGGCCCCGGGCCCTCGAGGATCGCCACGGACCCGGTCTCGAGCACCAGCAGGTCCGCGCCTCTTTGGAAGAGCACGTCGATGAAAGCGTCGAGTCTCGGCATCGTCAGCGCTCGAAGAGCTCGGCCTCGGCGAGGACCATCTCGGCCTCGGCGTCGGGGCTCGGACGCACCTGGCGGAGCTCGGCGCGTTGCCTGCGCACGATCGCCAGGAGCTGCCGGTTCTCCTCCTCGAGCAGGACGATTTCGAAGGCGAAATGCACCATCGTCCTCAGGCTGGTGTTGTCCCACGGCTTGCGAATGAAGCGGTAAACCTCGCCTTCGTTGATGGAGCGAACCACGATGTCGGGGTTCTGGTCGGCCGTCAGCATCATCCGGAGGACGTGCGGATGCCGCTCGCGAACGGACTTGAGGAACTCGATGCCCGACATGCCGGGCATGTTCTGGTCGGAGATGACCAGCTGCACCGGATGGGTGGCCAGCGTTTGCAGCCCTTCCTCGCCGGTTCCCGCGCCGAGGACCGTGTAACCGGCCGCTCCCAGGAGTCGGGCAAGAGCGCTCCGGACCTGCTCATCGTCGTCGACGACGAGGATGGTGCGAGGAGGCAACACCTTCATCTCGGAATCCCCCTCGCCACGCGTCAGGCCGCCTTGGTCGCGAGCCTGACCCGGAAGACGGCGCCGCCGCCCTCCCGATCCAGGACCTGCGCCCTGCCGGCGTGCCCTTCGGCCACCAGCTTGACGAGATAGAGGCCGAGGCCGAACCCCTTCCGCGCGCCGCCCTTCTTCGCCTCGACCGAGCCGAACTTCTCGAACATGCCCGCCTTGAGCTCCGCGGGGATGCCGGGTCCGCGATCGGCCACGTCGACCTCGACCGCGTCGAGCAGATGGCGCACGGTGACGGAGACGTCCCTCCCGCCGGGCGTGTATTTCAGCGCGTTGCCGAGCAAGTTCTCGATCGCGCGGCGCACCAGCTTCCCGTCGAGAGAGGCCTTCGCGTGCCCCTCCACCGCGGTGGACACCTCGACGCCTTTCCGTCGTGCCACGGCAGTCAGCGTCGCGACTGCCTCGCCGAGCAGGCTTCCCAGATCCACCGACGACCTCGTGATGGGCAGCTGCCCTTCCTCGAGGAGCCGGATCTGCAGGGACTCTTCGAGCGATTTCAGCATCGCGTCGGCGCCGCGGAGCGCCGCCCGGGCGTCCTCGCGCGACTCGCCGTCGGGCAGCTCGTCGATGAGGATGCTCAGGTGCGCGATGATTCCCGAGAGCGGGCTTCGCAGGTCGTGCACCATGAGAGAGAGCATCTCGTCTTTGGCCGTCTGCAGCGTGGTGAGCTTCTTCAGTTGCAGGCGGATGAGCATGTCCTGCGCCCGGATCTTCAGGAACGAGCGGACGCGGAGCAGCAGCTCGCGGCGGTCCACCGGCTTCGCGAGGAAATCGTCGGCGCCGGCCTGCAGCCCCATGTTCTTCTGCTCTTGATCCGAGAGGGCCGTGATGAGGAGGACGGGCAGGAAGGACTGCAGCTGCATCTCCTTCACACGCTTGCAGACCTCGTACCCGGTCATCCCGGGCATCATCACGTCGAGCAGGACGAGGTCGACGTTTTCCCGCTGCAACAGCTCGAGGGCCGCGGCGCCGTTCTCGGACTCGAGGATGCGGTACTGATCGCGCAGCATCGCCCGGACCAGGGTGCGGTTCCGCTCCTCGTCGTCGACGATGAGAACGCACGCGCGACCATCCATGGATTCCACCCTCGCCTTGGGTTTCACCTGCGGGCAAAAAAAAGCCACGATGACCAGACGCTCCGCGGAGCGACAAGGGAGTGAAGGGAGGGTCATGTGGGTGCACCACGGAGCTTCCCGGCTCTGCTACAGTGGCCGGGCATGAAGCTGAGCGGCGACGCGGAGGGGCTCGCAGCGCTGAAATCCTTCCAGGAGGGGAACCGGGACTATCTCAAGTTCCTCATCCAGGAGGCGACGTCCGTGTTCGAGCACCACGTCGACTTCAAGGGCCCCGACGGAACGCAGTTCCGGCTCGTCCACGACGTGCGGACCGGTGAGTTCCGGGTCGAGAAGAAGGCGACCTGAGCCGCGGCGCGAGATCGAGGAGCCCTACCTGCTCCGGCGCGAGGCCGACGGATACCGTCAGGGCTGCTTCACCACCCGGCCGCCCTTCACCACCAGCGAGACGCGTTCCACCGCCGACGGGTCTTGCAGCACGTTGCCGGGGACCGCGATCACGTCGGCCAGGAACCCGGGCGAAAGCTTCCCGATGCGATCGTCCATCTGCAGGAGCTTCGCGGCGGCGATGGTGCCCGCTTGCAGCGCCTGCGCCGCCGGCATGCCGTTGCGGATCATGAGCGTGATCTCGTGCGCGTTGAACCCGTGGTGCGATACGCCGGAGTCGGTGCCGAGGGCGATGGGGATGCCCAGCTGCACGGCGGTGCGGAACGTGTTCGCCAGCGAGGACGCAGCCTGCAAGGCCTTCTCCGCGACCAGCGGCGGCAGCTTCTTCTCGCGCGCGCGGCGCTCCACGTTCTCCACCGCCATCAAGGTGGGCACGTAGACGACGCCCCGCCGCTTCATCTCCGCCAGGGTCTCGGGCTTGAGGAACGATCCGTGCTCGATGGAATCCACGCCTGCCGCGATGGCGATCTTCGCCGCCGCGTCGCCGTGGCAGTGGGCCGCCGCCTTCTTGTGCCAGAGGTGCGCCTCGTCGACGATGGCGGCGGTCTCCTCGGGCGTGAGCTGCGGTACGTCCACCGGATCCGACAGCGAGAGCACGCCGCCCGAGGGCATGAGCTTGATCACGTCCGCGCCGTACTTGAGTTGCCAGCGCACGGCGTCGCGGCACTGGTCGGCGCCGGCGCAGATTCCCTGCTCCACGCCTTTGAGAACGAGGTGCGCTGGAGGGGCGGGCGAGCCATCCGCGTGGCCGCCGCGCGTGCCTATCGCGTTCTCCGAGACCAGCATGCGCGGGCCGTCCGCGAAGCCCAGCTCGATTCCGCGCTTGAGCCCGAGATCGGTCAGGTCGGAAGCGCCCAGGTTGCGGACGGTGGTGAAGCCGCCCAGGAGCGTGCGGCGCGCGTACACCCGGGCCTGGAGCGTCGTCTCGGCGGGGAACTTGAACAGCGACTCGACGATCGCCTTGGCGAAGTCCTCCTGGGATTCGCCGGTGAGGTGCACGTGCGCGTCGATCAGGCCGGGGAGCAGCGTGGCGTCTCCCAGGTCGATCGTCCGCGCGTCGCCGGGTACTTGCACGTTCCGGCCGGCAGCGGTGATCCGGTCGCCCTCGATCAGCACCGTAGCGCTGTCGATCAACACGCCCTTCTCGGCGTCGAACAGGTGAGCGGCCTTGAGCGCGAGCTTCTTCGGCGTGGCCGCGGCCGTCCCGTTCTTCACCACCACCCCGGCCTTCATCACGAACGACACCCGCTCCACCGCCGTGATGTCCTGCAGCGGGTTGCCCGGGACGGCAATGACGTCAGCCAGCTTGCCCTTCTCGAGCGCGCCGGCGTCGACTCCGAGCAGCTCCGCATCGACCACGGTGGCGCTCTGCAGCGTCTCGGCCGGCGTGAATCCCCATTTCACCATCCAGGCCAGCTGCTGGGGATTCGTCTTCCCGTGCTCGCCCACGCCGGCGTCGCTGCCGAAGGCGATGCGCACCCCCAGGCGGTGCGCGTTGCGGATCATGTCGGGCCAGGCCTTCCCGGCGGCCAGCGCCTTCTCCACGATGGGCCGCGGGAACTTCTTCTCCAGCTCGTCGCGGGACTGCCCTTTGGGGTCGTAGATCGGCCCGGGCATCAGGGCCACGCCCCGCTTCTTCATCTCCTGCAGCGTGTCGGTTTTGAGGAACGTGCCGTGCTCGATCGAGTCCACCCCCGCGCGGACGAGCATCTTCGCGGCCGCGTCGCCGTGGCAGTGCGCGGCGGCCTTGCGTCCCCAGCGGTGCGCCTCGTCGACGATGGCGTCGAGCTCGGCCTGCGAGAGCTGCACGTTGTCCACCGGATCGGCGAGAGACAGGACGCCCCCGGACGCGACCAGCTTGATCACGCCGGCGCCGTACTTGACCTGCCAGCGCACCGCCGATCTGCACGCCTCGGCGCCGTCGCAGATGCCCTCCCGGACGCCGAGCGGCGGAACGGTCTCGGGAGGATATGGGTCGAGGTCGGCGTGCCCGCCCCGGCTCCCGACCGCGTGCGCCGCGGCGATCATGCGCGGCCCCGGCACCGCGCCCGCGTCGATCGCTTTCTTCAGCCCCACGTCGATGAAGTCCCCGGAGCCGAGGTCCCGGACGGTGGTGAAGCCCGACTCCACCGTCCGGCGAGCGTACTCGGCTGCGTACTGCGCCTGCTCAGCGGGCCAGCGCAAGACGAGGTCCAGCGCGTCGCGGTACCAACTCGGCCCGCTCTCGAACGTGAGATGCGTGTGCGCGTCCATCAGGCCCGGCAGGAGCGTCGCGTCCCCGAGGTCGATCGTCTTCGCCCCGGCCGGCGCGGCGCCGCCTACCTGGACGATCCGTTCGCCGTCGACCACCACCAGTCCCGGCTGCACGACGCTGCCCTTCCGCGCGTCGAACATGCGCGTGGCGCGGATGGTGGTGGGCTGCGCGAGCAGGAGAACGGCGAGCAGGACCATGGAGACCTCCGGGTCCGCCGCTCCTACCACACGGCAGCGCCCGCCCGCTCGCAGGCCGTCAGGTTCCGTTTCCGCTGAGGAACCTCAGCAGCAGGGAACGCAGCAGCGAAGCAGGCACCGCCGTCCCTCCTGCGCTCGCCGGATGCGTGGGCATGATCCCCACCAGGCGCCCTCGGTCGTCGAACAGCGGGCCGCCCAAGAAGGGCGGCCGCAGTGCATGATCGATCTGCAAGCGAGGGCCTGCGTCGTCGCCATGGCCGACGCGTTCGAGGAGCACTCCGACGGCCCTGATCGAATCGCCTTCCACGCCGAGCGCGAGCATCGTGTCGCCGACGTTCGGGTCCTCGGCGGCCAGCGACGCTCCAGGCAGGCTCCTGGCCACGTCAGGCAGCTGGAGGATGCCGACGTCGAGGCCCGCGTCGCCGGCGAGGAGCCGCGCGGGCAGGGGGCCGACGTCGTCGACGACGACCTCGATCTCGTTCGCCGGCTGCAGCGCACCGTCCTGGCCCCGCAGCGTCACGGCGCTGAGCCCGGTCAAGACGAGCCCGTCTCCGAGCAGCACTCCCGACGCCGAGCTGAGGGCGTCGTGCACCCGCAACCCGCCGTCCGTCTGCTCCGCGATGAAGGCGCGCGCCCGGACCTGGACGGTGAGGGCATGGACGCGATCCGCAACGGCTTGGATCTCCGGACGATGCGGAAGGGGGACGACCACCGCCGCGCGCGCGGCGCCGGCCGACAGGACCGCCGAGGCGAACAGCCAGGCGGCCGGACCAGGCGAGACGATCCTGTCCATGCGATCCTCCGATCGATGCGGCCGAGTCTGCGGGAGAGTTGTTGCAATCGCGTTGCGGTCTTGTTTGCGAACGATGTCGGCGGAACAGAGCTTCAGATGCCGCGCGCGCCCCGGCGGTTCCGTCAAATTCGCCAGCAGGCACCTCAGCCCGGCGCCGGAGTCCACGGCGCGCGGCCGTGAGCAGCGCGCGGCGCGGGAAGGTCCGCCAGTCGGCCGTCGGGAGTGAAGGCCATTTCGCAGGGCTCGCCGAGGGCACGCAATGACGGCTGGTCGCGCTCGCTCTGCCAGAGCGCCTCGGCGACCCACATCTCGTGGAGCCGCAGCGTGCTCTCGATCCGCACCAACCGCGGAGCGAGCGGGTCGACGCGCGGCGCGGTGGCGATGGCGAGCGCGATCGCGGAGCGGTCGTCCGGGACCCAGATCGGCGTCTTGCCGTTGGTCAGCTCGGTGGAGGCGACCACGTTGGTCCAGTACTTCTGGTAATCGATGTTCTCCACCACTGCGCGGGTGGTGACGTCGGCCACACCCAGCCCGCAGGCGTTCCCGTGGGTCAGCTCGGTGAGGCGCAGCACCGCGAGCTTCTTCGGGTTGCGCGGATCGACGATGTGGCGGACGGCGTAGCGGCCGGTGACGTTGGGGTCCATGCCCATCCCGCTGATGTCCTTGCCCAGGTAGTCCACCAGCAGCACGTCGAGCCGATCGAACGGGATACGGGGCATGAGCGAGCGGCTCAACCGCATCAGCTCGGGCTCGCGAGCAGCGATGCGGTCGCCGGGCACCACCTCGAGATGAGCCACGCCCTCCAGCGCGTTCTCGACCGACGCGACGCCGCCCAGCACGTTCACCTTCTCGAACACCAGCCGCGCTGTCTCGGGGACCACCTCGTGGAAGGTGTCGAAGCCGCGCCGATGCACCGTGGCGGCGCCCTTCTGCTTGCCGAAACCGATGGCGAGCATCTTGGAGAGGCCGCTCTCCACCTCGCCGTGGAAATCGGTGTGCGCCTTGACGCGGTTGACGGGCAGCACCGCATCCGCCCGCAGCGCCGCGCGGCTCCAGTGGAGCGGCATGCCCGTGGCCGTGGTGCCGAGCAGCGCCGTCTCCATGCTCGGCTCGAAGGGCACGTCCATCGACTGCGGCGTGACCCCGTATCCGGCGAGCACCTCGAGCTGCCCCTCGGCTGTGGCGCCTCCGTGCGAACCCATGGCGGGAACGATGAACGGGCGCGCCCCGAGCCGCTTCAATTCCGTCACGGTCGCGCGGACGATCTCGGCCAGCCGCGCCACTCCGCGGCTCCCGACACCGACCGCGACGGACATGCCCGGGCGCACCCGTCCCTCGAGCTTGCGCATTTCGCGGGCGACCGCCTCCGGGATCGAGTCGACGCGCGGAGCGTCGAAGCTCTGCGCGACGCGCCTCCACCTGGGAAGAGGAAACGAGAGGCCACTTTCGGCGATCCTGAATTCCTGGTCCATGGTCACCCTTTCAGCGCACCGCTCATCCCCTGCACGTAGCGGTCCACGAAGAGGAAGTAGATCGCCACCACCGGGATGCAGCCCAGCACCGCTCCGGCCATCAGCGGGCCCCATTGGTAGACGTCGCCACGGACCAGCTCGGTGGCCAGGCCGACCGGGACCGTCTTGTGCTCCGGCGCGGACATGAAGACCAGTGCGTAGAGGTACTCGTTCCAGGACAACGTGAAGGCGAAGATGAACGCCGAGATGAGCCCCGGGCCGCTGAGCGGGAGCACGATCCCGAGCATCACGCGCAGCCGGCCGGCGCCGTCGACCATCGCCGCTTCCTCGATCTCGCGCGGGATGGATTTCAGGTAGCCCATCAGCAGCCAGGTGCAGAAGGGGATGAGGAACGTCGTGTAGACGGGGATCAGCGCGGCAGGTCGGTCGAACCAGCCCAGCTTCAGCAGGATGTCCGCGAGAGGGATGAAGAGGATCGCCGGCGGGACCAGGTAGCCGAGGTAGATCACGAGCCCGGCAGCCTCGGCGCCGGGGAAGCCGACGCGCACGATGCCGTAGGCCGCCAGCCAGCTCACCGACACGCTGAGGACGCTCGCGCCCACGGCGATGCCCATCGTGTTCCAGAACCAGCGCGGGAACCCCGTGCCGCCGAGCAGGTAGCGCACGTGATCCAGCGTGGGGTGGTGCACCAGGAACGGGTTGGTGGCGGTGGAGACCAGCTCCTGGTTCGGGCGGACCGCGGTCAGCGCCATCCAGTAGAACGGGAAGAGGAGGAACACAGCAAAGGCGAGGAGGGGCAGCCAGGTGCCGAGGAGGCGCGACCTCATGTGCGCTCCCGGATGGCGCGCATCGCCGCCCAGGCCAGCACCGCCAGGGCCGGCAAGGTGACCCCGGCGATGGCGGCGCCCTCGCCCATCGAGCCGCCCACGATCCCGCGCTGGTAGGCGAGCGTCACGAAGAGGTGGGTCGCATTGGCCGGGCCGCCGCGGGTGATGGTCCAGACCAGCTGGAAGTCGGTGAAGGTGAAGATCGCGGAGAAGGTGGTGAGGATCACCGTCAGCGGAGTGAGCAGCGGCCAGGTGATCTCCCGGAACACGCGAAAGGCGCGGGCGCCATCGATCTGCGCGGCTTCGTAGACGTCGCTGGGGATCGACTGCAGACCGGCGAGGTAGCCGATGGTGAAGAAGGGGATGCCGCGCCAGATGTTCGCGACCATCAGCGATCCGCGCGCGAGCCAGGAGTCACCGAGAAAATCGATGTTCCGCCGGAGCAGCCCCAGCTTCACCAGCGTCCAGCTGATGAAGCTGAACTGCGGATCGAAGATCCACCACCAGGCGAACGCGGACAGCACGGTGGGCACCACGTACGGCAGGAGCAGCACCGAGCGCCAGAACCGCACGCCGGCGAAGCGCTGGTTCAGGACCAACGCCAGCCCGAGCCCGAGCGCGAGCTTCAGCACGACGGTGACGATGGTGTACAGCGCGGTGTTGATCGCGGTGAGACGGAAAACCGGGTCGTCGAGCAGGTACTGGTAGTTCTCCAGCCCGATGAACACGCCCGGCGCGCCGATCTTGGCGTCCTCGAAGCCGAGCCAGACGCCGAGCCCCAGCGGGTAGGCGAGCAAGAGCCCGAGCAGGGCGGCGGCGGGGACCACCAGCGCGGGCCCGAACCACGCCCGGCGGTCCAGCGCGAGCGACAGCCGCCCCGCCGCCATCGATCAGCCGCGGTAGATGCGGCGGAGGCGGCCCTCGGCCCTCTTCGCCGCGTCCTTGGGCGTGAGGCCGTTCACCGTGGTGTCGGCGAACATGTCGAGCACCACGAAGTCCGCGAGAGCCGCGGCGGCGTGCTGGCCCGGGCTCCCCGCGTAGCTGTTGGGGAGCATGCGCGCGATCCCGTCGCGGAACGGGGTCGCCTTCGGGTCCCGCGTCCAGACTGGCAGCTCGCGATACTTGCGCAGCGCGGGCGTGATGTACCCGTTCATCGAGTCGACCCAGGGTTCCGCCTGCTCCGGCGAGAGCATGAAGCGCAGGTACTCCTTCGCGGCGTTGGGGAACCGCGAGTACTTGAAGATGAATGCCTGGCTGAACACGGCCAGCTCGGTCGGCTTGCCCACCGGGCCGATCGGGAAGTTGGCGTGGTCCATGTCCTGCGCGATCTGCGGGAAGTCCTTCTTGGCGGTGGTGTAGATGCTGATGCCGTTGTTGGTGATCGACACCTCGCCCGCGAGGAAGGCGCGGTTGTTGTTCGGGTCGAGCCAGGAGGCCACGCCGGGCGCCATCTGCGCGTAGAGCTCGCGCACCTTCTCCAGCGCGGTCCAGGTCTCCTGTTTGTTGATGGACACGGTCTTGTCGTCCGCCTCCACCGCCTTGCCACCGTGCGCCCACAGCCACCAGTGCGTCCAGGCGTTGCCGTCGCCCACCGCGTGCCCGAGCGCCAGGCCCATCGGGTGGCCCTTCTCCTTCAGGGCCCGCGCGAGCTTGATCAGCCCGTCGGTCGTCTCGGGGAACTTGTCGAAGCCGGCTTCCCTCATCCAGCTGATGCGGTAGTTGAGCGCCTGCACCGCTCCGCCGATGGGCACGCCGATCCAGTGGTTGAGCTGCTTGCTGTAGCCGTACGCGCGAGCCACGTCGTACCAGCCGAGCCGCTTGCCCAGGTCCTCCGCCAGGTCGGAGACGTCGACGAGGCGTTGCGGGTAGATGTGCGGGTCGTCGTACCAGCCCATCACCAGGTCGGGACCGGTGCCCAGGTTCGCCGCCATCGCCGCTTTGGGCCGCACGTCCTCCCAGGTGATGTACTCGATGCTCACCGCCACGCCGGTCGCTTCCTGGAACTTCTTCGAGTTCGCGTTCCAGGACTCCTCGTCGGCCTTGATGAAGCCGCTCCAGCGGAGCAGGCGCAGCTGCGCGTCCTTCTCGACCGGGAACATCGGCGCGTACTTCGCGGCGGGGGCCTGCGCGAACGAGCGGGTCGCGGCACCCGCGGCGAGACCGAGGCCCCACTTCACGAACGAGCGGCGCAACGTCATGTCGGTTCCTCCGAGTGGGGCCGCGATTCTTGTGCCCGCCCCATCGAGATGTCAAAGCGCCGCTATCAAACAAAGAACGTTTCACGCAGAGCGCGCTGAGCACGCAGAGTGTTCTTGTTTGAAAACCAAAACCTCTGCGCGCTCCGCGTGCTCTGCGTGAACCGCTTTTGGCCCTAGGCGCGGCTGGAACGGGGGAGCCAGGTGAGGCTTTGGTCGGTGGTGCCTTGTGGGCGGTATTCGAGGCCGACCGAGCCGGTGTAGCCCAGTTCGTCCAGGTCGGAGAGGAAGGCCGGGATGGGTTGCTTGCCGGTGCCGGGCTGGTGGCGGCCGGGGACGTCGGCGACCTGAACGTGCGCGATGAGAGGGAAGTGCCGCCGCAGCACGGCGCGCGGGTCCTCGCCCATCATGCCCACGTGGTACTGGTCGAGCTGCAGGCGCACGCTCGGCGATCCGGCCGCGTCCACCAGGTCGGCCGCGATCTCCGCCGTCGAGGCGAAAAAGCCGGGCATGTCGACGGTATTGATGTTCTCGACCAGCAGGGTGATGCCCGCCTTGGCCACCAGCGGCGCCGCGGCGCGCAGGTTCGCCACCGCGGTGCGGCGGGCCTCCTCGCGTGAGATGCCCGGCGGAGGGATGCCGGCGAGCGCGTTCAGGCGGCGCGTCCCGAACCGCTGCGCCGCGGCGATCGCCTCGCGCATGGTCTCCAGGAACTCCGCTTCGCGGCCGGGCAGGGAGAGAAGACCGCGCTCTCCCTTCCCCCAGTCGCCAGCCCGTGGATCGAACAGCACGAGCTGCAGGCCGAGCTCGCTGAGCGCCCGCTCCACCGCCGCGGGGTCCAGCTCGTGGACGAAGAGAATCTCGACCCTGCGAAATCCCGCCTGGGCGGCCGCGCGGAATCGGTCCAGCACCGGCAGCTCCGGCCACAGCATGGTGAGATTCGCGGCGAAGCGCGGCACGCTCAGCTCCGGGGCTTGTCCACCGTCACGCCGGCCGGCTCCTCCCAGAGGCGCACGAGCGAGGCCATGTCGTTCTCGCCCATCCCCCGGGCGCGGGCCTCGAGGAATCGCTGCTCGGCGACCGCGCCGAGCAGCAGCGGGACGTTCGCGGCCTTCGCCTCGTCGTGGATCAGCCCCAGGTCCTTGAGGAGCAGCGTGACGCTGGTGGCAGGGCCGAAGTCGCGCGAGATGAACCGCGGCAGGTTGCGCGTCATCATCGTCGAGCCGCCGAACGAGCTGCCGATCACCTCCAGGACCACGCGCGGATCGGCGCCGAGCTTCGCCCCGAACACCGCCGCTTCCGCGACCGCCGCGGTGTGCACGCCCACCAGGAGCTGGTTGATGAGCTTCACCACCTGGCCGGCGCCGGCGGGACCGCACAGCTTGATGTTCTTGCCGAAGGCGCGGAAGACCGGGAGCGCGCGGTCGAACGCTCCCTGGTCGCCGCCGACCATGACGGTCAGCGTCCCGGCCTGCGCGCCGGCCGGTCCGCCGGACACCGGCGCGTCGAGGAACTCCGCGCCGCGCTCGCGCGCCATCGCCGCGCAGCGCCGGCTCTGCGCCACGCTGACCGTCGAGTGGTCGGCGTAGATCTGCCCGGGACGCGCCCGCTGCATCATCTCCCGGTAGACCTGCTCCACCGCCTCCGGAGTCGGCAGGGCGGTGAGCACCACGTCGGCGCGCTCTGCGATCTCGGCGGCGGAGGACGCCGGGCGCGCTCCCTTGGCGGCGAGCGCCTCCACCGGAGCGCGCGAGCGGTTGAAGACGTGCACCTCGAAGCCGCCGGCGAGCAGCCGTTCCGTCATCGGCCAGCCCATCTTCCCCAGGCCGACGAATCCCACCTTCATGGCCATGCCGTGCTCCTCCGCCCAGTCGCCGCCGTATCCGGCGGCGCTGCGCTTTTCACCGCGCGGCTGTTCTGGAACCCGTCAGGCCCCGAGCGCCTTGGCCGCGTTGGCGAAGTCACCCGGAGCGACCCAGACGATCATCCCGAAACCGCCCGGCCCGGCGGCGCCGTTGGCGGCGCGCGCGTTGATGCCCGCGCTGGACAGCTTGCGCAGCACTTCCGCCGCGGCGCCCGGGCGGTCCGTTCCCTGGACGAAGAACGCTTGCTTGCGTGGCGAGAGCGTCAGCCCGGCATTCTTGGCCGCCCGGGTGAGCGCCTCGGCATCCTGCGGTACGACGTCGATCTGCGTCTTTCCCTTGCCGGTCGGGAACGCGGTGAAGGAGAGCAGGTTCACCCCCGCTTCCTTGAGCGCACCGAGCACGCGCACGCCCTCGCCCGGTTTGTCCGGAACTTCGACGTAGTAGTAGTCCACTCGGCGGATCTGGTCTGCCATGGCAGCCTCCCCGGCTGTGACGGTCGAGCGTCGATCATGCTAGTCCCGCGGCGGTCCGTGCGCCAGACGATGCGGGGACCCGGCGGGGTTCGCCTTTCTCCACGGCTTGTGGCTAGGATGCGCCGCGCATCGGCCAGGAGGTACGCCATGAAGAGGACTCTGCTCGCGATGTTGTGCGCGGCGGCGGGGGCGGCTTCGGCGGAAGCGGACCAGGCGGT
>Ga0137410_10002411_pt1 | contig 12733 bp, 11 predicted proteins | sample CZODoug1_16funga_FD_108878 | JGI IMG/M metagenome (GOLD analysis project Ga0137410, IMG submission 108878) | Vadose zone soil fungal communities from Angelo Coast Range Reserve, California, USA - CZODoug1_16fungal (Illumina Assembly) | ecosystem: Environmental > Terrestrial > Soil > Vadose zone... | reverse complement strand
CGCGTCCCTCACCCGCTCGCGCCGGCGTACCGCTTTTGCGCCGCGCGCCACAACGCCCTCGCGAAAGCGAACGCCAGCCCCGCGACCAGCGCGGCCACCAGCGCCAATTCCGGCCGCAGCCGGCCCGTCAGCGCCGACGCCGGGATGGTCGTGGTCCACGCGATCGGGATCAGGTACACGAACACGAACCGCAACGCTCCCGGGTACGCCGAGACGGGATAGCGCGCGCCCTCGTACACCGCGTCGAACAGGACGGCAATGTTCTCGACCGACACGAACCAGAACGCCAGGCTCATGAGCACGACCCAGATGGCGTAGACGACGACGGCTGCAGCCGCCAGCGTCACGCCAAAGGCGGCAAGTTGTGGGAGCGAAGGCGTGTGGCCCAGCCGGAAGAGCGCATATCCCGCGAGCGCGAGCCCGAGCACGACGTCCGTGATGCGCCAGATATCGAGCCGGCGGAACGAGACGAAGCCTTGGGCGTCTACCGGCTTCACGAGCACCAAGTCCAGCTCACCGCTACGCACCTCGCCGGCCAGCTGGCCGATCCCCGGCCGCAGCACGGCCTCGATCACCCCCGTGAGCGCGTTGAACACACCGAGCAGCACCACAATCTCCCAATAGTCCCAGCCGCCGAGGGTGGTCGTGTGATGAAAGAAGAGGGCGAGCGTGAGCAGCGCGGTCGCCATGGAGAACAGAGTGCCGAGCACGCTCGCGACGAAGTTGGCGCGGTACTGGAGCTCCTCCGCGACGTTCAGGCGCAGGAAGGCGCCGAGCAGCCCGAGCCACCGAGGCGCTCTCATCCGCCCACCGCGCCGTATCGGCGAATTCCCCGGCTCCACGCGAGCCGGAACGCCGCGATCCAGACGCCGAGCCACACGAGCTGCGCTGCGAGCCCGCGCAGCACCGCGTCCGTGCCGTGTACGGCGCCCGTCAGGAGGTCCACCGGGAAGGCGAGCATGGAGCGGAACCACAGCACCCCAGCGACGCCGGCCACCGCCGGTGGGAGCAGGGCGAGCGGCGCGATCCGGCCCGCGAGGAACAGCGACACCCCCGCGTGCAGCTCCATGATCGAGGTGGCGCGGGTGGTCCAGAACGCCAGCAGGCCCGTGGTGAAACTGATGAAGAACCGCATCGCGGCCGCGAGCAGCACGGCCACGGCCGTGATCGCCCAGCGGCCGGGCTCGAACGGCAGGCGCACCGCGGGCCACGCGGCCGCGACCAGCAGCCAGACGACGAGGATGACGCTCGCCGTACGGGCCTTGTACGCGATGTTCTCCGCCACCGCTTCGTGTGCGGGGTGCAGCGGCCGGGCGAGCCGGTAGTTGAGATCTCCTTCGCGGATCCAGCGGTCCAGATACCAGGAATCCCAGGCGATGGTCAGCTGGTTGATGAGCATCACCGCGAAGAAGTATCGGGCGAAGTCGGCGCGCGCGTACCCGGCGACCGACCCGTCTCCCGCGATCGCCCACCAGATACCGAGCGCGATCGCCGGCTCGGTCACGCCCCACAGCAACCAGAGCACGATCGACGCCCGGTACTGGAGGTCGACCAGCCAGGCGTTGCGGATCAACGCCGCGTAACGCTCGATCACTCGTCCTCCTCCACCCCGCGGGCGAACGCCAGCCGGATCACTTCCTCGATCGGCGGATCTTCGATCGACAAGTCGGCGACCGGGAGTGCGGCCAGGAGGCGGGCGCTCGTCGCGGGCGCGTCTTCACGCCGCACTTCGAGCACCGCGTTCGGGAAGCGGAAGCTCTTGACCTCACCGAACGCGGCCAGTGTTTCGGCGGTGACCTGATTCCCGTCGCCTCCCCCTCCGCCGAGCACGAGCTCGATCCGCTTGGTGCGCGCGATCCGCGCCACGAGGGCCTCGAGCGCCCCGTCGTACAGCAGACGGCCGCGGTTGATCATCAGCACTCGCGACGCGAGCGCGGTCACGTCCTGCATGTAGTGCGATGTGAGCAGCACCGTGGCACCGTGCCGCTCGCGGTACTCGATGAGGAACCGGCGGATCGCCTCCTGAGCGGTCACGTCGAGCCCGAGCGTCGGCTCGTCGAGAAACAGGAGCGGCGGGCGATGCAGCAGGGACGCAACGAGCTCGCACTTCATCCGCTCACCGAGCGAGAGCTGGCGCACCGGCTTCTGGAGCACGTCGCCCAGTTCGAGCAAGGCCACGAGCTCGGCCAGCCGCTCGCGGTAGTCCGCCTCGGGGATGTCGTAGATCGCGCGGTTCAGCAGGAACGTCTCCTCCGGAGGGAGATCCCACACGAGCTGCTGCCGGTTGCCGAGCACGAGCGCGATGCGCCGCTTGAACGGGGGCCCGCCGGTCCACGGCACGAACCCCGCCACCTCCACCCGCCCGCTGGTCGGGTACAAGAGGCCCGTGAGCATCTTGAGCGTCGTGGTCTTGCCCGCGCCGTTCGGGCCGAGGAACGCGACGATCTCGCCCGGCTCGATGCGGAACGTCACGTCGCGCACCGCATGCACGTCGCGATAGCGCGGCCGGAAGAGCGCCCGCAGGGCGCCACGCAGTCCGGGATCGCGCACCTTCACCTGGAACGTCTTGCTCAGCTGCTCGGCCGTGACGAGGGAGGGCATGGGTGTGCGGGAAATCTATCCGGGGACACCTCGTGTCTTCGGCCGTGGCAGCCGCTGCTGGCCGGCACTGCCTGGCGGGGCTACATTCCCGGCGTTGTGACGACCACGCGTGTGTTTGCCGACCGCCGCCACGGCGTCGACCGGCGTGCCGTGCCGCGGCGCCTGGCCCTGGCGGGCGTGCCGCGTGAGCGCCGCCGCCTGGTCGACCGCCGGCGCGGGGCCGAGCGCCGCAGCACGCTGGAGCGCCGCGGGCGCCCCCAGCGCGATCCCTCGCTCGAGGGGCCCGGCGAGCACTTACGGAATGCATTGCAGTTGCTCGCTCAGCTTCAGTTCGTCGGCGAGCCGGTGTTCGACGCCGCCGTGGCTCGGCTGCGGCGCGCGCTGGAGCTCCTCGAGTCCCGACGCTAGCGGTGTACCAGATCCGCCGCGCCACCGCCGCCGACGCGGCCGTTCTCGCGCGTCACCGGGCTGAGATGTTCCGCGACATGGGCGAGCTGCCGGACGCCCTGTACGACACCCTGGTCGAGGCCGCCGGCGCGTACTTCACACCGGCCATCGCCGACGGCCGTTACGTCGCTTGGGTCGCGGAGCTGGACGATCGCTCGGGAGAAATCGTCGCCGGCGCGGGCCTCCAGCTGCGGGAGCTCTTGCCCCGACCCGATGTCGCCCGTGAGCGGTTGGTTGGCGGGCCGCAAGGGTTGGTCGTCAACGTCTACACCGAGCGGGCGTGGCGGCGCCGGGGTGTCGCCGACGGGCTCATGCGGGAGCTCTTACGGTGGTGCCGCGGGAACGGGATCGAGAGCGTCGTGTTGCACGCGTCGGGCGGGGGGCGACCGCTCTACGAGAAGCTCGGCTTCACCCCGACGAACGAGATGCGGTACGACGGAAGTTCATGAGACGGTCGGGCTCCGCGTGTAGGATCCGTCCGACTCGAGGCGCCACGCGTCCCGCTCGGCGAGGTCGAGCGCGAGGACGCGGTCGAGCCGGGCTCGCGCCGCCGGATCGTCCACCGGCGTGATGACCTCCACGCGCCGCCGGAGGTTGCGGGGCCGCCAATCCGCTGAGCCGATGTAATACTCGGGCGCTCCGGCATTGGCGAAGTGGTAGATGCGCGCGTGCTCGAGGAACCGGCCAAGCACGCTCACCACGCGGATCCGCTCCGAGAGCCCGGGAATCCCCGGGCGCAGCATGCAGATTCCCCGGACCACGAGGTCGACCTCGACGCCGGCCTGCGCGGCACGATACAGCGCGCCGATCACGGTACAGTCGGCGAGACCGTTGAGCCTCGCGCGGATGCGCCCGCCGCGGCCGACGCGCGCGTGCTCCGCCTCGCGCGCGATGAGGGCGAGGAATCGGTCCAGCATGTCCGTCGGCGCGACGAGCAGCCGGCGAAACGCCGCCTGCGGCGGCCGCGACGAGCCGGTCAGCTCGTTGAAGAGCGCGTGGAGCTCTTCGGTGATCCCTTCGTCCGCCGTAAACAGGCCGACGTCGGTGTAGAGCCTTGCGGTGTCGGGATTGTAGTTGCCGCTCCCCACGTGCGCGTAGCGTCGGGTGCGCCCCGCCGCCCTTCGCACGACGAGCGCGACCTTGGCGTGGATCTTGAGCGTGGCGAGACCCGTGATCACGTGGATGCCCGCCGCCTCCAGGCTCTGCGCCCAGCCGATGTTGAGCTCCTCGTCGAACCGCGCCTTGAGCTCCACGAATACCGACACATCCTTGCCGCCGGCGGCCGCGCGGCGCAGGGCCTCGGCGATGCGCGACGGTCCACCTGGACGGTACAGCGTGAGCTTGATCGTGGCGACGTCGGGGTCGTCGGCCGCCTCGGCGATGAATCGCTCGACGCTGGCGCTGAAGGAATCGTAGGGATGGTGCACGAGCACGTCGCCGCGGTCGAGCGCGTCGAACACCCGTCGCTCACCCGCAAAGGGGTCGCGCGCCGTGAGCGGGGGGTAGTCGAGGCCGGGTTGGGTCGCTCCGCCGGCCAGGTCGCCAAGCCCGCCAAGGTCGAGCGGGCCGTCCGCCTCGTACACGTCCGACGGGCCGAGCGCGCTCTGCAGGGCGCTCTCTTCGAACCGCAGCTCGCGTTGCAGCAGCTCGCGCAACAGCGGCGGCATCGTGCGCTCCACCTCGATCCGCACCACGGGCCCCCAGGGCCGTCGCCGCAGCTCGTCAGCGATCGCCTGAACGAAGCTCGCCGTGCCCAGCTCGTCGAGTTGGATGTCCCCGCTGCGCGTGACCCGGAAGGCGTGCGCCTCGACCACCTGGCGGCCGGGGAACAGCGCGCCGAGATGGGCGCGCACCATCGCTTCGAGCGAGACCACGCCGCCGGCGGAAGCGGCCACGAGCCGGGGCAGGGAAGGCGGGCACTCCACCGAGGCGAAATGGAGCGGGCCATCCGGCCCGTCGCGCAGCATGACGGCCAGGCTCAGTCGCCGGTCGCCCAGATGCGGGAAGGGGTGGCCGGGTGCGCGGGTGAGCGCCTTGGGCGTGAGCACCGGAGCCACGTCCGCGGCGAACCACCGCTCGAGTGACGCGCGCTCGCCTGGCGCGAGGTCGCCCCAGTCGCGGATCCGCGCCCCCTCCGCAGCCAACGCCTGCGCCACCGTGCGGAAGCAGCGGTACTGCCGCGCCACGAGCGGCCGCAGCCGGATCGCGATTGCGTCGAGCTGTTCCGCCGGCGTCAACCCGTCTGGCGAGCGCTCGACGATTCCCGTCGCCACCTGGTGCTTCAGGGAGCCGACGTCGACCATGAAGAATTGATCGAGGTTGGTGCTGAAGATCGCGACGAAGCGGAGACGGGCGAGGAGCGGCGTCCCGGGATCCTCGGCGAGCGCGAGCACTCGCGCGTTGAACTCGAGCGCGGACAAGAGACCGTTGATGAACTGGTCCGCGGCGGGACGGGCCGCGTCGAGGATCTTCGCGGGAAGCGCCGGCACCCGCAGCTCGCTCAGCGTGAGCCGGCTGGTCTCGTCGGTGGCGCCGCGGTCGGTCGGGCGATTACCGACGAGCGGCGCGGCCGACCACTCCGGCACGAGCTCCGAGCGGGCGGCCACCGCCAGCGCCGCCAGCGTCACGGCGTCCCGGAGCACCGGGGAGCCCACCCGCGCGACGATGTCTTGGGGGGCGAACCATTGCAGGCCGCCCGGCGGCACGGCCGTGAGGTCGCGCCGCAGGCGCCGCACCAGCCAGACTTCGATCGCCGCGCGGCGGTCGGCCGCCGGCACGATGCCGAGCAACCGCACCTCTCCTTCCACGTTCCCGAAGACGCGCCGCATCGCCCGGCGGCACGCATCCTCGCCGCCTCCTTCCTCGAGCGGCAGGCGCAACGCGGCACCGCTGCTGCACAGCGCCAAGCGGCCGTGCGCGACCGCGAGTACGGCGCTCTGCCGGGCGATGGAGGGAGGCTCCGCGCGGAGCGCGGTGGCGCGTTCGACCCGATCGATCGATGCCCGGGACACACCGTACCGTTGCTCGATCGCCCGCGCGAATCGTGCCGTCGGGATCACGCTCCACGGCCGGCGCCACATGGCGAGCTCGTGGAACTCGCACAGGCGTCCCGCCGCGACCCCCCGCGCCGCGATGGTATCGTACGCGAGCATGAACTGCGGCACCGCAACGACGGGGAGACGTGCCGGGCGCAACCGTCGCTCGATCTCGAGCTCGACCTGCAGCACGAGACGACCGGGATCGACGATCGCGCGAAGCCGGCGTGCCGGCTCCGCGTCGCCGCCGAAGATGTGACGCGGCTCGAGCTCGACCACGCGCGACTCGCACCGCGCCACGCCCGCCACGTCGAGCGCGAGCGCGCGACGATCGTCCACGTCGAACCGCAGCCGGCAGCTCGCACCGCGCCGCTGCAGGTCGCCGTCGGGCGTGTCGAAGTAGAGATCGCGGTGGAACGTGCGCCGGGCCGGCCCGGCGCGGAGGGCGAGCGGCGGGGGCGCGGCGATCAGCTCAGCCAGGCGCTCGGCGCTCGGCACCTCCCACCGAATCACCTCTGGCACGTCCGCATGAATTCCTGACGGGTACGACCGGCGTCGCTGATCGTCTTGTAGAACTCGTCGTAGTAGTCGAGCGCCTGCTTCACGCGCTTGGGCTCCAGGCCTTCCGGCTCGAGGCCGTGGTACGGCGCGTAGATCGCATCCTTCTGCGCGTTGAACTGCGCGAACAGGGCGGTCAGCTCCTCGGGCGTGAAGCACATGCCGCGGAAGGTGCGCTGGCGCACGCTCTGGATGGGGAGACGAGCATCGGGTCGGGCGTAGGGAGTCGAGATGACCCCGGACCAGTCGAAGTCGTAGGGGACCGGGTACACGGTGCCGACCGAATCCTGGATGAGCACGATGTTGTGCAGCGCGGTCACGGCAAAGTCGGTGTTGCCGATCATGTATTGGAACACCATCGCCAGGCCGGTCTGGTCGGCGTCGAGCTCGCCCTGGGTGACCCCCTTCTGCACGAACACCTTCGTGTGGTTGCGCCGCGCCATGCGGTCGTCGTCCTCGACGAAGAACGCGTGGCGTGTCTCAGGGGGATTCTTGCCCGTGGGGTCCACGTAGGTCACCCGCACGAGACGCACGCGGAAGCTCCGGTCGGTCAGCAGGTTGTACGCGCGGTAGATGAGGTACTCTTCGAGCAGATAGTTCTTGTACGACTGCCCGCCGCGGCACTGCACCGTGAGCTTGAAGCTCGAGCCCTCGTGGGCGAAGATGGTGTGCGAAGTCTGTGCCTTGTCGAACGTGACCTTGAGCGGCGGATACTGACACAGGTTGAGCCGGAAGTGGCCGCGCGTGCGGAGCTGCACGTCGAGCCTGACCGAGTCGCCCGTGGCCGCGACGTAGGAAAGGACGCCCGGCAGGCTTTTCTTCTCGGTCCCTCGCTGCTTGCCGATCGCTCCGAAATCCGCCGTGAGCGTGAGCACCAGTGGGTCCGCGGCGTCGAACAGCCGGGCACGCCCGCGCGACTCGGCCGAGTCGGCCGGCGCCTGCCGGGCCTGCGCCTCGAGCATCGGGGGCGTACGGGATGCCATGCAGACTGCCGCCAGGGCGGCGAGCGCAGCCCCACCACCCCGCCGGCGCCTTACCCGGTCAAAGCTCACGCAGCAATTCTACCGGCCTGCATATTCCCTTCAAGGGGAGGGGGAGGCGCCCATGACTCGAGTGATGGTCTTGACCCTGCTCGCGGTGCTGCCGGCCGGCGGCGCCGCGCAGCACGGCGACTGGTCCATGCCTGGCAAGGACTACGCGGCCACGCGCTACAGCGACCTGAGCGAGATCACGGACGCCAACGCGGGCCGCCTGCGCCCCGTGTGGACCTTCTCCACCGGAGTGCTGGGCGGGCACGAGGGTCAGCCGCTGGTGGTCGACAACACGATGTACGTCGTCACGCCGTACCCGAACGTGCTGTACGCTTTCGACCTCACGCGGGAGGGCTACCCGCTGAAGTGGAAGTATCGTCCGGCGGTCGATCCCAACGCCCTCGGCATCGCCTGCTGCGACGCGATCAACCGCGGGGCCTTTTACGCGGACGGGAAAATCGTCTACAATCTGCTGGATGGGCACACCGTCGCGATCGCGGCGGCGACGGGCAAGGAGCTGTGGAAGACCAGGATCGCGGACCTCTCCCAGGGCGAGACCACGCCCGTCGCCCCCCTCGTCGTGAAGCACCGCGTCATCGTGGGCGCGTCCGGCGGCGAGTTCGGCATCCACGGCTGGCTCAAGGGACTCGATCTCGAGACGGGCCGGATCGTTTGGACCGCGTACAACATCGGCCCGGACAGCGAGGTCCTGGCGAAGCAGGGGATGTTCAAGCCGTTCTACGATCGGGGCGCCGAGCTGGCGCTCACGAGCTGGCCCGCCGAGGTGTGGAAGAACGGCGGAGCGCCGGTGTGGGGATGGATGTCCTACGATCCCGACCTCGATCTGATCTATTACGGTACCGGCAATCCGGCGCCGTATAACCCCGACCAGCGCGCGGGCGACAACAAGTGGACCGCCAGCGTCCTGGCCCGCCGGCCCGAGGATGGCACGTTGGTGTGGGCGTATCAGTTCACGCCGCACGATAGCTGGGACTACGATGCCGCCTCGGAGATGATCCTCGCCGACCTCGCCGTGAATGGCCGGCCGCGCAAGGTCCTGGTTCACTTCGACAAAAACGGCTTCGCCTATACGATGGACCGCGCGACGGGCGAGGTACTGGTGGCCCGGCCGTTCGTGGACGTGAATTGGGCGAAGCGCGTGGATATTGCGACCGGCCGGCCGGTGGTCGATTCCACCAAGCTGACGGGCGCGTCCCGCGGGAACGTCAAGGATGTCTGCCCGTCGTTGGAGGGCGGCAAGAGCCCGGCGTCGCCGGCGGCGTACTCACCGCGGACCGGGCTCTTCTACCTCGCCACGAATAACATGTGCATGGATTACCAGGCGACGCAGGCGACCCGCATTGCCGGGACGCCGTTCATCGGCGCGAACACGCCCTACCACGCGGGTCGCGGCGGGCAGCTCGGCGCGTTCATCGCCTGGGATGCGGGCGCCGGGCAGAAGGTGTGGCAGACGACGGAGCGCTACCCCGTCTGGAGCGGCGCCGTCGTCACCGCGGGCGGCGTCGTGTTCTACGGAACGCTCGACGGCTGGTTCAAGGCGGCCGACGCCAGGACCGGCAAGGTCCTGTGGCGGTTCAAGGTCGGATCGGGTGTGGTGGGAAACCCGATCACATACACGGGCTCCGATGGCAAGCAGTACGTCGCCGTCTACGCCGGCATCGGCGGCGACTGGTTCCTCCTGGCGGGGGATGTCCGGTCGGATGACCCCGCCGACGTGCGGCCGCCGGCGGACTTCATATCGGACATCGGCCGGCATACGAGCCAGGGAGGCATCGTATGGATTTTCGCCCTCTAGTACTGGCTCTGGGCGTCACCGCAGCATGCGGGGGACGTGAGGCCGCGCCCGTGGCGCGATACGCGGGGCGCGTTTTCGCGGGCGGCGTCGCGCCGCCGGCAGGCGTCCCGCAGGCCGACAAGAATCCGTTCCGCGGCGACCGGCAGTCGGCGGTGGAGGGCGAGCGGACGTTCGGCGTGATGAACTGCGACGGCTGTCACGGTGGCGGGGCGGTGGGCTGGGTGGGCCCCAGCCTGCGCGACGGCCGCTGGCGCTATGGCGGCTCGGATGGGGAGATCTTCCAGTCGATCTCTTACGGCCAGCCGCACGGCATGCCGGCGTACGGCGGCCTGTTGCCACCCACCGCGATCTGGAAACTCGTGACCTACATTCAGTCGCTCGATCCGCCGGCCAACGTGCCGACCGAGTCGTGGAGGTAGCCATGCGCCTGTTGGGCGGTGCGCTGGGCGCCGTGCTGCTCGCCACGGTGCTGTGGGACGCGTTCGAGACGATCATCCTGCCGCGGCGCGTGAGCGGGCGAATCCGACTCACCAGGCTGTTCTACCGATCCACCTGGATGCCCTGGCGCGGTGCCGCGCTGCTGCTGTCGGGGCGGCGGCGCGACGCGTTCCTCTCCTTCTACGGACCGCTCTCACTGCTCTTCCTGCTCGCCCTGTGGGCGGTGGGCAGCGTGTTCTCATTCGGGCTGCTGCAGTGGGCCGCCGGCTCTGCGATGACGTTGGTGGGTGGGGGCGCGGCCGGGTTCTGGTCCGACGTGTACATGAGCGGCACGACGTTCTTTACGCTCGGCCTTGGTGACGTGGTGCCCCGCACCACGGTGGCCAAGGCGCTTACCGTGGTGGAGGCGGGAACGGGGTTCGCCTTTCTCGCGGCGGTCATCGGGTATTTTCCGGTGATTTATCAGGCGTTTTCGCGCCGCGAGGTCGCGATCTCGTTGCTCGACGCTCGCGCGGGCTCACCGCCCAGCGCCTCGGAGTTATTGTGGCGGCACCGGGGAGATCCGGGCACGGCGGCCCTGACCGACCTGCTGCGCGACTGGGAGCGCTGGGCCGCCGATGTGCTCGAGAGCCACCTGTCGTATCCGCCGCTCGCCTACTTCAGGTCGCAGCACTACAACGAGTCGTGGCTCGCGGCGCTCACCACGATCCTGGACGCGAGCGCGGTCATCATCGTGGGGCTCGAGGGGTGGTGTGCGCGGCAGGCGGAGCTGACGTTCGCGATGGCGCGCCACGCGGTCGTGGACCTGGCGCAGGTGTTCAGCACGCCGCCGCGACGCATGGAGGAGCGTCTCTCGGCAGCCCAGCTGGCCGGGCTCCGGGAGCGCCTGGCGAGCGGGGGACTTGCGCTCCGATCCCGGCCCGACTTCGAGCCGCGGCTCACCGAGCTGCGCCGCATGTACGAGCCGTACGTCGAGGCGCTGGCGCACCATCTCGCGGTGCCGCTGCCGCCGTGGGTGCGCGAGGCGGAGCGGCCCGACAACTGGCAGACGAGCGCTTGGGACCGGGTGGTACGGCTGCCGGCCCCCGGGCCCGCACCGGGGGAAGAGGATCACTTCTAGGAGTCGCGGCTGAAGCCCCGGCTCTGCGTCTACCGCGGGTCTGGTCTCACTGACCCCGGGCGCGAGCCCGGGGATCATCAAGGGGACTTTGGGCCCGCCTTACGGCGGCGTGCTGCCGATCCGCACGCCGACCTCGTCGAGATGATTCAGGAGATCCGCCGGATCCTGATATACCCGGTATGCCCCGGCGCGCTCGAGCTCCTCCTCGCCGTAGCCACCCGATAGGAGTCCCACGCCGAGCGCGCGGGCGCGGCGCGCCGCCAGCAGGTCCCACACGCTGTCCCCGACCACCACGGACTCGTCGATCGGGACGCCCAGCCGCTCCGCGCCCGCTAGGAACAGGTCTGGATCGGGTTTCGCGTGCTCCACCTGGTCGCGGGTCACGATCGGAACGCCCGTGGGGATGCCGAGCATGTCGAGGTTGGCCTGGGCGCTCTCCATCCGGCCACTGGTGCCGATGGCCCATGGGACGCCTGCCTTCGTCAGGTAGGCGAGCAACTCGCGCGCCCCGGGGAGGGGGCGCACCTGCGACACCTGGCGGGCGTAGGCGTCGGCATGCACGCGCCGGATCTGCGCTGCCTGCTCGGGTTTCAACTCGCGGCCGGTTTCGCGGAACAGGGCGTTGACGAACAGGCCGCCGCTCATGCCGATGCGGCGGTGGATACGCCACACCGAGAGCTCGATGCCGACACTCTCGAGGGCTTGGCGCCAGGCGAGCACGTGCTGGTACACGCTGTCCACCAGCGTGCCGTCGAGATCGAACAGGAAAGCGGGACCGGATTTCATCGCCCCTGAATTTATGCCGTGCGTGCGAGCTTCGCTTCTGCACTGGCTTCGTTGGTCAAGTCCCGTGGCCCGAACTGGACACCCACCTTTTGTAGGAACTCGTTCGGAGGGGTGCCACCGGCGAACACCCAGACGTAGTCGTTCGGGATCTCTCGGACCTGGCCCGCGACGTCCAGGAGCAGCGCCTTCTCGCGGATCTCCACGGGCTGTGAGTTGAAGATCACCGTGAGCTTGCCGGACTTCGTGTACTCCGGGAGGCGCTGCGTATTGCGCTCCTTGATGCGGCTGAACGCCTCGCGCCGGTAGGACAAAGTGACGTGATTGCCCTTTTGGTGGGCGAGACCCATGGCTGCCTCGATGGCGCTATCACCTCCGCCCACGACGACGATTTTCGCGCCCGTGTACGCGTCCGCCTCGATCAGGCTGTACATCACTTTGGGAAGGTCCTCCCCCTTGATGTCGAGCTTGCGCGGCGTGCCGCGGCGGCCGAGGGCGAGGATCACCGTCCACGCGCGATACTGGCCCTTTGGCGTATGCACCGTGAAAATCCCGTCCGCGGCCTTCTGGATGTTTTCGACCTTCTCGCAGGTGTTGACGTGCAGCCCCGCCCGATTGTGGAGCTTCTCCCAGAACTTGAGCAGCTCCTCCTTGGAGATCTTGAGCTTCGTGAACTTGCCGTGCAGGGGGAACTCCACGGGGCTGGTGAGCACGAGCTTCTGGCGGGGGTACTTCGCGACCGTTCCGCCGAACTCGTCCTGCTCGAGGGTGACGTAGTGCAGCTTGCGCTCGATGGCGCGCAGCGACGCGCTGATCCCGCCCGGTCCCGCCCCGACCACGCAGGTGTCGTGCACCCCCGGGATGGTCCGGCCGCGCTTGATCTGCGGCAGCCGGGCGGCGATCG
>Ga0137410_10002407_pt1 | contig 12743 bp, 10 predicted proteins | sample CZODoug1_16funga_FD_108878 | JGI IMG/M metagenome (GOLD analysis project Ga0137410, IMG submission 108878) | Vadose zone soil fungal communities from Angelo Coast Range Reserve, California, USA - CZODoug1_16fungal (Illumina Assembly) | ecosystem: Environmental > Terrestrial > Soil > Vadose zone... | reverse complement strand
AGCGCCGAAATATTGCGATCGGTGAGTATGGCAGGCCCAGGCCTCAACACTTGTTGCCAGCCCAACCCGCGCGGACTCATCCGATAGAGGGCATCGCTTGAAAGCACATAGACGTCGTTTTCGGACGCAAAAAGCTGGCGGACCTTGGCCAATTCTGCACTTTTGTTCGAATGCGATAGATGGGGCTCCATCTGCGGGCTACCAATCGGGATGGCCAGGACCCCCTGATCCTCAGAGCCCACGATCAGGCTCGAATTCGTAGCCAGCAAGGAAGTAGCAAGTACCCCCGGCGCGAGGACTTGTGAAAAACGCCCGTTATCGAAAACTGCCACGCCTAGCACTGTGCCTACATAGGTTTTTTCGCCGGAGGTCGCGAGCCACTGAACCTGCCGGTCTGGCAAGCCTTGCTCCTCACCAAAAGAATCGACCGCGCCGGCATGCCAGTGGAACACGCCCTGGTTGAGCGTGCCGATCCACAAATCGGATTCTGTACCCGCGAGGGCCGTGACATACAGACTATTCAACGAGGGATGCAAGGGCGCCAGATGCTTGCCATCGTAAATCAGGACGCCCCGCTTCTTTGTTCCGATCAGGAGATGTCCGGCGGACGCCTGGAGTTTCGAGGTGATCGCGCGGGCTTCGGATTCTTGCGGAAGAATCTGGCGGAAGCCTTGGCCATTGAAAGCCAGCAGACCATCCTTCGCGGTGGCTACCACGAGTTCCGGTGCCCGGCTGTCCGCCAACAGCGCCGGAGCAAGCGCGACGAGCGGAGACGATGGCAGATCCCGGCCGGGGATAAATTGCCGGGAGGGGGTACCCCTAAGATCGTATTCCAGAAGGCCACTCGGCCCACCTATATAGAGATGATTCTGAAAGCGGGCTGCCTGCAGGAAGACCGCAGGCGCGCTAACTAGTTCAAAGCTGACTCCCACGGGCGGAGCAAATGGGTGAGTTTCGAAGCGAATCTCTCCTTCGGCCCGAACCTCTTCGGTGGAGAGCAGCAGCGCCCGCCTGGCGCGCCAGCCTACAGAACCAACCATTAGCGCTATCAGTGCCGCGGTGCCGGCCACATTTGCACGAACCAACAATTTTCGTGTCAGCCACATTGGTTCCCTCAAAACATTTCAGCTCGCCCGCGCTTTACAATTTCGTTCTTTAATCCCTATAGCAAATTGGCCGCCAGAGTATTCTCAACCCAAAACAGCAGAATTCTCGAACTACAGGTTTGTGCCGCTCCGTGTCGAACAACACACAGTGTGTTCCGCTGGACATGCACGACACACCTTGCCGTCTACAAGAATCGCCGCTCATGGACGGTGCTATTCGTTGGCTGCTCGATTACAAATTTTGGCTGAAGTTCTTCTGAACGCGACTTAACCGAGCTAGCCTGAGGTCTTGAATGAGTTGAGCATGCTTTCCGCGTGAAACCTCTTCAATGATGTGAGCTTGGGATCTCGCTTCGTGAGCGCGAGTTTGTAGTTTTCGGTTGCGTTTTTTTGATCACCTAGATTCCAATAAGCCTCAGCCCGATTGTAGTAGACCCATCCATTTTCGGGACAAAGAGCTATGGATTTGGCAAATTCTTCCAAGGCGCGGTCGAACTCGCCAAGTCCTGCATAGGCTGCTGCTAGTCCGTTCCTTGCATACGCTTCGGATTGGGTTTTCCACTTAGCGTCCGCACCAGGTACGACATCGATGGAGCCAATTGCGATTTTCAGATCTTGGATCGCTCGATTGAATTCCTTACATTCCATATAGACCTGTCCGCGACCTGCAAGGGATGAAACATCATTGGGACTTAGATCGAGGGATCGTGAGTAATCCACGATTGCTTCGGAAAGCCTGCCTCCGTACCAGAGGGACATTGCGCGGTGATGGTATGCCGACGCGTGATTAGGATTACGAGCGATGATCTCAGTGAAGAACGCTGCCCATTCCTGATAGTCCTCGGTTTGTTCCCAAGTCATCGACAACCAGTTCAAAATCCATTCCAAGACAGGCGAATCTGGGATCTCGCTTTTCTTATTCAAGGCGCGCAGCAACAGTTCTCGGGCTTCGACGTAGTTGCCGCCCTGGAGCAGAGGCACTGCCAAATCGATAAGGCGAGCGATGGTTTCTTGACCGCGGTTTTTGTGGCTCTCGCTTTGGAACATGCCTCTAAGGAGATGCCAGGGGTTCATATGGTGGCCGCGCGGTAGCTTTTACTACACCGTGGAATTCTATAAGTCTTCGACCGGGTTCGCCAATGATTGACGCTTACCGGACACTAGGTACTAGCCGTGCCTCTAGCCTTTCCGCCTCACCACTTCTTCAGAAAGCCTTGTCCTATTGGGCGACCAAATCGTCGAATTTCCAAGGCTATCTGCCTTCTATCTTAACTTTGCCGTCACACCTGTACCTCCGGCCGGGATGCAATCTCTGCGCAATGTGGTCGAATGATCCTTACGATCAACGAGTGCCGTTGGCAGAGTCAATGAAAGGTTCGCCGACGCGCGGTTTACCCGAGGCCAAGTGAACAAACCTCTTCTGACGATTTCGATTGTGCTGACGGGCATAATGCTCGGGATCCTGCACTACGTCCTTAAACCAGCTCCCGACGAGAAGCTACTCCAACAGTACGCTCAAAGTATGACGAACAGCACGGAATGGCAGGGCCGAATTGCGCCCGATTTCGAGCTCAAAACCACTCGCGGCGAGCGATTTCAACTCTCCGAAAACGTCGGCAAGAAAATCATTGTGCTCAACTTCTTCGCCACCTGGTGCGGCCCTTGCCGCCAAGAAATGCCAGAGTTAAATGCTTACTTCAATGCGCACAAGGCGGAATCCTTCCTGTTGCTGGGCATTGACGCCGAGGAAAAGCAGGATCGCGTCGACGAGTTTCTCTCTGAGCTCAAAATCGACTTCCCCGCAGGTGTCGATGCTGGGCCGATTCAGAAGCAATACGGGGTGAGTGCGTTTCCGACTACTGTTTTAATCGGCGTTGACGGCAAAGTGCAGTTCTACGAGGCTGGCGCCCTCGCCAACGCCGAAGTCGCCTTCGACAACCTGCTAAGCAAGAATCGTCAACTCATACAGTCGGCCCAAGTCATCTCGCCCGAGGAGTATCGGCTCCAAGCTGAAAGGCAGCCGGCGCTTCCGGTGCGCCAGAACACGGAAAAAGCGGCTGTCGAAGAGGACGAAAAACTCGACCCGCGCGGGAAGCGCATCGCTACCCGCATGGACTGCCCCTGCGGATGCGACAAGAAAGTCCAGGGCTGCACCTGCAGCACCTCAAAAAATATCAAGAAGGCGTTAGCCAGCGAAGACTTCAAGGACAAACCGGATGACGAGATCGTGAAAGCTCTCAACAAACGGTTTTGCTCGGGGGCAATGTGATTGTCGCTGAAAATCTTCACATGCATTTTCGGCGCGGCTTTCTCCGCAAGCAGGTGCATGCGCTCAACGGCCTGAGCCTGGAGGTGCGTGACGGCGACTTCTTCGCCCTCGTGGGACAGAACGGGGCCGGTAAGTCCACCGCCATGTATTGCTTCCTGGGCCTACTGAAACCCACTTCGGGGAAAGTCCAGGTGATGGGCAAGACTCCCGACCTCGGTTCCCCTCTTTACGAGGGCGTGGCTTACTTGCCGGAGGAGCCGCACTATCATCTCTATCTGACTGTCGAGGAGGCCACTCGCTACTACGCTTCCCTCTATGGGAAGCGCGTGCCGGATAAAACCATTAACGGCATCCTCGAGCGCTTAGGTCTGGCACAGTTCAAGTCTCTTCGGCTTGCCAAGTGCTCTAAAGGCATGAAGCAGAAGGTCGGTATTGCGCAATGCCTTATTCACGAAACGCGGCTGTTATTCCTTGACGAGCCGACGCGTGGATTAGACCCTCTCGCCGTCCGGGAGTTTCGCGAAACCCTTCGCGAGATTCATCAGCGCGGTGCAACCATTGTGATGAACTCGCATGTGCTGTCAGAGATCGAGATGCTGGCTAACCGCGTGGCGATCATCGCGCACGGTAAGGTCGTCGCTCAGGATGAGCTGCGCAATCTCTTGACCCTAGACCGTGAACTGTACAGCGTCACCTTCGAAGCCAATGGGGTCATCCCGGACTATCTCACCTCTGTTGAACGTCTGGGCAACGTCGTGAAAGCGAGCATTCCCAAGGAAAGACTCTACGACTTTATGGACTTTACGCGAATCTCAGCTTTGCCCGTGCACGACTGTTCCCTGAAGAAAATCTCCCTGGAAGATTCGTTCTTCAAGATCATCAAAGGCGGGGAATCGCAGGTCTGATCGGCACGGTGCAACCGGGACCGCTGAAGTTACGGCATGGTCCAGCAAGGCGAGGAACCTTGGAGGAACGATGGCGGAATTGCTGAGGGCAAACGTTCTAGCGAATTTTGCGTATTATCGGCGTAGTCGGTTGCTAATCGCATTTGCACTCGTTTTCCTACTCTTGACCGGTTTGACCTCCCTACCCACCTTTTTTGTCAAATCTGGCATCCAAAACTTCAACTCGTTGCAAGAAATCTATTCCACCATGAACGGATTCCTGCTGTTCTTTGCCGCGGGCCTGGGCCTCTTTGTCGTTTCCTCGCACCTGCGTAATCGAAGTCTCAAGATGGTCTTTACGAAGCCCTGCTCCCCGGCCGTATGGCTGCTGTCTGCGTTCGTATCGGCGGTGGCTGTTTCGCTCCTCCTTAACCTTGTCGTCCTGGCCAGTGCGGTGACCTTGTCCTACATCTGGCATCTGCCCGTGCGCGCCGGTTTGCTCTTCATCTCCATGGACACCTTCGTGGCCTCTGTCGGCCTCATTGCCTACCTGATGCTCCTGGCCACGCTTGCACACCCAGCGATCGCAGTAACTTTTGCTCTGATCTTTAACGCCGACCTTTTCTACGAAGCTCAAATGTGGGCCCAGTCTGTCATCCGCTCGGGCAATTCGAGTCTGGCCCTGCGCCTCCTGGGACGGCTCTTTCACTATCTTTATCTTCTCCTCCCCATGGTGCATGTCTTCGGCAAAAAGACCGAAAACATTTATAGCAGCTTGCGCGTCCTGCACGGCGAGTGGCGATACCCTCTTTTCTCCCTGGGCTACGCGCTGGCGTTGGCGGCTTTCTGCTACTTCTTAGCCCTATTCGCCTTGCAGAGGAAAAATCACATCTAGGATTGCGAAGCGGATTGATTCGACGGGCTCGCGAATAATCGCACCTAGTCGTTGCCGGTTCGAATCTAGCCCGAGAGTCAATTCATTAGAGCTTCCGGGCTTGGAACTTGTCATCGATCCCCGTATGCACAGGGTAGACCCGGATTCTGCATTGCAACCAGAATCTTCTTCATATCGGGCGGTGACGCGAAACACAAAGTTCGATACGAGTCATAGGTTGGGCTGTGGAAGTCATCGCAATCAGTGGAATCGCCAAACTCGATTTCGGCCGAGAGACGGGCCATCCAGAAACAATCCATTTGACTTCGTCAGATGCGCTTCTCGTTGAAACCAAACATCTAGCTCCCCGAAGTCCGGTTCGAGGATATGTCAGGTTGCTTGACTACGCGTCTGGTGACAGACGGGGTGGTTTGGCGTTACGCTTCTTTGTATCCAGCGAACCGAGGCAAGCCTAGGATTGCAATGCGACCTTCGTGCCCATTTGCAGTCGAAGACAGTTTGTTAGGACCGGCGCATTTGCCGGAGCCGCGCTCGCAGTGGCCAAGAAGGTTGTCGCTTGACAGCAATCCAAGAACAAAGTATCTGGCATAGATCGCAAGAAAAAGCGTCAAATCGAACGTATAGGCAGCGAGAAGGCATGGACCGCCGCGGGGTTTCCAGAAGAGGCACGCTGAAATACTTGGGCTTGCTGGCCGCCAGTGCCGCAGGCCGCCAATTTTGGCTTCGCGGCTTCCGTCACCCGCCGTCCATGTAGATGGGCGGAACGGCTTGGTGACGATGCAAGGAGTCTTTGCCGCTCGGTGGGAATCAGGGCCCTGCACGCGGCAAAGGAAAATGTGGATGATCAACTCAAGGAGGGTAAGCCGGCTCGTTTTCCTACTGGCCCTCTCATCAACAGTCTCCGCGCAAGGATGGCGATTCTATGGCGGAGATGCGGGGGGAACGCGATCCTCGCCGCTCAGACAGATTAATCGCCAGAACGTCGGAAGCTTGAAAAGGGCGTGGACGTATCACATGGGAGAGGCAGACCGCTTGGGCAATGGCACAGACCGGCATCGCGTTGCGCCGTTTGAATCCACACCGCTGGTGATTGACGACACGCTCTATTTGTCCACGCCTTCCAATCGCGTGATCGCGCTCAATGCGGAAAGCGGTAAAGAGATATGGCAGTTTGATCCGCAAGCCGTAAGCGCGGGACCGCGGCAGTTCTTCCAGCACCGTGGGGTCGCCTACTGGCAGAGCAAGCCAGGAGATGACCGACGAATTCTGTACGGCACTTTCGACGGGCGCTTGATCGCGCTGGACGCGAGGACCGGCAAACCATGCCGTGATTTTGGAAAAGACGGAACGGTCGATCTGCGTGTAGGAATTGAGGACGCCTTTCCTGGTATGGAATATTCGGTGACGTCGCCTCCGGCCATCTATCAGGATCTGGTCATTACCGGAGCCGCTGTTCCGGAATATCCTCCCAAAGGACCCAGTGGTGTGGTGCGCGCTTTCGACATCCGCTCGGGAAAGCTCGCCTGGACCTTTCACACAATTCCTCAACCGGGAGAGGTCGGACACGAGAGTTGGCAGGGAGATGCGTGGAAGAATCGCACCGGCGCGAATGTCTGGTCACTCATGAGTGTGGACGCCGAACGCGGCTTAGTTTTTCTCCCGGTGGGCTCAGCTTCTTACGATTTCTACGGCGCAGACCGCAAGGGCTTGGATCTGTTCAGCAACTGCCTGGTAGCGCTTGAGGCTGCCAGCGGCAAGCTCGTCTGGTACTACCAAATGGTGCATCACGATATTTGGGATTACGATATGCCCTCGCAGCCCGTGCTGATCACGGTGCGGCGGAATGGCCAAGAGATTCCAGCGATCGCGCAGGTCACGAAGATGGGGTTCGTATTTATTCTCGACCGTCTCACGGGAAAGCCGTTGTTTCCAGTAGAGGAGCGCTCAGTTCCCCTGAGCGACGTGCCTGGCGAAGCTGCTTGGCCGACGCAGCCCTTTCCGGTGAAGCCTCCAGCTTTGGTCCGACAGTCTTTCAGCGAAACCGACATCAGCACGGTGACACCGGACTCCCATCGCTATTGCGCCGAGCTGTTTCACTCGCTCGAAAATCATGGGATGTATACACCTTACGGCCGCGAGATGACATTGGTGGTCCCTGGCACATTGGGTGGAGGGAACTGGTCCGGGGCTTCCTTTGATCCTGCGTCCGGCTATCTGTTTGTCAATGCAAATGAGTTGGGAGCCATTGGAGCGATGGAGCCGCAGACCGTTGACGCACCAGTGAAGTATCGGCGAGCGTCCAAAGACGGCGAGTACGCCCGCTTTTGGGACCAGAACCAGTGGCCATGCCAGAAGCCGCCTTGGGGAACGCTCAACGCCGTGGACGTGAACGAGGGAGAAATCGCCTGGAAAGTGCCACTTGGGGTCGTAGATGGGCTGAAGACGACAACTGGAACGCCTAACCTTGGAGGTTCGATCGTGACCGCCGGCGGAGTGGTATTTATTGGGGCGACGACCGACAGCCGTTTCCGAGGGTTCGATGCGAAAACCGGAGAGCAACTGTGGGCCGCCGACCTCGAAGCGAGTGCGCACGCCACTCCGATTACTTATCTCGGGAAGAAAACTGGAAAGCAATTCATTGTGATTGCCGCTGGAGGAGGCGGATATTTTCGAGGGAAAGTGTCCGACGCACTGGTGGCCTTTGCTCTTCCGGATTAGTCGAACCGAACAATCTCAATTTGAAGGACGCTTAACGCTCGAGGCGGCATTGCGGTACCGCCCGCTGGGAATGGGGAGCTCAGGAATGTTTCGATCACCGATAAGTTTCAGGCTATGCAGGCGCCGCACACGAGCGATCGTGAAAAACTGCTGCCGCGGGACCCTTCTGATCTTGGCAACCGGACACCAAGGATTTGCGCAGTCAAATCACGCAAATATCGTCGTGGTTCGGCCGAAGGAAATCCACGACGTGCTTGTCAATCCCGGAATGGGGATTACCACCTTTCAGAGGTTCAACGGGCAAGTGCCAAATCCTCCTTTGAAGTGGTCTGAAGTCGGGCCAGGCACAAAGTTGCCGCAGGCGCCACCGAAGCCGGATTTTCCGGAGACCTCCATCTCATATTGCCGCTGGTATTGGAACGTTCTTGAGTCGGAGCCGGGCAAGTTTCACTGGGAAATTGTAGATCTGGCATTGGAAGAAGCTCGAGCGCATGGACAGACTCTCGCCATTCGCCTAATGCCATACTCCAATCAGGATCCGCTTCCTGATTGGTATCGAAACTCGGGCGCACGGCGCGCCAACAAACCGACAGACAAAGACGGAGGAATCTGGCAGCCGGATTTTAGCGATGCGCTGTTTCTCAAGTACTGGGGCGAGCTTGTGGCTCAGGCCGGGAAACGCTATGACGGGAATCCGTATCTGGACAGCGTAGATATTTCATCCGTGGGCTATTGGGGGGAGGGTTGGAGTCCTTACATGCCGGCGTTTGCGTACCAAAGGGAACTTATCGATATTTGGCTCGAGGCCTTTCGGCGCACGCCTTTGCTGATGAACTTTGACGAGCAACAGGCGCTCACGTATGGCACGGAACATGGCGCGGGGTGGAGGCTGGATTGTCTGGGAGACATGCGCACAAACTCCGACAATGAATATTTCCCGGCGGAGATGCTGGAAGTTTATCCGCAGCAGGTGGTGCGTGCCGGGATTCAGGATGTTTGGCAGCGCAGTCCGGTTTCGCTGGAGACTTGCTTCACGGTTGCTGGTTGGAAAGAGAAAGGCTACGACCTTGACTATATTCTGGAGCAAGCACTGCGCTGGCACGTGAGCTCCGTGAACATAAAGTCCGCACCGATTCCGCCCGAATGGAAAACTCAATTCGAAAGCTTCCAGAAAAAGGTGGGGTACCGTTTTATTTTGCGGCGATTGGAATACCCGAAGGCGGTTAACGCCGGCTCGATGATGCCGATTCGCATGTGGTGGCTGAACGCGGGAGTCGCTCCCATTTACAGGGAATTCTCACTGGCCGTGGAGCTGCGATCCTCCAAGACCGCGACCGTCATTCGAGTCCCAGTGGACGTTCGGAAATGGCTTCCTGGAGATGCGGTATTCGACGGCACGTTGTACGTCCCTGAAAGTCTGGCGGCAGGTACTTACGATTTCCGGGTTGCGATGCTGGATCCAAGAACAGGGCAACCGGCAATTCGCTTCGCGATTGCAGGCCGGCAAGATGACGGCTGGTACGGCCTGGGGACGCTCAGGGTAAAAGCACCGTGAGTTATTTCACCTTTCGGTGTGTCTGGGGGTCCACGGGCGAACTGCAAAGAGGAAGGACGATGCGCGCACGCATCTTGGCCATGCTGGCTGGAGCGATTGCCATGCCCGCGCTAGCCGCGGACGATCCACCGCCGCCGCAATCTTTCCTTGTCCGTGAACAACCCTTGCCGCCGGGGCCACGCATAACACCTTTCCTGCAATATCAAGCGGAGCAAGCGTGGCGCGAAGACGACGATCGCCGAAAAGCCTGGGACGCCATCCAGGACCAGAAAGATTTGCTAAAGACGCAAGCCGAATTGCGGCAAAAGCTCCTGCAAATGATCGGTGGCTTGCCGGCCGTAAAAACGGATCTGCATCCGCGCGTCACCGGTAAGATTCAGATGGATGGGTTTTCGGTTGAAAAACTGATCTTTCAAAGCTTGCCGGGCGTCTATGTCACTGCGCTCGTTTACGTGCCGGATGATCAGTCCAGGAAGCATCCTGCCGTGCTGGTGCCCGCGGGTCATGCACCCGATGGAAAATTCCACTATCAGTCGCTGAGTCAAAGATTGGCGGGGCGAGGGTATGTCGTGATCTCCTGGGATCCCGTTGGGCAGGGTGAGCGTAGCCAGTTCTGGGATGCGACCACGGGTAAGAGTCGCTATAACCTGGTCTGCGGCGAACACGCGGTGATGGGGAACCTGGCCTATCTGGCCGGCGCGAATCTTGCGAGATGGGAGATATGGGATGGCATTCGCGCGGTCGATTATCTGCTCACGCGCCCTGAAGTTGACGGCGAGCGAATCAGCATCACCGGAACGAGCGGCGGCGGTTTCCAGGCTGCGCTGATTGCTGCTGTCGATGAGCGCATTAAAGTGGCTGTGCCTTCGTGTTATATCAGCGCATTGCCGATGAGGATTCATAATCGAATTTTTGCCGACCCCGACAGCGATCCCGAGCAGGATTTGTTTGGCATGATTTCAAATGGCGTGGACCACCCCGGGTTGCTGCTGCTGATGTATCCACGGCCCGTAATGGTGGCAGCCGCGGTGCTCGATTTTTTCCCCATCGAAGGCACGCGCAAGACCGTCCGCGAAGTGCGAAGGCTGTACGAACGTTTCGACCGCGGAGACCGAATTGCCCTGGTCGAAGGCTATCACACCCATCAATTCTCCCCGGAGAACCAGGAAGCTGCACTCGACTTTCTCGACCATTTCAATCAAATGCCGGCTCGACACGGGCTGCCTCCGGTCAAGGAACTCACGGACAAAACCTTGCAGTGCACCCGAACAGGCCAGGTCATGCTCGATTACACAGACGCAAGATCATTGATAGCGGCAATCCGAGAATACTACGACGAGCACAAGACCGGACCGGGACACAGCCTCGCGAAGGAATATTACAGTGACAAATACAGCGGAGTGAAAGCGTGGCACGTAAGCGAATATACCGGCGTCCCGCCCAGGCAAAGGCAGATTACCTGGGAAGCCAGGGAGAGCTCAATTTCAAACGGCGTGACGATTGACCGCTATATGCTGCGCCACAGCAAGCTGCTTGAAATGCCGCTGCTGCACATTCACAAGTCCGCCGCTCGCAAACGGCCATTCCTGTTGTGGTTTCGCGAAAGCGGAAAAGCGGCCGCGGACGACTGGCCGGAAATCAAGAAATATGTGGATGAGGGCTACGATATTGTCTCGTTTGACTTTCGCGGCCTCGGGGAGACTCGTATGCCGTACACGGCGGTTTCGCCGGATGATCCGGCGTTGGGTACGCTGGATTTTGATCATGCTTATGTCAATTCCATTTCGGGCGTCTTGGCAAATCATGTATACAACTCTCTTTTGATCGGCAGGCCGTATTTTCTGCAAATGATTGAAGACGCAGAAATCGCCAGTCGATTCTCGCGTGAGAAGCTGGGTGCAAGAATGGTAGCTGTAATTGCCCCAGGCGAAGCCTACACGCTCGCGAGCGCCATTGCGGAGACACTGCCCGGGATCAAGCTTCTGCCCCAGCCAGACGTGAAAGTCTTGAAATGGTCGGAAATCGTAGAGCAGGAGCGGGAGAACTGGCCAATACACTATCTATTGCCATCGGGAGCTTATATTCATTAGCCAGGATATTTTCTTTCGGAGCCGTGGGCTCAGTGGCAGCAGTCGAGTCTGAGCACGTCTCTACTAATTCACAAGCTTCAAAATTCCAAATCGAGTTGGAATGTGAAATGTTTTTCCTTCTGGAACAATGCTCCACGCAAGAAACTTACGGTGCTCATCACCGCCATTTCCAGCCGCTCGAAAGAAATTCGCTCGCCATGCAGTGCCCGGATGTATCGCACTTACGTTCATCGACGAGATCGGTATGCACACTTCAGTCGTCCAAATATGATTTTTGGCGTCGATGCTGGTTGCGTGCTCGAAACCTGAATTCCAAGTCACATCATTGAAGGGTTCTTTAGTTTTGTCGATTTCGAGATCTACCCACTGGTTATTGGGTGCTACTTCGAACTCATAGTAGTGATTCACCCGCTCTGGTTGAGGGTTCAAGAAGACTTCGACCACGTCCCGATCCCAAAGCTGCCACCGTTCTGCGGCCGGGTCTTCGCCTTCATAGACATTCAATGAATCGTAGCGAGACCAAAAGGCGAAGTAGATGTGTGTTTCGGTCCAAATGGATGCGACACGAGTCAAAACTTCCGGGTGGTGGGACCTGCCCGAGGCGTCATGATCAAACTTCGCGGAGTTAGCATGCTTCCATGCGGCCTTAGAGAGATCGCCATCCGGCAGAAAATCTGCCGGGGCGCGTTTTGCCAGGAGTCGCAAATCGCTGGCATAGGATGGTTGCGTTGGAGTGGCGATCTGGCTCGGGAGCGAGAGGGGAAATAGTGCTAGACCTGCACCGGCGAGAACGCCAATCAAAACTCCAATTGTCCTTAGGACGATCCGTAAGTTCCTCGGGCCTTGATCAGTTCGAATGGCATGCATCATCGAGATCTTCATTAGCCTTAATCGAAAGTGGATGCCGGAGTTTTATCCCACTTTGACAAGCGAAAGTAAACGATATAAAAGGAAGTCAAACGAAATGTGGAAAGTGTAGCGTCGTGATCTACTGAGACAGGAGGGCTCATGAGTGGGATGGACCGGAGACGCTGGTTGGGAAGCTTAGGGGTGTTCTTCGCTGCAAGCAGATTACCTACGATTCGGATAGCATCGCCACCATCCTCGCCGGAGAGCGCAGGGATGCCACTGCAGCTAGCGGACTTTCAACCGCACAGCATGTTACATGTTCCGGAGACGAAGGTGCCCCGCTCACGTTATCCGGTCATAGACATTCATACGCATCT
>Ga0137410_10002395_pt1 | contig 12778 bp, 8 predicted proteins | sample CZODoug1_16funga_FD_108878 | JGI IMG/M metagenome (GOLD analysis project Ga0137410, IMG submission 108878) | Vadose zone soil fungal communities from Angelo Coast Range Reserve, California, USA - CZODoug1_16fungal (Illumina Assembly) | ecosystem: Environmental > Terrestrial > Soil > Vadose zone... | reverse complement strand
TACAAACGCCAACGACGAGCGTTTTGCTCTAGCCGCCTAATACCGGCTAGACGCTGCACTAGCTTGCTGATGGGCTAGGCCCTCGAAAGAGGGTGCAGCGTCATTTACATCAGCCTCTCCTCCTGGTCTGGCCGCTTGGCCGGGGGGATCCGTCGAAGCGGCTAGCCGAGCGTCAGCCTGCCGGTCGGCGGGCGCGAGGCGAAACCCAAACGACCAGGCTAAGCATGTAGGCCTGACTGTGTAGGACTTGCGGACGCGGGTTCGATTCCCGCCGCCTCCACCATTCGACTGTCCCTGGAAGTTCACTGAAGTCTCTGGGGGCCGGCGCGGAGGTTATTCCGATTTACGGTCGCGCGGCTTGAATAGCCGAGAAGCCTTCTAGACCCTATGCCGCAACCGCTTGTCGAACCACTTGACCAGTTCGTCATACGGTAGGTGGTTCTGCACGATACTCAATATCATCGATTCAGCTTCCACGTTAGCAAGGATCAAGGATTCCTTTGATCGATAGTAGCCGGTATAAGGCCTTGCGATAGCGGACTTGATGAGATTGATATCGCGAACGCCATCATGCCCACCTGTGCGCTGCAGGGCGCGCCGATGAATTACAAGAACGTCTTTAAGCGTAAGGCGGTAGTGCCGCAGACAATAACCTAACTCATTTTTTAGATAGCTTTTTTATTGCCCAGGCATACTCATCTGCTCCCTCGTTGATAGAGGTAGACGAAGCAGTAGATGTAGTCAGGGCAAAATTACCTGACTTGTCTACAAAACCAGCCTTACCACCGCTCTTCTCTAATCGCTCACGCGCTTCCTTAACTGCTTGCTCGTGAACTCGCTTTTCGTGAGCGAGCATTTTAGGCAAAACTTCCATCATCAACGCAGTGAGATCTTCATACCGGCCGGGATCAATATTTGCGTCAGAGAGAATGGTAATGAATGGCGACCATTCCCTTTGAGATCCCGGTATGCTTTGGCGTGCGTTAGAAACAAGCTGAAAGAACTCCGCGTACTGCGAGGGATCAAGCTTGCTAACAACAAGGCGCGCGGCCGCAAGCACCTTGTTGCTCAAGTTTAGGCGCGCCGCACCCGTGCTTGGATTGGCCGGAACGTGCAAAGGCATAAATCTGACCCTTAGAATGCTTGCCAACTAAGGCAGGAGGTAGGGATTGTACCCCCGTGCGTTAGAAATCAGACTTATGCGACGTGATGCACGCGCACCGACGATGAGGACCTTCGCGAAGGTCTTTGCGTAATCCGAATCTCCACGTCCTTGCCGAGCAGGGTCAGGAATTCCATCAGGCGCTCGACCGAAAACCGGTTGAGCCGGTAACGGACGAGGTCCGACACGTGCGGCTGGCGGAGCCCGAGTAGCTTCGCCGCCCGCACCTGGGGCAGTACGCGCTTCTCGAGGATTTGATTCACCTCCAGCGCGAGACGCACCTTCAGCCGGCGCTCTTTTGCGTCGGCGTAGCCAAGATCGGTGAATACGTCACCACTTCCTGTTTCCACGTCAGTCAGCTTCTTCGCCTTAGCATTCTTCATGGTCTCGCATCGCTTCCGAGAATCACCTCGCCGGTAGTTGAGCTTTGCTGCGGAGGTAGTGGTATCCGACCATTTTAGGGCCTAGAGTCCAGGGCTCCGATTGACCTGATCAGGTCATTTAGCCTAATATATTAGGCATTATCTGACTTAACGCCTAATATTATGGGCATCAAGAAAACCTTCCCCGCCCAGGCCGCGGAGCGTACCAAGGAGCTTGGTTACCGGGTACGTCTAGCCAGGACCCGCCGCGGGATGTCCATTGCGGAAGTCGCGGCCAAGGCCGGGATCAACCGCAACACACTCAACGCGCTGGAACTCGGCAAGCCCGGTGTCGCGCTCGGTGCCTACGTCACCGTTCTGTGGGCGCTCGGCCTCGACAAGACGCTGGACGCCGTCGCCCACCCCGACGCCGACTCCCACGGCAAGACGCTGGAAGCCTCGCGCAGGCCTGCGCGCGTGCGCAAATCGCAGAAGTCGAAGAACGAATATGACTTCTGAGCGCCAGGCCTACGTCTACGTCCAGTTGCCCGGCACGCTCGACACCGTGCCGGCAGCGCTACTGAAGGTCGAGAAACTGCGCGACGGGACCTTCGTTGGCCATTTTCGCTACGGCGACCGCTACCTGGAGCGAAAAGACGCGATCGCGTTCGATCCCTTCAAGCTTCCGCTCGGGAGCACCGTCCACGAATTCACCAAGCTCAAAGGAATTCCCGGCGCCGTGCGCGACGCCGGCCCCGACGCATGGGGGCGGCGCGTGATCGAGCATAAGCTGCAGCGCAGCCCCGGTGACTTGGAGGAAATCGATTACCTCTTGAACGGCCCTCAGGACGGCGCTGGCTATCTAAGCTTCGGCCTGAAGCTTGAGCCCCCCGCGCCGAAGCGAGGGTACAACCGAACCCACCAACTCGCGGACTTGGTCGCGGCCGCAGAGGCGATCGAAGAGGGAAAGCGGATTCCCGCTCAAATCCTCGAGCAACTCGAGCCTGGCACCTCGATGGGCGGCGCGCGCCCCAAGGCCACCATCGAGGACGGCAATCGCCTGTGGATCGGAAAATTCCCGGAAAAGGCAGACCGCTGCAACTTGCAGCGAATCGAATACGCCACTATCGAGCTTGCCCGCCGTTGCGGTATCACCACATGCAACGCCCGTGTCGAGTCCGTCGGCGGACGCGATGTGCTGATGGTCGAGCGTTTCGACCGCGAACACACTCAGGGCGGCTATCTTCGCTTCGGATTCGTCAGCGGGCTCACCTTGCTCGACTGCGACGAGGACTATCTCGATCGCGAACGCTGGTCCTATCCCCTGCTCGCCGATGAGCTGCGCCGCTGGTCCGAGAAACCCGACGAAGATCGCGTCGAACTCTTCCGGCGCGTCGTCTTCAACGCCGCCGTCACCAACAACGACGACCACCCCCGCAACCACGCGGTGCGCCGCACGGCCCGCGGCTGGCGCCTGACGCCGGCGTATGATCTGGTGCCCTCACCCATGGTCAGCCTCGAACGTCGCGACCTCGCCATGACCATCGGCACTTACGGGCGCACGGCGAGCGTCTACAACCTGCTTTCCCAATGCGAGCGGTTTGGACTCACGGTCGAAGCGGCTAGGAGGGAAATTAACAAGATCGTAGCGATCGTCCGAGCTTGGCGGGACCATTTCCACGCCCACGGCGTATCGGCGAAGGACACCGACTACATCGCTTCGGCATTCCTGCCCGAAAGCTTCTTCTTCGAAAAACCGCCCGAAGGTTGAGTAGTTTCGGGGAGTTACGCGACGTGATGCACGCGTACCGACGATGAAGACCTTTCGCGCTGGTCTTTGCGTAATCCGAAATCTCCAGCTCATCAAGATTTCCGGAACGACTGTACACACGGCCAATTGCAGTCATTTGAGCTCCCATCGCCCTCGCCGAAGGGATACGGGACTACGGTTTCTCACGCGCCATCCGTTTTCGAGCAACAGCCGGAGCTTGACCCCTTTTGGGCGCAAGCTCACAATCGCCCACAGTGCTTGTTCACAAGATTCGGGGGGATCGTGAAAAAATCCATGATAGCGTTGGTCTTATCCGCAACTGTGATCAGTTGTAGCAGCGACAGCGGACCATCGGAATCTGACATGAGAATTGCGATGACTAAGGAATTTGCCAAAATAGCAGACCTTGCGAAAGTAGAAATTATCAGCCTAGAAAGGATTGGCTGCTCGAAGGACACGCAGGGCAATGCCTACATTTGCGATCTTCGCATGAAGACCAAGGGTATGCCGTTTAGCGGTGGCAAGGTCAACGACAGTACCGCTAAGGTGCGCTTTGTAAAGACCAGCGACGGTTGGGCCGCCACAAAGTAAGCAGCACCACGAAACAATGTGAGTGCCCATGTTCCGGATCTGTAGAGATCGAGACAGAGCGGGAGGGAAGACGATCTAAGGATTCGAAACAAACTGCATGCGGGGCAAGGTCGCGCGCCCCGGGCGTCGGTGTAAGCTACAGAACAACTTGAAATCAGCGGGTTAGGATTCGGCGGCGCTCACCTCTGTCAAAGCCAGCGCTGACACGGTGAGGCCGACGCCGTGCGCTATATACACGTCTGTGCGTTGCGCCTATATTGAGTTAAGGGAGTGCGGGAAGTTTCCCCGCACGGGGAGGAAAAATCCGAGTTGAACTGCGTCCGGGCGCCAAGGTGTGCACGGACGGGACACGCCATTTGTGGCGCCGACACGGTATCCGCGGTTCCTCCGGCAACGCCGCTCGGCACGCTTTCGTTCCCTCGATTGAAATATGACGTCTAGGAGTGCCTTACCGGGAGATACATTTATCGCATAGCGCAAGTAACCGAGGGGGACAAGAATGAAATCGAGACACTGGATGTTTTGCGTCGCCGGGCTTTGCATCGCTCCGCAGCTGGCGTTTGCCAAGTGCACGTTCACAAATCCTGAGCAGCAGAAGCAATGTCTGGAAAGAGAAAAACAGGCCGAGGCCGCCAAGCGCGAACGCGAGCGCCAGGAAGCCCTGAGGAAACAGGCCGTGCAAAACGACCGACAAGCGGTCCGTCGCGACGAAGCGCGCATTCAAAACGACCGGCAAGCCGTCAGCAACGATCGTCAAGTTCTCCGGAACGAGCAGGCCAGGGTCGCGAATGATCGCCAGCAAGTCCAGCGCCTGAATCAGGAGATAGAACGCGCTCGCGCGCGCGGCGACGCCCGCAGAGTGAAGGAATTGGAACAGCAGCGCGCCAGGGTCGAGAGCGACATCCGCAGCACTGAGGCCAATGAACGACTTCGCGCCGAGGACATCCGCCGCCGCGAAGCGGACGCGCAAAACGCCAAAGCCAACGAACGCAATGTCCGGGCCGACGAGGCCCGCCGTGAGCGTCAGGTCGCGAATCAGCCGCACCCGCTATCTGCTCAAGGTGCCGCGCCCGCGGCCGCAGTGTACCCGCCGCCCCCGGTGCCGCCGGCTGTGATCGCACCGGCGACATCGGCCGCACCGACGACCGCACGGGTGGCTCCTGTCGCGGCGCCAGCCCCCGCCGCCACGGCATCACCGCTGGCCGTGAGGACGTACCCTGCCTCCAGCATCGTCACTACAACCGGCGGAGCGAGCTACGCGACTCTGAACGGATATGCTTCCTATCCGGGCAAGACCGTGAGGGTGTGGTTTGAATGGGGCGATGGCCCGTCCTTTGGACAGGGTGCCACCGACGCACAACCATTCAGCGGAGAAAGATCAGTAAGCCAACAGGTACGTTTCCCGACCCCTAAGAAAAAATATTACTACCGCACTATCGCGGAAAGCAGCGGGCTCCTCGTGTACGGCGAGACACAATCGTTCGTTGTTCCGTGACGTAGCCGGGCCGCTCCTACAGTGTTATCGGGGGCGGTCCGGCGGGTGGGTCTACTTCTTCTCGCCCGCGGAGGGAGTTGCAGGCGCTGCGGGCTATGTGGGGACGCACGTATCGCGGCCAAGCCGCGCAAGGCAGGGAGGATCGTAATGCGTGCATCGGGCGTACGGGTAAGGGGAATTTCTGGTTTCTGTGTCTTCGCGTTTGCGTTTTTCCTTGCGGCGTGTGGAGGAGGTGGTGGCGGGGGGGGCGGAGGTGCGAGTAACTCGCCTTCTCCACCGGCTCCGCCGTCTCCTCCGGCAACTCCGCTTGCGCTCTTTGCCGGTGATCTGGGAGGCCCAGGTAACGTCGACGGGACCGGGGTTGCGGCGCGCTTCAATACTCCGCAAGGCATTGCCACCGACAGCGCCGGCAATGTCTATGTAGTCGATACCAATAACAACACCATCCGCAAGATCAGCTTAGCCGGCGCAGTGACCACGCTTGCGGGTACCGCGGGCGTCAGCGGGAGTGCCGACGGCACTGGGGCCGCGGCGAACTTCACTATACCGCACGGAATCGCCACGGACAGCGCGGGCAATGTTTATGTGGCCGATTTCAGCACCATCCGCAAGATCACCCCCGCCGGCGTGGTGACCACGTTTGCCGGGACGAGCACCCTGAGCGGTTTCGTCTCCGTCGGCGCCCTGGGCGGAGTCGCCACGGACAGCACTGGGAATATCTATCTGGCCAGCAACGTCGTCATCCTTAAAATTACGCCAGCCGGCGTGGTAAGCACGCTTGCCGGTTCGATAGGCGCTGTCGGCAGCGCCGATGGGACTGGGGCCGCGGCGAGTTTTTTTGGCGCGAGTAGCGTGGCCACCGACAGCGCCGGCAACGTCTATGTGGCCGATACCAATAACTGCACCATCCGCAAGATTACCCCTGCCGGAGCGGTGACCACGCTCGCCGGCACGCCGAGCCTCTTGGGAGGCAATGCCGACGGCGTCGGGGCCGCGGCGAGCTTCAGGGGCCCCCAAGGTGTCGCCACTGATGGCGCCGACAATGTCTATGTGGCGGATACCGGCAACGGCCTAGTCCGCAAGGTCACGCCTGCCGGCCTGGTAACCACCCTCGCCGGTTCGAGAATTATCTTTGGCGGCAGCGCCGATGGCGCAGGGGCTTCGGCGGGTTTCTCTCAGCCGCGGGGCATCGCCGTCGACAGCACGGGTACGGTTTATGTGGCTGATACAGCCAACCACGCCGTCCGCAAGATCACTCCTGCCGGGGTCGTCACCACCCTTGGCGGCGTCGCGCCTCTTATCGGCAACGTCGATGGTACAGGGGCAGCCGCACGGTTTTTTAGCAGTGGTGGCACGAACGGCATTGCCGCGGACACCGCTGGCAATGTCTATGTCGCCGATTTCGGGAACAACAATATCCGCAAGATTACGCCGGCCAGGGTAGTGACCACATTCGCCGGTTCAACATTGGGCCTTTCCGGAAGCACCGACAGCACCGGGGCCGCGGCGCGCTTTCACGGTCCAATAGGCGTCGCGACCGACAGCGAAGACAACCTTTATGTCGCGGATACCATCAACAGCACTATCCGCAAGATAACACCAGGAGGAGTAGTGACCACCCTCGCCGGCACAGCAGGCGTTGGGGGTAGTGCCAACGGCACCGGGGCTGCCGCGAGCTTCCAGCAACCGGTCGGCGTCGCCACCGACAGCATAGGAAATGTCTATGTAGCCGATACAATCAACAACGCTATCCGCAAGATCACACCTGGCGGTGTGGTGACCACATTCGCCGGGGCCACGGTGCCGCAAGGCATCGCCACTGACAGGGCGGACAATGTCTATGTGACCGATGGCAACGCCATTCGCAAGATTACCCCCGCTGGGTTAACGACCACGCTCGCCGGTTCGGTGTCCTTTGATGGCAGCGCCGACGGCACCGGGGCCGCGGCGCGTTTCTTTTTCCCGCGTGGTATCGCTACTGACACCGCGGGCAACATTTACGTCGCCGATAGCGGCGCCTCGGCGGTACTCAGCAATAACACCATCCGCAAGATTACGCCTGCCGGCGTCGTGACGACTGTCGTAGGGGTAGCGGGGCAGGCGAGCTTTGCGCCGGGCGCATTGCCGGGGCTGCTGTGTTTCCCGCAGGGAGTAGCAGTCAGCGGTACGTCGCTCTACATCACGCTCTACAACGGTGTGGCGGTGGCATCAAATGTCGCGAGCGATTCAAATAGCACGCTGAATTTGACTACCGGCCAAGCGGTAACGCTCGTGCTCGGGCAGCCCAATTTCACGACGGGCACAGCACCGGCCGCAATCAACGCCAGCTCGATGAGCCCGGTCGGGCGCGGACGCGCAGTCGGGAACTTCTATTACCAGGCGGACCGGAGTGCGGTCGTCAGCCGCACTCTCGGGTTTCCCCTGCCCCTGACCAGTTCGGAGAGCGCGACGATCGTGCTGGGAGCGACGAGCCTCACGGCGGCTTTTTCAGGAACGGGCTCGGCAGCTGATTTCGAGTCGGATTCCACCGCATCCGACGGAATCAATCTCGTGATTACAGATCAGAACCGCAATCGCGTCCTGGTGTTCTCGACCGCGCCCACGACGACCCATGCCTCGGCCGATTTCGTCTTGGGCCAGACCACTATGACGGCGGGAGCCTCGGGCTGTTCCGCGACGACGCTCAACTCTCCAGGCGCAACGGTCGCGGCCCCGGGCAAGCTGATAGTGTCCGATAGCCTCAACAACCGCGTGCTCATCTGGACTCAGCCCATCACGAGCAACGGCCAGCCCGCGGACCTGGTGCTCGGCCAGCCGGATATGGTCAGCTGCACCGCCAACCAGGGCAGTGCCGCTGGCCAGAACACGCTATCGCAGGCCGGGGGAGTCTGGACCGACGGGACGCTGGTCGCGGTGGGCGACGTACACAACAATCGCATGCTCATCTGGAAAACGTTTCCCACCACCAACGGCCAAAACGCCGACCTGGTTCTCGGGCAACCGGATTTCACCAGCACGACCGCAGGTGTTTCGGCAGCGGTCATCGGCACCGGGGGCACGGCAGTGTCGGACGCGACTCACTTTATCGTCACGGACAACAACAACAATCGGATCCTGGTCTGGAATAGCATTCCGACGGTAAACGGGCAAGCCGCCGACGTGGTACTGGGTCAAACCGACTTCACGTCGAACACTGCCGGCACCTCCGCCACGCAGCTGCACAGCCCTGGCGGAGTCGGCATCATCGACAATCACCTGTTCGTAACGGACCAGGCTAACAACCGGGTGCTGATGTACTAACGCCGACGTACCGCGACCGATTGTCGTTTGCTCCTGACGTGGAAGTCTCAGCTAGCGGGCGGCTGTTTGTATCAACCGTGGTGCGCCGCTGGGAGAAACTATCCGGCACGGAGCTCGGGAAGAAACCGCGCTGACGGGTACCGATTCGACCGTCGTTTCGCCGCGGGAACTGTGGAATCAACTTTGCGGTCCTTGAGCCGGGAAGTCGGAAGATGATCCGACAGCGATTCACCTGAATATTGAGGCGCTGGCGATTCAGAGAACCATCGCACCTGCAGCCCATGATTTGTTCAGTTCGTCGAGAGCCCGGAGCGGACACCGGGCTCATTTCAGATGTTTACAAGTGACAGCGGAAATGGAGATGCGCCGTCTACTTTTGTATACATCGTTCGCCAATCGCGGCGCAGCCTTGCGTGCGATTTGTAGTAGCTTCGTAAACGAGCGTAAACACGAAAACCGATACGTGACGCGGAGTTACGGGCACCTTGTAGGTGCGTATGGTGCGGTGGAGTTTACGGGCGTTAAAGACGCCCGTAGAGCGTCCTCATTGCCGACGCTTTAGCGTCGGCTGTCTGATCCACTCCGATTCGCAAGAGTTACTGGACAAACACTGGACAAGGTGCGCAAACGGGTGTGCACGTGGTGTGCATCTAGTGTGCATTTACTGAGCAAATGGTAAGCGCTGTCTGAGCAACCCCGCGGCAACGCGCCGAGGTCCGCCGGCGCGAGCTGCTATGCTAGGGGCAACTTTGGGGGCAACCGCTCTCTCGCCGAATCGCGCGAACCCAGGATTCACGCGGGGTTACGCGCGGAATGCGGGTGACGCCGCCCCACCAGATCCGTATTCCGGAGTCGTCCAAAGGCGTCCACCCGGGCCCGAGAATCAATGGCGTGACGACCGGTCAGCGCGGAGCCGGATTTTCCTGGAGGCGCAGCGGGTGATTCTGACCTTTGGCGAATTTCAACTGGATGTCGACCGCTTCGAGCTTCGCCGGAACGGACAGCCGCGCAAGGTCGAGCCGAGGGTGTTCGACCTGATGGCCCATTTCGCGAGGAACCCCGGGCGCGTGTTTTCCCGCGATGAACTTGTTGCGTCCGTATGGCGCGGCCGGGTGGTATCCGACGCGACGGTATCGACCTGTATCAAGAACGCACGCAAGGCGCTCGGTGACACCGGCGCTGCGCAACGCTATATCAAGACCGTCCGCGGACGGGGCTTCCGGTTTGCCGCCGATGTTCAACATGACGACACCCGCGCCGATCCGGGCCGGTCGCCGCAGGCCGCGGTCACCGCGCGACGCGGCGGCACCGGACCTTCATTGCTGGTGGTCCCGTTTCGCACCTTGTCGGGTGGCCCGGATACGGCGCGACTTGCCGATGGGGTGAGCAGCGACCTGGGAACCATACTCACCCGCATTCCGCTGCTGCGTTTGAGCAGCCAGGCGGCCCGGTACGACGACGGAGAGGTCACCCCGAGCGCACGCGCGATTCACGAGGAGCTCGGTGTCGACTATGTGCTCGACGGCACTCTCGACGAACGCGACGGTGGTTATCGCATCAACGTCCGGCTGTCCGATGCCAAATCGGGTTTCCGGTTGTGGGCAGAGCAGTTCTCGGTAGCCGGGCTGGTCGACGCGGCCCGCGATGAGACCGTCACTGCCGTCATCGCCAAGCTGGAGCCGCAGTTATACCGCGCCATTCACGACACAGTTCGCGCGACTCACGGCGAACCGAACGCCCAGGAGCTGTTTCTCGAGGCGAGCAGCATTCTGGCGCTCAAGGGCTGGCATGCCGCCTCCTTCTCTGCCGCTGCCGAGTTGCTGCGCCGAAGCCGGAAGCTCGATCCGGATTTCGCCCTTGCGCCCGCTTGCCTGGCACTGGTGACGGGGCTCGGGCATCGCGTAGGCCTTTCGAGCGACCGGGAAAAATCCCGAGTCGAAACTCTCGAGGCCGCCGAGCGCGCGCTCGAGCTCGACAGCATGGACTCGACGGTGCTCGGGTTCTGCGGATGCGCGCTGTCGGATATAGGTTTTCCGGACCGGGCACTGCCGATCCTGCGAAATGCCGTCGAAATCAATCCCGCCAACGCCCAGGCGTGGGCCGCATTGGGTTCGGTCTGTCTGCTCGCGCAGCGCGTTGAAGAAGCCGTCCGGCACCTGAGCCATGGAATCAACCTCTCCCCGCTCGACAGCCGGCTGTCGATCTGGGGCGCGATGCTGGCGCTCGGTCTCATGCTGTCGAAGGACCTGGAGGGCGCCTTGCGCCAGGGTGAGCTGGCCTGTCAGCGCGATCATCGAAGCCACATACCGCGGGTCGTCGTGGCTGCGATCCATCTGCTGCGGAACAAGCCGGAGCTTGCGCTGCGGGCCCTGAATGACGCCCGCCGCATCAAGCAAGATCTCGGGCCCGCTCAGGTTCATCGCCTGCTGGGCCGGGAGCTTGGCAGCAGGCTGCTGAACCTCAGGTAGGCCGCGTCGGAGCCCGCCCGGGCTGTTCACGCAATCTCCCACAAAAGCACACGTTTTCCTCAAGCTCCGCCGCGCGGGGCTTTCTAAGCTGTCAAACGGATCGCGGCCCGACAAGGAGCCGCGATCCACTTCACCAGACTGATTCAATCACAGGAGCGAGTCCGATGAACACCTACAACGTGCGTGAAGCACAAGCACCGTTAAGAACGAAGTACAAGACCGCGCCCGAGGCTGCGCTCGTAGTGGACCGGGCGCAGACATCCGGTCAAAACGCAAGCGATCCGAACCATTCGGTGGTGGAGCCGATGCCCGGTTGCGGCGCGACCCTGCCGGTCGGCGTGCACAGCGCGCTCGGCGGCCTCCACGACGCACCCACGCCGGGGGACATCCTGTGTGCCGCGCTTGCCGCGTGCCAGGATTCGTCGGTTCGCATGGTTGCCAATCTGCTCGGTGTAGACCTTGAATCTCTCGAAGTAACCGTGACAGGGAACGTGGACGTCCGTGGCACCATGATGGTCGATCGATCCGTGCCCGTCGGGTTCCAATCGATGCGCTGCGACGTGAGGCTCCGTGCCAAGACCGGGACGGATCCCCGTCTTATCGCCAAACTCAAGGCGGCTGCCGAGGAATCGTGCGTTGTGCTGCAGACCCTGCGTGCGCCGCCTCGCGTCGAGATGCAATTCGAGGTGTGCTGACCTAAAGACTTCGTTGTTTCCGGAGATATTCAAGCCGCCTTCGGGCGGCTTTTTCGATTGTGTCCGCCGGTCCACGGCCGCAGGCACGACGGTTCTCCCGCGGGCGGCGTGCCGACCGTGTTCGGCATGAATTTCCAGGCGGTGAGCGTGGGACAGAAACTCGCGAAGGACAACGCCGACGCGAGATGCAACAACGCCGACGGCGACCGCCTGCGCGGCAAGCCCGGGCCTTGGACGCCGTGCGCATCGAGCACACGCCCGTTCTTACCGGCTTGAGCGGCTCGCACGACTAAGCAACCCGTCTGCGAGGAGCGGGACTCTCACAGCGCCGCTTCGATTCCCTGCGCAAGGCCTGCGGGCCGGCCAGCCGCGTGACCACCGTGTCAACCGGCTACCGTACCGCGCGTTTTCGGACCGAGGGAGGGGAGTCGCCACGGGGAGTCGCCACGTGATCATGAACGAACGGATGGTTGCGGCACGCGAGCCACAGGCTGCAAGCATCGCCCAGGAAACAGCGGCTGCGGAGGCGGACGCCGGCGCAGCGCTCGCCAAACTGGGACTTGCGGCCACTGCCGCGCTTGCCCTTGAGGCCTGCGGTGGCGGCAGCGGCTCCTCTGGCGGCGACACACCGCCGCCCTTATTGTCCAGCACACAGGCCTCGCGGTTCCTGTCGCAGTCCTCCATCGGCTACAGCCATGCCGATATCACGAGCGTCTCCACCTCAGGCATCGACGCCTGGCTAAGCGCCCAGTTCGCGATGGCGCGACCGCAGAAGTTCTGGGACTTTCTGGTCGCCAACGGCTACGCCGCATCGACCAATGTCAACACGCTCAATGGCTTCGACCCGATGATCTGGTCGCAGCTCATGGGCGGCAGCGACATCTTGCGCCAGCGCGTGGGATTGGCGCTGCTCGACCAGTGGGTGGTGAGCATC
>Ga0137410_10002389_pt1 | contig 12790 bp, 14 predicted proteins | sample CZODoug1_16funga_FD_108878 | JGI IMG/M metagenome (GOLD analysis project Ga0137410, IMG submission 108878) | Vadose zone soil fungal communities from Angelo Coast Range Reserve, California, USA - CZODoug1_16fungal (Illumina Assembly) | ecosystem: Environmental > Terrestrial > Soil > Vadose zone... | reverse complement strand
CCGGGGTTCAAGGCGGTGGCTGCGGACTTGGCGAACTTCGCCACGGGCGGCGTCACGGTGTTGATCGGGCAGAAGACCAACTAGGACGGCGGTGCGCATCGCGATTCTCGCCGCGCGGCAGGGAGGGGGCTGGCACACCGACCAACTCTGCCGCGCGCTGGCCGCGCGGGGGCACGAGGGGCGCGTGCTGCCGTACGAAGGACTGGTGTCGCGTTTCGGCGGCACGGGTCCGCCCTTCGCCGCGGGAGGGGAGGATCTCGCATCCTGCAGCGCCGTGCTCGCGCGCATCATCCCCGAGGGGTCGCTCGAGCAGATCATCGTCCGTGTGGACGCGCTGCACGCGCTCGAGGAGCGCGGGATGCCGGTGATCAACTCGCCCCGGACGATCGAGCGCACCGTGGACAAGCTGTGGACCACGGCGCTGCTTGCGCACGCCGGGCTCCCGGTGCCCGAGACAATCGTGTGCGAGCATCCCGACGAAGCGATGGCGGCGTTTCGCACGCTCGGGGATGTCATCGTCAAACCGCTGTTCGGCTCGATGGGGCTCGGGATGGTGCGGGTTACGACCGAAGAGATGGCGTTCCGCGTCTTTCACACGCTGGAGACGCTCCGGAGCGTGTATTATCTTCAGCGAGCGATCGATCACGACGGCTGCGATGTGCGAGCGTTCGTGGTGGGCGGGCGCGTGATCGGCGCGATCGAGCGAAGCGCGCCCGGGTGGAAGACCAACCTGGCACGCGGCGGCCGGGCGCGGGCCGTCACACTGCCTGCGCCGCTGATCGAGTCGGCGCTGGCCGCCGCCCAGGCGGTCGGCGCGGACTACGCCGGCGTCGATCTCCTGCCCGCGCGTGACGGCACGGTATACGTAGTCGAGGTGAACGGGATCCCCGGATGGCGCGGCTTGCAGGAAGCGACGTCGAGCGACGTCGCCGGAGCGATCGTCGAGCATCTGCTCGGACGCGTGACGCCGCGGTGACCGCAACTCTCGCGCGGCGCGCGGCGGACGTGGCGGCCACTGCGCAGCTCGCCTGCCTGTTGGAGGCGAGCGCCCCGAAGCCCGGCAACGTCTCCCCCTTCGCCTCGTTCCGCGACGCGACGTACGAGGATTTCCTCGCGAGCGCGGCGGCCATCGGACCGGCCCTCGCCTTGGCGGGCGAGCAACCGCTCGGGGCCACGATCCGGGAGGCGGTCGAGGCCACCACCCGCTGGGCGCCGTCCAACACCAATCTCGGCCTCGTGCTCCTCCTCGCCCCGCTGGCCCGGGCCGCGCTCCAGCCGGGACGCAAGCCGCTGCGCGCGCAGCTCGCCGCCACACTCGCCGACACCACCGTGGCGGACGCGCGCGACGTCTACGCGGCGATCCGATCCGCCGCACCGGGGGGCCTGGGTCGGGCGAGCGAGCAAGACGTCGCGGGCACGCCGACGGCGACCCTGTGCGAGGCCATGGCTCTGACGCGCGATCGGGATGCGATCGCCCGCGAGTATGCGACCGATTTCGAGGCGACGTTCGAAATCGGCGCCCCGGCCCTGCGCCGCGCGCGCTCCGATGGCCTCGGCTGGCGGGACGCGGTGGTCGAGGCCTACCTGACGCTCCTCGCCGCGTCTCCTGACACTCACATCGCGCGCAAGCTCGGGAGCGACGCGGCGGTCACGGTACAGCGCCGCGGACGCGCCGCGCTCGACGCCGGCGGCGTCCGCACGATCGCCGGTCGGGACGCGACCGCCGCGCTCGACCGCGAGCTCCGCGACGAGGCCAACACGCTGAACCCCGGAGCCACCGCGGACTTGACGGGTGCGGCCATCTACGTGGTGCTGCTGGAAGGAGGGTGGCGTGGCCGTCCATAAGGAATTCAAGGTCGCCGTGACGAAGGACTATCTCGTCTTCGCGTCGGCCCACTTCATCACATTCCCCGGGCATCGGTGCGAGAAGCTGCACGGCCACAATTATCGCACGCGCGTCGTGGTCGAAGGAGGGCTCGACCCCGAGGCGCACTACGTACTCGACTTCTCGATGCTGAAGGACCTGATGAAGCGGCTCACCGACGAGATAGACCACCGGGTGCTGCTACCCCTCCAGAGCACGAAGATTCAGGTGCGCGAGGAGGGCGACACGGTGAGCGTCGCGGTGGCGGGAAAGCCGCGCTACGTCTTCCCCCGAGCCGACTGCGCGCTCCTCCCCGTGCCCAACACCACCGTCGAGATGCTGGCGCAGTACCTCGCTGGCCGGTTGTGCAAGGCCCTGGCGTCCTCCGGCGGCGCAGCGCTGCGAGCAGTGGAGGTGGAAGTAGAAGAGAACTTCGGGCAATCCGCCACCTACCGCGAGTCGCTCGGGTGATCCGCGCGCCGCACGGCCAAGACGTCGTCCCGCTTGATCCCGCCGTCGTGCAGCGCCGTCGCCACCAGCGCGCCGTCGAGCCCGGCGTCGGCGAGGCGCTCGAGTTCGCGTGCCGTTCCGATCCCGCCGCCGGCGAGGAGTTCCACGTGCGGCAAGGCGCGCCGCAGCGCCTCCACCAGCACGCAGTCCACGCCGCGCCGGCTGCCGACGCGCGCGAGATCGAGCACGATGATCGCCCCGGCGCCCGCGGTGACGGCCGCGCGCGCGACGTCGAGGGGCGTCCCGGACAGGGGGGCCGCCGCCAACGGGGCGCCGTCCCGCAGGTCCAGCGAGAAGACGACGCGCTTCGGTCCGATCGCCCGGGCCACCAGGGCGAGGGCGTCGAACGACGGCAGGGTCTCGAGGCCCACCACCACACGCCCGGCCCCGTCCGCCACGAGCTCGCGCGCCCGCTCGGGCGTCGTGACCGCCGCGTCCACCAGCAGCCGGCCGCGGAGACCGGCGAGCGCCCCCAACAGAACGCGCTGCACCGCGCCACCGGCGAGGGCATCGAGATCGGCGACATACCACTCGTCGCAGTCGAGGACGTCGCGGTAGGCGCGCGCCAGGGCGAGGGGATCGGCTCCCGCGCCGCCGTCCACGAGTTGCGAGCGGACCGGCGCATACCTCTCACGCCGGCCACCGCGCGCCAGCACCGCGAGGCCGCCCCGCACGTCGAGCACCGGGATCACGCGCAATGAACGGCGTCCTGGGTTGGGACATCGGCGGCGTGAACACCAAGGTGGCGCACGTCGCCGGAGCCCGCGTGCTCGCCGCGCGCGCCGCGCCCTACGAGCTGCAGCGCGATCCGGCGGCGCTCGTGCCGCTGCTCGGGCGCCTCGCCCAAGACCTCGGCGCCGGCCCCGCGGTCGCGCACGCCGTCACGATGACGGCGGAGCTGTCGCAGTTGTTCCGCACCAAGCGGGAGGGCGTGGGCTTCGTCCTCGACGCCGTTGCGGCCGCCTTTCCGGATGCCTGCGTGCGGGTCTGGGGCGCGGACGCCCGGTGGCGCACGCCGAAACAAGCGCGGTCGGAGCCCTTGGCGGTGGCGGCGGCGAACTGGGCGGCTACAGCGCACGTCGTCGGGCGCATGTACTCCGACTGCCTGCTCGTCGACGTCGGCTCCACTACTACGGACGTCATTCCGATACGGGATGGGGCGCCGGTGGCGTGCGGCCGGACCGATGTGGAGCGGCTGCAGGAGGGCGAGCTCTTGTACACCGGAGCGCTGCGCACACCGGTCGAAGCGATCGCCCCGACCGTGCCGGTGCGTGGCCGGTCGAGCGGTGTGTCGGCGGAGGGATTCGCACTCGCGGGCGACGTGCACGTGTGGCGCGGCGAGCTCGCGCCCGCCGACTACTCGGTCCCGACCCCGGATGGACGACCTGCGACCAAACGATTCGCCGGCGAGCGGCTGGCACGGGTCGTCTGCTCGGACCGGGAGACGCTGGACGAGACGGACATCGATGTGATCGCGGATGCGCTGTGGGATGAACAGGTCACGCGCATCGCGGCAGGTCTCGAACGGGTGGGCGCTCGGCAGTCCGCGGTGGGGCGCGTGGTCGCCACGGGACTCGGTGAATTTCTCGCGGCCGCGGCCGCCCGACGGATCGGGCTGCAAGTCACGCATCTCTCCGACACCCTCGGGCCCGCAGCGCGGCACGCTCCCGCGGCGGCCGTGGCGCTGCTGTTCCCATCATGACCGACGAGAGCCCCTTGGTCCACACGGTCGTGAAGGTCGGCGGCGGGCTGCTCGCCAAAGCCGGCGCCTTCGAGCTGGTGATCGAGGCCCTGACCGCTTTCCGGCGCGGTCGCCGGATCGTGGTGCTTCCGGGGGGCGGACCGTTCGCCGACGCGGTCCGCCAAATGTTCACGCGGGTCAACATCGGCGAAGACGCGGCGCATTGGATGGCTGTGCTCGGGATGGACCAGTACGCGCACGCGCTTGCCGCCCGCCTTCCCGAAGCCGCATTGGTGGACGGCGAGGGCGGGATCGCCGCGGCGGTCCAAGCCGCACGGCTACCGGTGCTCGCCCCGTACCGCTGGCTCCGGGCCGCGGATCCGCTGCCGCATTCCTGGGAGGTCACGAGCGACAGCATCGCCGCGTGGCTCGCGGGCGAGCTCCGCGCGCGGCGCGTCGTGTTGATCAAACCCGCACCCGGCGACCCAGCCAAGCTCGTCGACTCGTTCTTCCTACGCGCGCTCCCGCGCGGCGTGGAGCACCTCGTCGTCACGGCCGACGATCTCGGGCAACTCGACGTCGCGCTCCGAGAGGACCCCCCTCCCGGCCAGCGCACGGGGGGCGGGCGCCGCGCCGGCTAGGGCCCGCAGCGTTGCAACCCGGGTGCGCGAAACCCGGCCCGTCCGTCCCCCGACGCACGCGGCGCCCCGCACACCCACGACGTCGGCGCCGAGCGAGCGCGCGAGCGCGAACTCCGGGCCGGAGAGGCCGCCAGCGAGTGCCGCGAACAATCCCGCAGCGTGCGCGGCGACGATCCAGGCGGCCACCGACGCAGGGGACTCAAGGGTAAACAAGGGCGCACCCTTGTTCGCAGTATCGAGCAGCACGCCGGCCGCGCCGGCGTCCGCGGCGACGGCGACGACGCGGGCGGGCGCGAGGCTCTCCGCGCGCCGCCAGTCCGCATAGGCCACCAGCACCACCCGAGTCCCCCCCGCGTCCATCCCCGCCCGCTGAGCGGCAACGGCCAAGCGGCGCGCCCGAGCCTCGCTCGTGACGTAGGCGAAGCCCACTTTTACGAACGCGACACCGAGCGCGGCCGCCGCGGTCACCGCCCCCGCGAGCGCTTCGTCGCTCGCGGCGTCCCCCAGGGCGGCACTGAGCGGACGCGCCCCGGCAACCGCCGCCCGGATCGCCGCGAGCCGGTGCAGGGGTACGGGGCCCAGCGGGCCGTGCCGGGGGTCCTTCGCGTCGATTACGTCCGCGCCGCCGCGCAGCGCCGCGCGCGCCTCGGCGGGCCCGGCAACACTGATGAGAAGCTGCATTTCCGGCCGCTCCCTTGTGGCTGTCCCGAAACCGCCGGTAGGTTAGGCATTCGGAGGCACGATGTCAAAACGACAGTCGAATGAAGTGTTGGCGGCGTCGACGGGGAGTGCGGTCGACATCGCGGGGGTGCTGTCGCTGGAAGGCAAGGTGGCCCTCGTCACCGGCGCGTCCAGCGGTATCGGGCGTGCGATCGCCCTGGCGTACGCGGCGGCGGGTGCGGACGTGGCGCTCACGTATCGGGCGAACCGCCGCGGCGCGGACGAGACCGCCGACGGCGCCCGCGCGGCCGGCCGGCGCGCGGAGGCGATCCGCGCCGACGTGGCCGAGCAGGGCGATCTGGACGCGCTCGCGGTGACGCTGCGCCGCACGTTCGGGCACGTGGACGTGTGGGTGAACAACGCGGGAGCGGACATCCTCACCGGCGACGCCGCCCGCCTGTCCCGCACCGAGAAGCTCGACCGACTCCTCGCCGTGGATCTCCGCGGCACTGTGCTCGCCTCCTGGAAGGCGGTCGAGCTGATGGACGCCCACCCGCCCGTTTCGGGGGGCGTCATCCTGAACATGTCCTGGGACCATGTGCTCGGAGGCGGAATCACGAGTGAGTACGCCCAGGTGTTCTGCGCCGCGAAGGGAGGCGTGTACTCCTTCAGCCGGGCGCTGGCGCACTCGGTGGCGCCGCGGATCCGCGTGAACGTGATCGGCCCCGGCTGGATCGAGACTGCGTACGGCAGCGCGCTCGACCCGGCGGTGAAACAACGCATTTCCACGAAGATCCCGCTCGGACGCTGGGGTACACCGCAGGACATCGCCCATGCCGCGGTCTATCTCGCCTCCGACGCCGCCGCCTATGTGACCGGCCAGATGTTGATGATCAACGGCGGGGGCGTGATCTAGCCCTCGATAAGGAGACCGTTATGGCAGCGAAAGAACCGACCTACTCCGATGCGCAGATCGAAGCGAAGCTGAAGGACCTCCCGGGCTGGTGGTATGAGGACGGCTGGATTCGCCGCAACTACAAGACGGACGGCTGGCCCATCACGCTGATGCTCGTGAACGCGATCGGCTACGTCGCCGAAGCGGCTTACCATCACCCCGACCTCTCGGTGACCTGGGGGCGAGTGATCGTGAAGCTGCAGAACCACGCGGCGGGTGGCATCACCGACAAGGACTTCGAGCTCGCTCGCAAGATCGACGAGACCGTCTTGTGGCGCCCCAAGGGCGGTGCGCTCGAAGGAACGCCGAACAAGTTCGTGCGCTCGGGCGATCCGCGGTGACGGTCGGTGCGGCGGCGCGCGCGCCGCGCCGCGTGTTGTTCGTCACGGGGAAGCTCGCCGAGCCCGCGCTGCGCCGCACCATCGCCGAGATGGGTCCGGCGTTCGCGTGGGAGGTGGCTGTCATGAAGATCACGGTCGCCGCCCTGATGACGACCCCATGGATCGCGCGATTCCTCCAAGTCCCCGCCGGCACGGACCTCGTGCTCATCCCGGGGCTGTGCGAGGGCGACCCCACGGTGATCGCGCAGCGGGTGGGAGTCCCGGTCGAGAAGGGACCCAAGGACCTGCGGCAGATCCCGGAATACTTCGGGCGCGCCGCCCTCGCCCGCGATTACGGCGGCTACGACATCGAGATCGTGGCCGAGGTGAACAACGCGCCACGCCTCGCACGCGAGGCGATCCGGCGGGAGGCGCAGCACTATCGCTCAAGCGGCGCCGACGTGATCGACATCGGCTGCACGCCCGGGCGCGCGTTCCCCGGCCTCGGCGACGTGGTGCGCGAACTCGTGGGCGAGGGGATGCGGGTAAGCATCGACTCGTTCGATCCCGACGAGATCCGCGCGGCCGTGGCGGCTGGCGCGGAGCTGGTCCTGAGCGTTAACGGCTCCAACCGAGAGGTGGCGCGCGAGCTGGCCGGCAGCAAGACGCGCGTCGTCGTGATCCCCGACTTCGGCCAGGGGCTCGAGACCCTCGAACCGAGCGTCGCGGCGCTCGAGCAGTGGGGAGTGTCGTACCTCATCGACCCCGTCATCGAGCCGATCGGGTTCGGGTTCATGCGCTCGCTCGAGCGGTACGTCGAGACGCACCGGCGCTACCCCGATGCCCCGCTCTTCATGGGGGTCGGGAACATCACGGAGCTCACGGCGGCGGACACGACGGGCGTGAACGCCTTGCTGCTCGCCGTGTGCCAGGAGCTGGGCGTGCGGGCGGTACTCACGACCGAAGTGATCGCCTGGGCCCGCGGCGCCGTGCGCGAGATCGACGTCGCCCGGCGGCTCATGTACCACGCGGTCACCCACAAAGCGCTCCCCAAGGGCGTCGACGACCGGCTCGTGACCGTGAAAGACCCGGCGATCCTCGCCTACGCGGAAGCCGAGCTGCGGGAGCTCCAACGCGCGGTCACGGACCCGAACTTCCGCATCTTCACCGATCGCGACACGATCACGGTCTTCAATAACGAGCGGTTCGTGCGCGGCACGGACATCCACGAGATTTTCGCCCAGCTCGACGTGGGCGAAGCGACCCACGCGTTCTACCTGGGGCGCGAGCTCATGAAGGCGAAGCTCGCCATCACCTTGGGCAAGACCTACCGGCAGGAAGGCGCGTTGCAGTGGGGCTACCTCACGCCCCCGGACGACCGTGGCCCCGAGCATGTGAAGCTGACGCAACGGTCGGCGCGCGCCCGCTCGCGCGCGGGGCGCGCCAAGGGGAGCGGATGAGCGTCGCGGCACCGCTGGTCCATGAGCTCGTGCCCGCCCCCGACCCGCTCGACACGTGCGCGCGCTTCCAGGACATGCCCTTTCTGCTGTTGCTCGACAGCGCTACCGATCCAGAGCACCTGGGGCGCTACTCGTTTCTCGCGGCCGACCCGGCCACGGCGGTGCGCTCGAAAGGGCTGCTCGCACAGCAGCTCGTGGAAGGGAGCTGGATCCGGGTCGCCGGGGACGCGCTGGCGCATGTGGGAGGGCTCGTGGCGTCGCATGCGACCGCGCCCGTGCCCGGGCTCCCGCCGTTTCAGGGAGGCGCCGCGGGCTACGTCGGGTACGACTGGAGCATGATGCTCGAGCGCGTCCCACGGCCGCGCTACGACGACTTTCAAGTCCCCGATGCGCTGCTCGCCCTGTACGACTGGGTAATCGCGTGGGACCACGCGGCGGGGCGGGCGTGGGTCATTTCGACGGGGATTCCGGAGCGGGGCGTGGCGCGCGAGCGGCGCGCGGCCCAGCGGCTGGCGTTCGTGAAGCAGCGGCTGGCAGACGGGTCGAAGGCGCGGGGTCTCCCGGAGCGACTGCGTCGTTTTGTCGCGCAGGGAGACCTCACGCCTTCGGCCCGCCAATCGGCCGCACCATCATACCCGGTTCCCGAGGTCCCGGGCGTCCGGTCGAACTTCACGCGCGAGGGCTACCTCGACGCCGTCGCGCGCGTCATCGAGTACGTGTACGCCGGCGACATCTTTCAGGCGAACCTGTCGCAGCGGCTCGAAGCCCCGCTCGTCGGCACGCCGCTCGACCTGTACCGTCGGCTGCGCCATCGCAATCCGGCGCCATTCTCCGCCTACCTCGATTTCGGCGATCTGGTGGTCGCGAGCTCGTCCCCGGAGCGCTTCCTGCGGGTGCATCCGGGTGGCCGGGTCGAAACACGGCCGATCAAGGGGACTCGTCCCCGGGGGCTCTCCCCCGAGCACGACGCGGCCCTCGCGCGCGCGCTCGTGGAAAGCGACAAGGACCGGGCCGAGAACGTGATGATCGTCGACCTCCTCCGGAACGACTTGTCGCGCGTGTGCCGCGCGGGAACCGTGCGGGTACCGGAGCTGTTCGCGCTCGAGCACTACGCCACGGTCCACCACCTCGTCTCCACCGTGGTGGGCGAGCTCGCGCCGGAGCATGGCGCCTTGGACCTGTTGCGGGCGGCGTTCCCGGGCGGCTCGATCACCGGTGCGCCCAAGGTCCGCGCGATGCAGATCATCGCAGAGCTCGAGCCCACCCAGCGCGCCGCGTACTGCGGCTCCATCGGCTATCTCTCGCTCTCGGGCGCCCTGGACACGAGCATCGTGATCCGTACCTGTCTCGTGCTCGGCCGCGACGTGTACTTCCAAGTCGGCGGCGGCATCGTGGCCGACTCCGATCCCGAGCAAGAGTACGGCGAGACGCTCGACAAGGCCCGCGGCCTCATCGCCGCCCTGGTCCCATGATTCTGTTGATCGACAACTACGACTCGTTCGTCTACAACCTGGCCCGCTACGTGCGCGAACTGGGGGAAGAGACCGTGGTCCGACGCCATGACGCCACGTCCCCCGACGAGATCCAAGCGCTCCAGCCGACGCATATCATTATCTCCCCCGGTCCCTGCACGCCGGGGGAGGCGGGGATTTCGACCGACGTCGTCCGACGCTTCGGCCCCAGCACGCCGATCCTGGGCGTATGCCTGGGGCATCAGTGCATCGGCGCCGCGTACGGCGCCGGCATCGTGCGCGCCAAGCGTCCGATGCACGGCAAGGCATCTCGCATCCACCACGACGGGAACGGCTTGTTCGCGGGTCTCCCGAACCCGTTCCCGGCGGCGCGCTACCACTCGCTCGTCATCTCGCGCGTCGGGCTGCCCTCCGAGCTGCGCGTCACCGCCAGCGCCGAGGACGGGGAAATCATGGCGGTGGAGCACGCGCGCCACCCGGTGATCGGACTGCAGTTTCACCCCGAGTCCGTGCTCACCGAGTACGGCTACGTCCTGCTCGACCGTTTCCTGCACGGTGCGGCGACGCGAATTGAGGATCTGCCGGACCGCGCCGACACCGTCGTGCCACCTCCGGTCGAGCTGGTCCGGTGATCATCGAGTCCGTGCTCACGACCATGGACGCCCACGGCGCGATTAACTTCGCCCCCATGGGTGTGGAGTGGGGAGAAGAAGAGATCGTGATCAAGCCGTTCCTCGAGACCACGACGTTCAAGAACCTCGAGGCGACGCGCGTCGCCGTGATCAATCTCACCGATGACGTGATGCTGTTCGCGCAGGGCGCGATCGCGAACGTCCAGTTTCCAGCGGTCCCCGCGGCGGTGGTGCATGGTGTCGTGCTCGAAGCGGCCTGCTCCTGGCGCGAGGTTGAAGTCCGCGCGCTGGACGCGACCCCGCCCCGGGCGCGGATCGTGACGCGCGTGGTGCACCGCGGCATGCGTCGCGAATTCCTGGGCTTCAACCGCGCCCGCCACGCCGTGCTCGAGGCCGCGATTCTCGCGACCCGCACCCAGCTCCTGCCCGCGGACCAGATCCGCGCTGACTTCGCGCGACTCCAGGTGATCGTGGACAAGACGGCCGGCCCGCGCGAGCGCGACGCGATGGCCCTCCTCACCGATTACGTGCGCCGGGCGCCGCGCCCGCCCCGCCCAGAGCAGCCGGTGACCCCTTGAGCCCCAGGGAGGAGCGGGGGCCGCGCGTGTTCGTCGAGGCGCCGGCGCGGTTGCATTTCGGCGTGCTCGACCTGCGAGGTGATCTGGGGCGGCGCTTCGGCGGGATCGGCGCGGCGGTCCCGGCTCCGTCGCTCCTGCTCGAGGCCCGCCCCGCCGCGGAGCTCAAGGCCGAAGGGCCCGACGCTGCCCGGGCGCTCGAGTTCGCCCGCCGGTTCGCGCGGCACCACGGGCTGGACCTACGGCTCCACTTGTGTCTGCATCGCTCGATTCCTGCCCACGCCGGGCTCGGCTCGGGCACGCAGCTCGCGCTCGCCGTGGCGCGCGCGAGCGCCGAGCTGTCCGGTCTGCCAACAGACGTGACGGCGCTGGCGCAGGCGGTGGATCGCGGGCGCCGCTCCGGCGTGGGCACGTGGACCTTCGCCCACGGGGGGTTCGTGCTGGAGGGCGGGCGGACGGCGGAGGGGGGCGCCCAGCGCGTCGCCCCACTGCTGGCGCGGCTCCCGTTCCCCGATACGTGGCGCACGGTCGTCGCGGTGCCGCGGGGCAAGCCCGGACTGGCCGGCGACGACGAGGCGGCGGCGTTCGCCCGCCTTCCGACTCCGAGCGCGCGCGACGTCGAGCGAGTGGCGCATCTCGTGCTGATGCAACTTCTTCCGGCGCTCACCGAGGCCGACCTGGCGGGGTTCGGCGCCGCCCTGGGAGAAGTCCAGCGCATCACGGGCGGCTGGTTCGCGCCCGCGCAGGGAGGGGTGTTCGCGCCGGGGGAAACGGGCGAATTGGTCGAGCGGCTGCGGGCGTGGGGCGCGGTAGGCGTTGGGCAGAGCTCGTGGGGACCGGCCGTGTACGGCATCGTGGGCGATCCGGGCGCCGCCCAGAAGTTGGCGGAGCGGGTGCGAGGGGCCGTGGGCACCGGGGGCTTGGTATATGAAGGCGGTTTCAGCGTGGGCGGTGCCCGCGTGTGGCGCGAAGGGGGCGCCGTTTCGGGCCGGAAAGAGGGGTCATTTCCCGGTGATTGAGGTGACTCGACGGCGTGATTGACAGTGGGTGCAACTGGGGATATAACCTCTATCCCTAGCAGAAGTCCCGGTGTGGAGGGAGTCGGACGATGGTTGTCGCCTGTTGGGAACGCGGGCCCCCCGCTGTCGCGCGGGTCTCCGGATTCTGACGGGCAAAGTTTGTCTGGGCCGTTTTTTTTCACACCCTCATCCTCAACATGAGGTCAGCTATGAACCGCTTCAAACTGTGGTCCGGTGGAGTCGCGGCGAGCCTGTTGGTGCTCGCGGCGCCCGCCGTCGGCCAGGAGGCGGGCCAGTGGACGATGACGGGTCGGACTTCCGACTTGCAGCGTTACAGCCCGCTCACCCAAATCAACAAGGCGAATGTGAAGAACCTCAAGGCCGCCTGGACGTTCTCGACCGGCGTTCTGAACGGCCATGAGGGGAACCCGCTGGTGATCGGCACGGTGATGTACGTGCAGAGCGCGTTCCCGAACATCGTGTTTGCGCTCGATCTGACCAAGGAGGGCGCACCGATGATTTGGAAGCACGTCCCGGCCCAGCCGCCGGAGGCGAAGCCGATCGCCTGCTGCGATCTGGTGAACCGCGGCCTCGCCTATCATCCGAGCGGCAAGCTGTTCATCGAGCTGCTCGCCGGCGATCTGTTGGCGCTGGATGCGAAGACGGGCAAGCAGCTGTGGCGCGTGCCGAACGCCGATTACAAGACCGGCTCGACCATGACGAATGCGCCGATCGTGATCAAAGACATCGTGATCGCGGGCATCTCGGGTGGTGAGTTCGGCGTGCGCGGTCGCGTGACGGCGTACGACGTGAACAGCGGCAAGGAAGTGTGGCGCGCGTATTCGACGGGTCCGGACGCCGACGTGAAGATCGTCGGTGATGCCAACCCGAACTACGCGTCGCACCGCGGCAAGGACCTCGGCGTCAGCACCTGGCAGGGCGACGAGTGGACGCGCGGCGGCGGGACCACGTGGGGCTGGTATTCCTACGACCCGCAGCTG
>Ga0137410_10002386_pt1 | contig 12803 bp, 7 predicted proteins | sample CZODoug1_16funga_FD_108878 | JGI IMG/M metagenome (GOLD analysis project Ga0137410, IMG submission 108878) | Vadose zone soil fungal communities from Angelo Coast Range Reserve, California, USA - CZODoug1_16fungal (Illumina Assembly) | ecosystem: Environmental > Terrestrial > Soil > Vadose zone... | reverse complement strand
TGCAGGTGACTCCCCGTGCCGGCAATTGCCAGCTTCCAGGCCAGACGGAAAAGGCGCAACAGCCCCCGCACCACGTGGCTCAACTCCATCTTGGAATGACCGTAGGTGCGCGCCGGCAAGTCGATGGGTATTTCGCCGATATTGAATCCTGCCCGGTGCAAGAGCGTCAGGCTCTCGAAGAAAAATTCGTAATGGGGGCTCTCGATGCGGTCGAGCAAATGCAGCGGGATGCGGTTCAAACGGTACAGGCGCAACCCGCCGCTGGCGTCGTACGGCAGCCGCAGCAGCGTTTGGGTCAGGAAATGTCCCAGATGGGTCAGAGATCGCCGGTAAAGATTCCATTCCCGCAGGCTGTCTTCACTTTGAAATCTTGAACCCACCACAACATCGTGTGTGTCCCCGAGCTCGAGCAACCTGGGGATGTCCGCGGGCTTGTGCGAATAATCCGCATCGAGGCTGATGAACAAAGAATAGCCTTCGTTCTTTGCATAGCGCAGCCCGGCAAGATGGGCGCTGCCGACTCCTTGCTTGCCCTCGCGCCGCCATAGCTTCAGGTTCGGGTGGTGCTTCGCCAGTGCGGTGACGATATCGCCGGTGCCGTCGGGTGAATTGTCGTCAATAACAAGTATGTCGGCGGGCAGGCCCAGCTTGAACAAATCCCCGATCAGCGAACGGATATTCTCGGCTTCGTTGTAAGTCGCCGTGAAAATCAGTATCTCGTTGCGCGTCATTGCCATCATCAGGAACGCCCCGCGAGGACGGCCCGGTACACCGACAACATCCCGCGTGTCATCGCCTCGACCGTGAACTCGCTCTTCGCCCGGGCATGGCCCGCCTCGCCCATACGAGTCCTGAGCGAATCGTCATCAAGCAGACGATTGAGCGCGGCTGCCAGCGCGCTCGGGTCTGCCGGGGGAACGACGAGGCCGGTGACACCGTCCCGGTTGACATAGCTCACGCCATTGCCGAGTTCGCACGAGACCACAGACTTGCGGCAGGCCATCGCCTCGAGCTGCACCAGGCCAAACGCTTCGCTCTGTTCCACAGAAGGCAGGCAGAAGACATCCGCAGTATGGTAATAAGCCGGCAAGGCATCGTCGGCGATGCGTCCGGGAAAAATAACTCTCCCGGCCAGCCCCAAGGAGGATGCCAGCTCCTTGAGCGGATCGCTCAGAGGGCCGGTGCCGCCCAGCACCAGGGTCGCGTCGTCGCGGACATCGCGCATGGCGCGCACCAGGAACTCGAAGCCCTTGTAATAGACGTGACGGCCAATCGCGAAGATCACCAGGCGCCGGCCCCATGTGCGCTTCAGTTGCTCGCCAGCCGCCGTGGCGGCCGCGGTTTCAAACGGCGCAAAATCGATGCCGTAGGGCACGACCTGCAGCCGCCCCGGATCGCCGCACGCACCGAGCTGCGTGGATGACGAGAAATGCCGCGGGGTTGCGCCAACGATGGCGTCCGCGCGCGCGACGATGCGGTCGAGAAAGGGGCGATAGAGCTCGAGCAGCCGTTTCTGCCGGATGATGTCGCTGTGCCAGGAGATGACGATTTTCACTTGCGGCGGCAGCGCAGCCGCGGCGAGATGCGACATGGGGTCGGGAAAATGCAGATGTGCGATTTCGAAGCGCTGCTCGCGGTAGAGCCGGCGTGCACGTAGCGGCATCGTAGGACAGATTGCGGTGCCGGCGAGGAGGCCCAACGAAGGCGCCTTGTAAATCCGGTAGCCGTCCACCTCCAGCTCATCGTTGGCGCAGCGCTCGTTCGCGACCAGATTGCTCACCTCGATATTTCGAGCAAGGCCCTTGAGCAACAGCGACACCACGCGCTCCAGCCCACCGAACTGGTCGTTGTAGAAGCGGCCGAAATGCAGGACTTTCATTTGACCGCCGAATGACGTCGATGCAGACCGATCACCGCGGGCCCCTTGACGAAGGTGAAAGTTGCACTGGAGACTGAGTAACCACGATATTTTTTGTTCGCGGCTTCCGGTCCGGTATCCGCGCACGGCGCACCGGCCCGAATCGGTCGCGCGGGTCAATCCCGCCAGAACAAGGGCCGCTGATTGCGCAGGATTGAAATATAGCCGAGATACCTCATCAGCATCGTGTATCGGTCCGGCCCCAGCACGAATCGAACCAGGCGCAGGCAGCCATGGACCAACCTCAGCCGCCAATCACCGGGGTCGACATCGAGCGCGCCGTACGAGCCGCTCCTGTCGGTTTTCGAGAGCAGCCCGGCCCTCCGGGCATAGGAAAATACCTCGCCATCGGCATCGAACGGATCCTGCCCAGCGAACCGGCCCGGCGCTATCGCATAGACACGCCTCGCCAGCTCGGTGATCAATACGCCATTGCTGAAATATCCGAACGCATAACGCGCCCCGGTCGGAGCCAACGAGCCGTTTTTTCGCACTTCCCGGCGATAGGCCTCGAACAGCGGTGCCAGGTCGCCGCGATCCCGCAGCGTGAACCGGTTCTGGTGCTTCGATATGCGGTCGATGTCGTCGAGATCGATGCCGCTGAAGTGAAAGAACTTGAGCGCACTGGAGCCGTTAACCTGAAAACGGTCGTCCTTTACGTCGATGGTCCGCTCGTGAAGGTTCCAATAGGCCACGTTGCAGCCCGGGTCCCGGATGATTCCGACGCCGGGAAAAAAACACGGGGCGAAATTGATCCATTTCTGGTCCACGAAAAGCCCGGAACGCTGCTCGAGATAGCCCAGGCTCAGGCAGCGGGTCTCCCACCAGTCCAGGAACTCCCGCGCGGGCTGTCGATTCGACACGCCGATGAACCCAAGGTTGAAAACGCCAACGCGCAGGAAATCCTGTTCCGCCGGGCTCCTGTCGTCCCGGATGGGGGAAAGCATGTGCGGCGTGAGCACGATGTCGGTCTCGCGCAACCGCTCGTCAATCTCGCCGAGGCCGGAGTAAACGAAGATGTCCGGGTCCAGATAGACCAGCCGCTCGACACCGTGCCGGCTCAATATCCATTTCAGGAAACTCGGCTTTACGTTCGTATTCAGCTCGAGAATGCCGTACTTGAAGGCGACCGAAAGAAAATCCGGTATCCCCAGTTCCTCCACCCATACCGGCGTGAACGGCTCGTCGCGGAGGTCTTCATCCGCGCCAGGCCGGTCCACCAGCAGGACGTAGAACGCCGCGCCCGGATGGACGGCCAGGAACGACTGGCACAGGGTCCTTGCGAAGTGCAGGTAGTTGCGTGAAACGATGGTGCAGGCGGCAAGCATTTTTATGGCTGTCGACTCGTGATTACGTCCATAGGACCGCCCTTCCAGCCTCAGACGTCGAGGACGCGGGCCACCCAATGCGTGACGGCATTGGCGTGCGGACTGCGCGACAAATTATTGACACTGATGCGCGACTCTCTTTTCAGGATAACAAAGTAAAGACTAGCCAGGGCATTTGCGACCGCGCCAGGAATCATCGCTATGCCGAGTGCGAATACGCGGCGTATCCCGCTGGCCTTGTCGGACAGTAGCCGCCGATACTCGTTTGTCGTGTAGCCCCCCGTCGCCCGGTAAAACAAAAGGCTTTTGAAATCCCTCCACGGTTCGCGCGGACACACGGCCGCTTTCGCGCGATCCGAAAAATCGCCAAACGACCACACCAACTGCGGCCATTTGAACATCCAGATTTCGAACCACCGCGGCGCCCACATCGCATTCCCGTAGCGAATCGTGATCAGCGGGGCCGCAATCACCCTGGCCCTGCCGACCGGCGGATGCTGGAAGATTACCCCAACGTGCACGAACAGGGAGCCATAATAAGTCGAGCGATCCCGACCGAGCCAAAATTCGCGCCTGACGACGACGCAGCCGATGAAAGAAAGGCAGGTCGCGACCTCCGAAAAGAGCTTCTCGCGGTCCCCGTCGCCATACACCCTGTCTTCCGAAAACTTAAGCAACCGCGGCGCCAGTTCCTTGGAGAAATCCGCATTCCTGACTTCCGCATTTGCCACGAGCAAATCGGTTTCCTGATCGAGCAAGCCCAGGACGGTTGCGATCGCGCCGGGTCGCAGCAGGTCGTCGTCGGTCATCAGCCAGCAATAGTCCCCGCGCGCGTAGCCGACCGCCTTGTCGTAGTCGCGGTCGACGCCGGAATTTTCGGGCTCGCGGTAATAGCGGACCCCGGGGCTGCGGGTCACGTAGGGCTTGACGACCTCCGGCGTGTTGTCGGGTGACGCGCCATCCACGACGACGATCTCGACGCCCGGCTGCCATTGGGCGAGGATCGAATCCAGCGTCTCCGCGATGAATTTCCCGCGCTCGAAGGTGGCAATGCAAATGGACAATCTCGGAGCCGCTGCGCCGCCTCCCAGACTGGTCAGATCCTCTTCCATTGGCCCCTGAGTCAAAAAATCGGCTCACCCGGACAGCAGTTCTTCGTACAACTGGCGGTGCCGGGCCGCGATTCTGCGCCACTCGTCCCCGGCCGTATCGCCGGGACGCTCGCGCCGGGTACCCGCGTGATCGCCCAGCGCGGCTCTCATTTCCCGCACGTCGTTCAATTTCGCGTAATAAACGTTGTGCTCCGGGTCATATCCGTTTCGATTCCGCGATGTCGTGAGCACGAACGACCCCTGCAGCACGGCGGCATGCAGCGAGGTATTCCACTCGCCGCCCCCTTCCCTGAAAGGCAGGATCACCGCGTCCGCCGCTGCCATCAGCCGCGTCGCATCGTGAGAAGGGAGAAAGCCGGCGATCGTCACCTTGCCCTGCCACGGCGGCGTCGAAGCAAGCCTTTCCATCGCCTGAAGATAATCCCCGCTGTCTGCGGTTTCCCCGGCTATCACGATGGCATCGGTGGCGGGATCGCAGACCTGAAACAGCAGATCCACGCCCTTGGCGGGATAGACAAAGCCGAAGAAAACCATCAGCCGCCGCTGTCCTTTCAGGAACCGCGCTCTCAATTCATGCTTCTCATGCTGCCCCAGCTCGCTCTTTGGCATGGTGGATGCATTGGGAATAAAAGCATATTTCTTGTTCCACAAAGCCCAGCGCAATAGCGGATGCAGCTTTTCCTTGTAGTCCGGCCGCACGACAACCAGCCCGCCGGGAAAGAATGATTTGAGGAACAGGGTCGGCGGACTGCGCCGCCCGTGTCCTTCATGCCAGGTCTGAACGACCTTCCTGCCTAGCAGAAAGGACATTGCGGGCAACAGGTCGGGCAACAGCCTGTCGCCATACCCCTGGGTGGGATATTGCACGTGCACGATGTCGGGATTCCAGCCCCGGATCACTTTTGCCGCTTTCGACGCCTCCGATAAGGCCCAGCGATCGATGACGGGGAAAATATCGATCGTGCCGGCACCGTCCGCGCCGCGGGCGGCGGCGCTGGTCAACACCGCGACCCGGTCGGAATTATCTTCGGCGAGCGCCAATGCCAGCCGGTAGGTGTAGTCGCCGACCCCGCAGTTCATGGGAGGCAGCGACCCGGTGATCAGCAGCAGCTTCACGGGTTCCCGGAGACGTCCGCCGCCGCCCAGGTACTATCAGGTTCGCGGCCCGGGTAAAAAACACCCGCCGCCATCATTTCGGCGCGAGACCGGCGTTCAGATTGCTCAGCAGGGCACGGTGTTCCGGGGGAAAGCTCTGAACGAACTCCTCGGGCCATTCCGGAACCGGGCCGACGGGCTTGGCCCAGGCGGGCCGGTAGGAGAAGAAAAGCGCGTGCCGGGTTTCCTCGGAGAAATTGTAACTGGCGGCATGCACGGTATTGCAGTGAAAAAGCACGGCATCCCCCGCGCGCGCAAGGACCATTTTCGCCTGCCCCTCCAGGTGCTCCAGGTAGGAATCGGGGGCCACGCTGTAGACGCGGTTGCTGCCCGGGACGATCCAGAGCGGCGCGCACTCGGGCGTCAGGTCGGTCAGGTAAAAACCGACATTCACCCATGAAGCCGACGAGTTGCGCATGTCTCCTTGCGCCTCCCCGATGCCGTAATCGAGATGCAGCAGTTTCCTCTGCTGGTAAACGTTCCCCGTCGCGGTCTGCGGCGTCGCAACGTACGCGCCCTTGAAGAAGCGCAGGTCGGGGCCGAAAATCGCCTTCAGCGCCGACAGCAGCTTGTCGTTCGTCACCAGCCGTCGGGTAAACGGCGCGCTCCAGATGTCCTCCATGGTGCCCTTGAAACCGTGCTTGCCGATTGCCTCGATCGCCTGCTCCACCTCGTCCCGGGGCAGCGCCTGGGGCACCACGAGAAAACCGTTCTCGTTGTAGAACCGCGCCTGCTCCGCGGGCGTGAGGCGGTCCCAGTCCACTGGAAAATCGCGGGTTTCCTTCTTCCTGAATACCAGGGTGGCGAACGTGTACTTGAAGCCGCCGAGCTCGAAATCGGGCGACGGGCAGTCCCACCGGGGCGCGTCCACGAGCTCGCAGTCCTGCAGCTTGCCGAGGACCCGATTCAGCAGATCCGCCTTCGTGTAGAAGCGGTAGTCGCTGTCGATGACCGGGTCGCCCGTCTTGTAACCCTCCTTGAAATCGCAGGTCAGGACGCCCACCCCGCCGGGAACCAGCAAATCGGCAATCTGCCTCACGAACTTTTCGTCGTCCTTGACGTGCTCCAGCACCGACGTGGAGAAAACGACGTGGTAGCTTTCGCGCCGGGTCGTCGGCAGCTGGAAAAAACGGTCGAGGTCCAGCTTGTTGACCGCCGGATCGATCTCTTCCACCGGGTAACCCACTTTTTTCAGCGCCGCCGCCGCCGAGTCCTCGAAGCTGCCGACGCAGAGCATCCTGGGCTTTGAAAATTGTTTTGCGAATTTATCGACGGCGTCGAACACGAACGCCTGCTGGATATTGGCCCTCGGGATCTTCTTGGCGACGATATCCGGCGCGAGTTCGGTCAGGCGCCGGATCGTCCCGGCATGCTCGATGCGCGCCGAATCGTCGAGAATTCGATTGAAGCCGCCCTCGGGTTTGCGGACTCCAATCAGCATCAGAAATCTGAGGGGCGCGGACCGGATCGCAAATACAAGGGGCTGCCCCAGGTACCGGTTCGCCCGCAGTCGGATGGCGTGAAGGATTCTCTGTCGTAACGTGATCATCTTTTTACCAAATTGTAGTGCCCTGGCACGCAACGCGTGTCCGGTGGCGGACCTTCCATCAACTGCCGCTGGCGGATCATAGGATAGCACCTTGACAACAATCTCCTCGTAGCGAAGACAGATTTTTTCAGGCGCCCATTCCCGCAGCAGATGCTCGTAAGGAGTGATGCCGTTGCCGATTATCTCCTCCAGGCTGGCGTCCTCGATCGTGATGCGTGGCTCGAGCTGGTGCAAGTGCCGGAACATGATCGACTTGGTGATCGCTATAGGCCGCCGGACGGTCATGGCGTGGTCGGTCGCGCTGGAAATGCCCGCCTGGGGCACGTAGTCGTAGAGGAAAGCATTCAGGGTGTTCCCCGCCAGGAAATCGATCAACCCCGCGTCATCGAAAAACTCGTGCGAGGCCTCGAGGCGCACCCCGGGCTTCCACAATCGCGCGCGGCACAGATCGGCCTGCCGTCTTGCTTCCCGGGCGTCCCGATCGATGATTCCATTCGGAGGAATGTTGATGCGGATCACCGCTTCGTCGTATTCCCGCTGGACGACGTCGATCAGCCGGCCGAATCCCTTGCTGGCCACTGAGAAACCGAAGCTGCCGAAGGTCGGAACACCGGGCAACGGCTTTCGATTGTCGTACGCGGGAATGATTCGTCCCGTTGAGAACACGCGCGGGTTGTTCTCTTGCAGTGTCGGGTCCGCCATGATGTAGAACTGGAAGAAGCCTTGCGGCATGCGGTCGGCCTCGGCCTGCATCATCTCGTGCATGGCGGCCACGCAGGGGATGGGGTACCTCGCCGGCATGTCGACGTCGATGAACGGCAGCGTCTGCGGATGGTAATTCACGATCAGGGCGAGGTAATTCCCGCGCCCGACAGCAAGATCGAGGTCCTTCAGGCTCTGTATATCCGCATAGTCGAACCGGAACCTTGCGGACAGCCCCAGCGCAGACATGAGGTTCCTTCCGAACTGGTGCACCCCGCAATTGGGGACGGCATAGTTCGCGAACAGGATTCCCCGCTCAGCGCTCAAGGCGAAGCTCCGTGTGAACGTACGCCGTCACGCCGCTCATCCCCGCGATCCCAGAAAGTTCATGACGTACTGTTGCACCAGCCTGCGCACATGACCGGCCGACATGGCCGTGCATATCGTTGTGATCGCCCAGAGCGACGCCAGAGTAACCAGCGACAGTATCGCATCCTGATCATGGGGCACCAGCGCGCGGCCCAATCCGACGACAAGCACGGCTATGGCCAGGGGCGGGACCACGTCCAGCTTCACCCAGCGTCCGGCCTCACCCGCCAGCAGATACTTGTGGGTAACCGGGACTCCGATCAGCAGGTACAGCCCGTTGACCACGGCCCACATGGCCGCGCCGCCGACGGCGCCGTACTGAAACGTCGCAAATATGATCGCGGGCACCAGGACGACAACCAGGACAATATTGATATAAAGGCCGATGCTCGTTTTCCCGTACGCCAACTGGAGCGCAAATGGAATGGTCATCAGTCCATTCAGGCACGCGCCCACCACCAGCAAACTCGTAATCGGCGCCACTTCCGCCGCGATTGCCGGGTCATGCAGCCACAGATACGCAATCTCTCGGGAAAAAAGCGCGATGATGACGGCAAGCGGCAGGATCAGCACCGACATCAGCTGGGCGGCGCTGTGGTAGCACTGGCGTATCGAGGCGACCTCGTTCCCCGAAACCAATGCGGAGAACCGGGGGAAATAGGCGCTGAAGACCGGCGTGACCAGCATGTTCAGGCCCCTGGCCAGGGTCCCGGCAAGGCTGTAGTGGCCAAACGTTTCCAGGCTCAGCAACCGGCTGAGGATGATCTTGTCGAGATGGGTCAGCACCAGCCCGGTTATGGAAATGCCGCTCATGCCGAGCGAAAAGCGCCAGTTTTCGCGCACTACAGAAAGGTCGACACCGGCCGCCGCGCGCGGTATTCCGACCAGCTTCCAAAAATGCGCATACAGGAAGGCGAGCTGGATCAGCATTACGGCCGCCTGCCACGCGAAGAGGCCCGCGACAGACCGCGGCCCCAGCCAGATGAATACGAGCCCGCCGAGACTGCTCAGGGCGCTCAGCGGGATTTGAATCGTATTGAGCAGGACCTGCCGCTGCAATCCCATCAGCGCGCTCTGGTAGAAGGCGCTCGGCCATTGCAGGAAAACGAGCAGGCTGAAGATTCTCGCGGACTCGGCCAGGTCCGACTGCGGTAGGTTCGCGGGCTGCAGCCACCACCCGGCAACGTGCGGAGTCGCAAAGAACAGGACGGCCCCCAATCCGCAACCGAGTATCCAGAACCACCGCTCGATCGTTCCGATGAACCGTGCGAGAGCTGATTTGCCTGCGGGGTCTGCGTTGCCCGAAAGCCGCGCGACCTCACGATTCACGGTTGCCCCGAGTCCGAAATCGAGCAACTGCAACATGCCCTGGAGAACCAGGTAGAACGCGATCAGGCCGTAAGCTTCGATGCCGAGCAGTTTGATGTAAAACGGCGTGCAGACGATCGTCAGGACGACGAGCGACACCTGACCCGCGAAATTCGCTGCGATGTTGAACCTAACGCGGCTCATCCGTGCACCGAGCGCAGCGTGAATTTGCCCGTCCGCTGCAACGGCAGGCCGGGAAACCTTGGCGGAGGCTGCTCGTGCTGGCGGGCCGCGGCGTAATCAGGCAACCGGTCACTCGGTATTTCTGCCGCCCGTGCGCACTTCGGAGACGGCGGGATTCTTCGCATTGAAGATGTCAGGAAGATGCCGGTCCATGCGTGCCCGGATATTGTGAGCAATGAGCGGCGGCGAAACCGCAGGCCCCACCATTGGTTATCGTCTTCCAATGGAATTTTATCCGTTTCCAACGAGATGTTAAACGCTCGTTTCGCATGGTCGTGTACCATGGGACGCTTGGCGGACATCAGCGGGATCCCCGGCACCGGCCTGGAGGCGTTTATTTCGGACGGGGCTCGATGAGTGCCGCGCAGCGTGCAAATTCGAGGAGCAGCGACGCGCAGATGGCGGACCAGAACGCATTCACGAGGGGTGCCGAGAAAGCCGGACGCCTGTCCGTTATCGCGCTGGGGTTTTCCATCCCGATTTCCGTAGCGCTGGACAATACGTTGCTGGCCGTAATCCTGCTTTGTTATCTTGCCGGCGGCCGCTACCGTGAAAAGTTGGCCGCCATCGCCGCCAATCCTGTTTTCATGGCCGCGCTCGCGCTGTTCGGCGTACTTGCGCTGGCCGTCAGTTATGGCCCCGCGCCCGCGAAAGACGCAGCGCGTTATCTGCTGAAGTACTCCGACTTGTTCTGCATTCCCGCGATCGCCACGTTCTTCGTGGATTCGAGGACCCGAATGCTCGGCTTGCGTGCATTCGGCGCAGCAATCGCCGTTACCCTGGTGTTGTCGTTCGCGCTGTCCATTGAACTGTTGCCGCAAACGGCCCTCTTTGCGCAAGACCCGCCCTACGCGGTCGTCTTCAAGCACAGTCTCACGCACGCGGTACTCGTCGTATTCGGGGCGCTATTGTTTTTCCTGCTCGCGCGGTACTCGGAGTCGCGAAGAGCGCGCATCACGTGGCTTGTGCTCGCAGCACTAGCCGCCGCGAATGTCATGTTCCTGGTGCCCGGCCGCACCGCCTATGTCATTCTCATGGTATTGCTGCTGTACGCCGGCTTCGCGTGGTCGCGCTGGAAGGGCCTGCTCTCGATGATCGCGGTCACGCTGATCGCCACCACCATCACCTTTAGCGTGTCCGAGTGGTTCCAGGCGCGTGTCCACCTGGGCGTCCAGGAGTACTCCGCCGCCGATACCTCGGTTGCCGCGAAAATTACGAATTCGATTGGATTGCGCCTGGAATACTATCGAAATTCCCTCAATATCCTGCGCGATCACCCGCTCTCTGGGGTTGGCACCGGCGGGTTCCCCAAGGCTTATGCGGACCAGGTCAAGGGGACGGACATGTTGCTGACGCAGAATCCTCACAATGAGTATCTGCTGATCGCCGTGCAGACGGGGCTGGTCGGGCTCGCGCTGTTGCTGTACCTGTTCGCGCGGCAATTCACGCTGGCACCACGTCTCGCAAGTCCGCTTGAAACCCATCTTGCCTGCGGACTGGTCATCACCATGGCCGTCGGCTGCCTGTTTAATTCTTTCCTGCTCGATCATACCGAGGGGTTGTTCTACGCCTGGTTCACGGGTCTGCTCTACGGCGGATTGCGCGCCCGCCCGCCCGTCTGAACAGGCCGGGCCCGATGCCCGGTCACTCACCTCCGATAAGCGGTCGTCGATGCAAGAATGCGTGTGGAATTCCTCACGTCCGTATACCCCCTATCTGCTAGAATTTTGGCCTTTTCCAACAAGACGTTAAAGCCTCGCTTCGGGGGAGTTGTCCACCATATGACTGTAGCCCGACAGTTGGTCAATGACCTGCCGGCCCATCGCGACGGGTGCGCCGCATCGTGCGCGGCCTTTCGGGGTCCGAAGCCAAAGTGAGTCCTATGCCATCACGCCGGCTTGACGTCTTGTTCGTTAACCCCAGTTCCTCTCTGGTGGCGTACCAGGAGCTGAGCAAGGAATTTGCGGCGATCGAGCCGCCGACCTGGGCTTTGCTGCTCGCGCAGAGCTGCCGGTCCGCAGGGTACGGGGTTGCGATACTTGATTGCGACGCTGAGCATCTGGCGATCGATGAGGCGGTCCGGCGGATACGCGACGCGGGCGCCCGCCTCGTCTGCTTCGTGCTCTACGGCCAGAATCCGAATTCCGGCACCACCAACATGATTGGCGCCACGGCGCTGTGCGACGCGCTAAAGCAGCAGCATCCCGATAGCCGGACCTGTTTCGTCGGTTCGCATACAAGCGCGCTTCCCAGGGAGGTGCTTGCGCATTCCTGCGTCGATTTCGTATTGCTCAACGAAGGCGTGTATGCGCTGCGCAATCTGTTGAAGACCGATCTCGCCAGCAATCTGGGAAACGTCAAGGGCATCGGCTACAAGGATCCGGCTAGCGGTGCGCCGGTCCTGAATGCGCCCGAGGCCGTCGTCCCGCAGGAGCGCATGGACATCGATTTGCCCGGCTACGCCTGGGACCTGCTCCCGTACCGCTCGAAGCCGCTCGACCTGTACCGCGCGCATATCTGGCACGCGGGATTCGACTCGAGCAAGCGGACCCCGTTCGCCGCGATCTACACTTCGCTCGGCTGCCGTTTCGCCTGCGATTTCTGCATGATCAACATCGTCAACCGGACCGACAACGGTGACCAGGTCAGCGCCGCCGATTCCAAAGGCATGCGCTACTGGAGCGCGCCGGTCATGTTGAAGGAATTCGACAAGCTCGCCGCACTCGGGGTCGAGACCCTGCGCATCTCGGACGAGATGTTCTTTCTCGACAAACGACATTACGAACCGCTGCTGAAGGGCATCAAGGAACGCGGCCTCAAGTTTCGCATGTGGTCTTACGCGCGCGTGGACACCGTGAAACAGTCGTTTCTCGAGCTGTTCAAGAGCGCGGGCGTGGATTGGCTGTGCCTGGGCATCGAGGCCGCGCGCCAGTCGGTGCGAAAGGAAATCAGCAAGGGAACGTTCAAGGAAGTCGATATCGGCGAGACCGTTCAGGAAGTACGCGGCGCGGGAATCCACATCCTCGGCAATTACATGTTTGGGCTGCCGGATGACACAGCGGATAGCATGCAGGACACGCTAAGCCTCGCGATGCAGCTCAATACCGAGCACGCGAACT
>Ga0137410_10002385_pt1 | contig 12804 bp, 9 predicted proteins | sample CZODoug1_16funga_FD_108878 | JGI IMG/M metagenome (GOLD analysis project Ga0137410, IMG submission 108878) | Vadose zone soil fungal communities from Angelo Coast Range Reserve, California, USA - CZODoug1_16fungal (Illumina Assembly) | ecosystem: Environmental > Terrestrial > Soil > Vadose zone... | reverse complement strand
TGCACAAGCCGATCGGCTTCGATCCGTCCCGCAAGTATCCGCTGCTGGTCGTCATTCACGGCGGGCCGACCGGCGTCTCGCGCGCGGTACCGTTCACCAGCTCAACGTACCCGATCGACGTGTGGGTGCCGCGCGGCGTCCTGGTCCTGGAACCGAACTACCGCGGGAGCGCCGGCTACGGCGAAAAGTTTCGGGCGCTCAACGTTCGCAATCTCGGCGTCGGCGACGCGTGGGACGTGCTCTCCGGCGTCGATTCGCTGATAGAGAAAGGCCTGGTCGATCCCGCGAAAGTCGGCGCGATGGGATGGAGCCAGGGCGGCTACATTTCGGCGTTCCTGGCGACGCATGACGCCGCGCGGTTCAAGGCGATCTCGGCCGGCGCAGGCATCTCCGACTGGATGACGTACTACGTCAACACCGACATCCATCCGTTCACGCGCCAGTACCTGAAAGCGACGCCGTGGGACGATCCGGAGATTTACGCGAAGACCTCCCCCATCACCTACATCAGGCAGGCGAGGACGCCGACGCTCATTCAGCACGGCGCGACCGACGAGCGCGTGCCGCTGCCGAATGCGTACGAGCTGTACCAGGGCCTGCAGGACAACAACGTCCCGACGAAGCTGATCGTGTACCAGGGCTTCGGCGGGATCGGCCATGGACCCTCGAAGCCGAAGAGCCATCGCGCGACGATGGACCACAACATCGAGTGGTTCGATCAATACCTGTTCCAGATCCCGGCGAAGCCGACGACGGCCGGAAACAAATAGCGCCTACGCGATCAAAGGGCATTTGGCATTCGCCGCAGCCGCCGCCGCGTCGGCCACGGCGCCCAGTCGGCGCCCGGCGGCCTGCTCGACGGGCAGCGGACCGGACGCGAGGTGCGCGGCCAGGCTGATGCCTTCCACGTACTCCATGACGATGAAGGTGCCGTCGTCGAGTTCGAGCACGTCATGGACGCCGGCGATGTTCGGATGATTCAGCCGCGCCGCCGCGCGCGCTTCGCGCAGCACGCGCGCGCGTCCCTGCTCCGAGCTCGTCTCGGCCGACGTCAGGCATTTGAGGGCAACGCGCCGCTCGAGACGCGGATCGTGGCCGAGAAACACCTCGCCCATGCCACCGGCGCCGATCCTTTCGAGAATCTGATATGGCCCGACTGACGCCCTCATGAAGGACCCCATGGTATCCCGATGCCAGTGGATCTTGGCCCTCGGAGCCGGTATCCTCGCGCCCATGACGCCACGCCGCTTTACGTCCATCGTCATCCTGCTGCTGTGTGTCGCGGGGGCGTCGGCCGCCTCGCGGCCGCAGGCGCAGCCGCGCGCCGATTCGGTCGTCGCGATCAAGGGCGCGACGATCCTCACCGCAACGAGAGGCACAATCCCGAACGGTATCATCGTGCTGCGCGGCGGCAAGATTGCCGCGGTCGGCGCGAACGTGCCGATCCCGGCGGGCGCCGAAGTCGTCGACGCGACCGGCAAGTTCGTGGCGCCGGGCATCATCGACTGCCACTCCCATATCGCCGCCGACTCGATCAACGAGGGCGGCACGACGGTGAGCTCGATGACCGGCATCGAGGACGTCTTCGATCCGACCGACGTCAACATCTACCGCGATCTGGCCGGCGGGGTGACGGCCGCGAACGTGCTGCATGGCAGCGCAAACCCCATCGGCGGGAAGAACTACGTCATCAAGCTGCGGTGGGGGAAGACGCGCGCCGAGGAGTTTGCGTTCGAAGGCGCGATGCCCGGCATCAAGTTCGCGCTCGGCGAAAACCCGAAGCGCCGCGGCGGAGGCGCCGGCGTGCCGCCGGGCAACGCGCCCCGGTATCCGGGCACGCGAATGGGCGTCGAGTACGTGATCCGCGACGCGTTCACCCGCGCGAAGGCGTACCAGAAGGACTGGCAGGACTACGACCGGCGCAGGAGAGCTGGCGAAAGCGTCGTCGCGCCGCGGCGCGATCTGCAGCTCGAGCCGCTCGTTGAAGTCCTCGAAGGCAGGCGGCTCGTCCACGCGCACTCGTACCGTGCGGACGAGATCCTGACGCTGCTCCGCGTTGCCGACGAGTTCGGCTTCAAGATCGCCACGCTCCAACATGTCCTCGAGGGCTACAAAGTGGCGAAGGAGATTGCCGCACACGGCGCCGGCGCCTCGACGTTCGCCGACTGGTGGGGCTACAAGATAGAAGCGATCGACGCCATCCCGTACAACGCGGCGCTCATGACGAGAAAAGGCGTGGTGGCGTCGATCAACTCGGACGATCCGGAGCTGTCGCGGCACCTCAACACGGAAGCGGCCAAATCCATCAAGTGGGGCGGCCTCAGCGATGACGAAGCGCTCGCGCTGGTGACCATCAATCCCGCGAAGCAGCTGCGCCTCGACAACAGAGCCGGCTCGCTCGAGGTCGGCAAGGACGCCGACGTCGTCATTTGGAATCATCATCCGCTCAGCTCGTACGCCATCGTCGACCGCGTCTACATCGACGGGCAGAGGTATTACGACCGGCAGGACGATCAGAAGCGGTTGACCGATCTCGCGCGTGAGAGGGAAACGCTCGTGAATGCGGAGCGCGGCGAGCGTAGGAGTCCGACGACCACCGAGCCTGCGCCGCAGGCGCGGGACGTCGCCGGGACGGCAGGTGTATCGACCGATGGAGCGCGAGGCTTTCAGCCGAGCGTCCCGTCCGCGGCCGCGTCCCGCTCGCCTGAAAGGCTCGCGCTGCAGAGACCTGAAAGGCTCGCGCTGCAGGGAGCCGCGAAGGGCGTCCTTGCCATCACGAACGCGAAGATCTTCCCGGTCGTCCGGCCCCCGATCGACCGGGGCACGATCGTGATTCGCGACGGCATCATCGAGAACGTCGGCGCGAACATCGGCGTGCCGTCGGGCGCACGTCTGATCGACGCCGCGGGCGCGGACGTGTACCCGGGCTTCATCGACGCTGAGACCACGATGGGGCTGGAGGATCCGGGCGCGGGCAACTTCAGCGACGCGAATGAATTCCTCGACTTCAACCCGCAGCTCCGCGCGCAGGTGGCGTTCCACAACGACAGCGACGCGATCCCGGTCGCGCGGGCCAACGGCCTCACCACAGTGGCCGTCATGCCGGGCGGCGGCCTGCTCGGCGGTCAGGCAGCCGTCATGGATCTCGACGGCTACACCTGGGAGGAAAGCACCGTCGCGCCGTCGGTTGGCGTCACCTTCCAGTTCCCGCGCCTCGGTGGTGGCGGGCGCGGCGGTGGTCGCGGCGGTCCCGCGCCGGACCGCACGTACGACGACCTGAAGAAGGATCGGGACGCCCAGCTCGATCGGGTGGCGCGACTGCTGGTCGATGCCCGCGCGTACGCGCAGGCCACCGGGCCGAACCGCCGGCGGGACCTCGTCCTGGAATCGCTGGCGCCGATCGCCGACAAGCGGCAGCCGCTCTTCACGCGCGTCGGCACCGAGCAGGAAATCCGCGACGCGGTCGCGTTTGCCGACCGCGTCGGCGTGCGGCTCGTGATTGTGGCGCCCGGCGCGGAAGCGGCGATGGCGGCGGCGCTGCTGAAGGCCAGGAACGTGCCGGTCATCGTGCTGCAGGTCCTGACGCTGCCCACACGGCCGGACCTGGCGCACCAGGCAAGCTACGCCGCGGCCGGCGAGCTGGCGCGGGCGGACGTGAAGTTTGCCATTGCCGTGCCGGGCGAAACCAACGCGCGGCAACTGCCGTACCACGCTGCGGAGGCGGTCGCGTGGGGACTGCCGCGGGAAGAGGCGCTGAAGGCCCTGACGATCAACGCCGCCGAGATTCTCGGCGTCGCCGATCGCATCGGCAGCATCGAGCCGGGGAAAATCGCAAACCTGTTCATCGCGAACGGCGATCCGCTCGAGGTCCGGACGGCGATCACGCACGTGATCATCGCGGGCCGCGACGTGCCGCTCGACACCAGGCAGCTCGCGCTGTACGAGCGTTACGCGAAACGGCCATGAACCCGTGTCGCAAACGGCCTTTCAGGCCGTCCCGCACGGGCCGATCTGGAGACGGCCCCTGCATTTGAGAATCATGATGAGACGTCGTTGCACGCGAGGGTCATGATGAAACGTCGTTTAGTGGTTGGTCTCTCGCTCGTCGTTCCATTCGTTCTGCGCGCCGATACGCCTGACATCTACGCGATCCGCGGCGCGCGCATCGTCACCGCCGCCGGAGCCCCGATCGAGGGCGGGACGGTCGTGATCCGGCGCGGCATCATCGACGATGTCGGCGCTTCGATCACCGTGCCCTCCGACGCGATGGTCATCGACGGCAGCGGCCTCACCGTCTACCCCGGGCTCATCGACCTGGGCAACACGCGCGCCGCCGATCAGCCGGCGGCGGCGGCGCCGCAGAACCTCCGCACGAGCGCCGAGCTCGAGCGCTGGAAGCGCACGCAGATTCTGCGCCCGCAGGCTCGAGCCGCCGACGTCGTGAAGGTGGACGACGCGGAGCTGACAAATCTCGCGTCGGCGGGCATCACCTCGGTGCTGGCGGTGCCGGCCGGCGAGGTCATCTCGGGCCAGAGCGCGCTGGTGAACGTCGTGGCCCCGGCCGACCAGCCGCAGATTGGCAACATCGTCGAAGGCCGGCGCGGCCTCATCGTCGTCAAGTCGCCGGTCGCGCTGCACGTGTCGTTCCCCGATCGGCCGCGCGCCGGCGCGAACGCGTATCCGGAATCATTGATGGGCGTGATCGCGTTCGTGCGCCAGACGTTCCTCGACGCGCAGCATTATCGCGACGCCTTGCAGAGCCCCGGCGCGGCGAAGCAGGACGATCCCGCGCTCGAAGCGATGCAGCCCGCAGTCGATGGCAAGATGCCGGTGGTGTTCGAAGCGAACGAGGCCCGTCAGATTCTCCGCGCGCTGAAGCTGGCGAAAGAGCTGAAGCTCGAGCCGATCGTCGCCGGCGCGCGGCATGCGGACGAGGTCGCCGCGGATCTGAAAGCACAGAACGTGCGCGTGATCTACAGCCTCAACTACCCCCAGCGCCCGCGCGCGCTCGCGCCCGACGCGGACGAACCGATGACGGCGCTGCGCGACCGCGCCGGCGCGCCGAAGACGCCGGGCGGGCTGGCGAAGGCCGGCGTGACGTTCGCCTTCTCGTCCGCGGGCCTCACCGATCCGAAGAACTTCATCAAGAACGCCGCGAAGGCGGTGAAGGCGGGGCTCGCGGAAGACGCGGCGATCCGCGCACTGACGATGTCCGCCGCGATGATGGCGGGCGTTGGCGATCGCCTGGGATCCATCGAAAAGGGCAAGGCCGCGAATCTCGTCGTGACGGACGGCAACCTCTTCGACGAGAAGACGAAGATCACGCGCGTGTTCGTCGAGGGCCGATCGATCGCGCTCGAGGCCGCGCCGGCCGGTCGCGGCCGCGGCCGCGGCCTGTAGCGCGGGTGCTCATCGCCGCGTCTCGAGCCGTGTCCTGATGTTCTTCAAGCTCTCCTCGAGGCTGGCGCGCGCCCGTCGCTCGACGAGCGACTTGCGCAGGCCGCTCAGCCCGCCTTTGAGCGCGTTCGCGCCCGTGCGGTTGGCGTACACGAGGGAAAAGGCGTCCGCCTGCCCGACGGCCTCGCTGGTAATTGCGAGCGCGAGCGACGCGTCGATGTAGCGGCTCGAGTACACGTCCTTGGTCGTCATCACACACAGGCGGTCCGAGGGACACACGATCGTCACGTGGGTGACGGTGATGAAGGGGGCCACGCCGAATTTCTCCTTCGACCAGTAGAGAAAGTCCTCTGCGTCGTCCAGCCGTACCGCCGGAAAACGCCTGAGATGCTCGTCCAGACCGGGCACGAGCGCGCCGACCGCGGGCGTGTGCTCGAGCACGCTCTCGAACGCCTCGACCGGCCGTATCGGTGTGTCGCCGTCGTCGTACTGCTGAAAGCGGCCGGGCGCTCCAGAGACGTATGCCGTGACGTCGGCGAGCAGCACCTGCTTGAACCACGCCGCCGCCTGCTCCTGCGCGTCGGGCGCCTTGAGGTCGATTTCCTGCGGCACGCGGCGGATCAGGTCGGCCGGCAGGCGGATGCCGCAGTCGTGCAACCGGCAGCTCGACGCATCGAAGTCGTCCCGGTCGACCGTGAGTCCGGCCAGATCGCCGAGTGCCGGCGGATTGCTGAACCGACCGATTTGCAGCACGCCGGGACCCTTCTTGAAGCGGACGATGTCGCGGGCGGCTGCAAGGAAGGCGGCTTTCTGCGCGCGGATCCTCGCCGCACCGGCGACGCCGAATTCCCCTGGCGTGTGCGAGTCGAGGTCGTGCTTGACGATCCGGCCGCGCTGCAGATCCGCCAGCTCGCCCGCCGAGAATCTCAGGAAGCGCGTGAGCACGCCGCGCACGCCGGCGTCGAGATCGGGCTGCTGCGCGGCAGCGCGGAGGACCGCGAGGAGCGCGACGACGAGCGTGGCGGCCCCGCGCGTGAGCCTCATTTCCTGAACGTGACCGCGCCGGCCCTGGCGAGGAGCTCGATGTATTCCGCGACGGCTTTCAGATCCAGCGGCTCGAACTCCGCGCTGACCGCGTCCCGGATCTCCCCGACGGACCGGACGCCGTCGATGAAGTTCGCGACTTCGTACGTGAGGTCGTCGCTGCGCGGCAGGCGGCTGATGGCCGTCGAGGTCGACCTGCCGGCGCCGGCTCTGTCGAGCACCCACTCGCCGTCCGGCGCGAGCGGCCCCTTCACGCTCGCGTTGCGCACCGGGACGCGCGGGTCTGTCGACGGGCCGTGAAATCCCGCGCGTGCCAGCTGCTCTGCGCCCGTACGCGGCATGAACGTCAGGAGGATCGACGTCGCGGTCCGGGCCAGCCCCGCGCTCAACTCTGCGGCGTCTGGCGCGTCCGGCCTCGATCCAAGCCCGAACCGCTCCAGCGATCGCAGGCGCCGCTGCTCGCGCAGGACGCCCTGCGCCACGATGGTTGCGGCCTCGCCGACGTGGTCCGGATTGGACGCCATCGCGGCCGCGCGCCGTCCGTCCTCGGCGAGGCGCTCGTGGGCGTTGGCGTAGCTGAGACGCAGCAGCGACGCGCCGCGGTCGGGCATGGTCGCGAGGTAGTAGCCGCTCGCGGCCGCAATGAAGGCCGACCGTTTGATCTTGGTCGGCTCGATGTTGTCCGCCAGATCGCCGGTCGTGTGGATGTAGATGTCCGGATGATCGCGCAGGTAGATCGACGGGATGCCGAACCCGCCTTCCTGGTAAATCCAATGGTCGCTGCCGCTTTCGTACGGCGTGATGTCGGCCCAGAAGGCGTCTTTCGATCCGCCTTGCGATCGGACCGCATGCGTCATGTCGCCGTCGCCCGCGGCGTGAAAGGCGCCGTCGATCACGTATCGGCCGAACACTTCCTCGACGTCGTCGGTGACGCTCGCAATCGACCAGGGTGACCGCGTGACGTGGAGCACCGACTTGGTGATGAACGGATCGGCGCCGACCATGTCGAGATGGACGGCGGCGCGAATGCGCGACGCGATCTCCGGATACCTCGAGAGATAGGCGATCGTGCCGACCATCTCGGATGGCCAGACGAACCGGATCGTGCGCGCCGGCGCAGGAATCCGCTTCGTGTCGATCAGCGTCTTCAGCGCGCGCGCGATCTCGAGGTTGGCCGAGCAGCCGCTGGCGTTGTCGTTCGCGCCGGGCTTCTCGTGATCGAGGTGGCAGCTGAAGACGATGTCGCCGGCCGCCGGATCGGCGCCGGGAATTGTCGCGATGAGCGTTTCGTACGGGAGCGTGTCGTCGTTCCGCGCGCGAACGAGGGCGTGCAGCGTGATCCGCTCGCCGTTGCCGAGCCGCTGCCGCAGCGTGCGCGCCTCGCGCAGCGAAATCATCATGGCGAAGGTATTCTTGCGCCCGCGCGCATCCAGGTGCCCCCAGCGGATCAGGTCCGCGTCGTCGCGCCACCACGCGCTCACCTGATTCGAGTTGTAGCTGACGAGGCCCACGGCGCCATGCTCCTCGACCGCCTGGGCGTGGCAGGCCGACGGCGTCGCGTCACAGAGCACCAGCCTGCCGCGCACGTCTTTACCGTCGTAGTCGCGCCGCTCGGCGCCGCCGCCGACGTCGACGAGCTCGACCGTGACGTCGGCGCTCTCGCTGTTGTCGGCCACCGCGAGACGGACGTCGTCGACGGAAATGATGCGGCGCGGACGCGGCTTCACCTCGTCGAGCGACCCGCCGTCGACGCGCCATCCGCGATTGCCGTGGAGCGTCCCGAAATACGTCGTGCCGTCGCCCGGGAACGTTTCGACATGGACGTCGCTCAACCCGAACGCCTTCGCGCGGCCCATCACGTATTCGATCGCCTCATGAAAGCCCGGTGACGCCGGCACCCGGTGGAACTGCGTCAGGCGCGACACGTGATCCTTGGCCGCCACGCCTGACAGCTCTTCGTCGAGCGCGGTCAGCACCGCGCGATCGAGGAGCGTTTCCGCTGGAAGCGTGGGCCCGGCCGCCCGCGGGGCGATGGTCGCGGCGGACGCAACAAGGAGGAAGGCAGGCAACGCGAGCGTGAGACGTTGGGGCATACGAAATGATATCTTGTTGCCGATTTTCTCCGTCACCTCCGGCGCGGTGATCGGCTCCTATCGCATCGATCACACCCGTCACTTCTCGAGGTCCTCGCGGACTCACTGCACCGCGATCGGCGCCAGACAGTCATCGTCGGCTTCGGCTCGCAGCGGCAGCCAGGTGCCGAAGGCCGCATCCGTGGCTGCAACGATGAGGACCGGCGACAGAGCGGCGGGATCGAAGTCGGAGGCGTTGCCGCCGGCGGCGCGCAGCTGTCCCGAGACTTGCCGGCGGAACTCGTCGAACGCGGGAAAATCGAACCGCAGGAAATAGACCTGCCTGGTCAAGCCCGGCTGACTCACACGGCGATGGGCCATGCACCGCGGCACGAACGTGGCCGACTCGAGACCAGCGGCGCGCGCGACCGCGAGGAGCGCCTCCGGTGTCAACGTGCTGGCGACGCTCCGATCGAACTCGCTCTGCAGCACGAGCGGCATCGCGGCGGGAGCAGGCCCGTTCAAGGATTCTCCCGAGCGGGAGAAGACCTGATTGAAGAGCGCGGACGCCAGCTCTCGCTGCGGCCTGAGCGACAACAAGATGCCCGAGGGGCTCGATGCCGGCTCGCGCGCAACCGTCCATCGCGCCAATCGATCGCGCACGACAGTGTACGGTTCCGCCCGGGTGTTCTGCGCGGAACGCACGAACAGAACCGCCAACCCACCGAGGGCCACCAGGCCCACCGCCACTTTGAGCAACGTGGTTCGACCCGCCACACCGCCTCCCGATGCCGCGAGTATACTCACGCGCATCTATGGCTGATCTCGCGACGGCGACGATGCGTCCGACCCAGCTCACGCGTAATCAGGTGTTCGGATTCTGGGCGGCATGGGCCGGCTGGGCGCTCGACGGGATGGATTCCTTCATCTACGCGCTCGTGCTGACCCCGGCGATCAGGGAACTGCTGCCGCGATCGGGTATCGAGCCCACACCGGGCAACATCGGCTACTACGGCAGCGTGCTGTTCGCGCTGTTCCTGATCGGCTGGGGCCTCTCGATGGTCTGGGGTCCGGTGGCCGACCGCTTCGGCCGCGTGCGCACGCTGGCGCTGACGATCCTCTGCTACTCGGTCTTCACGCTGCTGTCCGCCTTCGCGACGAGCGTCTGGCAACTTGCCGCGTTCCGGCTGCTCGCCGGCATCGGCATCGGCGGCGAATGGGCGATGGGCGGCACGTTCGTCGCGGAGGAGTGGCCAGAGGATCGACGCAAGATGGGCGCCGGGTACCTGCACACCGGCTACTACTTCGGATTCTTTCTCGCGGCCCTCGCCAACTATTTCGTCGGCGCGCGGTACGGCTGGCGCTGGATGTTCGCCATCGGAGGCACGCCCGCGCTGCTCGTGACGTTCATCCAGTACGGGGTACACGAGTCGAAGGCGTGGCAGCAGAAACGCGATGTCGCGCGGCCGACGATGCGCGCGGCGTTCGCGAAGCTGTTCTCGCCGACCTATGCCCGGCGCACCTGGCTCAACTCCTCGTATCTGCTGGTGTCGATCGTCGGGCTCTGGGCCGGGTCGGTCTACGTTCCGACGTCGGTGACGCAGATCGCAGTTCGCGAAGGGCACAGCGCCGCGGACGCTGCGCGCCTCGCCTCCTACGGAACGATGGTGTTGTCGGTCGGCACGATTCTCGGCTGCCTCGTCCTGCCTCCGCTCGCGGAATCGCTCGGACGCCGCGTCACGCTCGGCCTGTACTTCCTCGTCATGTTCTTCTCGATCGCGGTCGGATTCGGCTACGTCTTCTATCTGCCGCACGCGCTGGCGCCGTTCATGGCCGTCCTGTTCTTCCTCGGCGTGGGCGGCGCGAACTTCGCGATGTACACGCTCTGGCTGCCGGAACAGTATTCGACCGAGTGCCGCGCGAGCGCGTTCGCGTTCGCGACGTCGGTTGGCCGCTTCGCCGGCGCCGGCATCACCTTCCTGGTTGGCGCAGGCGTCGCGTACTACCAGACGATCGGGACACCCGTGGCGCTCACCTCCATCGCGTTTGCGATCGGCTTGCTGCTGCTGCCGTTCGGCGAGGAGACGCGCGGCAAACCACTGCCCGTGTAACGCTCGGCTGAAAGCCTCGCGCTCCATTTTGATTGGGAGGGCGAGCCTCGCGCTCCTTTTGATTCGGAGAGCGAGCCCTTCAAGCGAGCCGCTACCGTTACGTGCGTGGAACGAGATGAATCGACGTCGCTTTGATCGCGGCGGTCACATGAGCGCCGTGCGCGAGCTGGAGGTCGTCGCGCGATCGCCGCGTGATCAGCGCGTCGAGTGGGAATCCGCAGTCGAGCGTGATCCGATCGATCGGGCCTTCCGCGTTGATGGCTACGACCCGCGCCGCCAGATGGTTGCGCGTGCTGGCCTGCCCCGGCGATCGTGTTTCGAGTGTGACGTCTTCGGCGCGAATGCAGACGTAGACGTTCGAACCGGGCGCGATCGGATCGCGCTCGGCGACGTGGAGGATCACGTCGCCCACGACAACCTCGGCCACGCCGCCTGATGCCTGCACGAGGCGCGCCGGCAGCACGGCTTCGACGCCGAGCGAGGCGGCGACCTCGGAGTCTGCGGGCCGGCTGAATACGTCGGCGATCGGACCGGCCTGCCGGACGCGGCCCGCAATCACGACGGCAACGGCGTCGCCCAGCGCGAGCGCTTCGTGGCGATCGTGGGTCACGAGGATCGCGGGCGTGCCGGTCGCCTGCAGCAGCGCGCGGACCTCGCGTCGCAGCCGCAGCCGCGTCGGCGCATCGAGCGCTGCGAAAGGCTCGTCGAGCAACAGCAGCCGAGGTCTCGGGGCCAGCGCCCTGGCCAGCGCCACGCGCTGCGCCTCCCCGCCTGACAGCTCGCGCGGATAGCGTTTTTCGAGATCACCGATGCCCAGCAACCTGGCAGTTTCTGCGCCGGGGTCAGACTGCGGTCTGACCCCGGTCCGACTCCACTCCGACCCCACTCCGATTCCGTAGCGGATGTTGTCGCGGACGGTCAGGTGCGGGAACAGCGTCGGCTCCTGGAAGACGACGCCGACGCGACGGCTCTGAGGCGCCACCCACTGCTGCCGCGCGACGTCGCACCAGACTTCGCCGCCGAACCGGATCGTCCCGGCATCCGGGCGCTCGAGCCCGGCGATCTGACGCAGGATTGTCGTCTTGCCTGCGCCCGAGGGGCCGAACAGCACCAGCATCGAGCCCGCCGGCATCGCGACGTCGAGCGTCGCGGCGACGCCAAATCCGCTCGCAAATCGCTGCTCCGCGTGAAACTGCAAAGCGGCGCCGGCGGGAGCAGCGGTCAGTGGCGCGGCTTGATCCATACCGACCGCTGCAGCGCGTACGTGCACGCGAGGATGACGAACGACACCATCAGCAGGAACAGCGACGTGCGCGACGCCGATGCGTAGTCGAGCGACTGCACGGCGTCGTAGATCGAAATCGACACGGTGCGTGTCACGCCGGGCAGATTCCCGCCCACCATCAGCACCACGCCGAATTCCCCGAGCGTGTGCGCGAAGCTCAGGACGATGCCCGTCACGAGCCCGCGGACCGACAGCGGCATCACGACGCGGCGGAAGGTCGCCAGCGGCGACACGCCCAGCGACCACGATGCCTCGAGCAGCCGGCGGTCGACCGACGCGAACTCCGCGGCAAACGGCTGCACGGCGAACGGCATCGAGTACAGCACGGACGCGATCAGCAGCCCCTCGAACGTGAACGGCAGGCCGCGCCCGGCGACACGCGCGTACGCCCGCCCGACCGGGCTCAGCGGACCAATCGCGACGAGGACGTAGAAGCCGAGCACAGTGGGCGGCAGGACGAGCGGCAGCGCCACGATCGCTTCGATCAGAAATTTCCAGCGCCGCGTTGAGAACACGATCCAGTACGCGAGTGGAATGCCAATCGCCAGCAGGACCATCGACGTGGCCGCGGCGAGGCGAACGCTGAGCCAGAGCGCGATCCAGTCCATCACGGGCTTGTAACGAAGCTTCGCCAGACCGCCCGGGAAAAGGCCGATCGGCGGGACCGGCGGACCTTCGTGACCAGGTGTCCTTTCTGTCGTCGGCTTCCCTGCCGCGAGTAGTGGAAGGGCACTAGATCTCCGGACGTGAAAACCCGTACTGCGCGAGCAGGGCGCGGCCGTCCGCGCTCAAGACGTACGCGCGCAGCGCGCGCGCGGAATCGACGTCGACCGCCCACCGCAGAATCGCGCCGCCCTGCTCCATCCGCGGATACGTCGTCGTCGGAATATCGAAT
>Ga0137410_10002383_pt1 | contig 12808 bp, 9 predicted proteins | sample CZODoug1_16funga_FD_108878 | JGI IMG/M metagenome (GOLD analysis project Ga0137410, IMG submission 108878) | Vadose zone soil fungal communities from Angelo Coast Range Reserve, California, USA - CZODoug1_16fungal (Illumina Assembly) | ecosystem: Environmental > Terrestrial > Soil > Vadose zone... | reverse complement strand
CGCCTCGCGCGCCGCCGGTCACCGGCATTGCGCGCGCCACCCCTTCGACTGGAAGGGCGGCGATGTATGCCGTATGCTCGGTCGCGATGCGATTCGGCCTGTTCTTCCAGGTTTCGGAGTCGGCCGGACAGACGCAGGCCGAGCGATTCGCCGAGATGTTCGATCTGATCGTGCTGGCCGAATCGCTCGGCTTCGACGTGGCCTATCTGGCCGAGCTGCACTTCGGCGGCGCCTTCTCGCTGCTGTCGAACCCGCTGATGGCGGTGCCGCTGATCGCGCAGCGCACCCGGCGCATCCGCATCGGCACCGCGGTGACCCTGCTGCCGCTCCACCACCCGCTGGCCTGCGCGGAGCAGGCCGCGACCGCCGACCTCCTGTCCGGCGGCCGGCTCGAGTTCGGCGTCGGGCGTGGGTCGATCCCGAGCCAGTTCCACGGCTTCCGGGTGCCGGTGTCCGAGAACCGCGGCCGCTTCGGCGAGGCGCTCGACATCATCCGACTCGCCTGGACGCGCGAGCGGTTCAGCTACGACGGCACCTACTACCAGGTGGAGGACGTGTCGGTGGTACCGCGGCCGCTGCAGCAGCCGCACCCGCCGATCCGGGTGGCGGTGCACTCCGGGGAGAGCTTCGCGCACATCGGGGGCCTGGGGCTGCCGATCTACTCGGGGACGACCACCACGCCGCTGCCGCAGCTGCGCGAGTTCATGGCGGTCTACCGCGCGCGGCTGGCCGAGGCCGGGCACCCGTGGCAGCCCGACCAGATGGCGCTGATGCTGCCGGTGCACATCGGCGAGACGAGCGCAGCCGCGCGGGACGCGATGCGGCCGGGGGTGCGCAAGTACTACGAGAACCTCCGCGCGATCTTCTCCGCGGTGCCCGACTCGTACGCCGAGCACCTGCCGCGCCTCAAGATCATCGAGGACACGCTGGCCAACCTGCCCTACGAGAAGTTCTTCCGGGACCAGGCGGTGTTCGGCGACGTGGCGGAGGTGATCGACCGGCTCCAGGCCGCGGTCGAGGAGTTCGGCCTCTCGCAGGTCATCTGCTGGTTCGACCAGGGCTCGATGCTGCCGCGCGCGGAGGTCGAGCGCACCATGCGGCGGTTCGCCGAGCAGGTGATGCCGAAGCTCTGATGGACTTCGGGATCAACCTGGCGACCTCCGCGGACTCGTGGAAGGTCGTCAAGCGCGCGGAGGAGCTGGGCTACGCGCGCGCCTGGTTCTACGACACCCAGCTTCTCAACGCCGACATGTTCGTGGCGATGGGCGCCGCCGCGGTGCAGACGAGCCGGATCCGCCTCGCCACCGGCGTGCTGATCCCCTCCAACCGGATCGCGCCGGTGGCCGCGAGCGCGCTCGCCTCGCTCAACGGGCTCGCCCCCGGCCGCATCGACTTCGGCATCTCCACCGGGTTCACCGCGCGCCGCACCATGGGGCTGGGCCCGGTCACGCTGGACTCGATGCGCGAGTACATCCGCATCGTGCAGGGGTTGATCGCGGGGGAGACGCTCGAATGGGACTTCGAGGGCAAGCGGCGGAAGATCCGCTTCCTCAACCCCGAGATCGGCGCGGTCAACGTGGCCGATCCGATGCCGCTGCACATCTCGGCGCTCGGCCCGCGCGGCCGCCGGCTCACCGCCGAGCTACGGGCCGGGTGGCTCTATGCGGCTGGGCACATGGGTGCGGCCAAGGCCGCGGCGGCGGACATGCAGAAGGCCTGGCGCGCCGCCTCGGTGGACCCGGCCGGCCAGGTGGCCACCGCGTTCACCGGGGGCTCGGTGCTCGCGGAGGGCGAGGCCTTCGACAGCCCGCGGGCGCGCGCGCAGGCCGGGCCGCACGCCACCATCGCGCTGCACAACCTGGTCGAGGTCGAGGAGTTCGGCAACATGGGACGTAGCGTGCCGCCGACGCTGGTCCCGCTGCTCGAGCGCTACCGCGAGATCTACCGGGCCTACGAGCCGGCGGACGCCCGCTACCTCGCCAACCACCGCGGCCACCTCATGTTCCTGCGCCCGGAGGAGCACGAGGTGTGCACCGCCGATCTCATCCGCACCATGACCTTCACCGGCACCCGGCCCGCGCTCCAGGACCGCCTCCGCGAGCTGCGCGAGGCCGGGTACAATCACTTCGCGATCAGCATCCGGCACGGCCACCCGGGGATGCTGGAGGACTGGGCGGACGTCTTCGCCGGCGTCTAGCTCACGGGCGTCTAGTACGGAGACGTCCAGGAGGATCGAGCGGTGAGGACCGGCAGCGAGTATCGCGACGCCCTGCACGACGGCCGCCGGGTCTGGGTCATGGGCGAGGGCCTGGTCGAGGACGTCACCGTCCATCCGGCCACCCGTCCGATGGTCGACGAGTACGCCGCGTGGTACGACCGCCACCACGATCCGACGTGGCAGGACGTGCTCCTGACCGCGCCGGACGAGCGAGGCGCGCGCCGGCCGTGGGCCTTCGCGGTGCCGCGGACCTCGACCGATCTACGCGCGATGGGCCGGAGCTACGCCGCGACGATCTTCCTGACCGCGGGCAACATGACCCACACGCCGGGCTACGGGAACCTCATCGCGCTCGGCATCCAGGACGTGGTCCGGCAGCGCAAGGTCTCGCCCGAGCAGGGCGCGAGCGCGGCGGCGTATCGCGACACGCTCGCCCGCACCGGGCGCTTCCTCACGTTCTCGGCCGGCGCGGCCACCATCGGCTACCGCCTCCGCGAGGACCCCGACCAACGGGCAGCGCTTCGCATAGTCCGCGAGACCGGCGCCGGCCTCGTGCTGAGCGGCAAGGTCGGCATGCACACGAGCCCGGTCTACGCGGAGGACGTCTACGTCGGCGCGCACTCCGGGGTTGACCGCGACGGCCATCGGGCCACGTTCATCGTGCCGGTGAACGCGCGCGGCGTCACCGTGCTGTGCCGCAAGGTCTCGGCCCGTCACGCGAACCCGTTCCTCGCGCCGCTCAGCAGCCGCTTCGACGAGCTGGACGGGCAGCTCTGGCTCGAGGAGGTGCTGGTGCCGTGGGAGCGCGTGTTCCTCACCGAGGCGTCGCCCGATCCCATCGCGGCCTGGTGCTTCTGGCATCAGCTCTACGCCTGGCTCGCCAAGGCCGAGTTCACCCTGGGGCTCGCGCTGGCGTGCGCTCACGCGATGGGCCTCAAGGACCACGAGCCGACCATCGAGCACCTGATGGACCTGGTCGTCGACGTCCAGACGGTGCGGAGCTGTCAGACCGCCGCCGAGCTGGATCCGGACCTCTCGGAGGAGGGCTACTGCATCCCCGGGCGCGCCCACGTGGCCGCGGGCAGCATCGCGATGCAGAAGGCGCGGCAGCGTATGGCGGAGATCTTGCGGATCGTGCCCGGCTCGTCGCTCGTGGTCGCGCCGTCGGACAAGGACCTGACCTCGCCCGAGGTGGGCGCCGGCCTCGAGGAGTCGTTCGGCGGGGGCGAGTACACCGCGCTGCAGCGCGCGGCCTTGCTGCAGCTCGCCGCCGACCACGTGGCCTCGGCCCTCGACGGCCGCGAGTCCGCGTTCGAGCTGCACGCCAACGGCGGCCTCGTGGCCTGGCGCGCCCGTCTCCGTCGCGCTTTCCCCGACTACAACGCGCTCGCCAACGGCGTGCTGCGCACCCTGAGCCTCGACATGCCGGCGATCGACCTGGACGCGCTCCGCGCCATCGCCCTGCCGCAGCGCCGCCCGGTCTCGCCTCCGCGCCGCGTTTAGCGCCCCTCACCCTGCCCTCTCCCCGGAGGGGAGAGGGTGGGGGAGGCTACTTGCCTTCGAGGGCGGCGAGGGGGGCGTAGTCGGCGGTCGAGCCGTGGCCGCCGGCGAACTTTGCGGGCTCGATGCCGGCCTTCTTCACGCCCGCGACCAGCGCGGCGAGGGCCGGGTTGAGCTTGTCCGGCAGCGGCCCCGCGCCCGGGCTCCAGATGTCGGTCGCGTAGCCGAGCTTGGTATCGGGAACGAAGCCGATCAGCAGGCCCTGCGCGTGCGGGTTGGGCTCGATCGCGAAGACCTGCACCTCGCGCTGGCCGTCGATGATCGAGTACTTGTCCGCGACCTCGACGATCTGGGTGCGGGAGAGATCCTGCGGCGAGAGATCGAGGTTGCGCGTGTACGGCGCGGCCAGCACGCGGCGGTAGTGCTCGGTGGTGCCCTTGCCCACCACGAGCGTGGCCCCTGCGCTCGCGTAGGCCCGGAGTCCGCCCGCGTGATCCATGTGGTGATGGGTGAGCACGAGGTACTTTACGGGCTTGCCCAGGTACTTCGCGCGCAGCGTGCTGAGCGTCCAGTTCGACTGCCAGTCGGAGACCGGCGAATCGAAGACCACGAGCGAGTCCTTCATCTGCACGACCAGGCTGTTGTGCGAGCCGCCCACCACGTGCTGAATGCCGGGGCCCAGCTCGGCGAGACGCAGGCTCCCGGTCGCCCGCCGATCGAAGCTCGGCGCCTCCGAGTCGAGGTAGGTGCCGATGAACTGGCGGCGGATGACCCACTGGTACGGCACGTTGCGGTCGGCGGGTCCGGCCGCGCCCTCGCGGAAGGCGGCGGGGATCGCCATCCGGTCGGCGGCCACCGGCCCGTTGATCTTGACCTCGGTGATCTTCGCGTCCACCACGGTGCGGCCGTTCAGCTCGTATTTCTGCGACGTGGGGACGCGGACGCCCTCGACCACCTGCCAGTCGGCCAGCACCACGTCGTAGGTGACGTCGCCCCAGATGTTGTCGTAGTCGAGCGTGCGCACCCGCGCGGGTAGACCGCTGGTGCGATCGAACATCACGGTGAAGGTCTGGCTGACCGCGCGGTAGGTCACCGCCGGGTAGCTGGCACCGCCCACCGTGACGTCCCGGGTGATCGCGACGCGGTCGGGGTTCTTCGACATCTCGAGCAGCAGCACCGGCGAGGAGCGGAGCAGCTCGCGCTGGACGGCGGCCAGCCGCAGACTCGACATGGAGTGCGCGGGCGGGTTCGACTCCAGGCTCTGCTTGTTGCGCCCGCTGCTGTCGATGCCGGCCACGTAGCCGGCCTCCGCGGTGACGATCTCGCTGAAGGTGTAGGACCGCGGGGCCGGGTACTCGTACTTGCGCACCCAGTCCATGCGGGTCGCGCGGCCGCTCACGTCGGTGTCCATCACGAGGGTCGACTCGTTGGCGAAGCGCATCTCGCCGCCCGCCACTGCGGACTGCTCGGGCTCCCAGTAGCGCACGGTGGCCTTCTGGGAGACGGTCTTGACGGTGGTCAGCTTGTCGGCGCCGCCCTGGGCCTGGAGGCCCCGGGCCACGAGATCCGCACCGCCGCCCGACATGGAGGCGCAGGCGGCCACGACCAGCGCGATGACCAGCGAAACGGCGAGCGTCGTTGCGGCGCGCTTCATCTTCATGGGGGTATCCCCTCCGGGGGTGTTTGGTTGCGGCACAGTATAGCCGAGGCCATGCCGAGGGTGCCCTCTTGGGATAGGATAGGCAGCCGGCGGCCACCACGAAGGTGCGCCGGAGCGGAGGCGTCATGACCGGGGTCGGGCTCGGGCAGGGGGGAGCGGTATCGCGCCGGGCCGTGCTCGCCCTGGTGCCGGGGTTGGTGGCCCTGCGCGCCTCGACCGCGCGGGCCCAGCGCCCGGGCGGTCCCGCCCGGATCGGGTGGCTCTCCTACATCAGCCAGCCGGACGTAGGCCTGACGAACCTCCGCGAGGGACTCGGGGAGCTGGGGTACGTCGAGGGCAAGAGCTACGTGCTGATCCCGCGCTTCGCGGACGGGGACTTCACGCGGCTCCCCAGGCTGGTCGACGAGCTGATGGCCGAGCGCATCGACGTGCTGGTCTCGCGCGGCCCCTCGGTGGACTACACCAAGCCGGTCACCGCCCGCGTCCCGGTGGTGTTCGCGTACAGTGGCGATCCGGTCGCGGCGGGCTTCGCGGACAGCCTGGCCAAGCCCGGGCGCAACATGACCGGCATCACGTTCATGGCGCTCGAGCTCTCGGCCAAGCGCGTCGAGGTGCTCAAGGAGCTGGTGCCGCAGGCCACCCGGATCGCGCTGCTCTCGAACCCGGAGCACGCGGGCGAGCTCGCGGAGTACAAGGTGACCGAGGACGGGGCCCGCCGGATCGGCGCCACCATCACCCGTTACCTGGCGCGGAGTCCCCGCGAGCTGCCGACCGTGTTCGACGAGATCCGCGCCGCCCGCCCCGGAGCGATGCTTGTGTTCCCGGATTCCCTCACGCTCGCGCGCCGCCAGGAGATCGTGGACTTCGCGGCCCGGGAGCGAATCCCCAGCATGTTCGGCTGGACCGAGTTCACGGACGTTGGAGGGCTCGTGAGCTATGGGCCGAGTGTGCTCCCGAGCTTCAAGATGCTGGCCAAGTTCGTGGACAAGGTGCTCAAGGGCGCCGAGGCGGGCAAGGTGCCGATCGAGCAGGTCAGCCGGATCTCGCTGACGATCAACATGACGACGGCACGCCGGATGGGCCTGGCCGTCCCGTCGTCGATCCTGGCCCGGGCCGATCGTGTCATCGAATAGCGCCAACCAATGGTGAAGGAGACGCTCATGGGCGAGCGAGAGCTGACGTACGGCGACGCGGTCAAGGAAGCCATCGCGGAGGAGATGCGGCGCGACCCGCGCGTCTTCATCATCGGGGAGGACATCGCGGAGGCGGGCCATCCCTTCAAGACCCTGGTCGGGCTGGTGCAGGAGTTCGGCACCGAGCGCGTGATCGACACGCCGATCTCCGAGCCCGGCTACGCGGGCATCGGCGTCGGGGCGGCCATGACCGGCATGCGGCCGGTGGTGGACGTGATGTTCGGCGACTTCATCACCCTGACCATGGACCAGATGGTGAACCAAGCCGCCAAGGCGCACTACATGTCGGGCGGCAAGATCAAGGTGCCGATCGTCTTCCGCACCACGCTCGGAGCCACGCGCCGCTCGGCCGCCCAGCACTCGCAGTCGCTCCACGCCTGGGTGAGCCACATCCCCGGCCTCAAGGTGGCGCTGCCCTCCGGCCCCTACGAGGCCAAGGGGCTCATGAAGACCGCCATCCGCGACGACAGCCCGGTCGTCATCTTCGAGGACAAGATGATGTACCGGATGAAGGGCCCGGTGCCGGAGGGCGACTACACGATCCCGTTCGGCGTCGCCGAGGTGAAGCGCGCCGGCAAGGACATCACCATCGTCGCCACCAGCAGCATGGTGGGCGTGGCGCTCGGCGCGGCCAAGATGCTGGAGGACGCGGGCATCAGCGCGGAGGTGATCGACCCGCGCACCACCTGGCCGCTCGACAAGCGGGCCCTGATCGACTCGGCCAAGAAGACCTCGCGCGCGCTGGTGGTGGACGAGGGCTACGAGCGCTACGGCGTCACCGCCGAGATGGCGGCGGTCATCGCGGAGGGCGCTTTCTACTACCTGGACGCGCCGGTCAAGCGCATGGGCGCCATGGACGTGCCGGTGCCGTTCTCGCCGGTACTCGAAGACCTCACGGTCCCGTCGGAGAAGACCGTCTTCGAGGCCGCCCGCGCCCTATGCCGCAAGTAATTCCAAGGGTGAGGGGCCCAAAGGTGAGGGGGTAGCGATGGCGACCAACGTCATCATGCCCGCGCTCGAGCTGGCCCAGGAGACCGGCAAGCTCCTGCGCTGGATCAAGGGCCCGGGCGACACGGTGCGCAAGGGCGAGCCCATCGCCGAGATCGAAACCGACAAGGTCACGATCGAGCTCGAGGCCCCCGCCTCCGGTGTCCTGAGCGCGGTCACCGCCCAGGAAGGCGACGTGATCCCCGTCGGCCACACCATCGCCCAGATCGCCGCCCCCACCGAAGTCGCATCTACCCTCTCCCCCCAGGGGAGAGGGCAGGGTGAGGGGCCCAAAGGTGAGGGGCCCAAAGGGGAGGGGCCCGAAGCCCCCGCGCCCGACTCCCGCCCGAAGGCCTCCCCGCTCGCGCGCAAGATCGCCGAGGAGCACGGCGTCGACCTCGCCCGCGTCAAGACCGCGAGCGGCAAGATCGAGAAGGCCGACGTGCTGGCCTTCGTGGAGAGCCAGCGTGTGGTCGCGGCGCCGACGAACGGCTCGGCGGGACGCCTCGTCGCCGCGTCGCCGAAGGCGCGACGGCTGGCGGCGGAGCGCGGGATCGATCTGCGCGCGCTGAAGGGGTCGGGGCCGGGGGGCGCGGTGTTGACGCTGGATGTACCGGCCGCGACCGTGCCTTCCACCACCCCGCCCCTCACCACCGGACCCCTCACCACCGGGCCCCTCACCACCGGACCCCTCACCCTGCCCTCTCCCCAGAGGGGAGAGGGGGGAGGGGTGGGGACGGTGTGGCGGATCATGGCGGAGCGGATGACCGCGTCGTGGACGAGCGCGCCGCACTTCTACCTGGTGCGCGAGGTCAACGTGACGCGGCTCGTGGCGTGGCTCCCGAAAGCGCGCAAGCAGACCGGCGCGCACGTCACGTACACGGACCTGCTGGTCAAGCTGGTGGCGGCGACGCTGGCCCAGCACCCCCGGGTGAACGTGTCGTGGAAGGACGGCACGCTCGAGCGTCACGCCGACATCAACATCGGCTTGGCCGTCGCGCTGGAGGATGGGCTCGTCGTCCCGGTGCTCCACAAGGCCGACGCGCTGGGGCTCAAGGAGATCGCCACCCGCCGCGAGGATCTGGTGGCTCGCGCCCAGTCCGGGAAGCTCCGGCCGGCCGATATCCAGGGCGGCGTCTTCACGATCAGCAACCTCGGCATGTACGGCGTGGACGCGTTCAGCGCCATCGTCAACCCGCCGCAGGCCGCGATCCTGGCCGTGGGCCGCATCACCGATCGCGTCGTCCCGGTCAACGGCCAGCCGGCCGTCCAGCCGACCATGGTGCTCACGCTGTCCTGCGACCATCGCGCCCTCGACGGCGCCCGCGGCGCCCAGTTCCTGGGCGCGCTCGCGGACCTCGTCGAGGAGCCGCTGGCCCTGCTCGTCTGAGGACTACTCACTCATGGCGTTTACCGACCGCTACGGCCTGACCGTCACGACCGATTCGCCCGTCGCCTTCGAGCGCTTCCAGCAGGGCATGGACGACCTGCTGGCCTACGGCCCCGCCGGCGAGGAGCGGATGGCGGAGGCGCTCCAGGCCGATCCCGGCCTGGCGGTCGCGCACGCCGGCGTCGCGCTGATGGCGCTGGTGCAGGGCGACGCGGCCACCGCGCGTGACGCCATGGCCCGCGCGCGCGAGACGGTGGACGGCGCCACGCGGCGCGAGCGGCAGCACGTGGAGGTGCTCTCCGCCTTCGTGGGCGGCGAGGGCGCCCACGGCTTCGCGCTCGCGGACGAGCACGTGAAGGACTTCCCGCGCGACGCGGTGCTGGTGAACCAGGTGAGCAGCGCCATCGCCCTGGCCGGGGCCAGCGATCGCGAGGAGCACCGGGTGGCCTTCATGGAGCGGCTGGCCCCGGCCTACGGCGACGACTGGTGGTACCAGTCCGCGCTCGCGTTCACCTACCACGAGGTGGACCGGTTCGAGGAGTCGCGGCGCCTCTCGGAGGCCTCGCTGCGGCAGTACCCGCGCAACGCGCACGCCTCGCACAACCTGGCTCACATCGCGTTCGAGACCCTCGACGTCGAGGCGGGCGCCGCCTTCCTCGACGACTGGATGGCGGGTTACGATCGGCGCGCCTCGTTCCACTGCCACCTGGCCTGGCACCAGGCGATGTTCGCGCTCCACGAGCGCCGCTACGCGAAGGCCCTCGACATCTTCGAGCGCGACATCCTGCGCTCGGGCAACCCGCGCTCGGCCATGACCGACGGCACCGCGCTGCTCTGGCGGGTGAAGCTCGACCGCGCGAGCGAGCAGCCGCTGCCGTGGCGGTCGCTGGCCGAGCTGGCCGCGAAGGTCTCGCGGCCCGGCTTCCTCTTCGGCGAGGTGCACGCCGCCTTCGCGTACGCCGCCTGCGGAGACGAGGCGGCGCTGGCCAGGATGATGGACGGCCTGCGGGCGCTGGGCGAGAAGGGTCACCCGATCGCGGCCAGCCTCGTGCTGCCGCTGGTGCAGGGGACGGCCGCGTTCGCGGCGGGCGACCACGCGGGGGCGCTGCGCCTCTTCGAGCCGGTCGAGGCGGAGATGCACCGCATCGGCGGCAGCCACGCCCAGTGGGAGATCTACGAGGAGACCATGGTGCAGTGCTACCTGGCGCTCGAGCGCTACGACGACGCCACGCGCCTCGTGCGCCGTCGCCTCGCGCGCCGCGCCTCGCCGCGCGATCAGCAGTGGCTCGCCCGCGCGAGCCGCGGCCCGGCGGCGTGAGGGCGGTCCGAGAATGGCCAAGCTCACGCTCAAGGTGAACGGGACGCGCCGGGAGGTCGAGTCGGACGACCCCGGCACCCCGCTTCTGTATGTCCTGAGAGGAGATCTCGGGCTGACCGGCACCCACTTCGGCTGCGGCCTCGCGCAGTGCGGGGCGTGCACCGTGCTGGTCGGCGGCCGCGCCGTCCGCTCGTGCATCGCGCCGGCAAGCTCCGTGGTCGGGCAGGAGGTGGTGACGATCGAGGGCCTGGGCTCGCCCGAGCGCCCCGATCCGGTGCAGGCCGCGTTCATCGCGGAGCAGGCCGCGCAGTGCGGGTACTGCACCGCGGGCATGGTCATGAGCGCGCGCGCCCTCCTGGCGCAGACGCCGCGCCCGACCGAGCAGCAGGTGCGCGAAGGCCTGGCCGGCAATCTCTGCCGCTGCGGCAGCCACGCGCGGGTGATCCGGGCGGTGCTCCGCGCCGCCGCCGCCACGCCGAGGGCGCGCTGATGGCTGCCCGCGTCTCGCGACGGAGTTTCCTCACCACGAGCCTCGCCGCGGGCGGGGCGCTGATCGTCGGGTTCGGGCTCGACGGGGTCGGGCGGGCGGGGGCGCAATCGATCCCCGACGCCGACCGCTTCCTCGGCAAGTCGCTCGCCCCCGACATGGTCGACTCGATGCTGGCGGTGCAGCGCGACGGCTCGGTCACCGTCTTCGTCGGCCGGGTCGACGTCGGCACAGGAGCGCGCATCGCGCTGCGGCAGATCGTCGGCGAGGAGCTCGACGTCCCGCTCGAGCGCATCGCGATGATCGAGGGCGACACCGCGCTGACCCCCGATCAGGGCGGGACCGGGGGCAGCTACGGCGTCGCCCGCGGCGGCGTCCAGCTCCGCCGCGCGGCCGCGACCGCGCGGCAGGCGCTGCTGGGGATGGGGGCGCAGCGCCTGGGCCGGCCGGCGGGCGACCTCGAGGTCGCCGACGGCGTGGTCCGCGGCAAGGACGGCAGCGGGTCGGTGAGCTACGGCGAGCTGATCGGCGACCGCGCCTTCAACCTGAAGGTGGACGCTGCGGCGACGCTGAAGCCCGCCGATCGGTTCCGGTTCATCGGCAAGTCGCTGCCCCGGCCCGACGTGCCGGAGAAGGTCACCGGGCACCATCGCTATCTCCACGACCTGACGCTCCCGGGCATGCTGCACGCCCGCGTCATCCATCCGCCCGCGTACGGCGCCACGCTGGTATCGGTGGACGAGGCGTCGATCACGGGGATCGGGGGCGCGCGCGTGGTGCGCATCCAGAGCTTCCTCGCGGTGGTGGCCGAGCGCGAGTGGGACGCGGTGCGCGCGGCGCGTGCGCTGAAGGCGCAGTGGAGCGCGGGGACTGGCCTGCCCGATCACGCCCGGGAGTTCGAGGCGATGCGGGCGGCCCCGGTCGTGCGGGATCAGGAGATCGCCAAGCGGGGTGACCTGGCGGCCCTGACCGCGCCGCCCGCGGGGACGCGCACGCTGGCCGCGACGTATCGCTGGCCCATGCAGACCCACGGCTCCATCGGGCCGTCCTGCAGCGTGGCCGACGTGCGGCCCGACCGCGTCACGGTCTGGAGCGCGTCGCAGAACGTGCACGGCTTCCAGGGCACGTGCGCCCGCATGCTCGGGGTGAAGCGCGACCGGGTGCGCGTCATCTACATGGACGGCGCCGGCTCCTACGGCGCCAACGGAGCCGATGATGCGGCGGCGGAGGCGGCGCTGCTCTCGAAGGCGGTCGGCCGCCCGGTGCGCGTGCAGTGGAGCCGGCAGGAGGAGCACGGGCTCGACCCCAAGGGGCCCGCCCAGCTCCTGGAGCTGCGGGGCGCCGTCGACAAGGACGGCGAGGTGGCGGCGTGGGAGACGCAGGCGTGGCTGCCCATCTCCACCGCGAACCTCCCCAACACCCCGCTGGTGTCCCTCGACGCGGCGGGTATCCCGCAGACGCAAGGCCGCGCCAGCGGCCTGATCTACCAGAACGTGGACCCGCCCTACGCGATGCCGAACCTGAGCGCGGTGGTGCACTGGGTCGCGGACGCGCCGCTCCGCACCGCGCCCCTCCGCGCGCCCGGCAAGATCGCCAACACGTTTGCGGTGGAGTCGTTCACCGACGAAATCGCCGCGCTGGCGCGCCTGGATCCGCTCGAGTTCCGGCTGCGCCGGCTCTCCAACCCGCGGGGCGTCGAGGTCCTGAAGCGCGTGGCGGCGCGCATGGGCTGGCAGCCGCGGCCGTCTCCCCGGCCCGTCAACCGTCGCGCGGCGGTGCTCACCGGCCGCGGGCTCGCCTACGTGCACTACAAGTACGAGGAGACGATCGTGGCGATGGGGATGGAGGTGGCGGTGGAGCGCGCCACCGGCCGCATCCGGGTGACCCGGGTGGTAGCGGCCCAGGACTGCGGGCTCATGATCAACCCGGACTGCGTGCAGAGCCAGCTCGAGGGCAATATCATCCAGACCCTCTCCCGCACCCTCCACGAAGAGGTCGTCTACGATCGCGACCGCGTCACCACGGTTGACTGGGCCTCGTACCCGATCCTGACCT
>Ga0137410_10002380_pt1 | contig 12828 bp, 10 predicted proteins | sample CZODoug1_16funga_FD_108878 | JGI IMG/M metagenome (GOLD analysis project Ga0137410, IMG submission 108878) | Vadose zone soil fungal communities from Angelo Coast Range Reserve, California, USA - CZODoug1_16fungal (Illumina Assembly) | ecosystem: Environmental > Terrestrial > Soil > Vadose zone... | reverse complement strand
TGAGGAATTGAATTCGACCATGTGGACCTGGTTTTACAAGCTCGCGTCTCCGCCGTATGTCTACGGCGCTGCGGCGGCTCTCGCGCCATGGTTCTTGGGACTGGCCGCGATCACCATCGCCTACGGGCTCGTGGCCGGACTGGTGTTCGCGCCCCCCGATTATCAGCAGGGCGATGCATTTCGCATCATCTACGTGCATGCGCCGAGCGCGTGGCTGTCCCTCTTCGCTTACAGCAGCATGGCGATTGCGGGGGCAATCGCTCTCATCTGGCGCATCAAGATGGGCCACGCGGTGGCCGCCGCGGCGGCACCGATCGGCGCTTCCTTCACGTTGCTGGCCTTGGTGACCGGTTCGCTCTGGGGCCGGCCGATGTGGGGTACTTACTGGGCGTGGGATCCACGGCTCACCTCGGAATTGATCCTGCTGTTTCTCTACGTCGGGGTGATGTCGCTGCGTTCGGCATTCGAGGACTCAGGCAGGGGCGACAGGGCGGCCGCGCTCTTAGGAATAGTCGGAGCGGTGAACGTGCCCATCATTCACTATTCGGTCCTATGGTGGAACTCACTGCATCAGGGCGCCACGGTGGCCAAGTTCGGCAAACCAGAGATGCCGGGGAGCATGCTGTTGCCCTTGCTATCGATGCTGCTCGGGTTCATGTTGTTCTTTGGCGCAGTGTTATGTATGCGCTTGCAAGGCGAAGTCCTCAATCGAGAGCGGCAGGCCAAGTGGGTGCGGGAGGCGATCAAATCGTGAGTAATGGGTTCTGGTCCATGGGTGGATACGCGCGCTACGTGTGGCCCTGCTTCGCGTTTGCGTGCATGGTTCTCGCGTGGAATTTGTGGGCCGCGCGCCGCTATCATGCTGCGGCGCGCCTGCGGGCTGCGCGCGCCTTGACGATGGCGGAGGTGGGACCATGACTCCGCGCCGCAAACGTCTGTTCGTCGTACTCGGCATTCTCGGCGGTGTCGCTGCCTCGGTGTCGCTGGCGGTCATGGCCTCGCGTGAGAACATCATGTTCTATTACGACCCCAGCCAGGTCGTCGGGGGCAAGGCGCCCCTGACCAAGCGCTTTCGCATTGGCGGCATGGTCGTGAAGGGGAGCGTCGCACGCAAGCCGGGCGATCTGGAAGTTCGATTCGTGTTGACCGACTTCGCACACCAGGTTCCCGTGGAATACACCGGCGTACTGCCGGATCTGTTTCGCGAAGGGCAGGGTATCATTGCGCACGGCACGATGAATGCCAGCGGCGCCTTCGTCGCCGACGAGGTGCTCGCCAAACATGATGAGAAATACATGCCGCCCGAAGTCGCCGCTTCGCTGAAGAACAAGGCTCCCCAGACTCCGGCCGGCAACGCGCCGGCCGCCAATAGTGCGCCCGCCGGCGGGCCGACCACCTAGGCGGGGGCATCGCGCAATGGCACCGGAATTAGGGGTTTTCTCTCTCATCCTGGCATTCGTCCTGAGCCTGTCGCAGGCGTTCTTCGGCCTCACGGGCGCCTGGCGCGGCAAGCCGGTGTGGATGGCCGTGGCGCGTCCGGCGGTGACCGGACAATTCGTGTTCGTCATCATGGCATTTGCCTGCCTGGTGTATTCCTTCGTCAACGACGATTTCTCGGTGCTGTATGTGGCGCGCAACTCGAACTCGGAGCTGCCGCTGTTCTACAAGGTGGCGGCTCTCTGGGGCGCGCATGAGGGTTCGCTGCTGCTGTGGATTTTGATTCTGTCCATTTGGAGCGTGGCGGTCGCCGCGTTCAGCCGCCAGCTACCCTCGAGCTTTTCCAGCCGCGTGCTGGGGGTGATGGGTCTCATCAGCGGCGGCTTCATGCTCTTCACGCTGTGGACCTCCAATCCCTTTCTGCGCCTGATGCCCGCCGCATCGGATGGCGCCGATTTGAATCCCGTCCTGCAGGATTTCGCGCTGGCGATCCATCCGCCGATGCTCTACACCGGCTACGTGGGGTTCTCGGTGGCCTTCGCGTTCGCCATCGCTGCGATGCTCGAGGGACGCCTCGATCAGAGCTGGGCCAAGTGGACCCGGCCCTGGACCATATTCGCGTGGCTGTTTCAGACCATCGGCATCGCGCTCGGCAGTTGGTGGGCCTATTACGAACTCGGCTGGGGCGGGTGGTGGTTCTGGGACCCGGTCGAGAACGCCTCGTTCATGCCCTGGCTGGTGGGAACGGCGCTGATCCACTCGCTCAGCGTCACGGAGAAGCGCGGCATCTTCAAGAGTTGGACCTTGCTGCTGGCGATTTTCGCCTTCTCCTTGAGTCTCGTCGGAACTTTCCTGGTGCGCTCGGGCGTCCTGGTGTCGGTGCACTCGTTCGCGACCGACCCGACCCGTGGGCTCTACATTCTCGCATTCCTGGTATTGACGATCGGCGGATCACTCACCCTGTATGCGTGGCGGGCGCCGAAATTGTACGTGGCCGGCGGTTTCGAGCTCTTTTCCCGAGAGTTCTTTTTGCTGGTGAACAATGTGATTCTGGTGAGCGTTGCCGCACTCGTGCTCTGGGGCACCTTGTCTCCGCTGGTGTACGAGCTGCTCGGCATCGGCAAGATCTCGGTCGGTCCGCCGGTGTTCGCGGTGATGTTCTTGGTGCCCATGCTTCCCTTGATGGTGTTCTTGGGCGTGGGGATGCATTCGGCCTGGCGCCGCGGCAAGCTCACCGTGACAGCCAATCCTCTGTGGTGGCTGCTGGGAATATCGGCGGCGCTGGCCCTCGCGATCCAAGGCCTGGTGTTCGGCGCATTCCATTGGGTGGGATTGATCGGCTCTACTTTCGGCTTCTGGATCATATTTTCCGCAGTGCTCGAGCCGGTACGCCGCTGGCGTCAGAAGCAGACCGTGACCGCGGCGTTGCTGGGCATGTGCATCGCTCATTTCGGTGTCGGGATGTTTGCGATCGGCGCGAGCGGCGTCGAAAGCTACAAGATCGAAAAAGACGTGGCGTTGAAGCCGGGCGGAAGCTTCCGCATCGCCGGATACGATTTCCGGTTCGTGAACGCCGTGAACGTGCGCGGGCCGAACTACGACGCCGTCGAAGCGTTGGTGGAAGTCACGCGCGGCGGAAAGCCGGTGGCCATCTTGAAGCCGCAAAAGCGGCACTTCAGGGTACAGCAGAGCGACAATAGCCAGGCCGCCATCTCGGTGAGCTGGGCGCGCGACTTATTCGTCGCCATGGGTAACCCGCTCGGCGAGAACGCCTGGAGCATGCGCATCCAGTACAAGCCGCTGGTTCGGTACATATGGCTCGGCGCTTTGGTGATGGCGATCGGCGGCCTCGTTGCCGCCACCGATCGCCGCTATCGGGTCAAAGTACCGGCCGGGTCGCAGGCTGCGGCGCCTGCGCCGCCCGATCCCCGCGTAGAACTTGGGAACGCCTGATGTGGAAGTTCTTACTGCCGTTTGCGGCGTTCGTCGGGCTCGTGGTTCTATTCGCGTTTGGACTCAACCCGAGCCGCGATATACATGCGTTGCCGTCGCCGCTGATCGGTAAGCAGGCGCCGGCATTTGCGCTCACCGATGTGCTGGATCCGTCGCACGCCGTCAGCAACGCGGCCTTGAAGGACCAAGTGTACGTCTTGAATGTCTGGGCTACCTGGTGCGTTCCCTGCCGCGAGGAGCACGAGGCGCTGCTGGCGATTTCCCGGCAGCATGTCGTGCCCATCATCGGACTCAACTGGAAGGACCAGCGTGAACGAGCCAAGCAGTGGCTGGAGCAACTCGGCAACCCATATCAGGCCGTGGCGTTCGATGGCGATGGGCGCACCGCCATCGAATGGGGCGTTTATGGCGCGCCCGAGACTTACTTGGTGGACCGGCAAGGCCGGGTAGTTTACAAATTCATTTCGCCCATGACGCTGCAGGTGTGGGATCGCGAATTTTTGCCCCGCATCGCCGCCGCACGCCGAGGCGGCGCATGAAACGACCGGCACCGGGAAATTCCGTGATTATCGCCCTGGTGCTCGCAGGCGTCATGGGCGCATTCGCCGCCTTCGCCGCGGATCAGGCGGTGGACGCCAATGGCCAGCTCGAAGATCCGGGTTTGCAGACCCGCTTCGAAGGAATAACTCAGCAACTTCGCTGTCTCGTCTGTCAAAATGAGTCCATCGCCGACTCGAATGCCGACCTTGCCGTCGATCTCCGCCGGCAAGTGCGTGAGATGCTGGTCGCCGGCAAAAGCAATGAGGCGATATTCGATTTCATGACGGCCCGCTACGGCGAGTTCGTGCGCTTCAACCCTCCGTTGGAGCCCAAAACTTTGGCTCTTTGGGGCGCTCCATTCTTCATGCTGCTTATGGGTGGCGTCATCATCTATCGCGTCGCACGCCAGCGTGCGCGCATGCCGCTCGACGATGACCCCGCCCCGGGTCAGACAGGCAACCAGTAAACAATGAATACATTTCTCGTCATCGCCGCCGTCATGGCCGCGATCGCCGCGGCCGCGGTCGCCTTACCGCTGCTTCGCGACAGGCAAAGCCGGCGGCTCGGAGCGCTGCTTGCAGTGATGGTCATCGGCGCGTCGGCCGGTCTCTACCCGCTGTGGTCGAATTGGAATTGGCACGCGCCGGCGCAAGCGGAGGCCGCCGCGGGACCGGACGTCGCCGCCATGGTCTCGAAACTGGAAAAGCGCTTGCAGGATCAGCCCAATGACCCGGCGGGCTGGTTGATGCTCGGACGCTCCTATCTGACGCTGAATCGCTTGGACGAGGCCATCGTCGCCTACGATCACGCACATCAGCTGGACGCGAAGAGCGCGGATGCCGCCATGGGGTTGGGAGAGGCCACGAGCCTGCGGGCGGGCGGCGATATCACGCCCCAGGCCGCACAGCTGTTCGAGGACGCCTTGGCTTTGGCGCCCGGCAATCCGAAGGCTCTCCTATACGCCGGTTTCGCTGCGGCGGTGCGCGGCGATCGCGCACTCGCGCGCACGCGCTGGCAGGCGCTCAAAGCGTTGAATCCGCCGCCGCAGATCGTCCAAATGCTCGATGCACGCATTGCGGAACTGGGTGCGCCGCCGGGCAGCCCCGCAGCCGGCGGCGCGGCCGACACGGCTTCGCCCGGCAGCGGTGCGCCGCCGGCAGGGACGAGCGCCTCGACGGGGCCCTCGAGCCCAGCGGAAGTCACCGTCAATATCAGCATTGCGCCCGCTCTGAAATCACGACTGGTATCGGAGGCCCCTTTGTTCGTCTTTGCACGTGAGCCCGGGAGCCGTGGACCACCGCTGGCCGCCAAGCGGCTGACGAGCACCGCGATCGGCACCCAGGTTCATCTGTCGCAGGCCGACTCCATGTTGCCGGGGCGCGTTCTGGCGAAGGGCCAACAGGTATCCATCACGGCGCGAGTGTCGTTCAGCGGGCAGCCCGTGCCGTCGGCAGGGGATTTGTACGGCGAACTCTCCTATGATGTGGGCCGCGACGGAGTGCGCAATCTGGTGATTGATCGCGTCGCCGAGTAGGTGGTCGATATGAGCGTTGCGAAAAATCTCATGGCAGGAAGGATCCTGGAAGATCGACTCTTTCCATACCCGGCTCTGCGCGATAAGGACCGCGAAGTTCTGGGAATGATGGTCGATGCCATCGACCAGTTCTTGGGACCTAAGGATCAAGATTTCAAGCGCTGGGACCGCGCCGCCGAACAGCCGGCCGAGTTCATTCAAGGCCTGCGTGATCTCGGGTTGTTCGGCCTCATCATCCCCGAGGAGCACGGCGGCCTCGGCCTGTCGAACGCCGGGTACGCGCGCGTGTTGAGCCAGACGAGCTCTCACGACAGCTCGGTGTCGCTCACCATCGGCGCGCACAGCTCCATCGGCATGAAGGGCATCTTGTTGTTCGGCACCGCCGAGCAGAAGGCGCGCTACCTGCCCAAACTGGCCGGCGGGGAAATGATCGCGGCGTTTTGCCTGACCGAGTCCGGTGCCGGTTCAGACGCCGCCTCGATTCGCACCCGGGCGGTCAAGAACGCCGACGGTAGTTGGGTCCTCAATGGCGAGAAGATCTGGATTACCAACGGCGGCATTGCCGACCTGTATACGGTCTTCGCACGCACCTCATCGGCCGCGGGCAAGATCACGGCATTCGTGGTCGAGGCCGCATGGCCGGGCGTCAGCCACGGCCAGCACGAAGACAAGATGGGAATCCGTGCCTCCTCGACTACCACGGTGAGTTTCGCGGACGTGCGGGTTCCCGCCGCCAATGTGCTCGACGCCGAAGGCAAGGGGTTCAAGGTCGCCATGGCGATATTGAACAATGGGCGCACCGGCCTCGGCGGCGGTGCGGTCGGGGGCATGAAGACGCTCATTGCCCATGCGACCCGGCAGGCAGAGACGCGCAAGCAATTCGACACTCCTATTGCGAAATTCGGCCTGGTCCGCGAAAAACTCGCGCAAATGACGGTCGATTGCTTTGCCGCGGAAAGCGTCGTGTGGATGGTCGCCCACTACATCGATTCCGGGGATGAGGATTATTCGGTGGAAGCGGCGATGAGCAAGGTCTTTGCCAGCGAAGCCTTGCAGCGCAGCGCCTACGAGGCATTGCAGATAGCCGCCGGCAGCGGCTACATGCGCGACTCTCCCTATGAGCAGATCACCCGCGACTGCCGCATTTTAACGATATTCGAGGGAACCAATGAGGTTCTCAGGCTGTATATCGCTCTATCCGGCCTCAAGGACCTCGGCAAGTCGCTGGGGGAGCTGAAAGCCGCGGTAGACGACATTTTCAATAATTTCATCAAGGGATTCGGCGTTTTGACCGACTACGCGGAAAAGCGTCTGACGCACGCGACCGGGGTGGGGCGCGACAAGATCCTGGCTCAGATGCCCGACACGCTGCGTGAGGCGGCGGAGGTCTATGAGCGGTATACTGTGGAACTCGCCAAGGCGTCGGACTACTTGCTGCGCAAGCACGGCAAGGCGATTGCCGATCGTCAGCATGACTTGAAGCGCATCGCCGACATCGGCATCGATCTATTTGTCGGGTTATGCGTATTGTCTCGGGCGACGGCCTTGAGTAAGGCACCCGGCGAGCAAGGAGCCCAGGCCGTCGGGATCGCACGCATCTTCGCTCAGCAGGCGAAGCGGCGCATGGCGAACACCGTGCGGCGAATCACGCGCAACGAGGACGAGGAGATGAACGGCTTGGCCGGTTTCATCCTGGACAAAGGAAGTTATCCCTGGGATGTCGTGTAATGAGTGCATCGAGTGAGTACCCCCAATCGATTGCCGCCCCGTTCGCGGGCCGGCGCAATCTGTGGGTGACGATTGCGATCGGGATCGCCGTCGTCGGCGTGGTGGTTCTATTGGCCATGCGGCTGACCCATGCCTTGGGGGTGAAGACTCTCGTCAACAAGGTCCCCATTCCGACGGTGTCGGTCACTGAGGTCGGCGTCAGCACTCTGCCCACGACCGTCAGCATCATCGGTACCATTGCGGCGCGATACGACATGCCCATCGGCGTCGAAGGCGAGGCCGGACGCGTCGCGGCGATCTATGTCGAAGCCGGTGACCATGTGAAGCGCGGCCAGGTGCTGGCGCGTTTGAATGTCTCGGTGCTGGAGCCGCAGGTGGCCAATCTCGAGGCGGCGCTCGAGCAGGCGCGCGCCGAGGCTGATCTCGCCGAAGCGGAATACCGCCGCGCGCAGGCGGTCGGCGCGTCGGGCGCGTTGTCGGCCGAAGAAACGCAGCGCCGCAAGTCCGCCACATTGACCGCCGCCGCCAAGGTCAAGGTCGCCGCCGCGCAGCTTGCGGAGGCACAGGCGCGTCTTGCGCGCGCGGCTGTGCGCGCACCGGCGGATGGGATCATATTGACTCGCAACGTCGAAGTGGGGCAAACCGCGACGCCGGGCGGCGAGGCGCTGTTCCGCCTGTCGGAAGGCGGTGAAGTCGAGCTGCGAGGCGAGGTTGCCGAGCAGGATTTACCCTTGCTCAAGGTGGGTCAGTCCGTCAATGTGCGGTTGACCGGCATTACCCGCGCCTACGAAGGCCACGTCCGTCTCCTCGGCGCCGTCATCGACCCGCAGACCCGCTTAGGGCAGGTTCGAGTCTCCCTGGTTCCGGACCCGAATCTGCGACCCGGCGCATTCGCGCGCGCCGACGTGACGGTGAGCAACGCCGACCGCGCGGTTCTGCCGCAGACCGCCGTGCTGACCGACGACAAGGGTAGCTACGTCTTGATCGTGAACGCGCAGCACAAGGTCGAGCGCCGCGCGGTGCGGGTGTCGGGGATAGTGCAGAACGGAGTGACCATCGCCGAGGGTGTAAGCAGCAAGGACCAGGTCGTCGCCACCGCCGGGGCGTTCTTGCAGGAGGGCGAACTGGTCAATCCGGTTTTGAAAGATTCGAGCCGGACATGAAAAATATTTCGGCTTGGGCCATCCGTCATCCGGTCACGCCGATCGTGCTGTTCGTCGTGCTGTTTTTCCTGGGCGTCGTCGCGTTCATTCGCCTGCCCATCAATCTTGATCCGGATGTGACCTTTCCCGTGGTCAACGTCGCCATTGCTCAGCCGGGCGCCGCGCCGACCGAGATGGAAACGCAGATCGCACAGAAGGTGGAAGGCTCGATATCGAACATCGGCAATGTGCGCAATATCACGACCTACATCGTCGAGGGTCAAACCACGAGCTTCGTGCAGTTCGAGATCGGTACGCCGATCGATCGTGCGGTAACCGATGTTCGCGACGCGGTCGCCAAAGTTCGCAATGATCTGCCGCAGGGGATACTCGAACCGCTGGTGACGCGAGTCAACATCGACGGCGGCGCATTCGCCTACTATGCGGTGACTACGACGAGCTTGACCCCTGCACAGCTCAGCTGGTTCATCGACAATACCGTGACCAAACGGCTGCTCGCGATCCCCGGCGTCGCACAGGTGTCGCGAAGCGGCGGCGTCGACCGCGAGATCCGAGTCGAATTGGACCCCGGCCGGCTGCAGGCTCTGCGCCTCACCGCCGTCGAAGTCAATGAGCAATTGCGAGCGCTCAACATGGATGCCGCCGGCGGCCGCGCCCAGGTGGGCGGCGGCGAACAGGCGATCCGCGTGCTGGCCGGCGCGAGAACGGCGGAGGCGCTCGGGGATACCCAAGTGATCGTTCCCGGAGGGAAATCGGTGCGCCTGCGCGAAATTGCCGACGTGCACGATGGCATCGCAGAGGTGCGCACGATCGCGAGACTCAACGGCCGCTCGGCGACCACTTTCGGCGTGTTCAAAGCCAAGGGCGCCTCGGATGTCACCGTGGCGAGCGCGGTCAACACCGAGCTGGACAAGATCAGGGCTGAGAATTCCGCGGTCAGCATGACAGCCGTTTTCACCACGGTCGACCATACCATGCGCACCTACCACTCGGCGATGAGCGCCCTCGTGGAAGGGTCGGTTCTCGCGGTCGCCGTCGTATGGCTTTTTCTGCGCAATGTGCGCGCGACGGTGATCTCCGCGCTGGCCATTCCGCTGTCGGCGATACCCACCTTCGTCTTCATGCAATGGATGGGCTTCACCCTCAATCAAATCACGCTGCTCGGGCTCTCTCTGGTTGCCGGCATACTCGTGGACGACGCCATCGTCGAAATAGAAAACATCGTTCGGCACATGCGCATGGGCAAGAGCTGCTTTCAAGCGGCCATCGATGCGGCGGACGAAATCGGCCTGGCGGTGGTGGCGACGTCGGCCACCATCATCGCGGTGTTTCTGCCGGTAAGTTTCATGAGCGGTGTGAGCGGCCAGTACTTCAAGCAATTCGGCCTGACTGTCGCGGCGGCCGTCTTCATCTCGCTCATGGTCGCGCGGCTCATCACTCCGGTATTGGCTGCCTACGCGCTGCGCAGCGACTCCCTCGCCGTACACGATGCCGACGGGCCGATCATGACGCGCTATTTGAGGATGCTGCGCTGGTGTGTTGCTAACCGCTGGAAGACCATCGCCGCGGGCGCTGTATTCTTTGCGTTGTCGGTGGCTTGTTTGATGATCATACCGACGGCGTTCATCCCCCCTGAGGATTTCGCCAGCGCGACGCTGGAAATCGAACTGCCGCCGGGCGGCACGCTGGCGGATACGTCGCGGGTTTCGGCGGCTGCAGCCGCCATCCTGAGGCAATCGCCCGAGGTGACCGACATCGTCGAATTCGTAGGCGGTGAGGACGGCGAGATTCGCAACGGCACGACTTATATCAGCCTCGTGCCGCGCTCCCTGCGAGCCCTGACCCAGAAGCAGTGGGAGCAGAAGATGATGCCTCGCTTGAGTCAAGTGCCGGACGGGCATTTGAGCTTTTCCGAAGGCGGCGGCGGCCGCGACATTCAGTTGTATTTGACCGGCGATGATTCGCGCCTGGTGGAGCGGACGGGCCGTCAAGTCCTGGCGCAAATGCGTGCGCTGCCGGAGGTCCGGGACGCGCGGATCAGGGGAGATTTGCCGCGTCCGGAAATCGTGGTGCACCCGCGCCTGGATATCGCGGCGCAATTGGGTGTCAGCGTGCAAAGCATCAGTCAGACGATCCGCATCGCGACGCTCGGAGATCTGCCGCAGAATGGCGCGAAGTTTTCCTTGAGCGACCGGCAGATCCCCATCCGCGTCAGCCTGATCGAGAGCGCGAGGCGCGATCTGACGACGCTGGAGAATCTCCCGGTGCCCACGGCCTCGGGCGCCAGCGTGCCGCTCAAATCCGTTGCCGATTTGAGTTTCGGCCAAGGCCCCTCGGCCGTGCGCCGCTACAATCAAAGCCGGCGCGTCTTTCTTGAAACCGACTTGAGTCCGGGCGTCGAACTGGGCACCGCTCTGAAGAAAATATATGCGCTGCCCACCATGAAGCATCTGCCCGAAGGCGTGCACTTGGTCGAGACCCAGAACGTCGAGTTCATGAACGAGCTGTACCAGAATTTCGTGTTGGCCGTCGGCGCCGGCATCCTCATGGTGTTTGCCGTGCTGGTGCTGCTGTTCGTGCGCGTTCTCCAGCCCATTACGATTCTATCCGCCCTGCCGCTGTCCCTGGGCGGCGCCGTACTCGCGCTGCTGCTCACCGGCCTGCCATTATCGCTTCCGGTGGTGATCGGTGTTTTGATGTTGATGGGCATCGTCGCGAAGAATTCGATACTGCTGGTCGATTTCGCCATCGAGGAAATGCGGGCCGGGAAGACGCGCGTCGAAGCCATTCTCGAGTCCGGACACAAGCGGGCGCGGCCCATTGTCATGACGACGGTTGCCATGGTGGCGGGTATGTTGCCGGTGGCCGCCGGATGGGGAGGAGACAGTGACTTCCGCGGTCCGATGGCGATCGCCGTGATCGGTGGATTGATCACTTCCACGGCGTTGACACTGGTCATCGTACCGGCCGTATTCACCGTCCTCGATGATGTCGAGCGTTGGATTGCGCCGAAAGCCGGCAAACTGCTGGCTGAGTCTCCCGCGCCATCCAGAGCACTAATCGGCCGGACGGCCGATTAGTGCATCAGGGCGGAGGCGTCCGCTTTGGAGGCCTTTGAGCGGCCGGGTCATGGCATGGAGTCGATGATGCCTTGCAAGCCCTCGAGTACTTCTGTGGCTGCGAGCAGCGCTTCGGGATCCATATTGGCGAGCAATTCCTTGCTGAACGCCGCGGCCTCCGCACGCACCTTGTCGTAAAGCAAATTGCCGGCGGGGGTCAGCACGACGCGCTTGACTCGGCGGTCGGTGGTCGAGGGCTCGCGAACGACCAGTCCAGCCTTCACCAAACGGTCCACCATGGCCACCATGGTGGCGCCTTCAACACCCAGACGATCGGCGAGTTCGGACTGCGACAGCGGCGCACGAGCTTTGGCGGCGACCGCAATGGTCATCCAACTCGCCTGGCTGACCCCCAAGTATTTGAGCCTGCGATCCAGGGCCTGGCGCCAGGCTCGGGAGGCGTTATGCAGGGCGCCGCTGAAGCGTTCCTCAAGGTCGTTCATTCACAAAGAGCTCTAATGGTTAGTACTCTAAGCAATATATCACGCACGCGAAAGTAACGGAAAAAAATCATCGAGGAACTCTTGTACGGCGCTCAGACCTCGGGTAAGTACACAGGGAACCCATCGATAGCCTCGAGGGTCTAGCTTTCATGCAAAGCGCATCGTTGATACCGACAACGAAATTCCGCGAAGCTGCACTGCCTCGCCGCTCGGTCGCCGACGGCCAGTTCCTGGATCCGAGCGACCCGGCGATCCATGCGATCACCGATTTCACGCGCGAGCATCCTGTCACCGTCGACGAAGAACGCCAGATCGACGACGCGTTGCAGGACATGATTCATCTGGGCGTTCGCGCGATGTTGGTCGTGCGTGAGCAGCGCGTCGTGGGTTTGATCACCTCGTACGACATCCAGGGCGAGAGACCGCTGCAGTTCCTGCAGACCTCCACTTACACCCGGCATCAGGAGATTCGCGTCGGGCACATCATGACGCCGTGGGATAAATTATTGGCGGTGGAGTGGGAGAGCATTCAATCGGCCCGCGCCGGAGATCTGCTGCATGTGTTGGAAGAGGCGGCGATCACCCATTTATTGGTGATCGAGGCCGGCAAGAAAAACACTACGCCGATCGTGCGCGCTTTGGTGTCGAGGGCGCGGTTGACTCGGCAGTTGCGGGGATTGCGCCGCGCCGGCTAGGAGCCTGTCTGACTAATGATCGCCGTCGCGAGGCCGAGCCACGGCGAGCAGATTTTGGCGATCGTTTCGCGCGCATAGTGGGCACTATGTAAGCGAAAGGATCGGCAAAAGATGCCGCTGTGGGGGTGCGACGCATGCGTCGCACGGGTGGCCATGGAAGGCCACCCAGGGCTTGCGCGGAGCAGGGACTGCGCAGCGCAATGCCGCAGCAGGCGC
>Ga0137410_10002379_pt1 | contig 12834 bp, 9 predicted proteins | sample CZODoug1_16funga_FD_108878 | JGI IMG/M metagenome (GOLD analysis project Ga0137410, IMG submission 108878) | Vadose zone soil fungal communities from Angelo Coast Range Reserve, California, USA - CZODoug1_16fungal (Illumina Assembly) | ecosystem: Environmental > Terrestrial > Soil > Vadose zone... | reverse complement strand
TTCCCGCCCAGTGCACACACCTGACGGTCACCATCATGGGTGGTCGCTCGGTGGGGCGCGACGTCCGAGCCGCTAGAAGTTTCCGCGCTTGGCCTGCTCTCGCTCGATGGCCTCGAAGAGGGCCTTGAAGTTTCCCTTTCCGAAGCCGCGGCTTCCCTTTCGCTGGATGATCTCGTAGAAGACGGTCGGGCGGTCTTCGACCGGCTTGGTGAACAGCTGGAGGAGGTAGCCCTCCTCGTCCCGGTCGACCAGGATCCCCAGGCCCGAGAGCGTGTCGATATTCTCGTCGATGGTCCCGACACGCGACGGGAGCATCTCGTAGTACGCGGGCGGCACCGTGAGGAACGAGACGCCGCTGTCCCGAAGCCGCGCCACGGTGTCGATGATGTCGGCCGTCGCGAGCGCGATGTGCTGCACGCCCGGGCCGCGGTAGAACTCGAGGTATTCGTCAATCTGGGATTTCCGCTTGCCCTCGGCCGGCTCGTTGATCGGGAACTTGATTCGCCCCGATCCGTCCGCCATGACCTTCGACATCAGGGCGGAGTACTCGGTCGAGATATCCTTGTCGTCGAAATGCTGGAACTGGCTGAAGCCCATGACGTCGCGGTAGTAGGCGACGTAGCGGTTCATGTCCCCCAGATGCACGTTCCCGACCATGTGGTCGATGTAGAGGAGCGGGCCCGGCTCGACCTTCGCGCCGGTCGCGCGATAGCCGGGAAGAAACGCGCCCTTGTACTTCGTGCGATCGACGAACGAGTGGATCGTGTCGCCGTAGGTCGCGATCGCCGCGCGGCGCACCACGCCGTGCTCGTCCTGAACGTCGTGCGGTTCCTGGATCGAGCGGGCTCCCCGCTTCGTCGTCCCTTCCCACGCGCGGTCGACGTCCTCGACGTCCAGCGCGATGTCCCGGACGCCGTCCCCGTGCCGCTGGACGTGGTCCGCGATCGGACCGTCCGGCCCGAGCGGGGCGGTCAGAACCAGCCGCACCTTTCCCTGCTGGAGCACGTAGGACGCGCGATCCCGCAGCCCGGTCTCCAGACCGCCGTACGACGCGACGGCGAGACCGAACGCGTGCGCGTAGTAATACGCCGCCTGCTTGGCGTTCCCGACGTAGAACTCGACGTGGTCAGTTCCGCGAATCTTCAGAAAGTCGTCCGGGACGTTCCCGACCGCCTTCGGAGCCGCCTCACCGCCTTTCGGAGCCGCCTTACCGGCCGCCTGCGGAGCCGCCTTACCGCCGGCCTTCGGCGCCGCCTCGTTGCCCGCCTTCGGTTTCAACCGTAGAGCCCTCGGAGGCGGGTCGCCTCGGCCACGCGTCCGACGCCGAGCATGTACGCCGCGGTCCGCATGTGGACGTGATGCTTCTGCGCCAGCGCCGCCACGTCGGCGAACGACCGGCGCATCACGGTCTCGAGCTTCTGGTTCACTTCCTCCTCGCTCCAGAAGTAGTTCGCGAGATCCTGCACCCACTCGAAATAGGAGACCGTGACGCCGCCCGCGTTCGCCAGGATGTCCGGGATCAGGAAGACGCCGTTCTCATGCAGGATCGGATCCGCCTCGGGCGTCGTCGGCCCGTTCGCCGCTTCGGCCAGAATCTTGGGGCGGATCTTCGGGGCGTTCTCCTCGGTAATCTGATTCTCCAGCGCGGCCGGGACCAGGACATCGACCTTCAGCTCGAGCAGCTCGCTGTTCGAGATCCGATCGGTTCCCGGCATGCCGACGACGCTCCCCGCATTTTTCTTGTGCGCCTGCACCGCGACCGGGTCGAGCCCCTTCGAGCTCTGAATTCCGCCCCGGGAGTCGCTCACCGCGATGACCTTCGCGCCGCGCGCGTGGAGCAGATCGTGCGCGATCGAGCCGGCGTTTCCGTATCCCTGGATCGCCACCGTGAGGCCCGCCAGCTTGATTCCCAGGTGCTTGCACGCCTCCTCGATCGTGACCGTGCAGCCTCTCGCCGTCGCCTCGCGCCGCCCGAGCGATCCGCCCAGGGAGATCGGCTTCCCGGTCACGACCCCCGGCGACGCGAAGCCCTGCCGCATCGTGAACGTGTCCATGATCCACGCCATCACCTGCGCGTCGGTGTAGACGTCGGGGGCGGGAATGTCCTTCTCGGGTCCGATGATGATCGCGATCTCATTGGTGTAGCGGCGGGTCATCCGCTCCAGCTCGTGCATGGAGAGCACCTTGGGATCGACCTCGATGCCTCCCTTGGCGCCTCCGTAGGGGAGGTTGACGACCGCGCACTTCCAGGTCATCCACGCGGCGAGCGCCTTCACCTCGTCAAGCGTCACCTGCGGGTGGAAGCGGATGCCGCCCTTCGCCGGGCCGCGCGAGACGTCGTGCTGCACGCGATGACCCGTCACGACGCGCCAGGTTCCGTCGTCCATCTCAAAGGGGACGGAGACGGTCAGGCAGCGCCGCGGAACCCGAAGCTTGAGCCGGATCCCGTCCTCGAGGCTGAGCATGCTCGCCGCGATGTCGAATTGCACCTGGGCGATATGGAAGGGATTTCGTACTTCCTCGGCCACTACGACCATGTGCGCGGACCCCCTGTCTGGATGGCGAAACAGCGCCCTGCCCGGTGGTTAGGGGCAGGGCGCCAATTTGCGGTTTAGCCCGAACATTGTACCCCCCGCCCGGGGGGGCGCAACCGGGAAAGAGGGCGAGGCTCGCTACCGGTCGGACGTGCCGGCGGCGCTCTCGAGCGGCTGTTCCGCGGCCTGGAGCGAGAGCGCGTCCAGGATCTGCCGGTGCCCGATCGTGAGCAGGAAGGCGGGGTTCCGCCCGTAGCTCTTCGCGCCCAGGATGAAGAACCCGGGCTCAGTGGTCCGGAGCGACTCCGGCCCGTGGGACACCTGGGAGAGGCAGTCTCCCGCCCGCCCCGGAGTCTTCAGGCCCGCGCTGAGCACGGCGGCGGACAGGCTCATCGGCCCCTCGGTCGCGTAGCAGAGGTGGACCTGGAGCTCGCGGAATACTGACGTGTCGGGGCGATATCCGACAAGCGCGAGAACCCGGTCGACCTCGATCCGGCGCTCCCCGCCGGATGCGTACTGTAGCCGGACACTCACCCGGCCCCGCGGCGCGTCGGCGTAGGAATCGACGATCGCTCCCGGATGGCGCGTGATCCACTTCGCCGAGCGAGCCACCGTGTTCGCGCTCACCGCGAGAGCGCGGCGAGCGGGAAGCGGGTCGTCATCGATCTCGGCGAAGATCTCTCCCCCGCGTTCCCGGTGCGCCCAGTGCACCACCATACCCGCCGCGGCCGGTCCTTCGCCCACGAGCGCGCCGATCTCCACGAGGGCGGCCGCGGCGGAGTGGCCGTCGCCGACCAGGAGGATCGTCTTGCCCTCGTATCGAACCTTAGCCTCACCCCGCATCGCGGGGATGCTCCGCTCGATCCGATCGCCCAAACGCTCTTCCCCGACCGCCGGGAGTCCACCTGGCCCGGTGCCGTTGGGGTTCCCGTAGACGCCGCTCGCGTCGAGCACGATGTCGGCACGCTCGAACCGGGCCGTCCCGTCGGCGGACTCCACGCCGATCAGGAACGGCGCCTCGGCCCGGCTTCCGTCGCCGGCGGCGGGCGCGCGATGCTTGGAGAAACCCTCGCGGCCGACGTGCGTCACACGCGCCCCTTCCCGAATCGACCCGCGAAGCTCGGGCAGGCGCGCGAGCGGCGAAAGGTAGCGCTCCGCAAGGTCCGAGGCGGTCAGGAGCGCATCGTCCCCCGGAATCTCTTCGCCCGCGCGCCGCAGCGCCTCCCGCCCCGCCTCGGTGGAGTTCATCCGGAACGGGGTGAAGAGCGCGACGTGCCCGAAGCGCCGGAGGTGTCCTCCGACGCGATCGGCCTCGTAGACCGTGGCCTCGAACCCGCGCCGCTTCGCCTCCAGCGCCGCTTCGATTCCGATCGGCCCGCCGCCGATGATCGCGATCGAACGTCCGTTCATCTCATCCAAGCCCCAGGTGCTCGAGCTCTTCTTCGTCGAAGCCGAGGTAGTGGCCGTATTCGTGGAGCAGCGTGATCTTGATCTCCTTCGAGACTTCCGAGCGGGAACGCCCCGCGCGCTCGAGGTTCCGCTGGAAGAGGAGCACGACGTTCGGATATCCGGAGGGCGCGTATACCTTCTCCCCCACGGTGGTGCCGACGAAGAGCCCGAGCACTTCCGGCGTGACGTTGGGGGCGCGCTCCGCGATCGCGCGCGACGGCTTGGCTTCGACGAGGACCGGGACCTGCACGACGGCGGCGCGGATCACCTCGGGGAGCGACTCGAGCACCTTGTCCAGAATCGCGCGGAAGTCCCCCTCGGTCGTCCGCACGGGGAGCGGGAATTCGTGGCCGCGCGACCCGTCTTGCTTGGCCAGCTCGTGCGCCATCGCAAAGAGGCGGTCGGCCTCCTCGAACTCGCCCAGAGCCTCGAGGATCCTGGCCTCGAGATCGACGCGTTCCGGGTCGTCCTCCTCTTCCGCTTCCGCCGTGGGACGAAGGGCGCGCACCGCGCGGAGCGCTTCGTCGGTCCGCCAGAGCATTTCGAGGCATTCGATCCGGCCGAGCGCGGCGCCCCAGTGGTCGGGGTCGCCTTCCAGCGCCTGCTCGAACGATTGGAGGGCGCGCTCGTATTCGCCTGCTTCGAGCGCCTCGTCCCCCTCGTCGATCAGGGTGTCGACGCTTTCCCCGGGGGCCATCGGAAACTCCTAGGAGCCGTCTTGGGTGTCGGCGGAGGTGGCGCGGATCGTGTGGTCGAGGAGCGTGTCGACGTCGTCCAGCACAGGGTTCAGCTTCTCCACCTCCCCCCGCACCGCGTCGAGATCGGTGGAGGAGACCCACTGGCGGATCGAGGTGAGCATCCTGCGTCCCGAGGCAATCTCGATGGCCAGGTGCTCCCGATCGAGGAGGTTCATCGCGGACGACTTCGCCCAGATCTCGTCGAAGCGCGTGCCGATCCCATCGATGTAGCCCGACACGCGGTCGATCTCGCCCGCCGCGAGGGCCCGGCTGAGGCCCGCCCGGTCGTCGCTCAATGCCTGCTTCAGCTCCTTGAACTCATCGGGCGAGCCGCCCTTCCCTGCCAGCGTCTGGCAGGAGGCGAGCGAGAGCGCGAGCGCCGCCGCGAGGGCTAGAGCAGGTAGACGATGGTGAAGACGCATACCCACACCGCGTCGACGAAGTGCCAGTACCAGGAAGCAGCCAGGAACGGAAAGTGCTGCTCGGGCGTCATGAGGCCCCGGATCGCGGCGCCGTAGACCACGTTCAGGAAAATGATCCCGACCAGCACGTGGAGGCCGTGGAATCCGGTGAGCATGAAGAACGTGGTGCCGAAGATGCCGCTCTTGACGTTGAAGGCCGAGCCGTTCAGGAAGCCGTACTCGTAGGCCTGGCCGCAGAGGAAGAGCGCGCCGAGGAAGATCGTCATGAGGAGCGCGGCGATCATCCCGTCCTTCCGGCCCCGCTCGAGGGCGACGTGCCCCAGGTGGAGCGTCACGCTGCTCGAGAGGAGGATGACGGTGTTGACCGCGGGGAGAAGGATCTCGAAGTGCGGCATTCCCTCCGGCGGCCAGATCTTCGCGTGGTATCGCGCATAGAAGAGGGCCGCGAAGAAGGCGCCAAAGATCATCGCTTCGGAGGCGATGAAGAACGCGAACATACGCTTCAGGCGGGAATCCGCCTCCACCGCGTCCCGCCCGAAGAACTTGTCGCGCAGGAGCTCGCCCCACCACCGCCCGGCGCTGTTCAGGGCGATGAGAAGGCCAACACCGATCACCGCCAGCCCGCCCTTCCAGCCGTGGGCGTTCGCGACGAGGCCAACCGGAACAAGACCGACCCCGATCGCGGTGATGATCGGCCAGCGGCTCGGAACCGGATCGTGGGAGTGGTGCTCTACGGTGGCGACCATCGGATCTCCTCGGGACGTGGCGACCGGGTACGGCCGGCTATGTTGCCCCCGAGGAGACGGTCCCGCAAGGGTTTTTCAGATGACGCCGATCATTCGCTCTTGCGGGTGCCGCCGAGCGAGCCGGCCGGTTGTCCGACCGGGACCGGGGGCGTCGGATGCGCTCCGGACGCCGGGCGCTGGCGCGCGGGCTCCGCGACCGTGCTGGGCGCGTGTTCGGCCGCCTCGACGCGCGTGAAGCGCGCGAGCAGGCGGTAGACCACCGGCACGAGAAGAAGCGTCAGGAACGTCGAGAAGAGCAGCCCGCCGACCACCGCGATGCCGAGCGGGCGGCGCGACTCCGCGCCGGCTCCCAGACCGATCGCGATCGGCAGCACGCCGAAGATCGTAGCGAACGACGTCATGAGAATCGGACGAAGCCGAATCTTCGCCGCCTCCACGACGGCTTCGGTGACCTCCAGACCGCGGGCGCGAAGCTGATTCGCGTACTCCACGATCAGGATCGAGTTCTTGGTGACGAGCCCGATGAGCATGATCAACCCGATCTGGGAGAAGATGTTCATGCTCTGCCCGAAGACGAAGAGCGAGATGATCGCTCCGACGACCGCGAGCGGAACCGAGAGCAGAATCGTGAACGGGTGGATGAAGCTCTCGAACTGGGCCGCGAGCACCAGGTAGATGAACACAACGGCCAGGAGAAAGAGGAAGTAGAGGCTGCCGCTCGATTCGCGGAATTCCTTCGACTGCCCGGCCAGCTCGCGCTTCACGCCGGCCGGCAGCTTCGTGCTGGAGATCCGGTCGAGATCGTCGAGCGCCTTCCCGAGGCTGACCCCGGGGACGAGGTTTGCTGTGATCGTCGCCGACCGCTGGCGGTTGTAGTGGTTGAGCTCCTTCGGCGCCACCGTCTCCTGGATCTTCACCACGTTCGCCAGCTGCACCAGCCCGCCGTTCCCGCGCAGGTAGATCTCCGGGATCGCGTCGGGCGTCGATCGGTCGGTCGGCTTGAGCTGGGCGATCACGTCGTACTGCTTCGTTCCCCGTTTGAATTCGGAGATGACCTTCCCGCCCAGAAACGTCTCGAGCGTTCCGCCGATGTCGGTCACCGAGGCGCCGAGCTGGGCGGCGCGGTCGCGGTCGATCTCGATGTCGAGCTGCGGCTTGTTGAGCCTCAGGTCCGTATCCAGGTTGACGAGGTAGCCGAGCTTCTGGCCCTCGCCCATCATGATCCCCACGGCCTGCCCGAGCGTTTCGTAGTCCTGCGCCTGGAGGACGTACTCGACCGGCGAGGACGAGAAGCTGCCGCCGAGGCTGGGCGGATTGATCACGAAGGCGAGCACGCCCGGAATGCCGAGGAGCCTGGGGAAGAGCTGCTGCACGATCTCCTGCTGCGACCGCTCCCGGTACATCGGGACCCGGATCATCGAAAGGACCGGAAGCGGAGTCGGGATCCACTGTTTCGGTCTCTCCCCGAGCGGCTTCAAGCTCAGGAAGAGGAACCCGTTCGTCACGCGTCCCGGTCCCCCGAACCCGAGGCCGGTCGCCGTGAAGAGTCCCCTCCGCTCCGGCAGCGGCATCAAGATCGCCTCCACGTCGCGCATGTAGCGGTCCGTGTACTCCAGGGTCGAGCCCTCGGGCGCGATCACGATGCCGAACCCGACACCCCGATCCTCGACCGGGACCAGCTCCCGCCGCATGAAGACGAACGCCACCACGCTCACCGCGATGAAAATCCCGGCCACCGTCAGCACGCGCCAGTAGCCTCGCATCGCCCCGCGGAGCAGACGATCGTAGGACGTGTTCAGCCAATCGAAAAACGCGTCGAACCTCCGCGAGACCCACGTGTCCTTCCCGCCGTGGAGGGGCTGGAGGATGCGCGAGCAGAGCATCGGGGTAAGCGAGAGCGCGACGAACCCGGAGATCAGCACCGCCACGGCCACCGTCAGCCCGAACTCGTTGAAGAGGCGGCCGACCGTTCCCTGCAAGAACGCGACGGGAATGAAGACCGCGACCAGCGAGATCGTGGTGGCCAGGATCGCAAAGCCGATCTCGTCGGCGCCGTCAAACGCCGCGCGAAGACGAGGCTTTCCCAGCTCCATGTGCCGGTAGACGTTTTCGAGCATGACGATCGCGTCGTCGACCACCAGCCCGATCGCGAGCACCAGAGCGAGAAGCGTCAGGATGTTGATCGTGAATCCGAGGAAGTACGCCACCGACAGGGCGCCGACGATCGAAACCGGGATTGCGACCGCGGGGATGAACGTCGCGCGGAAGCTCTTCAAGAAGATCAGAATGACGAGGACGACGAGGCACATCGCGATGACGATCGTGTGCGAGACCTCGGTGATCGAATCCTGAATGAAGGTCGAGGAATCGTAGGCCACGTCGAGCTTCATCCCGGCCGGGAGCAGCTTCTGCATCTCGGGCAGCGACTTTCGAACCTGGTCCGCCACCTGCAGGGTGCTCGCGGTCTTCTGCTTCACGATTCCGAGCCCGACCGCCTGCTGCCCGTTCCAGCGGGCCGCGGTGCGCTCGTCCTCCGGTCCGACCTGGACATCGGCGACATCGCCGAGGCGGACGACGTCGGTTCCGTGCTGCGCAATGACGATCGCGGCGAACTCCTCGGGCTTGGAGAGCTCGCCGCGCGTGCGAACCGCGAACTCGCGGGACGTGCCCTCGACCCGGCCGCCGGGAATCTCGGCGTTCTCGGAGCTGACGGCGCGCTCGACGTCCTGCGTGGTGACTCTGCGGCTCGCCATGAGCATGGCGTCAAGCCAGACGCGCATCGCGTACCGCCGCTCGCCGCCGATGAACACCGAGCCGACTCCCGGAAGCCGCTGGAGCCTCTCCTTGAGCACGACATCGGCGATCTCGCTCAGCTCGAGCCCGTTGTGCCGGTCGCTCGACAGTGCGATCCAGAAGATCGGCTGCGCGTTCACGTCCACCTTCGCGACGATCGGGTCGTCCGCCTCGCGCGGCAGCGTGCCGCGGACGCGCGCCACGCGATCGCGGACGTCGTTGGCCGCCTGCTCCACGTCCCGGGAGAGCTCGAACTCGATCGTGATCACCGAGCCCTGCTCGCGGCTCGACGAATCGATCGTCTTCACCGCCTCGAGGGTGGCGAACTGCTCCTCCAAGACGTCGGTGATCTCGGTCTCGATGACGTTCGGGCTGGCGCCTCGGTAAAACGTGGTCACCGAGACAATGGGCGGATCGATGTCGGGGTACTCGCGCACCGGAAGCCGCGAGAACGCGATGACCCCAAAGAGAATGATCGCGAGGCTCATGACCGTCGCGAAGACGGGGCGCTGGATCGAGACTTCGCTCAGCTTCATTTGCCGCTCTTCTCCCCCGCCGTGCCGGCTTCTTTGCCGGCCGCCGCGGTCTTGCCGGCTCCGGGTGCCCCACCGCCGGCCGCCCCGCCGCCGGCCCCCCTGCCACCGGGCGGGCCGCCGCCGGCGCCCTGAGACTGGATCGGAATGACGTGCGCGGTGTCGAAGAGCTTCTGGTGCCCGGCGGCCACCACGCGCTCCCCGGGCTCGAGGCCCTGTACCACCTCTACGACGTCGGTAAGGCGGGTTCCAAGTTTCACGGCCCGGCGCGCGACCGTGCTGTCCGCCTTGACGACATACACAAGCGTCTGGTTCCCCTCGGCGAACACGGCCTCGTTGGGGATCGTGAGCGCGTTCATCCGCTCACTCAACACGACCGATACGTTGGCCGACATGCCCGGCCGGAACTTGCCGCCCGGATTTCGCAGGCGCGCGGTCACGCGCGCGCTCCGCGTCTCCGGGTCGAGCACGGGATCGATCACGTCGATCCGGCCCGAGAGCGAATAACCGGGATACGCGGTCGTGGAGACGGACGCCGCCGCGCCGGGCGTGAGCTTCGCCAGGTATCGCTCCGGCGCCGAGAAGATGACCTTGAGCTCGGAGATCCGCGCCAAATCCGTGATGGCATCCCCTACCTTCAAATACGCGCCGGGACTCACGCGCTTCGAGCCGACGACGCCGTCGAAGGGGGCGGTGATCCGCGCCTTCGAAAGCCGGGTCTCGGCGAGCGCGTGGTTCGCCTCGGCCACCTTCAGCGCGGCCGCCGCGTCGTCCAGGTCCTGCGCCGATCCGGCGCCCTGCTCGACGACGCTCTTGACCCGCTCGTAGGTCGAGCGGGCTTGATCGCGAAGCGCCGAGGTACGGTCGACCTCGGCTTTCAGCTGCGAGTCATCCAGCTGCGCCAGGACCGCGCCCTTCTCGACCGGCCGGCCCTCGCGATACGGAAGGTCGACCACGTTCGCCGCGATCTCCGAGGCGACCGTGATGGCGTCGCCTGCCTCGATGCTGCCGACCGCCTCGAACCGATCGAACACGCGCTCCTTGGAGGCGACGGCGGTCTCGACCGGCATCGGCGGCATGGAGAAGCCGCCCCCCGGACCGCCGCGGGCGCAGCCGGCCGCGGCGAGCACGATGAGTGCGACGGCGACGCGAAGTCGGGCGCGCGCAGTACGTGGGACCAGGATCATGGCTTCGAACTCCCCCCGTTGGATACCTTCGCTGGATAGGCGCCCGAAGTCAGGAATCGCAGCGCCGACGCGGCCTTGGCCGTATGGACGAGGGCTTGCGAGTACCGCTGCTGGGCTGCCGCTAGATCCGCTCCGAGACGGACCAGCTCGAACGCCGTGGTCCGTCCACTATTGTACTGAAGCACGCCGATGCGCACTTGCTCCCGCGCGGCGTCGGCCCCGTCCTGCGCCGCCTCGAAGCGCCTCCCCGCCCGGACCAGGGCCCGGTGGGCGCTCCGGACGTCGTCCTCGAGAGAGCGCCGCGCGGCCTCGTAGTCCTGGGCCGCCTGATCCGACTCCGCGCGGAGGCGGTCGTACTCTCCTCGGCCCTCACGAAGAAACAGCGGGAACGAGAACTCGAGGCCCGCGGTCCACGTGGGAAAATCGCGTTGAGTCGCCTGCGACCACGCGTCTCCGAAGTTTCCGTTCATGGTGCTCGTAAGCGTGTCGCCCGGGAATGGCACCACCGTCCGTCCCCTTCCCGACAGGCCTCGTCCGCCGAGCGACCCCACGAAGTCGAGCGTGGGAAACCGATTCCACGCGGCGCCCCGCGTCCGGGCTTTGGCGGCGGCCCAATCCCGCTCCTTCGCCCGGAGCTCGCGATTCTCGCGGAGCGCGTGCGCGACGACGGAGTCCTCGGGCTGGATCTCGAACTGAGCCGGCGGGTCGTCCACCGGATGATATCGGGGTAGTCCCCCGGCCGGGCGGCGGCCGATGAGCGCCGCGAGCCGGTCGGAGGTCTGATCGAGCTCTTCCTCGCGGTCGAGCACGGCCTGCTCCTGCTCGGCGAGGAAGACCCGCGCGTTCGCGGGATCGTTGGGACCGACGAGCCCCGAGCGCGCCCGCACCTGGGACTGCGTCGCGAGCGCTTTGGCCTGATCGCGGATGAGACGCCCGACCGCCAGGTCGCGCTCGGCGGCGTAGAGATCCCAATACGTCTGCTCGACCAATGCCTCCACGCCGAGAATCACGTCGTCGTAGCGGGCCATGGCTGCCTCGGCCTCGCGCTTCGTGGCCTTGGACTCGCTCCCGGTGCCGGGACCAAGTCCCTTGAGAAGGGGCTGCCGGAGCGCGATCCGTCCGTTCGCGTCGTACTGGGGATTCACGACCGAGAACTTGGAGTTGGTCTCGGTTCTGGAAGCGTCAAGGGACGCTTCGATGTCGGTGCCGAAGGGGAGCTTCACCCGCGCCCCGCCCGTGCCCGCGGTCCGCTTGGTTTCCAGGACATTCGCGCCCGCGAATGCCGAGGTAGTCGGCTGATGGTCTTTCCCGCGCGCGCCGTTCAGGAAAAGCTCGGGGTCGAACGCGCCGCTCTCCCGCCGGTGCGCTCCCCGCGCCGCGGCAAGCGCGGCCGCTGCGGCGCGGGCCGCGGTCGAGCCGCCTTGGAGCGCGGCGTCGATCGCTTCCTGCAGCCGGAGCGGCGCCCCTTCGATCTTGGACATCGCGACCGCGAGGGCGCTGTCGGGGTTCATGGTGGCGACCGGGCTGATCTGCTCGCCGCTCGCGGGAGGCGCCGTGCAGAAGAGGAGGGCCGAGCTCAGGACCAGACCCCACGCGAGGCCTATGGATTTCCCCACGGAATTACACGACACGCGTTCCTCCATTAAGCCTCCACGGCGCGGAGGCCGCCTAGAGGATCGTCAAGAAGTCTTGGATTCCCGGGGCACGACGTCCAAGTCGAGCCGCTCCACCCCTCGCAGGATCTTGACCGTCGAGCGGACGCCGACCTCGCGGTCGGTGAGCCTCGCTTGGAGGTCATCGATCCCTCGAATGGGCGCTTCGCCGAACGCCACGATCACGTCGCCGGATTGGAATCCGGCCTGCTCCGCCGGACTGCCAGGCTCGACGGCTTCCACGCGCACGCCGCTTTCAAACGGCAGGTGGAAGAAGCGCGTCACTTTCCGAGCGATCGGCACGCTCTGCCCGGCGATCCCGATGGCGCTCCGGCGAACGCGGCCTTCCCGGATTAACTGCCCCGCCACCAGCTTGGCCGTGTTGACGGCGATGGCGAAGCAGATGCCCTGCGCGGGCATGATCATCGCAGAGTTTACCCCGATCACGGTCCCTTGTGTCGTTACAAGTGGACCCCCCGAATTGCCCGGGTTGAGGGCGGCGTCGGTCTGGATCACGTTGTCGATCAGCCGTCCGGACCCTGCCCGGAGCGACCGGCCGAGCGCGCTCACGACTCCCGCCGTGACCGTGGCCTGAAATCCGTAGGGGCTCCCGATCGCGACCACCAATTGGCCCACGCGAACGTCGCGCGAATCGCCGAGGCGGGCGGGCGTGAGTTGGGGCGCGGTGATGCGGACCACGGCGAGGTCCGTCTCGGGGTCATCGCCGATCAGGTCCGCGTCGTGGTGCTGCCCGTCCGGCAACGCGACGACGATGCGGGAC